>Ga0181536_10004995_pt1 | contig 13832 bp, 11 predicted proteins | sample PEATcosm2014_Bin_41_FD_121105 | JGI IMG/M metagenome (GOLD analysis project Ga0181536, IMG submission 121105) | Peatland microbial communities from MTU Mesocosm Facility, Houghton, MI, USA - PEATcosm2014_Bin17_60_metaG | ecosystem: Environmental > Terrestrial > Soil > Wetlands > Peat | place...
AACTTGGCGGACTCTTTCAGAATCAGCCCTCCTGTTCCGGCCGCCGCGAGCGATTCACCTCTTCCCACCAGAAACAGATGCTTCACATCCTTCATTTCGGACCACATGTCTCGCACATGATCACGCCACGCCTTCAGGTATCTCTCCGCTGCGGGCGCGGCTTCCGATAGTTCTTCCGTCACCCGCACAAGATCACTCCGGCAAAGCACGCCACGCAACCACTGCAGAGCGAGCAGTATGGCGACGTATGTCTTGCAGGACACCGAAAATTCCTCGCCCGCCTGGGTCAGCACTACGGCATCCGCTCGCTGAGCGAGTTCAGAATTGGCGTGATTGGTCACCGCCAGAATACGGACTGGTTTTCGCAAATCAAGCAGCCGGATCACTTCGACACTCTTGCCGGATTGTGACACGGCGACCACGAGCGTTGTGGCGTCGAGAATTTCCGGCATTAAGTGGATCAGCTCGCTAGTCTCCACCATCAACGTCGTGATGCCGGCTTTGTTGAGGCTCAGAAACAGCGGATGCAGGGCGTAATACGAGGCGCCCATGCCCGTCAAAACCACACGCCGAAATGCGCCGCGCTCCAAGTCCTGCGCCAACTTCGAAACGTCCGCGGATTCCTTGAGGCCGCCGAGCGTGCGGCCAAGAACCTCCGGCTCATCCAGCAAGTCGCGAAGATAGTTACCTTCCAAAAGAGAAAAATTAGGAATCATGTCGTTCCCATGATAGCCGACCGTTACTCGTTGCCTCCGCGACTATAGTGCGAGCCGTCCTGTTATACTCCGCTCACAGAGAGCCGATTATGCGTACGGTCAGCGTGTTTTGTCTTGTGGGCGTGTTTTTCCTGTTCGCGGCCCGCGAAAAAAATCCCGGTCTGCTGTGGTCCTTCGAACGAGCCGACGAGCTGCGGAGTATCACCACCGCCCACGCCCGCGTCACGCAGTTGCACAACTTCGCAACGGAGGGGCATTACGCGTTGCAGGTGGATTTTGAAGCCGTGGAGCAGCCGCAGGTTGAGCTTTCCGCCGCGGCGATCAGACCGGATTGGCGTCCGCTTGGTGCGCTCGGGCTGGATGTCACCAACCCCTCGGAGGAACCGTTGGGGTTCTCGCTCGAAGTGGAGGATGCCGCAGGCAACAAATCTACCGCCCGCACGGCGCTAGATCTGCAGCCTCACGAATCCGGAAGCTACGCCTTACCGCTGAACTCTCCCCCGCCGCCCGAGATGGGGATGCGAGGCGAGCCGCCCATTCCCGGCTTCCATCTGATGGCTGCGGACCATCGTCCGGTTGACCTCAGTCGCATGGCCAAAGTTCGGATCTTCTTAACAAAACCCGCGCGGCCGCGCACGTTGGTTTTCGATAATATCCGTCTCGCGCCCGGAGTTTCTTACGACAAGATCGTCGATCCCTTTGGCCAGTATGCGCGCGCCGAGTGGAATGGAAAACTGAAGAGCGAAGCCGCGTTCGGAACCGAACGGACCAAAGAAGAAGCTGAGCTGAAAGCCCATCCCGCGCTGGCGGACCGCGATGAATTCGGCGGTTGGTCTTCGGGACCGCAACTTGAGACCACAGGTTACTTCCGAACGCTGCAACAGGATGGCAAATGGTGGCTGGTCACTCCGAGCGGCCATCTTTTCTTTTCGCTCGGTTTGGATGCAATCAACACCAACGAGGGCGGCACCGTCGTGCAGGGCCGGGAACAAATGTTCGAGTGGCTTCCCGCAGCGGGCGAACCGCTGGCCAAGTACTACGGCGTTTCGGATTGGGCCTCGCCCGTCGGACTCACAATCAAGTTCGCGCAAGGCCGTACGTTCCAGTTCTACACGGCCAATCTTGAACGTAAGTACGGCGCGGATTGGTTCGAGAAATGGAAATCGATCACCCTCCAGCGGCTGCCCGCTTGGGGTTTCAACACGATTGGGAATTGGTCCGACCCGAGTCTCTACGAAGCCAAGCGCGTGCCCTACACCGCCACGCTGGATGTCGAGGGCAAGTTTGCCGAAGTCCCCAGCGGCACCGATTACTGGAAGCGCATGTCAGACCCCTTCGACCCGGTGTTTGCCGTGGCGGCGGATTCGAGCGCTCGCAAAGCTGCCGAACAGCGCCGTAACGACCCGTGGTGCATCGGTTACTTTGTAGACAACGAGCTGTCCTGGGGAAACATGAGGGACGACAAAGGCCGCTATGGCTTGGCGCTCGGCGCGCTGTCACTGGATGCTACCTCGCCTGCGAAGCGCGCCTTCGTCGCACAACTTCAGAAGCGCTACGCAAGCATCCAGCAGTTGAACGCAGCTTGGCCCTCGCAGTTTGCCGATTGGTCCGCGCTCCTGGATAAGCCTTTCCAGCCTTCCGCAGACTTCAGCGCGCCTATGCGCGAGGACTTGGGAGCTTTCGTCAAAGCGTTCGCGGAGCAATATTTTCGCACGGTGCGCGACGCGCTGAAGAAGTACGACCCCAATCACTTGTATCTCGGAACTCGTTTTGCCGGCTACACACAGGAAGGCGTCGAGGCCTGCGCGGAATTCTGTGACGTGCTTAGCTTCAACATTTATCGCCCCCGCGTCGAACCCGCGCAATGGAGCTTCCTAGGCGGCCTCGATAAACCTGTGATCGTCGGCGAGTTCCACATGGGAGCGCTTGACCGCGGCATGTTCCATCCAGGTCTGGTCAGGACAGGCGATCAGGAAGCTCGAGCAGCGATGTTTACTGACTATGTCCGCAGCGTCGTAGACAATCCCGCCTTCGTCGGCTGCCATTACTTCAAGTACGCCGATGAACCACTAACCGGCCGGCCGGGCGATGGCGAAAATTACAGCATCGGCTTCACAACCGTCGTCGACGGATTGTACCCGGAGATGATCAAAGCCGCCAAGACCGTCTCCGGCGAAATGTACAGCCGCAGGAGCCGCCCCTGACTTTCGCCGCTGTCAGAACGTGACGTGGTTGCCGCCGGCGGTCAGCTCTTTCCGCGCGCCCTTCCACACAAACTCGCCCGTCGTGCCCTCCGGCAGCGCTACGTCCGCGTCGAGCTTACTCCCTTCGAGCGCCAGCTTCACGCGGATCTCGCCCTTCGGGTGCGGGATCGCTCCCTCCGCGTGCCTGAGTTTGCCCAGAAACGGCTGGATCACAACGCGCCGAAAACCCGGCGCCGCCGAATCTATCCCCAATACGGTCCGAAAAAGTTCGTAGTTCGGGCTCGCGCCCCAGGCATGACAATCGGATCGCGTCGGATCTTCCTGTTCCGCCCAGGTTGTCAAGCCGCGTTCCAGCATCGTGCGCCAGGGTCCCAGCAGATCCAGGTAACGGTCACCCTCGCCCGCTTTGTTAAGCGCCGAGTGCAAATAGTGACGGAAGTAAATCGAGCACTGCACGAGCGACTTGTCTTCGACAACTCGATCAATCAGGTCCCTTGCCTCCGCGCCTGTGCTCACGTCCGCCAGAATTGCGAGCGCGTTGGCATGCTGCGAAAACTCCGGCCCTCCCGGCGTGTCCGCGAACAGTTTGCGATCGGCGTTCCAATAGAGATTCCGCACTGCGCCACGCAACTGGTTCTCCGCATCGCGATCATCTTCGCCCACTGATTCCGATCCCAACACCTCTTCCATCTCAGCGGCCCATCGGTATGCCAGCAGCAATTGGAGATCGAGGGGAGCCGAGCTGCCATCTTTGCCAACCTGCGGCACGCCACTCTCCCACTCTTTGGTCCAATCGATGAAATTCCACCACGGGATCACACGCAGAGATCCATTGTCTTTTTGGCGTGCGGCAAAGAACGACAGCACCGCGCGCACACCCGGCAACATGCGTCCCACAAATCCGGGATCATCCTGGTACATCCAATAGTCGTGCACCATGCCGATCCACCACAGCGAGAACGGCGGGATGTACTGTTGCAGGCGTGATGGCGCGCGGCTATAGGTGGCGCCTTCTGCGGTTCGCGAGGAGTCCAGCAACTCAATGGCGTTGCGCATCAGGCGCGCGTCGCCAGTTGTGTAGAGCGAAACCAGCGCCTGCACCCGCGTATCGCCTACGTACTGCAATTGCTCATAATACGGACAGTCCATGTAGGTTTCGTGCGCGCACAGCCTGGCCGTATGCCAGCCGACGTCAAGGATTTTCTGCAGCTCCTCAGGTCCGCCTGCGAAGCGAGACTTCCTCTCAAACGGATAGCCCGTATAGACGCCTGCCAGGTCCTCGATCGTAAGCGGCTCCGCGGTCGTCTCGACTTTCAACTCGACGTAGCGATACGTCCGCCAGTAAAGCGGCCGGAACAGCCGGTGCTCGCCACCATCCGGCAGAAAAACGTCGCCGTACCCGAGAAACCGCTTCCCCTCGATTTCGTTGCGATTCCCCTTGTCCCGCTTGTTTGGCAGGAACAGCGCCTCAGCATAACGCAGCGACACCGTCGCGCCTTTTCCGCGGCTCACCCGCAGTTCCGGATACGCCGTGGTCAAGTACGTCTGGTCCAACAAAAGCCGGGCCTTGGTGTGCGCTGGAATTTCCAGCCGCCCGGACTTCTCTGGAAACTCCGCTGGCGCGCTGATCCCAGTGGCCTGCCGCACTCGCACCAGACGCAGCGGCTTTTCTTCCATCATGGGAATGGTTCGCGGCACCAGCATCCAACGGCTGGGTGCGTCCTGGGAGTCGCGTGCCGCGCCCGGCTCCCCAACCCGTGCTGGCCTCCAGCTCGAATCGTCAAAATCCGGCCGCTCCCAACCCCACGGATATTTCGCGCCATCGATCCGGTCCCCCGGACCAACCGCGAAGTACTCCGGCATCTCCACTCGCGAAATCGGCACAGCACCGAAGGCCTCGTCACGAATGCACTTCCACAATTTGCCTGTGTCCACCACGCGCTCCGCCGTCCCGTCGCCTTGCAGCAGGAATCCCGTCTCATTCGTGATCTGCGCTTCCGGAGCGGACGTGGAGTAGTTCCACACCACCGCCGCGAGCACATTCTTTCCTGCTTTCAGATGGGAAGCGATATCCACAGTCTCATACCGCCAGTGATACAGGTCGCCGCGCGCCGGACCCCAACTGACGCGCTCTCCATTTACGTAGAGTTGATACCGGTTATCGGCCGTGACGTGCACGACAAAGGTCGCCGGCTTCGCAGCCAGCTCAAAGTCGCGCCGGAAATGATACACACCGTAGTCAAACCCGGAAGCCCCCGGAACCGAAATCCATTGGGCTGGCCACACTCGTGTGAGTAGCTCGGGATTCGTCGCTCCCAGAGCAGGGAGGACCGCCAGGCAGGCAACGAGCGTTCTCATGGAAATCGTGCGCACGATTGGTTTAGGCATGAAGTACCGGTGCCATTGTATCTCCGCCTGCGTGGGCACGGCGGCCGATGATACGATCTAGCGCATGGTAACCGTGACCATACTTATGATGCTCTCGGCCATGGTGCAACAAGCCACTCAACCGGTCGCCGCTCCCGCCCACCGAGTCGAAGAGCTTGCTTGGTTTTCCGGCGCTTGGGAGACCGATCACGGCAAGACGCATATCGAAGAGTATTGGACGCGCCCTGCCGGAAACATGATGATTGGCATGGGCCGCATGGTCAGAGATGAGAAGACCGTATCGTTCGAGTTCCTCCGTCTCGAGCAAAGAGCCGACGGGATTTACTATGTCGCCCAGCCGTACGGCCGCCCACCGGTAGATTTCAAGTTGGATGCCCTCGAACAACAGACTGCCGTATTCGTAAATCCCGGCCACGCCGACCACCTGAAGCGTATTACCTATCGCAAGAATCCCGATGGTACTCTTTTCGGGCGCGTCGAGGGCGTAGACAACGGCAAGGCCTTCGCTGAGGAACTTGCATATCGGCCCGCGAAGTAAGCCGCGGGGCGCTCTTTTCACTGGCCGGCTACTGTCAGATCTTTACGAACGAACGTGTGCGGTACATCCAGTAGAGGAAAAGCCACAGAACGAGGAACGCCGCGGTTTCTGAGAGCAAGCCGTCCCATCTCCCCACGCGTGGCAGCAGGCCTCCGACGAAGATGTTGCCGATGCTGCGGAGGTCCACCAGCGACATGGTCATATACGCCACGATCGGGTTCATCCCAATTACGCGGAACGGAAACGCCCATCGGCGCCAACCCCGCACGTCGACCATCCAGTAAAACAGCGCGAGTGCCAGGAAGCTGAAGCCTCCAGCCACGAGTACGAAGGAGCTGGTCCACAATAACTTGATGATGGGGAGCGCCAAGCTCCAAACGAGCCCGGCGGCCAGGCAGCCCGCTCCGGCGAAGGCCAGCAGGCGCAGCTTCGCGGCAGCCGTCCTCGGCGAGAGCAGTATGCGTCCCGCCATGACACCGAGCAGAATGGATGAGGCGAACCCGAGGTAACTCACAAACCACGTATTCTCACCGTGGTGAAAACGTCCGAGAACAAGCTGGTCGATCCAGGTCGCCATGTTCCCTGTCGGCGTGAGAACGCCCGCGCCGACGCCGGGTACCGGCACCAACATCAGCAGCGCCCAGTACAACAGAAGGAATACGCCTGTAATCAAGATCTGCGTTCTAGGGCGGAATTCGAGCACCACCGCCACTGCGATCACGTACCCGGCAGCGATCCCGTGCAACACGCTATAGCACGGCCACAGCTTCGAAAGGTCCCAGGTCAGCAGGTTGCCCTGCGCCATCATACCGAGCACGAATAGGATCGCCGCGCGCCGCGCCGTGTGCAGATACAGTGTCCTGCGGCTCGATCCGGCGGCTCTCCGGCGGGTCGTCGAGAACGCAATCGAGACTCCGACGATAAACATGAACAGCGGCCAGATCGTGTCCCAAAAATGCAGTCCCTCCCAGCGCACATGCTCGAGCTGGGGAACAACCGCGTTCAGGGCAGGAACATCGACGGCCTTCGCCAGCCCTTCCACCATGGCGCCTCCGCCAATGATCCAGAACATGTCAAAGCCGCGCAGGGCGTCGAGGGAGTCGAGCCTTCCGGTTCCTGCGGCCGTTGCCGCTGGCGGAGCACCCTCAGAACTCACCTCAAAAGTTAGTGGCTTCGTCTGTGATAATCCCATTTGATCGGCATCACGTTTCGGTAGTCGCTGAAAACTCGACTCAACTATATCAAGCTTCTTGCCCCCGCAAACAAAAAGCCGCGCCCCTTTTTCGAGGAGCGCGGCCCTTGACTGCTCAGTTTGTAAGACTACCTCTTAGTAGTCCATCCCTTCCGGCCCGCCGTGCCCGCCGGGCATGGCCGCTGGCTTCTTCTCGGGAATTTCGGCGATCATCGCTTCCGTGGTCAGCATCAGCGAAGCGATGGACGACGCGTTTTGCAGCGCTGTGCGAGTCACCTTGGTTGGATCGATCACGCCCGATTGCACGAGGTCCTCGTACTTGTCCGTCGCGGCGTTGTATCCAAAGTTCGGATTGCTGTTCGTGCGAATCGTGTCCACCACGATCGCACCTTCGCTGCCCGAGTTCGCCACGATCTGCCGCAGCGGTTCTTCGGCGGCGCGCTTCACAATGTTGATGCCGATCTGCTCGTCACCCTCGGCCTTCAGGTCAGCCAGCACCTTCGACGCACGCAGCAGAGCCACGCCGCCGCCCGGCACGATGCCTTCCTCAACCGCTGCACGAGTGGCGTGCAGCGCATCCTCCACGCGAGCCTTCTTTTCCTTCATCTCGGTCTCGGTGGCCGCCCCGACCTTGATCACCGCGACGCCGCCGGCCAGCTTCGCCAGCCGCTCCTGCAGCTTCTCGCGATCGTAGTCCGAAGTCGTCTCCTCGATCTGCGCGCGCAACTGCTTGATGCGCCCTTCGATGCTCTTCTGGCTGCCAGCGCCGTCCACGATCGTGGTGTTGTCCTTATCCACGGTGACGCGCTTCGCCTTGCCGAGGTCATCCAGACGCACACCTTCCAGCTTGATACCGGTCTCTTCCATGATGGCCTTGCCGCCAGTGAGAATGCCGATATCCTCCAGCATCGCTTTGCGGCGGTCGCCGAAGCCCGGCGCCTTCACCGCGACGGCGTTCAGCGTGCCACGTAGCTTGTTGACCACCAGCGTTGCCAGCGCCTCGCCTTCCACTTCCTCCGCGATCACCAGCAGCGGCTTCCCCGCGCGCGCGATCTGCTCGAGCAGCGGGAGCAGGTCCTTCATATTGCTGATCTTCTTCTCGTGGATCAGGATGTACGGATCCTCGAGCACGGACTCCATCCGCTCGGCGTCAGTCACGAAATAGGGCGATAGATACCCGCGGTCGAACTGCATGCCGTCCACGGTCTGCAGCTCGGTAACCATGGTCTTGGACTCTTCGACCGTGATCACGCCGTCTTTGCCGACCTTCTTCATGGCGTCGGCGATGATGTTGCCGATCGTGTGATCGCTATTGGCGGAAATCGTTCCCACCTGCGCGATCATCTCGCCCGATACTGGCTTGGAAAGCTTCTTCACTTCCTCAACCGCCACTTCAACAGCCTTCTCGATACCGCGCTTCAGCGCCATCGGGTTCGCACCCGCGGCAACAGCCTTCACGCCCTCGCGATAGATCGACTGTGCAAGAATCGTCGCCGTCGTGGTGCCGTCGCCGGCCACATCGGAAGTCTTCGAAGCCACCTCGCGCACCATCTGCGCGCCCATGTTCTCAAGCGGGTCCTTCAGCTCGATTTCCTTGGCTACCGTCACACCGTCCTTGGTGATGTTCGGTCCGCCGAATTTCTTTTCCAGCACGACATTGCGGCCCTTCGGACCGAGTGTCACTTTGACGGCATCGGCCAGTTGGTTCACACCGCGAAGAATGGCCTGCCGGGAATTTTCTGCGTATACAATCTGTTTTGCCATGGTTCTTCCTCTTCCTCCTTAGCTAGCCTTCTTCGCTACTTTGGGCTGCTGTTCCAGAATGCCGAGGACTTCGTCCTCCCGCATAATCATGTACTCTTCGTTATCCAGCTTGATATCGCTGCCTGAGTACTTGCCGAACAGGATGCGGTCGCCCACCTGCACGTCAAGCGGAACTACCTTGCCGTCTTCCAGGCGCTTGCCCTTTCCAACGGCCACTACTTCGCCTTCCTGCGGCTTCTCTTTTGCAGAATCGGGAATGTACAACCCGCCCTGCATCGTTTCTTTCTGTTCAATGCGCTTGACAACAATGCGGTCGTAAAGCGGTCGAATTTGCATGCTCCAACCTCCAGATCAGTGTTATGTAATTGGCCAGGTTTGGGAGCCGAGGTCTCTCGACTCCGGAACCTACTATTAGCACACTCCGGCATCGAGTGACAAGATTCATCTGTAAACTATTGATAATAATATCGATGGTGGAATTGACAAACAGTGCGAAATCGCCCACTCCGAATCAGTTATGCTGGACTTCGTGCGATCTCTCACTTCGGTTCTATCGTTGGCTCTTGTTGGGCTTTGCCTAAGTCAAGCGCCGTGCGAGAACGTCGCTGCGGACCCCTGGCCCAAGTCCGATCTCCTGGAGCCGGCCACTCTCGCCCGCGAGATTCAATCCGCCAAGCCTCCCACCATTTTGTGCGTGGCCTTCCCCGTCTTATATCGCAACAAACACATCTTGCACGCGGTGGGTACCGGTCCCGGCTACACGCCCGAAGGCGTCGAGGCTCTGAAGAAAACCGCCGCTGGCCTGGCCAAGGATGCAAACATCGTTATCTACTGCGGCTGTTGTCCGATGGATCGGTGCCCCAACGTCCGGCCCGCCTATCGCGCGCTAAAAGAGATGGGCTTCAAGCACATTCGTGTCCTCGACATCCCCACCAATATGCATACGGATTGGTACAGCAAGAACTATCCATCCGAACCGGGCGCTCCATAAAATAAGAGGGCCGCGCTCTTCACGCGACCCTCGCGATACTTCGTCTTCGCTTAGCCTTAACGGCGTCCGCCGAATCCGCCGCCACCATGAAAACCGCCACCCATCGTTGCCATTCTCGGGGCTGCTGCAAAGTGTCCCGCAGCCGGTGCAGCCGCTCTGAATCCTGCGTGTCCAACTGCCCCGTAGCGGTAGTACGGATGTCCCAATACCCAGACCGGCGAGTAGAAGCCCCAACCAAATGGGCTGTAGAAGAATCCAGCGCCCGGCAGATAGGAATAGAATCCCCAAAACGGATCCCAGTACCAGCCCGGCCCATACCATCCGCCATTCACGCCAACCATGTAGGCCGCATTCAAGTTCGCATCCGCCTCGTACTCACCCCGCAGCTTGCTCCAGCGGTACAGCGGATCAGCCTCCACTGCCTCCTGGTTCAAACCGTGGGATTTCAGCGGTAGTCCGTTCGCCAGCAGAGCTTCGTGACCCTTCTTCACGGTCACGTGCGCGGTACCTTCGTACACCGTCGCTTCCCCGTCGATCACTCTGACCGCCGCGGGCTCAGCCTGGAACTCGTACAGTCCCTGCTTGCCGATCTTCGTCGTTGATCCGTCCACCACAACGGACAGATCGTTTTCCTTAAACAGTTGGTCCACTTCCAGCATCGCCGTGCCATGCATCAGCTCGACTCGCGTATCCGCCAGCCCCGGCGATATCATCCGCGCCTCGCTGTTGTCGCCCAAACGGAAGAACACGCCCGGAGTCAGCAACAGTTCCGCTTTGCCCTGCCCCGTGCCTAGAACTTGATTGGGCTGGAGCTGTGTCGAACCCGTCTGTGCGGGTGCGAGACTTTGTCCGTCCACGCCTACCTGCCCTTCTACGTAATTCACCGTGCCCGGCACGGGCATCGTCGTTGTTCTCGCCGCTGCCAGCGCGGCCGTAGCCAGCAGAACTACCGTCGCCAATCCGATATTGGTTCGTAGCTCTTTCATAGCTGCCTCACTTTCCACTTCCACTGAATGAGATTCCGCCCCGCCGCACTGCGTTCCGTTGCAAGCCCGACTCTTACAAACCTTTACAGGAATCTGCCGCGCGGGCGAGGGAGTAAAATGCTAGCGCATGCATAAATTCTTGAAACTTCTTCCGATTGCCGCTGTTGTGTTGTTCCAAGTCGTTTGCTGCGCGCAACAGCCCGTTCCGGTCATCTTCGATACCGATATCGGTGACGACATTGATGACGCCCTCGCCCTCGCGCTAGCCCTGCAATCGCCCGAGTTAGACGTTCGCGCCGTCACCACCGTGACCGACGATACCGAGGGCCGCGCGCGTCTGGCGTGGAAGGAGCTAGGGCTTTACGGGCGGCATGACGTCGCTCTCGGCATCGGCGCGTCTGAGCCGCTCCTCGACCCGATCCACACCGGCCGCGCTCCGCAGTTCTCCGTCCTGACCGATGCCGACACGCTTCCCTCCGCCGCGCACCGCCGCGCCTTCGAGTTAATCATCGAGACGCTGCTCGCCTCGCCGCGCAAGATCACGCTCGTCCCCGTCGGCCCCTTGACGAACATCGCTCTCGCCCTGAAAGGTGAGCCGCGCATCAAAGACAAAATCGAGCGTATCGTGCTCATGGGCGGCGCGTTCGATCTGCTCAAAGCCGAGTACAACATCGAACGCGATCGCGTCGCCGCCGAGATCGTGTTCCGCTCCGGCGTCCCCATCACCGCCGTGGGCCTCGATGTCACCATGCGCTGCAAACTCGCCGCCCCGGACATGGATCGCCTCCGCGCCGCCGGCAATCCCGCCTCGCGCTTTCTTGTCCGCCTCATCGAGCTCTGGCAGAACGGCCACCCCGACCAGTACCCGATCCTCCACGATCCCCTCGCCGTCGCCGTCACCATGCACCCGAATCTCGTCGAAACGCAACTGGGCAGCGTGCGCGTCGAAACATCCAGCGCTCTGACCAACGGCATGACGATGTTCACGCCGGTCGACCGCCTACCGCCCGACACACACGCCACCACGCTAGTAGCCCGCCAGGTAGACGCCCGCCGCTTCGTCGACCTCTTCCTCGCCCGCCTCTCCGCGCCGCCGCGAGCGAAGCAATGATTTAGTCTTTTTTGATTCCGTTCGATGGCGGCAGAATCTCCACCACGTGCGCCAGCGTCCGCTCTGCCGCGTCGGTAATCACGTTCCGCCGTCCGTATAAGACGCACGGTTTCGTCAGATCCAGCGCGCGCAGAATCAGGGAATCCGCCGCCACCCGAAGGTACCGGTCCGGATGGCTTTCATGTTCGATGGACTCGCTGCGGAGCACCGCCCCCAACGGCCGCTTGCCTTCGAGCACCAGCCGCCGCGCCGCCTCAGGAAGATGTTCCAGGTTGATCTTGATCACTCCGAACGCCACCGGTTTCGTCGAGCCCTCCGCCGTCAGCACCACCTCGCGCGATAGCACCTGCCCCGCGAGGCCCGCCTGCAACACCCGAAGCTGAATATTGCCGCCATACGCGCCCTCAAGCGTAGGCGTCATGTCCCGCGTGTGCACCAGCAGCCCGCGATACGGCTCTGGAACCTCATAGCTCGGCACCAGCTCAACCGCCGGCAGGGAAAGTCCCGCCTGCGCGTAAAACTCATCCAGAGGATAGATCGATTTCCCGCTCGCGCGCGCCGGCATTCCTATAGGACGCTGCGAACCCCTAGTGTGTCACAGTCGCCGCCGACCTTTTTATGGCGTCCGTCCTGGGGTATCAAAGCGCATCGGCAGAGCTATATCGCTCGTCTTAACACGTAAATCACCCAGGGAGCGATCGCGGTTTCGTTCACCCACGCGTATGGCTCGTCACCTTTTGCCAGCGGTTGCAAGACTTTGATCGCTTGAAGACTCGCTTCCCTATACACCTCGCGATACGATTCGTCGGTCCAGAGGATGTCCTCGACGGGCCTCCCATCTTTGTGGTCGGTAACCACGATGCGCACCACATCACCGCTCCGGGCTGAGGTGTTCTCCGGGAACTCCCTGGTCGTGAAGGAAGCCCATTCGTGCGTGTAAATCTCAGGTGACGAAACGATGCTGACGATGGCCCCCTTCGGCGTCAGTAGCTTGCCGAGGTCGCCAAAAATCCTCGCCTTCATCGCCCCAGGAATGTTGTCGAACGTGAAAGCAGAGAGCACCAGGTCGAAGGTTCCAACGTCCAGTTCGTCGAAATTGTCGCCCGGCACAAGCCGGTAATCGCCGTCAGGGACCGTGCCGCGCGCGATCCGCAGCATGTCCTCTGAGACATCGACTCCGGTCACATTGAACCCGAGCTTCCGCAAGAATCTGGTCGACCGGCCAGTGCCACAACCGAAGTCAAGCGCTCTCGTTCCGGTCACATGCGCAGCCGCAATCGCGGGCAGGTCACGATACGCGAGATAGTAAGTGTTGGCGAACTCGAGCGTCGCGTAAGCGCCGGCGCGGCTGGCATCCGCGTAACAGTTAACGAAGTCCATCTAGTCTCACTCCCTTGGTAACCGCCGCGAACGTGCAGCATTTCTGAGCCGCACGCGTCAGCAAGCGGTTCTTGGTCTTCTTCACCATCCTGTCAGGGAAGTATATGACATGGATCTAAATCAGAGCCATGTACCAGTCAAGTAATACATTCGAAGCTGGATTGACACTAACTCTTGTGGCCCGCAGCCCGGAGATAGTTTCCCGCGCCCACAACGAACCGGATTTGCCGTCTTGTTAGAATTGCCCCGATCCCGTTCATGTCGCCCATGATTGACCGGCACCAAGCCGTCTTTCTCGATTCTTTGTCTCGATACAGTTGAAGAAGCGCATACGCAAAATAGTCGGCCTGCTCCAGAAAGAGGGAGCCCTTTGGGACAAAACTCCATTTCGCGATCTTAAAGCCGCCTCGACTGTCCCTTGCCGCGGGATCGCTCGCAACGTAAGCGTTAGACCAACCCCTATTGATGAGATACAAAAAGCCTGCTGAGATGTCGTCATGGCACGACGGCGAAAATCTGAGGAAATAGAAGCGTTGGTCCAGGAATACCGGGCCAGTGGGAT
>Ga0181536_10004996_pt1 | contig 13830 bp, 15 predicted proteins | sample PEATcosm2014_Bin_41_FD_121105 | JGI IMG/M metagenome (GOLD analysis project Ga0181536, IMG submission 121105) | Peatland microbial communities from MTU Mesocosm Facility, Houghton, MI, USA - PEATcosm2014_Bin17_60_metaG | ecosystem: Environmental > Terrestrial > Soil > Wetlands > Peat | place...
CGAAACCGAAGCCGCCGCCGAAACCGAAGCCGCCGCCGAAACCGAAGCCGCCGCCGAAACCGAAGCCGCCGCCGAAACCGAAGCCGCCGCCGATCATGTCGGTTCGGACTACTCTCGGATTCCCACCTCTGCTGCAGTCGTTCCGCCGAGCGACGTCGATGAGGTGGTGGCTCGCCGATTGGGCGTGCCGGCGGCGGTGATCGTCGAAGCCTCGATCGAGCTCTGGGGGCGGTCGCTCACCGCCGAGCGCGACGACCGTTCCCGGGAGCGCGGTCGCCGTGGTGCATCCTCGAGTACCGGGAGGTCCATCCGGGGGCATGTGACCCGCACGCTCGTTGAGGAACTTCGCACCGCTTTGCGCGGCTACGTCCCCGGCGAGGTGGAGGGCGACGACGCGACGTCTCGCTCGGTGAGCGCCGGTCGTCCCGACCTGGTTCGGGAGACGTAGGCGCTATCAGACTTGTGAGCGTCCTCGCTCGATGACGCCGAGGCGACGGCGCTCGATCTCGGCCGGGTTCATCGACTCGCGCTGCCACGTGCGAAACGCCCGCCCTTCGACCTGCCAGGCCTCAGTCACGGTGCCCCGGCTGCCCTCGTTGTAGCTGGCCAGCAGCGTCCCCAACGTGCCAGCGTCGCTGGACGCGATGTCGACCGCCAGCGATCGGGCGAAGGGGAGCAACTCGTCGTGGGCCACGACATGGTTCACGAGCCCCCATTCGAGGGCGGTGGCGGCGTCGACGAAGTTGCCCGTCATGCTCATCTCCTTCGCCCGCCGGATGCCCACCGCCTGGGGGAGGAGCACGGTCATGCCCCAAGCCGGTTGGACGCCCACGCTGGCGTGGGTGTCGGCGAACCGGGCCCGCTCCGAGGCGACGAGGAAGTCGCAGTGCAGGGCCAGCTCGAGCCCGCCGGTGACGGCCACGCCGTTAACGGCCCCGATCACCGGCTTGTCCGTCGGCAGCATCGACGCCCGGCTGCCCGAGAAGGCGCGATCGGCCTCAGCCGGCATCACCGCGCCGTCGGTCTGCAGCGGCCCGCCGTTGCGGCCGAGCTCTTTGAGGTCCAGGCCGGCGCAGAACGCGGGGTCGGCCCCAGTCAGGACGACGACGGCTACCTCGGGATCGGCGTCGGCCCGGGCCACCAGCTCGGGTAACGCGCTGCGCAGGTCGGCGGACAGGGCGTTGCGCGCCTCGGGGCGGTTCAAGGTGACGACGGCCACGCGGTCGGCCACCTCCAGCAGTGCGATGTCGGACACGATCGCCTCCCGACGAACTCTTCGGGGGTGCTCTGGGTCTAGCGCGTCACCACGACACTCGAGCCATGGCCGAAGAGCCCCTGGTTGGCGGTGACGCCGACGCGCGCTGCGTCGACCTGGCGACCGTCGGCCTGGCCCCGGAGCTGCCACGTGAGCTCGCACACCTGGGCAATAGCCTGGGCCGGTATGGCCTCACCGAAGCACGACAGGCCGCCGCTTGGGTTCACCGGGACCCGGCCGCCGATGGTGGTGTCCCCGTCGCGCAGCAGGCGTTCGGCCTCGCCCTCCTTGCACAGCCCGATGTCCTCGTACCAGTCGAGTTCCAAAGCGGAGGACAGGTCGTAGACCTCAGCCACGTCGACGTCCTCGGGTCCGATGCCTGCCTCCTCATAGGCGGCGAGTGCCACCGAGCGTCGGAAACCGGGCCCGCCCACGTCGGCCACAGCCACGGCCGAGTCGGTGGCGAAGTTGGGCATCTCGATCACCGTCTGAGGAAAGCGCGGCGTCACCGTCGACACCGCGGCCACCGCAACCGTCGAGTCGCCGACGCTGTGACGACGGGCGAAGTCCATGCTGGCCAGAACCAAGGCGGCCCCGCCGTCGGAGGTGGCGCAGATCTCGAGGAGGCGCAGCGGGTCGGCCACCATGGGCGAGCCCAGGACCTCCTCGACGGTCACTTCCTTGCGATAGCGGGCATTGGGGTTGGCTAGGCCGTGGCGGGCGTTCTTCACTTTGATGGTGGCGAAGTCGTGCTCGGTGGCACCGTGGAGCTCCATGCGTCGGCGGGCGTAGAGGGCGAAGTAGGTGGGGTTGGTGGCACCGAGGAGATGGAATCTGAGCCAATCGGGGTCGTCGCGCCGCTCGCCGCCGACCGGCGCGAAAAACCCCTTCGGCGTGGTGTCAGCCCCCACCACCAGGGCCACGTCGCACATCCCGGCCAGGATCTGAGCCCTGGCCGCGTTGATGGCGGTAGCCCCCGACGCGCATGCTGCGTAGCTCGAGGCCACCCGACTCCCCGTCCACCCGAGGGCCTGAGCGAAGGTGGCGCCGGCAACGAACCCCGGATACCCGTTGCGGATGGTGTCAGCTCCGGACACGAACTGGACGTCGGTCCACGCCAGACCGGCGTCGGCAAGCGCACTGCGCGCCGCCGCCACCCCGTACTCGACGAAGTTGCGCCCCCACTTGCCCCAGGGATGCATACCCACCCCCATCACGGCAACCCGGCGGTCCTCAGGCATCGTCGCCCCTAGCGTCCGAACCGGCACCGGCCGCGACCGGCCGCCACTTCCACACCAGGTACTCGTGGTCGTCGTCCTCGTAGAGGGTGTCGACCACCAGTTCGACCTCGGTGCCCACGGCCAGCTCGTCGACGGTGACCCCCGCCGTGACCTGTCCGAGTACCACCATCTTCTCCGCCGCGAGCTCGACGGCGGCGATGCAGAACGGCACATAGGGGTCGGGCGCTACGAACGGCACGGGTGGTGTGTAGCAGGCGTCGGTGTACGACCACACCCGGCCGCGGCGGCTGAGGGGCACTTCCTCGAAGTCCGTGCCGTCACAGGCGGGGTTGCGGCAGAACATGGCTTCGCGGGGAAAGGCGTAGGTACCGCAGGTGGAGCAGCGACTTCCCAGCAAGGCGGGTGGCTCCTGGGTGCTGAACCACCCTTCCACCGCCGGGACACGGGTCTTGGTGGGGGGCATCGGCGAAGTCTAACGCCCCGTCAGATCGGAGTTCCGGGGACGGGACGGGCGCGGTGCCGGCGTCACCGCTCGCTTCGCAGGAGCATCCGGGCCACGTCGGTGAGACCACCCGGGATCTCGGCGAAGGGCATATGACCCATGCCGGCCCACAGCGTCGCCCCGGACCAGGCGAGCCCGAGGCCCTCGAGCACGGGGCGATCGGCTCCGTCGCCCAATGCGCTCGCGAGGCGGCATTGAGCTTGGCGCCGAAGCGTACCCGCAGCGCGTGCACGTCGGGGCCGCGGCCGAGGAGTGCGGTGGTGCACGCGGCGGTCAGTGTGGCGTCGTCGGCCATGAACGGGCTCAGCACCGTCAGTTCGGCGGCCACGCGCTCGAGGGCAGTGGCGCGCGGGCCATGGATCACCGGCGCCACGGAGTCCATACACCGCCAGAGCGCCTCGGCCAGCAGGCGGTCCTTCGTCGCGAAGTAGGTGTAGGCGGTGGCCGCTGCCACCTCGGCTCGCTTGGCCGTAGCGCGCACGGTCGTGCCCTGGTACCCGTGTTCCCAGGCCTCGGCGGCCGCGGCGTCGATCAGGTGCCCGACAACGGCCGCCTGCTTGGTGGTCAGGTGCCGGCGCGTAGCCTCCGCCGCGAACGCCGGGCCCGACTGCATCGGCCCTCGACCGCGGTCATGCTCATGCCGGCGCCTTCGCGGGCCCGGGGACGTGGGGCGTGCCGTCGCGCATCGGGGGGAAGCGAAAGGTCGCTGCGGTGGTCCCAGCGGTGATTCGGGTGATGTCGGCCTCGGGAAGCGTCTCGGTGTCTTCGTCGATGACCACCTCCCAGCGGCAGTGCGGTAGGCGATCGGGCGGCACCCGGGGCGGCCGGTGCACGGCGCGGATCCGGGCCTTGGGGTTCACCGCCTGGGCCGTGTAGTCGAAAGTGCCGTCCTCGATGTGGTGGCACATGCCCGTGACCATGCGTTCGCCCCACGGCTCGGCGTCCATGAGCGCCCCGCAATGGGCCAACTCGAAGTACCCGTGGCGTTCGTCGACCACCTCATAGCGCACGTCCATGTAGTGGTGCGGGAAGCCCGGGTCGAGTTGGAACACTTTGAAGATCGCGGCCACATCGTCACCCTCGATGCCCATGATCTCGCGCAAGCGGTTGCTGTAGATCGGGCTCGCCCCACGCCACTCCTCGACGGCGAGGTCGGTGACCGCGTCGGCTCCGTAGCGGATCCCGATGGCCGCGCACATGGAACGGTCGAGGAGGTGCACGGTGAGGGCCAACTCGCGCACCAGCCGAACCAACGCCTCTTTCGAGAGATCCTCGTAGCGGAAGTCGGGATCGAAGGGCCCCGAATAGTCTTTGCGGTCGGCCATGGCGCCAGACTACGGTCCAGACAACTGTCTGACCAGGAGAATTTGCCGAGGTCTGCGATGGGACCGACCACACCATGACGAGCGCCGCCCGGCCCGAGCTCTTCGGCGAGGAGCGCATGCTCATCGACGGAGCGCTCGTCACCTCCTCGAACGGTTCCGTGTTCGAGACTGTCAACCCGGCGACCGAAGAGGTCCTCGGTATCGCCGCCGACGCCGGTCCAGACGACCTCGATCGCTCCATCGGCGCAGCCCGACGGGCATTCGACGAGGGCACCTGGGCGACCGACCTCCCCCTGCGGGTTCGGTGTCTGCGCCAACTCCAGTCGGCCCTGGTCGCGCACGGCGAGGACCTGCGGGCCATGACCGTCGCCGAGACGGGGTCGCCGGTCTTTCTCACTCGCTCGGCACAGCTCGACGACCCGGTGGCTTCCCTCGGGTGGGTGGCGGACCTGGCCGAGTCCTACAAGTGGGAAACCGATCTCGGACGGGCCGAGCCCCTGGGAATGCCCGCTCAGCGCTGCGTGCGACGCGAAGCGGTGGGGGTGGTGGCGGCCATCACCCCGTGGAACGTCCCCCACCAGATCAACTTGGCGAAGATCGGTCCGGCCCTGGCCGCCGGTAACACCATGGTGGTGAAACCCGCGCCCGACACGCCGTGGTGCGCCACCGTGCTCGGACGCCTCATTGCCGAGGAGACCGATATCCCGCCCGGCGTGGTCAACATCGTCACCTCGTCGGCCCCTGCCTTCGGGGCACCGCTTGCCACCGACGAGCGTGTCGACCAGGTGAGCTTCACCGGGTCCACCGACACGGGCCGCAAGATCATGGCCGCCGCCGCCGGCACGCTGAAGCGGATCTTCCTCGAGCTCGGGGGAAAGTCGGCCTTCGTGGTGCTCGGTGACGCCGACCTCAAGAGCGCGTGCGGCGTGGCCGCCTTTACTGTGAGCGTGCACGCCGGCCAGGGGTGTGCGATCACCACGCGGCTTCTCGTTCCACGCGAGACATTCGACGACGCCGTGGAGGTGACCGCCGCTACGCTCGGGACACTCAAGGCCGGCGACCCACTCGACGCCGGCACCGTGTGCGGGCCCCTCATCAGTGCGCGCCAGCGCGACCGCGTGGAAGGCTACGTTCGTCTGGCCCGGGACGAGGGAGGGACCATCGTGATCGGCGGCGGTCGCAGCGAGGACCGGCCGGCGGGCTTCTTCATCGATCCCACTCTCGTAGTCGGCCTGGACAACGGCGCCCGGACGGCACGAGAGGAGATCTTCGGGCCGGTGCTCGTCGTCATCCCCCACGACGGTGACGACGACGCGCTGCGCCTGGCCAACGACTCCCCGTACGGGCTGTCCGGGTCGGTGTGGTCCGGCGACCGCGACCGGGCCATGGCCGTGGCGCGGCGGATGCGCACCGGGACGGTCGGGGTCAACGGCGGCGTCTGGTACAGCCCGGACGTGCCCTTCGGCGGCTACAAGCAGTCCGGCCTCGGGCGCGAGATGGGGGTCGCCGGTTTCGAGGAGTACCTCGAGACCAAGGCCATCGCGGAGCCGGCATGAGCGCCGAGCATCACGCTCCGAACCCCGATCGTGAACGCGGCATGGCGAAGATGCGCGAGGTCTACGGCTTCGACGTCGACCCCGACGTGGTTCCGGGCGAATTCGTCGCCTACACCGTCGACCGTCTCTTCGGCGACGTGTGGTGCCGGCCCGGGCTCGACGTCTTTCAGCGCCGGCTCGTCACGATCGGCGTGCTGGCCGCATTGGGCAAGACCGACCTCCTCGACGTCCAGTTCCAGAGCGCCCTGGGCAACGGTGAGCTCACTGAGGACCAGGTGCGCGAGGTCGTGGTGCACCTGGCGCACTACGTCGGCTGGCCGCTGGCCACCGGTGCCAACGAGGCGGCCGAGCGCGTCATCGCCCGGCGCCACAAAGACGCCTGAGCATCCCGAGAGGACGGCACGCTGGTGAGTACTTATGACTTCTCCGGCAAGGTGGCCATCGTGACCGGAGCCGGCCGAGGCATCGGCCGCGCCTATGCGGAGCGGCTGGCCGTCGCGGGCGCCGCGGTGGTGGTGGCCGACATCGACGAAGAGGGGGCCCGGGCCGTTGCCGAGGCCATCGCCGCTGCTGGCGGCGCGGCCGTCGCCACGCGCGTGGACGTGTCGGACCACGAGTCGGCCGCGGCGATGGTGGCGCTGGCGAGGGAACGCTTCGGGGGCCTCGACTTCCTGGTCAACAACGCCGCCATCTTCGGTGGTATGAAGCTCGACCTGCTGCTCACCGTGGACTGGGAGTACCTCGAGCGGTTCTTAGCCGTGAACATGACCGGGGCCCTGGTGTGCACGCGCGCCGCCTACAAGGCCATGTCGGCGCGCGGCGGCGGGGCCATCGTCAACCAGTCGTCCACCGCTGCGTACCTCTACGCCGGCTACTACGGCTGGGCCAAGGCCGGCGTCAACTCGTTGACACAGCAGCTCGCCCACGAGCTCGGCGGCATGAACATCCGGGTGAACGCCATCGCCCCGGGTCCGATCGACACTGACGCGGCGCGCTCGGTCGTCCCCGAGGAGTACCTGCGCCAGCTGGTCGGGGCGCTCGCCCTGAAGCGCCAGGGCCGACCCGAGGACCTTGTCGGCCTGTGCTTGTTCCTGTTGTCCGACGATGCCTGCTGGGTCACCGGCCACATCTTCAACGTCGACGGCGGCCAGGTCATGCGGCCGTGAGCACCGTTGCGGTGCCCGCGACCGGGCCGGTGATCGTCGAGGACCACGGCACGGTGCGCCTCGTCACCTTCGACCGTCCCGAGGCGCGCAATGCCTTCAACGTTGCCATGTATGAGGCGGTGACCAACGCACTCGTCACTGCTAAGGAGGACGACGCCGTCCAGGTCGTGGTGCTCACCGGCTCAGGATCGGCATTCTCGGCGGGCCAGGACCTGAAGGAGATGGCGGCCTTGGTCGCCGGGGACGGCCCACCCGGAGCCGGCGAGGGGTTCAGAGGGCTCATGGACGCGTTGGGCGGGTTCGACAAGCCCCTCCTGGCTGCCGTGAACGGGGTGGGTGTCGGCCTGGGGTTCACCATCCTGGCCCACTGCGACCTCGTCGTCGTGTCCGACGACGCGCGCCTGCGGGTCCCGTTCGCGGAGCTCGGTGTGCCCGCCGAAGCGGGTTCGAGCTATCTGTTCCCGTTGCGCATGGGCGCTCAGCGTGCCGCCGAGGTGTTGTTCACCGGTAAGTGGGTGACGGCCGAGGAGGCGGTGACGTCAGGCGTCGCCTTGCGCCGGGTTGCGCCTGAGGCGCTCGTGGCGGAGACGATGGCGCTGGCCAGGACGGTGGCAGCGGGGTCGCCCCAGAGTCTGCGGGCCATCAAGGCGCTCATCCTGGCGTCGCACGCCGATGCCCTGGCCGCGGCGCGCCGGCGTGAGGACGCGGCTTTCGCCGCCCTGGTCGGCTCGGTCGACAACGCCGCCGCCCTGGGGCGAATCGAATCGACCGGAAGGCTGGCATGACGGGGGGGAGGGGAACGTGACGGAGTCGTCCATCACAGCGACCGACTACGGGGATGTCGACCTGGTCGACGGCGCGTTTTGGGGCGGCGACCCCCACCGCGCCTTCGCCTGGTTGCGCCGGCATGCACCGGTGTACCTCGACCGGAAGAACGACGTCATCGGTATCACCCGCTACGAGGACATTCGGAGGGTGGCGCGCGACCCCGACCTGTTCTCGAACGCGGGGGGGATCCGCCCTGACCAAGGACCGCTCCCGTTCATGATCGACATGGACGCCCCCGAGCACCGCCGTCGGCGCCGGCTGGTCAACGGGGGCTTCACGCCGCGGCGGGTGGCCGAGGCCGAGGCGGACGTCCGACGGACCTGCGACGAGATCCTGGACAAGGTGTGTGAGCGCGGCTCGTGCGATTTCGTGCATGACATCGCCGCACCACTGCCGATGATCGCCATCGGGGACCGGCTCGGGTTCGCCCCTGAGGACCGCGACGACCTGTTGCAATGGTCCGACGACATGTTGTGCTCGCTCGGCGCGACCGACGAGAATCTGGTGCTGGCGGCGATGGACGCGGCGGCCAAGTATCGCGAGTACATCGGGGCCCGCATCGCCGAGCGCCGAGCCACTGGAGATGACTCCGACCTCATCGGCACCCTGGTCCACGCTGACGTGGACGGTGAGCGCCTCGACGACGAGTCGCTCGTGTTCGAGTCGTTGTTGATCCTCATCGGCGGCGACGAAACGACGCGCCATGTGCTCAGCGGCGGCATGGAAGCGCTGTTGCGCCGGCCCGAGCAGTGGGAGGACCTGCGCCTCGACCGATCCCTGCTCCCGGGCGCCGTCGAGGAGATGTTGCGATGGGTCTCGCCGATCCGCAACATGTGCCGCACCGCCACCCGGGACACCGAGCTGCGTGGCCAGGCCATTCGTGATGGCCAGAAGCTGATGCTCCTCTACCCGTCGGCCAACCGGGACGAGGAGGTTTTCGACCGACCCGAGGAGTTCGACATCCGCCGCAGCCCCAATGATCACCTCGCCTTCGGCGTTGGGCCCCACTTCTGCCTGGGCAACCGCCTGGCCCGGGTGGAGCTCGTGACCATGTTCGACCGGCTCCTCGACCGGATGGGCGACATCCATCTGGCGAGCGACGACCCAGTGCGGATGCGTCCGGCGAACTTCGTGTCGGGGATCGAGTCCCTGCCCGTTTCCTTCTCGCCCTCCGCGCCGGTCAGAGTCTGACGGGGAGCGAAGGGTCGAGGTCGGCGGGAGCGGCCCGCGACAGCATCGTGACACCCACGGCCATGGCGCAGAAGGCCGCGGCGGCGATTGCTTTTTGGGTCGCGCTCACCGTGAATCGCTCGTCGAAAAGCCAAACGCTCAAGACGATGGAAATGGCGGGGTCGACTACGACCAGCAGCGGCTGCGACACGCTCAACGGTCCGACCTGCAACGCGGCCTGTTGGAGCACGGAGCCGACCACACCGGAGGCGATCAACGCGTAGATGGGCCAGCGCGCCAGCATGCCGATCGGGCCCGACACGGCCAGGGCATCGGTCGCCGCCTTGATGAAGGTCGCCATCAACGCCCAGGTCACCGAGGCGGCCGTGGCGTAGAGCGCGGCACGGCGGCGGGGGGATCCCCAACGCGCCAGGACGGCCAGCACGACGACGGCGCCACCGAACACCGCCAGGGCGGACGCCCATTCGACCCAATCCGGCCTCGGGTGACCACCATGGGGCTGGGCGGCGGTCAGGAACACGGCCAGTGCCACACAGGTGACGAAGGCAGCAATCCACGCCGCCCGTGCGATGTCCTGGCGGACCCAGAAGCGGCGCAGCACGAGAGCGAAGACCAATTCGGTGACGAGCACGGGTTGGACGATCGAGAGCTGCCCGAAGTGCAGGGCGAGGGCCTGGAACGCGAACCCCGCAGTCGCGGCCCCCCAGCCGAGCAGCCAAAGCGGCTGACGGACGAGGAACGAGACGAGCTGGCGGCCACGGAGCTTCCCGGCGGCGCCGGCGCTCGCCGCGTGCTGGGTCATGAGGTGGATGGCGTTGGCCAGGGCGGCGGCTAGGGCCAGGGTGATCGTGACGGTCAAGCCGGTACCTCCGATCGAGCTCGCGCCCTCACGCTCATGGCCGGAGTCTGGAGCCTGGGGGGGCCAATGGTCCAGGGCCGTTTCGCCCCTTTCCCGGATGGGAGGGACATGGGCGGCACCACTACACTGATGGACCGCCGTGCTGGCACGGCACCTGCGCTCGTAGCCCAATTGGATAGAGCACCTGACTACGGATCAGGAGGTTGGGGGTTCGAGTCCCTCCGAGCGCGCTGAGAAAGTCCAGGTCAACCCCATTGTGTCGGGAAACTGGCAGCGGTCGGGGAGCGGTTGACCAACTATCTGACCAACTATCTGGTCGCGCTCCCGTTGTCGTGGGTGTCAGCCCGCGGGAGCCTCGCCCCAGAGAGCCTCACCCATGGCGTTAGCGGCCGACCGACGGGTCTCCTCGTCGAGGTGGGTATAGATGTCGGCGGTGATGCCGTAGGTCGTGTGCCGAAGGAACCGGCTCACCTCTACCAGAGGCAGACCTTGGGCAATGAGGATCGAGGCCGCCGAATGCCGTAGCTGGTGCAAGTTCCGGTGCCCTAGTCCCGCACGCTTGCATGCGTCGGAGAAACTCTTGCCAAGGTTGTCTGGGTCGAGTGCTGTCCCGATTGGTGTCGTGAAGACGAGCCCCGAGTCGGACCAGCGCTCACCCGCGGCGAGTCGCTCGTGTTTCTGACGAATCTTCTGGCGGCGGAGAAGCTCTACTAGTCGATCCGTCAGCGGCAGCGTCGCGGTTGACTCATCGGTCTTTGGTTGCTCCGCAATGATCAACCGGGTCTTGCGCCCTCCCGGGTAATGGCCGTCGGCCGTGGGCTGATTGCGAACTCGCTTCAACTGTCTGTGGATATGCACTCTCCTCTTATCCAGGTCAACGTCAGTCCAGGCCAGAGCCAGTGCTTCACCTCGCCGGAGACCGAGCGACAGTATGAGGACGTATAGAGCGCCGAGACGGTCGCCGAGTAGAGAATCGAGGAGTTCACGAGCCTCGTCTAGCCGTATCCACTTCTTCACCTTTCTGGAAACCTTCACGGGCTCGCTCAGGGCGACGACATTCCTGGGCACGAGGCCCAATCGTTGGGCATCCTGCAGGGCCTTCCTCATCGTGCTTCGCATAATGCGAAGACTGTTCGCCGAATGGTCAGCGCGCTTGGAGGCGATGAACGCATCGATGTGAGCTGGCTCCAGCTTCGAGAGCCGGTGCCTACCACGGCCAGGTGTGAGGTGGAGTCTCACGGTGTCGTTGTAGCTGTCCAGGGTTCGATCGGCGAGTGCTCCATTCGCAACTCTTGTCGATAAGACGTTCTTCACCCAGTGTTCTAGCCACTGCGCGACAGTCAGACGCTCATCAAGGACGAGTGCGCCGGATGCGAGCTGGGTTTCGGCCACCCGCAGCTTGACGGCCGCCTCCTTGCGGGTACGTGCATACAGGCTCTTTGCTTTTCGTTTTCCATTGACGAATCCGAGATCCAGACGGGCCTCCCAACGCCCGTCGGAGCGTCTAAAGACACTGCCCTCGCCTCGACCACGACGCCTGTTATGAGTCATAACGACGGGCGCCAGTAGCGGCCACGGCGCCCTGCGACCGACCGCAACCGCCGGTTACAGGGGCGGGCGGGAGGGACTCAAACCATTGGTAATCGCGTCCGGGCCGCCGACCCAGTGCGGGTTGGACCGACTACGACGTGATCAGACCCGCCAGTGCATACGTTGGGTGACGATCCAGATTGTGCCGGGCCCGGTCGTAGCGACGGGTCGTCTTCGGGTCGGCGTGACCGGCGGCGTCCTGGACATCCCTGAGGCTCGCCCCGGCGTCCAGGCTCAAGGTGACGAAGGCGTGCCGGAGATCGTGGGGGTGGAGGCTGTCGGCCTTCTCGGGAACCGCCGTGCGGGCGAGGCGCCGAAGGGTTCGCCACGCCTCGGACCGATGCCAACGAGCACCGGACGACGTGATGAACAGGGGCCCGGTCGTCCGGTCCCCGACATAGGACTCGACCGCTTCGGCGGTCCTCGGGGCCAGGGGCACGGTGGCCTTCTTCCCGCCCTTGCGGGTGATGCGCAGCACCCGGTGGCCCCGTTCGGTGTCGAGGTCGGTCACATCTGCCCCCAGGGCCTCGGAGATGCGCAGACCGTTGAGGCCGAGGAGAAGGACCACGGTGAGCGAGCGGGGAGAGTCAGCCTCGGCTGCGTGGACAAGAGCGGCCAACTCGTCACGATCGAGACCCGTCGACACCGTGTCGGTCCCGACCTTGGGGCGGCGGACGGCGGTCACAGGGTTACGGGCAATGGCGTCCTCGTTCACGGCGTACCGGTAGAAACCGGACAGGGTGGACAGGTGACAGGCCACGGTGGCGGGCGTCGGGGCACCCGTTCCTGTCAGGCTGACCACCGCACCGAAACGTCAGAGTTTCACCACCGGGCAAGTGACCGTTCGGGTGATGCCATCGATGATTTGGATCTGGCTGACGACCATGCGACCGAGGTCGTCTATCGACTCGGCCTCGGCACGAACGATCACGTCGTAGGGGCCGGTCACGTCCTGGGCCGAGGTAACGCCGTCGATCGCAGCGGCTTGCCGGGCAACGTGCGTCTTCCGACCTCGGCCTGGATCAGTATGTATGCGGTCACCGGCATATTCGTCTCCCGGTAGGTGCCCAGATCCGCGGACTTGGAGCCATGGAAGTGATGCCGAGGGGAGCCGGTCAGTGGGTTCAATGGCTTTCGAGGTGGGCGATTCCGTCCATGTTCATCAGGACGGCGACTCCATGGCGCTGATCAGTGGTCTCCGTCTGCGCCACCGCCATCGGCTTTTCCTTCCTGGCGCCAGCTCCTGACCAACGCGCCACCCGACGACGAGGAGGAATGAGCGGTCGTCGCGCCCCCAGAACGTTGCGCACTGGATGCCGCTCGGCCCTGGCCTCGCGGAACCTCACAGTCCGGTGAGAACCCGGGCGATGCGGTCTCGCAGGCCGGTCGGAACAAGCGATTGGGTTGCCATGATGCCCAGGGCGTCCCATCCGACCAGGTACCGGGCCCGTGGATTGCCCGCGGTGAGGGCCTTGCCGATGACCCTGGCCACCGCCTCGGGATAAGCCATGAAGGCCGAGAACGGCTCAAGGAGGGCGAGGACCTGGCGGTACTCGGTCTCGTAGGTCGAGCCGGCCCGTCGGGCCAGGTCCGCCTCCATCTCCTCCCAGATGTGAGTCCTCACGCCCCCAGGTTCGATCAGGACGACCTGGACGCCGTCACGGGCGACCTCGACCCGTAGGGCGTCAGAGACCGCTTCGAGGGCATGTTTGGACGCCTGGTACCAGCCGCTGAACGGGGTGGTGGTCCGCCCGTAGATCGACGAGACGTTGACGATGCGCCCTTCGCCGGCGTCACGCATGTGGGGCAGGGTCAGCCGTGCCAATCGCATGGGGGCCACCACCATCGTCTCGAGCTGGCGACGCGCCTCATCGTCGGTGACATCCTCGATCGCACCGGCGCCGGAGTAGCCGGCGTTGTTGACCAGGGCCCACGGGCGCAGCCGGTCGACCACCGCCCGGCAGCGCTCGGCGTCGTCGACGTCGAGGAGGAGGGTCTTGACCGTCACCCCTGCGCTGGCGGCCGCCTCGGCCACGTGTGCGGCCTTCGCCCTCGAGCGGACTGAGCCGACTGAATCAAACCCCAGACCGGCGAGGTGCAGCACCGTCGCCAAGCCGACACCCGAGTTCGCCCCAGTGGTGAGCACCGTCCGGCCGGCACCGGCAGTCACCTTGCCCGACGTAGGGTCGCCTTCGGTCACAGTGCCACCGCCGCGTACCCGTTCATGGCCCCGTTTCCGGCGCCGACCCACAGAAAGACCACGAGGTCGCCTCCCTTCACCCGACCGGCGCGGCGGTCCTCGTCGAGAAGGATCAGC
>Ga0181536_10005002_pt1 | contig 13822 bp, 16 predicted proteins | sample PEATcosm2014_Bin_41_FD_121105 | JGI IMG/M metagenome (GOLD analysis project Ga0181536, IMG submission 121105) | Peatland microbial communities from MTU Mesocosm Facility, Houghton, MI, USA - PEATcosm2014_Bin17_60_metaG | ecosystem: Environmental > Terrestrial > Soil > Wetlands > Peat | place...
CCGCCCGCGAGCGTCATCTTGCGCGCGGCAAACTTTTGCCGCGCGAGCGCGTCATGACGCTCATCGACCCGGGCACGCCATTCCTTGAACTATCGCCGCTCGCCGCCAACGGCATGTACGACGATGCCATCCACGCCGCCGGCATCATCACCGGCATCGGCCGTGTCGCCGGTCGCGAATGCATGATCGTCAGCAACGATTCCACCATCAAGGGCGGCACTTATTTACCGATGACGGTGAAAAAACATCTGCGCGCCCAGGAGATCGCACGCGAGAACCGGCTGCCGTGCCTCTATCTCGTCGATTCCGGCGGCGCCAACCTGCCGCACCAGACCGAGGTGTTTCCCGATCGCGAGCATTTCGGCCGCATCTTCTACAATCAGGCGACGCTGTCGGCTGCCGGCATTGCCCAGATCGCGGTGGTCATGGGCTCATGCACCGCCGGCGGCGCCTACGTGCCGGCGATGTCGGACGAGACCATCATCGTGCGCAACCAGGGTACCATCTTCCTCGGCGGGCCGCCGCTGGTGAAGGCAGCAACCGGCGAAGTCGTCACCGCCGAAGAGCTCGGCGGCGCCGATGTGCACGCAAAAAAGTCCGGCGTTGCCGATTATCTTGCCGAGAACGATCGGCACGCGCTTGCGCTCTGCCGCCAGATCGTCGCCAATCTGAACACGAAGAAGACCATCGACAGTCCGCTCGCCAAGTCCAGCGAGCCGAAATACGACGCCGGCGAAATTGACGGCATCGTGCCGGCCGACCTCAAAAAGCAATACGACGTGCGCGAAGTGATCGCCCGGCTCGTCGACGGCTCGGAGTTCGACGAGTTCAAGGCACTCTACGGCACAACGCTCGTCACCGGCTTCGCGCACATTTGCGGCATTCCGGTCGGCGTTCTCGGCAACAATGGAATTTTGTTTTCCGAAAGCGCGCTCAAAGCCGCGCATTTTGTCGAGCTGTGCTGCCAGCGTCGCGTGCCGCTGCTGTTTCTGCAAAACATTGTCGGCTTCATGGTCGGGCGCGACTACGAAGCGGGCGGCATCGCCAAGGACGGCGCCAAGATGGTGACCGCGGTCGCCTGCGCGCAGGTGCCGAAGATCACCATCGTCATCGGCGGCTCCTATGGCGCCGGCAATTACGGCATGTGCGGGCGTGCCTATGGCCCGCGATTCTTGTTCACCTGGCCGAACGCGCGCATCTCGGTGATGGGCGGCGAGCAGGCGGCGAGCGTGCTCGCCACCGTGCGGCGCGACAACATCGAAAGCGCCGGGAAGAAGTGGTCCGAGGTCGAGGAGGAGGAATTCAAGCAGCCGATCCGCGAGCAATACGAGGCCGAAGGCAACCCCTATTACGCCACCGCGCGGCTATGGGACGACGGCATCATCACGCCCGCCGAAACGCGCCGCGTGCTGGGGCTGTGCTTTTCTGCGGCGCTGAATGCGCCGATCCCGGAGACGCGGTTTGGGGTGTTTAGGATGTGAGGATGTTGTGCAAACGGAAGGCGAATATAACGAGCTAATTGCACTAACAGAACTTAATTATGTGCTGGCACAGCTCTTTGGTTTCGCGCGGGCACGAGACGAGATTGATTTTGCATTTTCTCTCGGTCCTGAATTTCGTGGATCGCAGGATGCCGGTTGGAATACAGCAGAAGAGGCAATAGCTGCATTCAGAGAGGGAATGGAGATTTTGAACAGCAAAAATCAAGACCGTGCTGCTACCAGAAATCTGCTGTATCGTTATCTATGCATCGCCGAGGCAGGCGGTCTGTACGAGGTATTGGGTAATCAGCTTTCCATCATAGGGTCCGGCATCTATAAGCTTTGGCCCTTTTTGAACATAACTGAGCGCCACAAACCATCGGGCAAGATTAAAGCGCCAAACGCGAACCGCATCTTTCGTGAGCTGAGCGAGAGAGCGGAGCGCGTCGGGCTCACGCGATTCTCGAAGGTCTTGGCGGACGTTTTTGATGATGATCTGCGAAATGCAATTGCGCACGCTGATTTTGTGATATGGCCCGACGGGCTGCGTCTCAGCAACGAAGCGGCGGATATGCGTATCAGCTTACGTGGAAGCAGCTAAACTATATCGTGAGGCGTGGCTTTTGTTTCGTCGTTTTGCTCTTGCAGTACATTGAAAATTCGTTATTGGAGTATTGTGAGGGTACCAACATTGTTGGTCGCGGTAGCGCAAACAAAGTACCATTTTTGTATGTTGTTAAATACGATGTCGACTCCGGCTCATTTTCGATTTCTACAAGTTCGCCTGGGGCCACGACAAGCCCCCAATTCGAGCGAGCTGAGGTAATCAAGTCTATGTTGGGTAACCGTATCATGGCAGTCATATCTTTTATTGACAATAAAGCAATCGAGGAAATCGAAAATCATTGCGGGACAATCGGGATAGAGCCTGCGCTTAAATTGTATGCTTCCCAAACAGAGTATTTGGCGTTCATAGATGAAATGACCGCCAAGAATGAGTCAGTTTTTTTAAAACCGTTAGACAAAAAGTAAGACGCGTGGCGTCGCATTCACGCCGATCGGTGGCACAGAAGCTGAAATATCAGAATTGGATTTGATCATGCCATCCGTGCCAAAATTTGTAATGGGGTTTCCAGGAAGCGCGTAGGGCAGATTAGCCATTTGCCGCGGACGCATGCGGTGCAATACGCTTCGCTATTGCGCCCTACGTGCTAAGGGCAAAGGAGGTCGTGTGAGCAGGATGTATGTCGCGGTCGAGGAGAGCTTCCGGCGCTGGGACAAGGAACCGGGATTCCGGCGCGCCTACAATGCGCTGGCGGACGAATTCGCGCTTGCGGCGGTATTGATCGACGCTCGCGCGCAGGCCGGGCTGTCGCAGGAGGCTCTCGCGGGGCGCATGCGCACGTCGCAGCAAACCATCTCGCGCCTCGAAGGCGGCACCGCCAACCCCTCGCTAAAAACGCTGAGGCGGTTCGCCCAGGCGACCGGTACACGGCTCAAAATCAGCTTTGAGCCAGCGAAGAAAAAAGCGCGCTGAGCCGAGCCGCCGCGAGGCTCTGGGACGACGGCATCATCACGCCCGCCGAGATCCGCCGGGTGCTGGCGCTGTGCTATTCGACGGCGCTGAACGCGCCGATAGCTCCATCGGCTTCAGGAAGTCCTCCACCAGGATTTCGCCAGGATGCGGATTGGGAAGCAGACGGCTTCTAGCTCGCGTCCGTGTCATCACGCCTTCTTCCGCTTCTTCTCCGGCAGCTTCGCCACCTTGCGCAGCGCCGCGTTGATGCGGCTCTGCCAGCCGCGGCCGCTGCGGCGGAAATGCGCCAGCACGTCGGGATCAAGACGCAGGCTGACCGGCTGCTTACGCGCCTTCGACTTCGGTCGTCCGCGCAAAACAGGAACGCCACCGATATGCATGGTCGCGTGTCGGAACCATTCATCGGTCAGTTCAGGAATCTCTTCGTAGTCCTTCGGCCCAAGGACATACTCGTCGATCTTCTTCAAATCGCTTTTAGTAGGTCCTGAACTTCTCGGCGTAGCGCGCTTTCTCCCGTTCATTGGCCTACCTCATCGAAATGACGTGCCAATCGTTTCCACGCGGCGTCCATACCAAAACGACCATCCGATGCCGCAAGAAACCGATTGTAATGATGCGGACCTCTCCGTGGTCGCGTCGCTGGTCCTCACTGTCGAAGGTTCGGCCGGCGAACGCCTCTTCGGCATGCTCGAAATCGAGCCCGCGCTCGCGCAAAGTCCAGTCGCGCTTTGCGGGATCGTAGGTGATCGCCATCGGCCATTAAATGTATATACATTAATTAGCGGTGTCAAGGTAGCGCCGTGCCAGCCGCACGCCGCCTGCGCGCCACCGAGAACGCCAAAAGGATCGCCGCTGCGATCGCCCAGCACACGGTCGGCGCCCAATGCAGCAGCGGCGCTAGTGTGGGATCGTTCAAGGCGCCGCTCGCACTCGCCGCCATACGCGCAAATGTGGCGAGCGCCAGCGCCGAGAACAGCACGCCCGTGGTCTTGCCTTCGGCGCCCGTGTAGCCAAGCGCTGCGGCGGCGGCAAAGGCGCTCATGAGGATACATCCCCAGGCCGCGCCAGCGATCAGCTGCGCCACCACGGCGAGCCCAAGCGCGCCGGAAACTTCCATGACCACGATGGCGATGGCGCCGATGAGGCCGGCTGCGCCCATCACCGGCAAGCCGCCCCAGCGTTTGGTGATAAGGCTCGCCGGGAACATTCCGACACTGAACCCTACCCAAAACACCGGCATCAGCACGCTGATGTCATTGGTGAAGTGTTTGAACAGCGGTGGACTGTTGAAGAAAAAGTGCAGCTGGAAGCCGAACGCGAGAATCACGGTCGTCAGCGCGAACATGACGACGGATGCAGGTACGGCGCGGTCGACTGTCTGCGGCGGCTCGCTTTTTGCCGGCGCCTGCTTCGCCAGCGCGCGTTCGACTTTGACGAGCGCGAGGCTGGTGAGCACCAGCGCGATGCTGGCGATGGCGAAGGGCAGGCGCGGGTCCTGCTTGGCGAGCGTCATGGCGAGATAGGGCGAGACCGCGCCGGCGATGCCCAGGCCGAGCATGGCGAGGCTCGCGAGATAGGGGATTGCGGGCCGTGCCGCGTATTTGCCGAGCAACATCAGCGGCGGCGCGCGCAGCGCCGACGAGGTCGCCGCCCACACCACGATAAGCGCAAGAAAGGTCGTGGCGCCGACGCCCGCGCCAGCGACGAACGGCAGGCCGATGAACGCCGCGCAGCTGACGAGCGTGATCGCCGCCACCCAGTGGCCGAGCCGACCAATCAGGCGCGAGACTTTGTCGGCGGCAACCCCCATGGCGAAGTCGGTCACCGTGAAGATCGCCTGATCGAGCATCAGGATGATGATAACGGCGCTGCCGGAAATACCGACGGAGGCCGCAAGCCGCGGCAGATAGATGACATAGACCGTCCAGCCGAGCGCGAATACGAGCTCCAGCACCGTGAGGTAGAAACCGGCGGCCTGCGGAATTGGGCGCATCGGTCTATATTGCCACGCCGCCCGTCGTACCGACCAGGAGTTTTGCCATGCCCAAAACCATCGAGCACATCCATTGGCCGGACGCGCCGGACCTATGGATGCCCTATGCGCCGGCGATCAAGGTCAAGGGCGGCACAACCGTTTATCTCGCCGGGGTCACCGCCGCCCCGGTCTATCACCATCATCCGCATCGGCCGGAGGAGTTCGATGCCATGCCGCGCGACATGGCGGGGCAGGTGCGCGCGGCGTTGGAAAACCTCAAGCGGGGACTCGACGCGGTGGGTGCAACGTTTGCCGACGTGGTCACCGCTGATCGCTTCGTCACCGATCTTACCGACCAGGATGCGCTCAACCGCGTCTGGGGCGAATATTTTCGCGATGCCAAGCCGGCGACGACCACCGTTCAGGTGGTGCGGCTTGCCACCGACCCGCGCTGCCTAGTCGAGATCAATGCCATTGCGGTGCTCGATTGAATGCGCGTGCTCATGGACAAGCCATTGCACCCGTGCAATCAACCTTCATCGATTGAACAACCACAGCAAGGCGCTGAGCACGAGGCTTGCGATGATGCAGGTGACGATCGGAAAGTAAAAGGTGGTGCCACCGCGTCCTATCACGATGTCGCCGGGTAGCCGGCCAAGCCCAATCCTGGACAAGACCGGCCACGCGATGCCAGCAATCAAGATCAACAATCCAAGGCCAATCAGAAAGCGCTGCATGTCCATCGGTGACCTCGCCAGGGAAGTGGGGAGGACAGTGCAAGCAATCAAGGCAGCTTGCGTATTCGAGACGGATGGCGGAGAGGCCACATGGCGCAGACCGTGTATCGAACAGTACTCATTGTCGGGGTTGGGGCGGGGCTTTCCGCCTCGCTCGCACGGGCCTTCACGAAGGCGGGAATGTCGGTCGCTGTCGCGGCGCGAAGGCTCGATAATCTGATGACGCTCGCGCAACAGACCGGCGCCAAGGCTTTCGCCTGCGACGCGACCAAGCGCGGCGATGTGGCAAAGCTGTTTGCCGATGTCGAGGCGGCGGTCGGCGCGCCCGATGTCGTTGTCTACAACGCGAGCTACCGCACCCGCGGGCCGTTCGTCGAACTCGATCCGGCCGAGGTCGAGCGTTCGCTTGCGGTTACCGCGTTCGGCGGCTTCCTGGTCGCCCACGAGGCGGCCAAACGCATGCTGCCGAGCGCGCACGGCGCGATCCTTTTCACCGGCGCCTCGGCGAGCGTGAAGGGTTATGCGCAGTCGGCGCCGTTCGCCATGGGCAAGTTCGCCTTGAGGGGACTGGCGCAGAGCATGGCGCGGGAGCTTTCTCCGCAAGGCATTCACGTCGCCCATGTCGTCATCGACGGCGGCATCCGCAGCGCACGCCGGCCCGATCCGCCGGACAAGCCTGATAGCACGCTCGATCCCGACGCTATCGCGCAGAGCTATCTCGATCTGCTGCACCAGCACAGGAGCGCCTGGGCCTGGGAGATCGAGCTGCGGCCCAGGGTCGAGAAGTTTTGAAACCAACGCTGTGACCCGATTATAATCACGCCATGCCGGGTATTTTCGCGAAAGCCGCGCTGCTTACGATTGCGCTTATCGCTGCCACGAATGCAGATGCGCAGTCGCGCCGCAAGCGCGAGCCGCGTGAGATCGAGCAGCCGCCGCCCGCGCTGTCGATCGATAAGCGCGACAGCGTGGCAGCGGCGGCCGGCGCTTTCAACGGCCGGCCGTATTGGCTCGCGCTCGCCCAGTGCGGCGGCATCTACTTCAAGCTCAACATCCTTTATACCGACGCTGCGGTGCATGCCCGCGCGGTCCAGCCCGATCCCAAGGCCAATGCCGAGGACACCAGGAAGCTCAATGAGGCGATCAAGACCGCGACGATCTATTTCGACGGAGCGGAACGTTTCCTGATGACCGACCGCGGGATCGAGCGCGCCGATGCGGTGCTGACCTACGACCCGCAGTCGCGCGCGGCGGGCGACCGGCTGAAAACCATCGATGCAGCGCTGGCTGCGGCTCAGGCGTGCCCCCTGCTTTATCAGGCCTGCCAAGGCGCGTATCCCAAGGCATGCAGCGAGCCGCTTTCGCCGACGAACTGAATGCCGGACCGAACTCACGCGTTAACTGAAGGAGGAGTTCATGAAGCCGACCTTTGCAGCCTTGATCGCGGCGGCAATGTTCACGGCTGTGGCGGCGAACGCCCAGGATGCGGCAAAGCCGGTCGCGCCGCCGCAGGCGGCGAACCCGCCGGACTACCCCGGCCTCGGCGAGATCATGACGCTGCAGCAGCTGCGCCACATCAAGCTTTGGTTCGCCGGTCACGCCGGCAACTGGCCGCTCGCCGATTACGAGATCGGCGAGTTGGATGAAGGTTTCGACGATGTGAACAAGCTGCTCGGCGGCGATACCGTGGAGAAAGCTGTCGGCGCGCCGATTAAGGCTCTCGAGAAGGCGGTCGCGGACAAGGATCGCGCCGCGTTTAACGCTGCTTTCGATAAACTCAGTGCGGGCTGCAATAGCTGCCACCATACGCTGGATCACGGCTTCATCGCGATCAAGCGTCCGACTTTACTGCCCTACAGCAATCAATCTTTCGTGCCGCAGAAGTAGTCCTCGTCTTCTCTTCTTCCACGGCTGGGATGGAAGGGAACACTCAACTCAACGCCTTGTAAAAGCGCTCGTCGTAGAGCGCGCCAGCTATTGGCATGAGCTTTTCGCGAAACGCGCGGGTGTGCGCCGCCATGGCGTGGGCATCGAGCGCCTTTTTGTTCGTCCACGCTTCGATGACGGTGAAGTGGTTCGAGCGGTTCGCCTGCTGGAGCACTTCGTAACTGATATTGCCGGGGTCGTCCGCGGTGTCGAGGCTCATCGCCTTGAGCGCCGCCATGCAATCGTCCTTGCCCGCTGGGATGACGTCGACATGGGTGACCGCGTAAATTGCGCCGGACTGGCTCTCGTTCTTACCCTGCCCGACATAAAGACCATTGTTGATGCGCTCGTCATAGGGTGCACTCTCGATCGCTTTGAGCTTATCGCGGAATTGCATGGTGCTCGCAGTTTTGGCATGGGCGTCGAGCGCCGCCTTATCTCGCCAGGCTTCCACGATTGCGAAACGGTTTGGTCGCGCGAACTCCTGAAGCACGTCGAAGCGCAGGTTGCCGTCCTCCTTGAGGCTCGCATCGCGATATTGCTTGAGCAGCGCTGTGCCGGAGGCCACCGTGTTAGGCATCACCTCGACATATGTGGCGAGATAAGCGGCATTGTCTTGGGCATAAGCAGACTGCACGAGCGTTGCCGCCGCGATGGCCATGCCGAGCACAAGCTGAAGGAATAGGCGCATAAGTGTCCTCCCGCGTTCACCATGCATTTGTCGCAATGGTAACGATGCACTTCCGCCCGCGTCAACGCGCCGCGCCGGGTCCCGGCGACACACGGGTGGCACATTTCGCGTTGATATGGAGGTGGTGAACGACGTGCATTTGTTAAGCCTCGGGCGAAGTTACGCCGAGGCGGCAGTAGCGTTCGCCAACGAGATTATGTTCGAAAACAGGAGGTCCGACCAATGACCTATCGCGTCTATTCCGGCCCGCGCGGCTCGCAATCCATCTCTCCTTTGGAGAAAGATCGCCATCTCTACAAGGAGTTCGGCGTGCTCGACGAGGCGATGAGCTGGGCGCGACACATCAACGACGGTGGCCGCGTTGCCTTGCTGATCGAGGGCGATGACGGTACGCGGCTGACCAAGCAGCAGATCGTAACTGCCCTCAAGAGTCCCGAGAGGAGCGCAGGCCACGACCACGCTGCATAACGCCGACGATCCTGGATTCCAACTTGTCGTGCCCGCGCTTGTCGCGGGCATCGACGTCTTACGGGCGACGCACTGTTCTGCAAGGATTGGTCTCAGCGAATTTTGACCACGACATTGCCGACCATCTTGCCCTGTTCGACCGCCTCATGAGCGGCGACAATGTCCGCGAGCGGGAACGTCATGCCGACGATCGTGTTGAGAGCGCCTGCCTCAAGGGAGCGCGTGATGGCGTCGAGCGCCGCGGTGCGCTCGGCAGCGTTGAGTTCGTAGACATAGATGAACTTCAACGAGATGGCGTTGCGTAGAAAGAACATCCCTGGGATTTCAGATTCGGCCGAGCCGGTTCCATAGATGACGACCGTGCCGCGCGGTCGCAGTACGTAGGGAATGAGCTTTGCATTGGCCGCGAAATCCACTTCGATGATAGCGTCGACACCTTTCTTTGCCGTGACCGACATCACTCGCTCGCCGACGTTTTCTCGCCTGTAATCGATCGCATGATCGGCGCCGGCCGCGCGCGCGACGTCGGCTTTCTCCGGCGAACTGATTGTGGCAATAACGGTCGCGCCGGCGGCTTTGGCGAACTGCACGGCGTAGTGGCCGACGGCACCAGCTCCGCCAGCGATGAGAAGGGTGACGCCCGGCGCGGCGCCTGCGACGGCAACCGCGTGGTAGGCCGTCATCGCCGGAATTCCGAGACAGGCTCCGGTTGCAAAACTCGTATTTGCCGGTAGATGGACCGCTTGCTCGGACGCCAGCGTGACATATTCCGCACAAGTGCCGAATGCGCGCAGCCATTGCGCATTCCACACCCATACCCGCTCGCCAAGGCGCGCGGAGGATACACCGTCGCCCACCATGTCGATTTCGCCGGCGCCGTCGCTGTGCGGGATGACGCGGGGGTACGCGATCTTGCGCGTTGTGCCCGAGCGCGCCTTCACGTCGGAGGGGTTGACGCCGGATGTGGCGAGCTTCACGCGGACCTCGCCCGGCCCGGGTCGCGGCGTCTCGACCTCGCCGAGCTTGAGCACCTCGCGGGCCGGGCCATTCTGCTCGTAATAGGCGGCGCGCATGTTCGCTCCCTTGCCATGGATCAAGCGCGGATCGGGCCGCCAGCTTACCGGAACGGTCGCCAGGCGTCAGCCCACGACCGTCGGTTAACCGCTAACGCCATGTTCCAACGCTAATTTTCAGGCCATGGACAGCGCCACCTGAGATTGGCTTTGTCCTTGAAATATCGGGCAATATCGCCATACTAGCCAAATTGCGCCGGTGGTCGGCGGGGTGGGGTTTCTTGGAACAGCAGCGCAACGAAATCGCAAGCTTGCCGGCAACGCGCGCTTGCAACCTTCTTTTGGTCCATGCGCGTTTCAATGCGTATTCATTTTGGAACTTCTCGGAGGCCTGCAAGCTCGTCGGCGCGCAATATCCGACTGCGCCGCTCGGCCTCATCACCGTCGCGGCGATGCTGCCGAAGCATTGGAACGTGCGTCTCGTCAACCGCAATACTGAGGAGCTCACCGAGGAACATATCGCCTGGGCCGATGTGGCGATGACCGGCGGAATGATGACGCAGCAGATCGACACGCTGCGGCTGGTCGACTTGTTCCATAAGTACGGCAAGCCCGTGGTCGTCGGCGGGCCGGACCCGACCTCGAGTCCGCACATCTACGAGAAGGCGGATTTCCGCGTGCTCGGTGAGGTCGAGCCGATCATCAACCAATTCGTCGAAGCGTGGGAATCGGGTCAGCGCAGCGGCACGCTCACGGCCGAGAAGTTTCAGGCCGACGTCACTCAGACGCCAATCCCGCGCTTTGATTTGCTCAAGTTCGAGCACTACCTGTTCATCGGCGTGCAATATTCGCGCGGATGTCCGTTCACGTGCGAGTTCTGCGACATCATTGAGCTCTATGGCCGCGTGCCGCGTACCAAGACGCCGCCGCAGATGTTGGCCGAGTTGCAGGCACTCTACGATCTTGGCTATCGCGGCCATGTCGACTTTGTCGACGATAACCTGATCGGCAACAGGAAGAATTTGCGAATTTTTCTTCCTGAACTGATCGCTTGGCAGGAGGCGCACGGCTACCCGTTCGAATTCTCGACCGAAGCGTCCATCAATCTGTCCGACGATGCCGAGCTCCTGCAGTTGATGAAGAAGGCGAACTTCTTCGTCGTTTTTGTCGGCATCGAAAGCCCGGACCCTGAAACTTTGGTGATGACGAAGAAGAAACAGAACACGAAACGTAACTTGGCAGAAAGCGTGCATCGCATCTACGCCGCCGGAATATTCGTCAACGCCGGTTTCATTCTCGGCTTCGACACCGAGCAGGGTGCGGTGGGCGATGCCATGGCCGACTTCATCGACGAGGCCGCCATCCCGATGGCGATGGTCGGGCTGCTCTATGCCTGTCCGAACACACAGCTTACCCGCCGTTTGGCCAAAGAGGGACGCCTGCACAAGAACAACGGTGTGATGGAGCAGGAGGCGGGCGATCAATGCACGCTGGGCTGCAACTTCGACACGCTGCGGCCGATGCGCGAGGTCTTGCTCGACTATCGCCGCGTGCTCGATAAGGTCTATGACCCCGTCGCCTATGCGCGCCGGCTCAAGCGCCTGACCGACATGCTCGATCGGTCCGGACGGCCGAAGGAATTGGCCAAGGGAGACTATCGTCGCGCGCTCAATCTTTTTGAGATCGTGCACAAGATTATCAATGCGGTGCCGGACGCGCGCGAGCCGTTATGGGATGCGTTCAAATATTGCGCCACCAAGAATCCGTCCGCACTCCTGCATGTTGTGACGATCATGGCGTTCTACGTTCATCTCGGTCCTTTCTCGCGCTACGTGATCGAGCAACTCGATCGCCGGGTGGCCGAGCTCGACGCAGAAGCTGAGCCTTCCCTGGTCGGCCACAACCGTCCGCCGCGCGAGGTTAGCGTCGCCGTGATGATGTAAGTCAGCTTTCCCCGCAAGGCGGCAAGAGGAGTTTGCTCACAGATCCAGCATCGCCAATCCGGACAGATCGTGCAACGCGATCGGCGGCCGATGGTTCGGATACTCTTCCGGCATTTTGGCGCGAGGCGCGCGCGATGACGTGCGATCGCGGCATGCACGTCGAACAGCGTGCCGTAGGCATCGAAGACATAGACGCGGGTCAGCGGATTTTGCAGCCGGGCCCGTTTTACCGGAGGGCCCGCGAGCTGTATTGGGAGTTCGCGCATGCAACAGCGCCCTGAGGTCTATTGTTGATCGATCCCGGGCACCGTCAGCAGCGTCGAAATCGAACGGCCGCGGATGTCATAGACGCGCGCATAGACTACGCCATCGCGCACGATCTCGAAAAGGACCGGTGCATCGAGCTTGGCGCAGTAGAACTCGCCCAGCATCATGGCGAAGTCGGCGCCCTTTGGGTCCCAGGTCGTCTCGTATTGGGGGCCTAGCGCAACTTTGACCGGCGGATGCGGTCCGCAGACCGCGACCGTCCATGTCCCGTCGCGCGGTGTCTCACCGTGCTCGGCGATGAGCGCGCGCAATTGCCGCGACGCCTGCGTCAATGACAGCCCCCAATAGTCGAGCATGTAGCGCGCTCGCGCCCCCGCCACGCCGCCGGCAATGCGATTGAAATGCGTGTATTCGAACGGGTGCAGCTGCACCATCTCAATGACCGGAGAGGCAACGCCCACGATCAAAACAAGCGCACCCGCGGCCACCGCGGCGCGACCAAGCCGGTCGAGTCGCCGAGCGACCCATGCACCCGCAAGACCGCCGAGCGCGGCGAATGGCGGCACGCCGAACACGAAGTGGCGGATGCCGTTGTACATGGCCGGTCGCGCGACGATCGTGATGAGAACTGGAAGCGCTGCGGCGAGCACAGTAGCAAGAAGCGCCGCGCGGCGTCCGACGGCGCCGCCGTGGTTCTGCACACCTGTGGTAGCGACGATCGCACCCGCCGTTCCGCTGAGCCCGAGCGCCAGCAGCAGTTCGGGCAACTTCAGCGCGACGAGGGTCGGCACATAGCTGTGCGGCATATCGAGTACTGGGATCAATTGGCCGTCGAACAGCTCCGACCAGGGCTTTTCAAAAAAATTGGAAAAATATTCAACAGCGCGAAATAGGTTGAGTGGCGCAAGCACGCTCCACGGCCAAACCAAGCCCATGACCAGATAAGCGAGGATTGCGCCGGGAATGAAAGCGGTGAGGAACGATCCGCATTCGCCGAGAGCCGGTTTCAGCCCATCCGCGCGCGCTCTGATGGCGAGGATGAGCGGCAGTGGTAGCGCCGCGTCCAGGACTGCAAAACCGCCCATGACACGCGAGCCGATGGCAAGACCAACGCCTAGACCGCACAGCGCAACGGTCGCCGGTGTCGCGCGCGGATATTCTTCGAATGCCCGCACGATCCCGAGCAGCGCGATCGCGCTCATGACCGCGAACGGTCCATCTTTGGCGTTGATGAACATGTGCCCGTAGTAGAGCGGGCAACTGGCGAGCAGGATGAGACCGATCAGACCGGCGAGCGGGCCACCGAGACGCCGTCCGAGCCGCCAGGTGACGAAGAGGCCGATGAGGCCGACGGCGGCGCCGACGAGCCGGCGCGTCTCGAACAGGCCGAACGGCAGAATCTTTGCAGCAAGCGCGGCGAGGAGATCAAATCCGCCGCCATACATGTAGAGATTGACGAACGACAGGGCGTGCTGGTCGGCAAAGCCGGACGAATAAAGCGACACCAGGAGGTCGCCATACTGCGAATGAGTGTAGTCATCCCAGCCGAGGCCGTAGTCGCGAAAGGTCGCCGCGGCGATCGCTCCAGTCAGCACCAACACGACGACGGCAAGCGCATCCAGCCGGCGCGCGACGGCGATCGCGTCCGAGGGCAAGGGGATCGACTTCGCCGCGGGTTGGTGCACGATTGGCCCGGTCTCAGAGGCGCGTGTCGACGCGACCCTCAACACATGATGCCCATTCGCGGCTGGGACAATGTGTCAAAAGAGCATTGCCGGTAGGCG
>Ga0181536_10005005_pt1 | contig 13816 bp, 11 predicted proteins | sample PEATcosm2014_Bin_41_FD_121105 | JGI IMG/M metagenome (GOLD analysis project Ga0181536, IMG submission 121105) | Peatland microbial communities from MTU Mesocosm Facility, Houghton, MI, USA - PEATcosm2014_Bin17_60_metaG | ecosystem: Environmental > Terrestrial > Soil > Wetlands > Peat | place...
ATATTCCTTCTTTCATCTAGGCAGATCCGGATGGAGATGTCAAGCGAAAGGTGCGTCCCGCAATGCGCAGGAGCATGGTGTGTAGTGCTCTAACCCCTCAAAAGTGCGAAAGTCGGGCTAGGCAGGCGCGGGGGAAGGAAAAGCGGCAAGGCCCGCATGGATAAGATGACGCCCGAACAACGTAGCGAAGTGGCCCGCAAGGCCGCAGCCGCGAGATGGGGGAAAGAGAAATGAGAAGGCCGAAACTGGGCTCGATTTACCATCGCACCAAGAAGCAGCCCGATGGCAACGTGATCGCGCTGCCAACTTGGTAGATCAAGTACTACCGGAACGGCCGCCCTTTTCGCGAGTCCAGCGGTAGCGAGGACTACGCCGAAGCAGAACGGCTGTTAAAGCGCCGCCAAGGTGAGATCGTTACCGGGAGATTCGCCGGACTGGAACCCGAGCGGGTTACCGTGGGCCAATTGCTCCAAGACTTGATCGACGACTACCGCTTGCAGGAACGCGGAAGCGCACGCATGAGCGAGCAGCGTGTCCGCAAACACCTGATACCGGCCTTCGGCGCTGTCCGAGCCGCGCAGTTGAGTTCGACGCACATCAAGGCCTACAAGCTCCGGCGGAAAAAGGACGCAGCCAACGCTACCGTAAATCGGGAGCTGGAGCTTTTGCAGCGGGCGCTGAAGCTGGGCTATGAACGTGAGCCGCCCTTGGTCCTGCGCGTTCCGAGAATCGAGATGCTCCCGGAACAAAACGTCCGCGAGGGGGATCTTAGAGCACGAGAGCCATTTGAAATTGCGAGAGGTCATGCTCTCAGCCGGGTATCCACGCTATTGCTTGCTGCTGGTGGTGGGCTACCACGTGGGCACCCGTGAGGGCGAGTTGCTTTCGATCCAATGGCCTCAAGTCGATCTGCGGGCGAACGAGATCCGGCTGAAGGCGCCGACGACCAAAACGAAGAAGGCGCGCGTCCTGCCTGTCTACGGGGAAATGAAGTCCTGGCTGGAAATGGCGCGGGCCGAGCGCGACCAGAAGCACCCAAACTGCCGGTGGGTGTTTCAGAAAAACGGCGAGCGCATGGTATTCAACTGGCGCACGTGGCACAATCTGTGCGCGCTGGCGGGTGTCCCGGAGCTGCTCTTCCATGACTTGCGCCGCACTGCCTTAACGAACATGATCCGGGCCGGTATCTCCGAGAAGGTGGCCATGGAGATCACAGGACACCGGACGCGAAAGACCTTCGCGCGGTATCACATCGTGAGTGATCGAGACATCCGCGAGGTCGCCGTCAAGATGGCAAATTTCCTTCCCGAATCGCCCTCGACGGGCACACTTTTGGGCACACTAACGGGCATACCACGATCTAAATTATTGAATTGATATGGGCTTATGGCGGAAGCTAGTGGGGGTCGAACCCACCCGCGATACTAAGTACCGCACGACGGGTTTGAAGCCCGCGCCCAGCACCGGCCAAGATTAGCTTCCGTAAACGATTGTACCGGTTTTGGGTAGGGTCAATTGGCTTGTAGGACAGGTTGGCGATCTGCAAATTTGCGCCGATTGGCAATCGGCGCGCAGGATGCCATCCTGCCCCACCGGAAGTTTTTGCCACAATGGGAAGGATCATGCGCAAACTGCTCGTTCCCCTCTTCCTTTTGCTCGGCACGGCGTGCTGGGCGCAGGAACGCATTCCCATCATTCTCGACACCGACATCGGCGACGACATCGACGATGCCCTGGCGCTGGCCCTAGCGCTGCAGTCACCCGAACTGGACGTGCGCGCGGTGACAACGGTCATCGACGACACCGAGACGCGCACGCGCCTGGCCTGGAAAGAATTGGGCCTTTACGGCCGGCACGATATCCCGGTGGCCACCGGCGCTTCCGAACCGCTGCTCGATCCCGTGCGCCCGCAGCGCGCGCGGCAATTTGAGGTGCTCACGGATGCGGACACGGTGCCCGAGGCCGCGCATCGCCGCGCCGCCGGACTCATCATCGACACATTGATGGCCTCGCCGCGGCCGATGACCCTGGTGCCCATCGGCCCGCTCACCAACATCGCGCTGGCGCTCAAGAGCGGGCCGAACATCCGGCCCAAGATCGCGCGCATCGTGCTAATGGGCGGCGCGTTCCACATGCTGTACCAGGAGTACAACATCTGGCGGGACCGCGTGGCCGCCGAGATCGTGTTCTCGTCGGGAGTGCCGATCACCGCCGTGGGCTTGGATGTGACCACGCACTGCAAGCTGGAAGGCGCCGATCTGGCCCGCTTGCGGGCGGCCGACAACCCTGCCTCGCGCTTTCTCGCGAAGCTCATCGACTTGTGGCAGGATGGCCATCCCAACCAATACCCGACGCTGCACGATCCGCTGGCGGTGGCTACGGCGTTTCAGCCCAACCTGATCGAAACGCAGTTGGGAAGCGTGCAGGTGGAGACCGGCTGCTGCGTGGCCAATGGCATGACCATGTTCAAGCCCGCCGACCAATTGGAGAAGGGCGCGAAGGCGACTACGCTGATTGCGCGCGATGTGAATGTACGCGGGTTTTTGGATTTATTTCTGGCGCGGGTGACGGCTGCTCCGCGGGGGAAGTAGCCACTTGCTTACGCGCGTGGCTCGGTATCTTACGCGCGTGGCTCGGTACGCATAGCGCGGAGGTCGATGCCGAGCTGCTGGCACTTCTTGTACAGATGGCTGCGCTCCAGGCCCAGCGCCTTGGCGGTATCGGTCATGCGCTGGTGGCGCTTCAGCTCGGCGAGGATCACTTCGCGTTCGTATGTCTCCGTGCGCGCGGCGAGCGTGCCGCCACCCAGCGGCGCTCCGGAAGCCGTGGCAGCGTGGGGCAGGGCGAGGCGCACGGCGGCCGCATCCACTTCGGCGTCTGCCAGCAGCAGCAGGCGCTCGACCACATTGCGCAACTCGCGCACGTTGCCAGGCCAAGCATAGCGGGTCAGCTCCGCGATGGCTTCGGCCGAGACCGGCTTGGGTTTCCATCCGTTGATTTCGGAAACCTGCCGCGCGAAGTGATCGACCAGCGCCGGGATATCTTCCTGCCGCTCGCGCAACGGCGGCAGAGCCAGCGGGTAAACGTAGATGCGGTGGTAGAGATCCTGGCGGAATGCGCCGCGCGCGGCCATCTCATCCAGGTTGCGATGCGTGGCCACGACGACGCGCACGTCCACCGGAATGGAGCGGTCGCCGCCGATGCGCTCCACCTGTTTCTCTTCGAGCACGCGCAGCAGTTTCGCCTGCATGACGGCCGGCATGTCGCCGATTTCATCCAGAAACAACGTGCCGTGGTGCGCCTGCTCGAACTTGCCCAGATGCCGCGAGACAGCCCCGGTGAAGGAGCCTTTTTCGTGGCCGAAAAGCTCCGATTCGATCAGCTCGGCGGGCACGGCGGCGCAGTTCAACGTGACGAAAGGGCCATCGCGGCGCGGGCTGCGATCGTGGAGCGCGCGGGCGATCAGCTCCTTGCCCGTGCCAGTCTCGCCCAGGATGCAGACGCGCGTCTCGCTGGCGGCCACCCGGTCCACCTGCGCCATGACGCGCCGCATGGCTTCGCCGGAGTGGACGATCTCGTGTTTGCCGACGCGCTGCCGCAACTGGCGGTTCTCGTCTTCGAGACGCCGCATGCGCAGGACGTTGTCGATGGTGAGCAGCAGCTTTTCAGTGGAGAGCGGCTTTTCCAGAAAATCGATAGCTCCGAGGCGCGTGGCGCGCACGGCCATTTCGATGTTGGCCTGGCCGGAGATCATGACTACCGGCACCGGCACGCCCTGCGCTTTTAGATCTTCGAGCAGCGACAGGCCGTCTTTGCCGGGCATGACCACGTCGGAGAGCAGCATGTCGAAGCGCTCGGTCTTGATCAGTTCCAGGGCGCGGGCAGCGTTGTCGCAGACGGTGGCCTGGTGGCCGGCGAGGCGGAAGGCGCGGGAGAGGGATGCCAGGGTGTTGGCGTCGTCGTCGACTATAAGGAGTTGAGCCAATCTTTACTGTAGCTGGGCGGGGCGGTTTCTCGCAAAGACGCAAAGGGTTCGCAAAGACCGCAAAGAAGAGTCATGTCCACGATTAGCATGACGAATCGCCGCGGGGTGTGCTTCTTCCTGTGCATCCCGGCGGCAAGTCAGCCTTCGAGCCGCTGGATGCGATGCGCGTGTTGGTCAATGTGCGCGTCGTGGATTTCCAGGATGCGGCCGAGGCGGTTCATATTCTCCATCATCTGTCCTGCGCGCACTTCGTTCTGCTCGGCGATGATGGCGAGGTGCCGGACCCTCTCGCCGGTCTGTTTGCCCTCCGCTACCAGCAGTTCGACGCTGAGGCTGAGGGCCTCGTGGCGTTCTCTGGTGGCCTCGTAGCGCTCTTTGTCGGCGGCGGAATCGGCGGCTGCGGCGGCGGCTGTCGCTACTGCCGCGGTCGCTGCGTCGGCTGCGGCGGCGCGTAACTCGCTAATATCGTGGGTGAGCAGCTCGATGCTCTGGGCGAGGGCTTCGTGGCGTTCTGTGAGCCGTTCCAAGCGTTCGTCGATGGTCATGCTTTTCTCCAGTATATCGTGAGTGGCATTCGCGGCGAATGCTCTCGTCCCCAGGCGCGAGCGGCGGCTCCCGAGATTGTGCCCGGGATCTTAGCGATCGGCCTTGTCTTATCGAGAGGGCTTAGCGATTGCAATCCGATCAAGCCAGATCGATGACAAACGCCGTGCCTTTGCCTGGTTCGCTGCGCACCGCGATTTTGCCTCCGTGATCGCTGATCACCGATTGCACGATGGCCAGGCCCAGGCCGGTGCCGTGGGTCTTGGTCGTGTAATACGGCGTGAATAAGCGGTCGCATTCTTCTTGCGTGAGACCTTGGCCGGTGTCGGAGACTTCCAGGCGCACGCCGCCGTCATGCGCCGCGGTGCGGATGGCCAGCGCGCCTCCGGAGGGCATCGCGTCGATTGCATTCAGAACGAGGTTTTGCAGGGCGCGGCCGAGTTGGCCGGGGTCGGCTTGGATGGCGCGCAAGTCGGCGGCGAGGTCCAGGCGGAGGGTTACGCCGGCCGCCTGCATCTGCGCTTCGAACAGCTTCAGGCTGTCGCGCACGAGGTTGTTCAGGTCCACAGTTTCGAGCTGCGGCTGCGGCATCTTGGCGAAGTCGCTGAAGCGGCCGACGATGCCGCGTAGCTTGCCCAACTCGGCGAGCAGCGTGGCGGTGCTCTCGCGGAAGACTTCGTCGAACTCCTCGGGATAGGCGGCGCGCGCGCGTTGCAGGTTCTCGACGGTGATCTGCAGCGGGAACAGCGGATTCTTGAGCTCGTGCGCGAGGCGGCGGGCGAGCTCGCGCCAGGCGGCTACGCGCTCGGCTTGTACGAGGCGGTCGCGCTGCTCCAGCAGTTCGCGGGTCATCTGGTTGAAGGCGGCGGCCAGCGCGCCGATCTCGCCCGAGGCGCGCACGTCCACTTGCGTGCGCCAGTCGCCAGCGGCCACTGCGCGAGCCCCGGCGGCCAGCGCTTCCACGGGACGCGTGATGCGCGCCGTGGTCCAGAAAGCCACCAGCAACGCGAGCAGGATGCCGCCCATGGCCACCAGGATCTCGACGCGGCGCAGGAAGCGTTCCAGTTCCACCTCGACGGCGCGCGAGCTGCCTACCAGAAACGCGCCCATCAACTCGGCGCCTGCCGGATCTTTAGGGGAGCCGGGATCTTTGGCGGGGCCGATCAGGGGAATGGCGTGAAACGTCTCGGCGCTGGCCGCGTCGGCGGTCCACTGGACGGTGCGCGTCACCTCGGTGCGCTGTTTGCGCAGGTCATCGATCAGCGGAGCGAGCGCTGCGGTCTGGGGGACCGGCCCGGAAACGCCGACGATGGATTGCGGCTCGCGAAAGAGCAGGGCGCGCATGCCGGCCGGCAGCACAAAGGACGACAGGAAATCGCGGTCGAGGTCCTCGCCGCCAATGACATACAGCTTGCTGTCGCCCACGCTGGCGACGCGCACGGAGATCAGCGCCAGGGCGGTATCCGTGGGCAGGTCCTCGCGTTTCAGGAAAGGCTGCTGCGAGTTCCAGTCGTCACGCTGGGCGACCAAGTCTTCCTGGTAGAGAAATCGTGCGGGCCATTGCGCGGACGAGACGATGCTTCCGCTGGCGGAGACCAGCTCCAGAAAATCCAGATTGTGGGCGGCTGCCAGTGGTTCGGCGGCGTCCACATAGACGGAGGGATCGGCGTCCGGACGGCTGAGAGCGATGACCATGTCGCGCGTGCTGTCGGCCTCGGCGATTTCTTTTACGTGCTCGGCGATCTCCTGTTTGCGGCGGAGGAGCTCCTGGCGAAATTGGGCGGTCAGGGCGGAGACGCGCTGCTCGTCGACACGCTCGAAGGCGCGTTGAGTGGTGGTGGAGACGATGGCGCCCACGAACGCCACGGCGACGATGACAGTGAGCGCGAAGGCGATCAACAGGCGGGTGCGAAAGGTCATGGCGCGGTCCCGGAGAGCCAGACGTTGTCGAAGCGCCAATCGCCCAGGCGCGTAATCGGCGGCGGCGCATACACGCGGACGCGGCTGGCGGCGCCGTAGAGAACGGGAAGCTGGAAGAGCGGGATCGCGCGGAAGCCGTCCAACAGCTTGCGCTCGGATTCGTAGAGAGCCGCGGGGGATGGGGCGGCGTCCGGCGCGGCGGGTGCTTGCAGGCTGAGGGCTGCGGCGATGCCGGCAAGGGCCTGCGCCGGGTCGAGCGAGCGAAGGCGGACCTCGACCAGCCGCACGTCCGCGTGCGGATTCTGCGGCGAGACCTGCACGGTTAGTCCGGCATCGCGTGCGTTGACGGCCACGCGTTCGGCGAGAGAACGGGCGGCGCGCAGGGAGGGATCGTAAGTGAGCGTGAGCGTGCGGGCCGCGGGCGCCAACGCGGCGGCGAGCGCGCGGGCGCGCGGCAGATCGGGCGCCGTGGGAAACGCGAAGGCGTAACCGGAGATCCATTGCGGCAGCAGCGCGGCGGAGATTTCTCCCTGCTTTTGCAGGAGGACGGTGTGCATTGCGGCGCGGTCGATGGAAAGGGCCAGAGCTTCGCGCAGGCGGGGGGCGTCGCTGCGGTCGGGCGCCGGGGCGAAGGCGAGGGCGATCAGGCTGACGGCGGCGGATGCCCATATCGCGCGCCCGTGGTCGGAAGCGCGGCGCAGATCGGTGGGACCTACTTCCACGACGTCGACCTTGCCGAGTTCGAGGTCGGCGAGTTGGTCGCGCAGTCCGCGGCCGAGCTGGACGTCGATGGCATCGAGGAAGGGACGGCCACCCCAGTAGTCTTCGTTGGCGGCGAACGTGGCGTGGCGGCCCGGCTCGAAAGCAGCCGAGCGGAAGGGGCCGGTGTCCAGCCAACCGTTATGCGCCAGGTCGAGCAGCAGATCGGGCAGGGGATGATTGGCGCGGATAGTGACGGTATCGCCGGCGGCGGCGACCGTCATGGCCGGCAGCGCCGCTTGCAGGGATGGCACTACGGCGGCGGCGGTGAGCGGAGAGCCATCATGGAACTTAACCGCCGGCCGGAGGTTGAACTGCCAGCGCTTCGCGGTGGCGTCGTGCTGCCAGGATAGCGCCAGACAGGGCTGCGGCGCGCCCGCCTCATCGAGGCGCACCAGGGTCTCGAAAACCAGCGAGCGCAGCGGGTCGGCATCCGCGGCAGCGGGGTCGAGCGCGGACGGGGCGGCGCGCATCTCTACGCGCAGAGTCCCGCCGTAGCGCGGGCGCGTGGCTGCGTCCGACACCGTTAGCGCGCTAAGAACCGCAATTGGGAGCCAGGATGAAAGCCGCATAGCGTCCGGTTTGGAGATCGCGCGAGACCGCGGTGGCGGAGTTGCCGGCGGACCATAGCGCGGTAATGGGTCCGGAGAATTCGAGCGCCGGACCGGCGGGACTGGGTGCGGCGCTGGTGGGTTCGGGGGCGAGGTCGTAGGGTTGGATGGCGTCCGGCTCGGTGAGGCCGGAGGGGCGGGTGGTGAGAATGCGCGCGCCGCAGGGCGTTTGGATTCCGGCGATATCGCTGCCCCACTGGTCGATGGCGCTGGCCGGTTCCCAAGAGTGCGTGTACACGTGCGCGCGGCCGTCGGCGGCGGCAAAGATCCAGGCGTCGCCCGCGGGCGCGGCCGAGTAGAACGGCGGAAGGTCGTGTGCGCCTCCAGGTTCGACGTCGATGTGGCCTGGGAAGAGGTTCCGGTCCGGGGCGAAGAGTGCGATGGCGCCCGGTGCGAGCAGCCAGGGATCCGGCGAGTCGCGGCAAACGAGTGAAAGCTGCGGCTGCGCGCTGCCCCGGCAAATGGTTCCCGGCAGATACGCGGTGAACGCAGCGTCACTCACTAACAGGCGTCCGCGAGTGTCACGGGGCCATGGGTGGGTGGCTGGAATCGGCGCGGATTGGCGCTCTGCGCCGCGGACCAGCAGCACGCGAGTGGCGTCCAGCACCAGCATCGCGTCGCCCGACTGCGCCACATCCAGAATGGGCAGATCCTGCTCCCACAGCAACTTCTTTTCGAGCGTCACCCGCGCCGGTTTGTCTTTCGGGGCGGCTGCCGAAGCGGCCGGCGTGCGCGGCCAGGATTCCAGCAACACCTGGCGCTCGCCTTGGCGATGAATCTCAGCCACAAGGAGAAACTGCGTCAGATTCTCCGAGATGGTGAGCTGGACTTCCGCCGTCGGCTGCCCCGCCGCATTTAATTCAGACTCGAACACGCGCCGAATTTCCGCGGCTTCGCCGGCGCCGAGCGAAGATAGATTCTTCACGGTCACCGCCGCCGGTTCATGCGCGACGGCGGCCGCCACGCTGCGGGCGAGGTCGCGGGCAGCGGCACCCATATCACCGCTCATAAAGGGGGCCAGCAGGACAAGAATGAGTGGGCTCAAGCCATCATGATCGCACGCGGATGTTCACTTCGGGTGTGCGGCGATGTCCACAAGACGCATGGCTTTGCTTTGCTCCCAGCGCGATCTACTTGATTTCTTCCACGCTCTGGAGAATCTCGCGCGCCTCGAGTTCCCTTTCCCTCGGCACGCGAATGCTCCACCAACCAAAAAAGTCCCCGCTCTCCTGGCGCGCCGCGGTGTTCTCGTCCATGGTGAAGAACGGTATGCGGGCTTCCTCCAACAGGCTCTTCGCCAAGCTAATAGCAATAGGACTCGTAAAGCCCGTTCGGATCAGGACGTCGAGGTCGCTTTCGTTTGACATGGCGCCAATACTTCCAGGGGTGTGGCAGAGAGGCATGCCTGTGCCCTTTTCGGGTACCCTAGCACATCTCATATGTCTTTGGCTTTTCTCGCTTGCCAGGCGGATACCGCTGGCACATGGCGCCATCCCGCTGCCGCATACCTACTTAATTAAGGCGGGACTGGGAGTCCCGCGCTGGCTGGGAGCCTGCCCCACCAAGGCTGTCGCCGGGGTTGCGCGACGCAAAAGTGGAGATTCCCGCCACGCGATCTGAGCCGACGGATCGCATCACCCTTGGTTTTATTTATCTTCATCTGCGTTCATCTGCGTTCATCTGCGGCCAGATATGCTTTTCTTGGGCCCAACGGGAACGTCAAAACCCGATATTGGCCGCAGATGAACGCAGATGAACGCAGATAAAACAAGTAATCAGGAAGTTAGGTCCTGGAGCCGACGCGCGTGCAAAGGGCGGCGCTCAGACAGTCAGCGGCCCCGGCGGATTTTTCCTCGCCCGGCGTGGCGGCCGACGGCTTGAAGTTCGGGTACGCAAGGATCTTGCGGCGTTTCTTGAGTTTTTCACGCCTCTCCACCTTTATGTCGCACTTAACCGGCGCTACGATGGTAGTCTGCGTATCGGGATCCACACATCCATAGCGGCGTCGCTTGAAAACGCCGCGCTGAAAGCATCCGGGTTGGGCGCCAACACTTTCCAGATTTTCTCGTCGAGCCCCCGGATGTGGCGCGCATTGCCGCTGGGCGCGGAGCAAATCCGACTGTTGCGGCGCGCCCGTGAGCGGCTCGATTTGTATCCGCTGGCCATTCACGTGAACTACCTGGTGAACCTGGCGTCGCGCGATCCGGCGACCCGCGACCGGTCGATCGCCTCTTTTCGCGGCGAGTTCGAGCGCGCCGCGGCCATCGGCGCCGAGTACCTTGTCTTGCATCCGGGAAATTACAAGGGTCAGTCGCTGGAGCAAGGTATCGCGGCGTTTGTGTTGGGTTTGCGCGATGCCGCCGCAGGCGTCGCGCGGAACGGAGTGACCGTGCTGCTGGAGAACACGGTGGGTAGTGGCGCGCAGATCGGAGGCCGGTTCGAAGAGCTGCGCGCCATCCGCGACGGTGCGGCCCAACTGACGGATGCGCCGGTGGGCTATTGCCTGGACACGTGCCATCTGCTGGCTGCCGGCTACGACGTATCGAGCGAGGCCGGCTTGTGCGAAACCGTTCGGCAGGCCAGCCAAGTATTGGGAATCGAGAACGTGAAGCTGATCCATGCCAACGACTCGAAGACGCCCCTCGGCTCGCACGTCGACCGGCATGCGAACATCGGTGAAGGACACATCCGGAAGGCCGGATTCCGCCGCATCCTGGCGCATCCCGAGCTGCGGTCGAAGCCGTTCATTCTGGAAACGCCCGTCAAGTGCGATGGCGACGACCGCCGCAATCTGGAAAACTTAAAGAAGCTATGCCCGAAAAGCCGTACGACCACAACCAAATCGAGTTGAAATGGCACGCGCGGTGGCAGAACGCCACCTTCTACAAGGCCGAGGAGAATTCCTCGCGGCCGAAATACTACGTGCTGGAGATGCTGCCGTATCCCAGCGGCATCCTGCACATCGGCCATATCCGCAATTACTCGATCGGCGACGCGCTGGCGCGCTACAAGTGGATGCGCGGCTTCAACGTGCTGCACCCCATGGGTTGGGATGCTTTCGGGCTGCCCGCCGAAAACGCGGCCATCGCCAACCAGCGCCATCCGCGCGACTGGACGCTCGAGAACATCGCCGCCATGAAGAAGACTCACCGGCGCTTCGCGTTCAGTTACGACTGGGACCGCGAGGTCTCCACCTGCGAGCCGGAATACTATCGCTGGAACCAGTGGTTCTTCCTGAAGATGCTGGAGCGCGGCATGGCGTATCGCAAGAAGGCGCTGGTCAACTGGTGCCCGCAGTGTTGCACCGTGCTGGCCAACGAGCAGGTGGTCAACGGCTGCTGCTGGCGGCACGAAGATACGCCCGTGGAGCAGCGCGCGCTGGAACAGTGGTTCCTGCGCATCACCGATTATGCCGACGAGCTGCTGCGCGACATCGCCGACCTCGAAGGCGGCTGGCCCGAGCGCGTGCTCACCATGCAGCGCAACTGGATCGGCCGGTCGGAAGGCACGGAAGTGGATTTTCGCCTCGACGGTGCCGATGCGCTCGGCGCGCCTATCCGCGTATTCACCACGCGCGTGGACACCATCTTCGGCGCCACTTGCGTGATCCTGGCGCCGGAGCATCCGCTGGCCGCCCAGTTGCTCGACAGCGAAGGGCAGGCGCGCGCCAAGGCCATGGTCGATGCGCGCGCGAACGCCGACCCCGGCGACCTCGTGAAGGAAGGCTTCTTCACCGGACACTACGCCATCAATCCGTACAGCGGCGAAAAGGCGCCGGTGTGGATCGGCAACTTTGTCCTGATGACGTACGGCACCGGCGCCATCATGGCCGTGCCGGCGCACGACGAGCGCGATTTCGAATTCTGCACCAAGTACGGAATCCCGATTCGTCCCGTGATCCGCCCGGTGGATGGCGAGCTTGCGCGGCTGGAGAACATGCAGACCGCTTTCACCGACGATGGCGTGGTGGAGCATTCCGGCGAGTGGTCCGGCCTGCCCAGCGCGGAGGCCCGCCGGCGCATGAACGCCGCCGCGGAGGCGGGAGGATTCGGCAAAGCCGCAGTCACGTTTCGCATCAAGGACTGGGGCATCTCGCGGCAGCGCTACTGGGGTACGCCGATTCCCGTGATCCACTGCGCCGGTTGCGGCGTCGTGCCCGTGCCGGAGAGCGATCTGCCCGTGGTACTGCCGCTGAACGTGCAGTTCACCGGCAAGGGCCGCTCGCCGCTCGAGGAAGTGCCCGAGTTCGTCAACGTGAAATGTCCGCGATGCGGCGCACCGGCGCGCCGCGAGACCGATACCATGGACACTTTCGTCGATTCGTCCTGGTATTTCTACCGTTACTGCGACGCGCGCAACGATGGCATGCCGTTCGATCCCGCCAAGATCGCCTACTGGTTCGAGATCGACCAATACATCGGCGGCGTGGAGCATGCCATCCTGCACCTTATTTATTCGCGCTTCTTCACCAAGATGATGCGCGATATCGGCCTGGTGAAAAATGCGGAACCGGTGAAGCGGCTCTTCACCCAAGGCATGGTGATCGCCGAGGGCGCCAAGATGTCCAAGTCGAAAGGCAACGTGGTGGGCGCCGATTCGCTCGCCGACCGCTATGGCGCGGACACCGCCCGCCTGTTCATTCTTTTCGCCGGCCCGCCGGAAAAGGAAGTGGACTGGCGCGACGAACGCGCCGAAGGCATCCACCGCTTTCTTGGCCGCATCTACCGCTTCGCCACACGCAATGTGGAGCGCGCGCGCGAGGGCGGCAATGGCGGCGCGCCCGAAGCGGACCGCAAGATCCGGCGCAAGCTGCACCAGACCATCCGCAAGATCACCGAAGACTTCGAATCGCGCTGGCATTTCAATACTTCGATCTCCGGCATTATGGAACTGGTGAACGATCTCTATGCCGAAGAGCCGCGGCTCTCGGGCGCCACCGTGGCCGAGGTGCTGGAGAAACTCACGCTGCTGCTGGGTCCGTTCGCGCCTTACCTCGCGCAGGAGATTTGGGAAGAACTGGGCCGCGAAGGTCCCGTCTTCCGCGAGACTTGGCCCGCCTACGATCCCGAACTGGCCAAGGAAGACTTAGCCGAAATCGTGGTGCAGGTAAACGGCAAGCTGCGCAGTCATATCCACGCGCCGTTCGGTACGCCGGGGGACATACTCAAGGCACGCGCTCTGGAGGATCCCAAGGTTCGCCCATTCATCGAGGGAAAGCAAATCGTGAAGGTGATCGTGGTGCCGGGCAAACTGGTTAACATCGTGGTGGCTGGCGGACGGGCTTAAGCCTTGGCTTGAAACATATTATGGTTAAGAGGAAGGCGAATGGGCATGACGGAACGCGACAAGGAAAAGGCTAAAGCGGCTGCGGTCACCGGAGTCGGGGCCGGTGTCGGGGGTGCTGGCGGTGCGACCGTGGGCGTTTTGGAACTTGCCGCGCGGGGTGCGGCGACCGGCTTTTCGGCTGGCCTGGTGATCGGCATGGGAGCCGCCGCTGGAGCCGGTCTTGCCTACGGGATCTATCGTTTTTTCAAAAAACGCAAGTCCTGACCTCGCGGCAATCAGGCAGTATAATTATCTTGTGCGAGTCAAGACGTCCATCACGCTCAAACGGGCTGCTCGGACCGACCTTCTCAACTTGGAAAGACAGGCGCGCGACCGGCGAGATACCGAGATTATCAACCGGGTCGCCGAGCGCCTGAATCGCGAAGCCAAGGACACGCTGGATTACCAACAACTGCCGTGAAGCGCGGCGAGTTCTGCTTGCGCCCGGTCTCCCGTTACGACTGAGTTGAGTGTCCATTGACTTCAGATGATCGGCTGGCGCAGTTTTCGGAGACGCCAGTCATGATCATAGTCATAGGTTCCGTTGATGTTAGCCCGGATTTCTCATCGAACTTGCCAGACGAGCGATGGCAAGCGGCAGATATCAAGCGGGATAGGCGGCCGACAGTGGTCGGAGGGCGGAAAACAGTCTGTAAATGCGACGACGTGGCGC
>Ga0181536_10005006_pt1 | contig 13814 bp, 15 predicted proteins | sample PEATcosm2014_Bin_41_FD_121105 | JGI IMG/M metagenome (GOLD analysis project Ga0181536, IMG submission 121105) | Peatland microbial communities from MTU Mesocosm Facility, Houghton, MI, USA - PEATcosm2014_Bin17_60_metaG | ecosystem: Environmental > Terrestrial > Soil > Wetlands > Peat | place...
CCGACTTGACCAGCGTGCCGTCCAGATCGACGCAAAGAGGAACTTCGGCCGCGCCGGCGAAAGGCCGCTGAAAGTTGGTCTGGGGCAATCGTTCACCTCGTCGAAGATCGCCGGCGAATGCTAGGAAAGGTTGGTGGAGCTGAGCGGGATCGAACCGCTGGCCTCCTCGTTGCGAACGAGGCGCTCTCCCAGCTGAGCTACAGCCCCACGACATCAATAATCTTAACATTATTGCGCCTCACGGGAAAGGGATCGGAATCCAGGGAATTTGCCTCCCCCAGTCAGGAACCATGTCCCTGGCCCTTTCGAGCGATCCGCCTGTGGATTCGAGACGTTGAATCCACTCCAGAGATCGGGCAACGCGGAGATATTCGCTGTTGCAGCGAAGGAAATGCGCGCGGCGGAAAAAGCCCATATTCCGTTCCCCTGTCCCATCACCGCTTATAACGATCCTGGAAAACAAGTCAGGGGATAGCGGTTCCCTCATGCTTGAACGGCCGGTTTTTCGTGCCCGGCGCGTCGGCTAAACTCCCTACATCGCGTGAACTGGACATTCGTACCAAGTCACATCCACGCGGTAGGGCATTGCATAGGCAGAGCTTACAAAGTTCTTCTTGAGCTCCTGAGAGGGATCGGGCGCTGCCTTGTACTCCCCGGTTACACTGCAACGCCGGCGCAGACTTTCGTTCAGCTTGTAGGTTGCTATCACATCGTCCAATTCAGCCGAACCGTTCACCACCACTACTTTGCCCGTCAGGCTCGCCTCCTGCACCTCGCCTTTGGCCGCAATCCTAAGCACCTTGAATCCGCGCGACCGGTAAATATCCTCGCCCAGGTAGGACGCATAAGTGGTGTTCGTCATCTCGGATTGCATCCCGAGTTGATAATCGAGGTAGAGAAAGAACGGCTGATTTTCGCTGACGACAGTCGCGCCGCTCCTCGCATCGGGCGCGACCACCTTGGCCACTTGGTCCCAGGGCTCCCGCGTGTTTGTCGTCGCATAGTGGTTTCCCAGGAGGATTCCGGTCCATCCGGCTATCATCATTACCGCTACCGAGGCCATGGCAGCTCTGGGAAACTTCGACTCGCTGCCAAACATCGCGAGTCCGATGGCAAGAAACATCCATGGCAGCAGGAACAACATGCGCTTCACATCCATGTGTCCGCTAACTCCCAGCAAGACAAGCGTCAGCGCGTAATAGACAAACCATTTGCGCGCCGGACTGAACCACAGGCATAGACTCAGCGCAACAACGCTCAACGCGATGGGAATACTCAGCGGGAAGTACCAGGGCGCGACGGCGACGGAGCCGAAGACGGAAAAGAGCGGGTAGCCGGCAACCGCCAGCATCTGTTTCCAATTGGCGATGGCGCTCAATTTCGCGCCATGTGCGCCAACATTCGTGAGTGTTACTCTAAGCAGCGGCAGAAAACTCAGGACGGCCAGCGAGCCGGCGGCCGCCACGCTCTTGACTCTTCTGGCGGCCAGATCGCGGTGATAGATCAGAAGATCGGCCAGCAGCAGAAACAAAACCGCAACTCCGAAATAGTTCGTCCACACCAGAACGATGCTGGTAACAACGAAAGCCGCCCAGGGCTGGACCGAGTCCCGTCCGTCGAGCAGTTTCAGATAAATCCCGGTCAATAGCGCGACCAGGAACATAGTTACGCAGTACCAGCCTGCGATGCGTCCGTAGTGGAATGCAAAAGGCCAGGCAAGAGATACGATCAGCATACCCCAGAAGGCGCGTTCGCCCGCGAGCTTTCTGGCTGTGAGCGCGATACATAGCGCGGCGGCAATATAGAAGATATTGGCGAATATCCGCAGCATGAAAAACGAGTAGCGCGTGGCTGCCAGCCAGAGATGCAAGAGGATATCGGAGGCTGGCGGGTGCTCATGCTGCGAGCGGCCGGAGAGAAATAATTTGATCGTCGGCAGGACCGGATGAGCCGCAATCGCAATAATCGTGCTCTCATCGTCCAAGATCGCGAAATGGGTATTTGTGCCGATCATGATGGCCGCATAGACGGCTATCAGGCCAATCGCGACGATCCAGGAACGGGCGCGCATCCATCTATCCTTCCTTTAGCTCCTCTATCATATTCGCGCGCCCTGAGTATAAAGCACGATTCGCGCGGACACATGAACCTGCCGGCAATGCCGCCGGGGTCGAGGTATCTCACCCTTGCCGCAAAAGACGGTGTAAGGATGGAGCACTCGGCCGACCAGTACTTACCGCTTCTCAAGTCCATCCAGCAATACTTGCGCAGGTTCGGATCCGCTTCGTACGGCTTCATGCAACCAGTAGAGCGCAACGCCACGGTCTTTCGGCACACCGTTTGCTCCAGTCAGCGCGTAGCGGCCAAGCACAAAGCGTGCATCCGTATCGCGACGATTACGTACCGTACGATAGATGCCGATCACACGTTCGTAAACCTGTTTGTTCTTTGCGGCTTCCGGCTCCATGGCAAAGGCCCTGCGCAACTGCACGTCGGGATCCTCCTGATCCATGGCGGCCAGCGCTTCGGGCGTGGGGCTGCGCAGCGGATCGTCCGCGCTATAGAACGCGCCATACTTCGCGCGCGTTTCCTGCAGGGCGCGATAGGCAGCGTCCGCGCCTTGTAGTTGCTGCTTACTCATACTGTCTGTAAAGGCGCTGAGCAGCCTGTCATTGCGGCCGTTACTGTCATTCTCAATGCGCGTCCACGCAATATAGTCGTAACCGGAGGGATCGGGTGCCTCATTGTTCATCATCGCCGCGACGTAGAAATGCTGCGCGTTGTCGATGTTGTATGCAGCGGCACGCTTCACATAGCGCAGCCACATCTGCTTGTCCTTGGGAAGGTCCTCGCGTCCAATGTTGTAATCAACGGCTATCTGGTATATCTTCTGGCCGAGCAATTCCTGGGCGATCATGCGTACCCATTGAAGATTCTGTGTGCGCCCGACGGCATCCTCCCCGGCGCTGTATATGCCGTCGATGACGAAGTTGCCCAGTTCCAACTGAGCGAGCCGCCGGTTCGGATCGCCGGTTTTTTGCAAGATCTCGAGATAGATCGCCGTGGCCTTGGGATAGTATTTGGCCGCCTGAGACGCATCGGCTTCGGCAGCGGCTTTATACACCCCTCCAGCTTCGAAAAGGTAAACCACCTCCCCAGTTGAGCGGAACCAGTGTTCAGCCATCTCCGGATTCTTTGGGAAGGGCTTGCCATTGGCGTACATCCGGGCGACCTCGGCCTTTTCGTAGGGCGATTCCGCGCCAATCTCAAACCAATGGCGGGCCTGATCGATATCCTGCGGACGATACATTTGATCAGGCTTTGCCGGGAAGCCGAAGGCGCACATCTGTCCGAGTTCGTAGGCGGCCTTCTTTTCTCCTTTATTAGCCCGCCGCTCGACCCGGTGCAAATGCTGTTCCGGCGTTTCGGCTTCCGAAAGCGCCCATACCGGGACCTGTTGCGAGACCAATCTCGCTTCAAAGGGGATAGTGAGCATCAGAGTTAGAACAAGCGCGCCGATTTTCATATAGACCAATCTATCATCCGAATGACGAAGGCCGCCCACGAAGGGCGGCCCATTTTGCCAAATGGCTGACCAGTCCGGCACAGAGGGCGCGTAACGCAGCCTGCCCCACCGCAGGTGGCTACAACTGGTTCATATTTTGCAGAAACTCGGCGTTGTTGCGGACCTTTTCCAGGCGGGCGATCAATAACTCCATAGCTTCGACCGGCGATAATGGATTCAGCACGCGGCGCAGAACGAAGATGCGCTGCAAATCCTCCTTGGGAATAAGCAGCTCTTCCTTGCGGGTGCCGGAGCGCTGAATGTCGATGGCTGGGAAGACGCGCTTGTCCACCAGCTTGCGGTCGAGAATGATTTCCATATTGCCGGTGCCTTTGAACTCCTCGAAGATAACCTCATCCATGCGCGAGCCGGTATCGACCAACGCGGTGGAAATAATGGTCAGCGAACCGCCCTCTTCGATGTTGCGGGCCGCGCCGAAGAAGCGCTTGGGCCGTTGCAGGGCGTTGGAATCGACGCCACCGGAGAGCACCTTGCCCGACGGCGGCACGATGGTGTTATAGGCGCGAGCCAGACGTGTGATCGAGTCCAGCAGAATGACCACGTCGCGCTTGTGCTCGACCAGGCGCTTGGCCTTCTCGATAACCATTTCGGCCACCTGTACGTGGCGGGCAGCCGGTTCGTCAAAAGTCGAGCTAATAACTTCGCCCTTCACGGAGCGCTGCATATCGGTAACTTCCTCGGGGCGCTCGTCGATGAGGAGCACGATCAGCACCACTTCGGGGTGATTGGTGGAGACGGAGTTGGCGATCGACTGCAAGAGCATGGTCTTGCCGGTGCGGGGCGGAGCGACGATGAGGCCGCGCTGGCCCCTGCCCACCGGCGTCAGCAGGTCCATCACCCGGCCGCTGATACCCTCCCGAACGGTCTCCATTTTGATGCGTTCCTGGGGATAGAGCGGAGTCAGGTTGTCGAAGAGAATCTTGTTGCGGGTCTCCTCGGGCGACTCGAAGTTGATGGCCTCGATCTTGACCAGGGCAAAATACTTCTCGCCCTCGTGCGGCGGGCGGACATTGCCGCTGATCGAGTCGCCGGTCTTTAGGTCGAACTTGCGAATCTGCGAGGGCGAGACGTAGATGTCGTCGGGGCCGGGCAGATAGTTATAGTCGGGCGAACGCAGGAAGCCGTAGCCGTCGGGCAGAATCTCGAGCACGCCCTCGGCAAAGATGTGGCCTTCTTTTTCGCTTTGCGCCTGAAGAATCTTGAAGATCAGATCCTGTTTGCGAAGGCCGCTGGTGCCTGGGATCTCCAGGGAGCGCGCGATGCGGCTCAGTTCGGTGATGTTCTTCTCTTTTAGTTCAGCGATGGTCATATTCACCTGCAATAGGGTGGGATGTGGTGGGGGGATACAAGAGGGGAAAATGCTCCAGGAAAAATCGGATTGGAGATCAAGAAAGCAGCCGGCGAGGGCCGAACCTGTTGCATCTCCCGAGATCAAGTGCGGTATCGGAACACCGAGAATAGCGCGACCGCCTGCCAGAGGAGGCCACCTTGCAACCGACACCTGACTTAATTATACGCTTCTAGAAAGGCATCAGGCGGCGCGTCGGGCTTCCTCCGGCTGATCCGCGGCCGCCTCAACGGGGGCAGCGGCGCCGGGATTGGCGGATTGAAAGCGGCCCAGGACTTCATTGGTCGTATCCTGCAGCCGTGTATTCGGCTTATGCAGCTTTCGCGTAGCCTTGCTGGCCAGTTGACAAAGCTGGTAGCGATTGGACACATGAGACAGTGCCCCAAAAACCAAATCGGAACGCATTGCGAGTCTCTCCTTTTTAAGTTGCCTGACGACCGGAAGTCCCCGTAGCCGCCAGTGCGGCAGGGGAGTCAACTCCATCGAAGGCAGCCCCAAAATTCCCGTTCCTTGATATAGACGCGCGAGTTGAACGTCCAGTTCATCATCCTGACGCACTTTCGCGCAATATGGAACAGGGCTCATACCACAGGGTGGTTCAGATTGCCGGCCTGGGGAACCAGACCTCCGGCATTCCCATTCCGGCAAACTTCAAAAACGCACCGGGGCATCAACGGATGAGCCTCAACTCAATTTGATGCGGGAAATGACAGATGGGCATGCACAAACGCACTTCACAATCTGCCCTTTATGGATAGCTCTAATGAATGTATACCGGGTCGGCATCCAGGTCAACAGTTTTTTTGAACAGGGATCAGGGGACAGGGATCAGGGAGTCGATGCCAGCCTATTGACTCCCACACGGGCAGATACGCGCCACTCCGAGTGCCGGCGCGTAGATTGAGCGGATTTCTTCCTCTTGAATGTCGATACTCGTGCCGTTCCCTGACCCCTGACCCTTGACCCCTGACCCCTGATCTCCGATCCCTGGCTTTTCACGCCCAATAGCTGCGGTCCAGGGTGCGGTACTGGATGGCCTCGGCGAGGTGGGCGACGGTGAGGTGCTCGGCGCCCTCCAGATCCGCAATGGTGCGGGCTACCTTGAGGATGCGGTCGTGGGCGCGGGCGGTCAGGCCCTGCTGCTGCATGGCCCGCTCCAGCAGCCGCTCGGAGTCGGCGCCCAACTCGCAGTGGACGCGAATCTGGCGGGTAGTCATCTGCGCATTGGAGTAGATTTTTTCGCCAAACTTTATGAAGCGCTGCTGCTGGCGGTCGCGCGCGGCCAGCACACGGGCGCGAATCTGTGCCGAACCCTCGGCCGCCGCCCTGCCGCGCAGTTCCTTGTATTGCACGGCCGGGACCTCGATATGAATGTCGATGCGGTCCAGCAGAGGCCCGGAGATCTTGGCCACGTATCGCTGAATCATGGGCGGCGTGCACATACATTCACGAGACTTGTCGTTGAAGTATCCGCAGGGGCAGGGGTTCATGGCCGCGGCCAGCATGAAGCGTGCCGGAAAAGTAAGCGACATGGAGGCTCGCGCGATGGTTACGGTATGGTCTTCGAGGGGCTGGCGCATCACTTCGAGCACGTTGCGGGGAAACTCCGGCAACTCATCGAGAAACAAGAGGCCATTGTGGGCCAGCGAGACTTCGCCGGGACGGGGGATGATGCCGCCGCCGATCAGTCCGGCATCGGAGATGGTGTGGTGCGGCGAACGAAAAGGCCGCTGCGTCACCAAGCCTGCCGCTGCGTCCAGCACCCCGGCGACGGAGTGAATCTTGGTGGTTTCGAGAGCTTCTTCAAACGTCAGCGGCGCCAGAATCGAGGGCAGCCGCTTGGCCAGCATGGTCTTGCCCGATCCGGGCGGGCCGATCATGAGAATGTTATGGCTGCCGGCAGCGGCGACTTCGAGGGCGCGCTTGGCCGTCTGCTGGCCGCGCACATCGCAAAAGTCGACGGCAAAGTGCTGCAACTCGCTGAGCAGCGCCTCGGTGGCCACGCGGTAAGGCTCGCGCTGGATCAAGCCCACCACCCGGCTGTTGAGCAGCTCCAGCACATCGAGCAGCGAGGAGACCGGGTAGACGTTGACGCCTTCGACCACGGCGGCTTCGGCGGCGTTGGTCGCGGGCAGAATCAGGTTGGGAATATTTCTCTCTCGCGCCAGAATAGCTATCGGCAACATACCGGGCACCGAGCGCACACTGCCGTCGAGGCCTAACTCGCCCACCAGCAGAAACTGGCTCAGGTCGTTGGTCTGGAGCGCGCCGTAAGCGCCGAGTATGCCGACAGCGATGGGCAGGTCGAAGCCCGCGCCCTCTTTCTTCAGGTCGGCGGGCGCAAGGTTGATGGTAATGAACGTGGGCGGAATCAGATAGCCGGAGTTTTTGATGGCCGCGCGCACCCGGTCGCGGCTCTCGCGCACCGCGGCATCGGGCAGGCCGACGGTGTGGAAGTGATCCTGTTCGGTGGCCACGCCGCTATAGTCCACCTCGACATCGATGAGGTTGGCGTCGATTCCGTAGACTGCCGCGCTGAGGGCTTTGAAAAGCATGATAAAAGATTGCTGCGAGTGTAGCAGACGAGAGGGAACAGTGGATTGGGGCCAAGAGACCGATCGCTGAATCTCAGGTTTCGAAGGCGAGATATGTAGCCCCTTGGCGCCCATATTTGAATGTGGCCAACTCACCCCATTGCATTTTCAATTTCTTCGCTCGATAATCAAATTCATTTGAAACAGAAAGCAGGCAACCAATGCCGATTCCGATTCTGAGACCTACCGCAACAAGAGATGAAAAATTTGCCGGCGTAACCTATCACATCGAAGGCGAACTCGTGCCCGTATTGCGGATCGAGTTGGGCAATGTCCCGGTGTACTTCGAGCACCACATTCTGCTTTGGAAGGAACCGCAAGCGCGGATCGGCATCAAACCCTTGAAGGGAGCGTTTAAGCGCGTGATAGCGGGAATGCCCATTCTGATGACCGAAGTCAGCGGTCCAGGGCAGATCGCCTTCAGCCGTGACGGCGCGGGACACGTTTTTGCGATTCATCTAAACCGCGGCGAAGGAATTGAGATGCGGGAACATCAGTTTCTCGCCGCCACCGGCAGCGTCGAATACTCGTTCACGCGGGTAAAAGGGATTTCGAATATGCTGATGGGCGGGACCGGGTTCTTCATCGACCAATTCATCGCGCGGGAAAGTGAAGGCATAGTTTGGGTGCATGGGTACGGGAACGTGTTCGACGCGACGCTGGGAGCCGGCGAACAGATAGACATTGAACCCGGCGGGTGGGTGTACAAAGACTCCTCAGTGCGGATGGAAACGAAAATTCAGAGTATCTCGACCGGGTTCTTCGCCAGTGGACAGATCGTTTGTAACCGCTTCACCGGTCCGGGACGAGTTGGAATTCAGTCGATGTACGTGCATATGCCGACCACCGAATAGGGCGCGGTTTTTTTTGTCGTTCTGTCCCTTGATTTGCAATGAGGTTCCCATCCGCCATGTGACGATCTGAAGGCGGGGGCGGGGAGATCGAATGCCAAGTATCAAAGGCGAGACTTGGGGCAGCCGGCCTGGGCTAGACCGCGACAGCTAACTTCCGAGAGGCTGGGCGCCGCGGACTGCGCTACCATATCTACCTCAAAATGCTGATTCCACGAGGCGCTGGAGCGCGAGGAGCGGCTGGCGAGCTAACGCTTACCTATCAGTGGCCAAGCTGGCAGTCTTTGGCCTTTTGCTCTTCCGCCCAGAGCCATCCGGGTATTGCCTCGCGGATATTCGTCGGAAAACGCTTGCATTTTGTTTATAATGTAGCTACAATTAAATCATGTTCGTCTGGGATGAGGCAAAGAGGAAGTCGAATCTGAGCAAGCATGGACTCGACTTCAACGATGCGCATCTGGTTTACGACAACCCGGATAAATGCACCTATGACTCTAGCCGAATGGGCGAACAGCGATTGATGGACCTTGCTGTGGCCGTGATTCGAGGACGGCTGCTGTCATTGATTTACACCGAACGAGGAGACGATGTAAGGGTGATCTCATTCCGGCCTGCTAGCCGAGAGGAGCGCGAACAATATGAACTCGACAAAGAGTGAGACCGACTGGGAGCGAGTGCGGGCCTTCAAAGAGGGAGACACGATCCCCTACGAGCCGGAGGACGGCCCCTACGATCCGAATGACGCCGAGGCAGCGCGGGCGTGGCTTGCGCAAGCCGATCTGATTCGCAAAGGCAAGGTCGTCCGCAGAGGCAAGCGCGGCCCGCAAAAGACGCCTACCAAGAAGCTGGTCTCGCTGCGCCTCTCGCCCGAGGTGATCGAGCACTTCAAAGCTACCGGGCGTGGCTGGCAGACGCGCATCGATTCGACTTTGATGGAGTCGATCAAGCGCGGGGCGTAAGCTAGAAATCATGGAAGAGATGAAGATTCCGAAGTTTGCGAACGAGGCCGACGAAGCCAATTGGGACTACGAAAACCGCGAAGGGCTGGCTGCGGCGTTTCATGGGCAGTGCTGGAAGGGCGAGTGCGACAGGCGACATTGAAGAGTAAAGCGTCGCTAAAGTCCGTGCTTCACGATGCGCTTCAGACGAAGGAATTTGTGATTACTCCGGAAGAGTTGAACGGGCGCAGTCTCGTATCGGTTCTGCGCAAGAAGCTCGCCTCAAAATAATCTACTCAAAGCAGCTTTAGAAACTCATCGACGGTCAAGCCCGAATTACGAATCAGCGAACGCAGCGTGCCGGGTGCAAGTTCAGGATGCAGCGGGACCGTGAGATTGGCTCGGATACCTGCTTTGGTGAGGATCAAGTGGCTTCCAGCTTGGCCACGGGCCAGCCAACCGGCCTTTTCAAAGGCCTTTACCGCTGCTTTTCCGGAGATGTTTCCGAGCTTTCCCATGATTCATGCCTCACCCAGAATCCCCATATTAGAAGAAAGTGGATTGCATAAGATATTGTGCATATTTGGAAATCTTGTACATATTAGGAAATGTGGAAAAACGGATATTCATCTCTCAGGAACAATGAAATGCTGAAAATCACTATACTGCCACGAGAACGGGCATCTGTCCCGCTGGGAGTGAATCGGCAGCCTTCTGGTCTTCTGCCCAGAGCCAGCCTCCAATTGCCTCACGGATATTTGCTAGAGCTTCTTTTTCGTCCTTCCCTTGGCTCACGCAGCCCGGCAACGCGGGGCACTCGGCCACAATCCAGCCATCTTCTTCGGGATGCAGAACTACGTGAAACATCATGGCGAAGCTCCTCGACACTCCGAGTTCCCTGTCTTGGGAGGAATCGGAGTGCGTATTAAGGATTGTACGAGCACTTGCAGCTCAATGCCAACTGAGCGCCTCGTTCCATTTAGACTAGAGAGGTTATGACCACACTGAAAGCCGTGCGCGGCACGCGCGACCTCTTGCCGCCGGAGACGGCGCTTTGGAACCGCATCGAGGCGACCGCCCGCGCCGTCTTTGCCCGCTACAACTTCGGCGAGATTCGCACTCCGGTCTTTGAAGACACTGCGCTCTTTGCCCGCGGCGTCGGCGAGGAGACCGACATCGTCTCAAAGGAAATGTACACCTGGTCTGACGGTGAGCGGTTTGACGAAAAGAAGATGATTGACGAGTGGATCGACATGAATCAATCCAACGAGCAGGGACGCGTTCAGCCTGGCCGGGTAAATATCCAGGGCAATGCAGCATTCTTGGCTAGGTTAAATGGGCTTGGCGTTCAACGTCAGGTTTATCGCGGTATTCAGCAGGGACCAAACCTGACCGGAGTCACTGAGCTTGTATCTTTTCGGCCTGTCTTGTCGACAGACGCAATTTCCGCTCTTGTAAAAGCCCGCAAGCTTGCTATATCTGATTCATCGAGTCAACTCCAGCAGGGTCGAATTGAACTACGCCTTGTCATTCCTACTTCCGCACCGCTGAATCCGTGGGTTGATCGCAATGATGTGATTATCGAGCAGTTCGAAGGACAATTTTTTGCTTCATCGCAATCCCTCACCCTACGCCCCGAGAACACCGCCGGCGTTGTCCGCGCCTATATTGAGAACAAGCTGGGCGAAACCGGCCAACTCCAGAAGCTCTATTACATCGGTCCGCAGTTCCGGCGCGAGCGCCCGCAGAAGGGGCGCTACCGGCAGTTCTCGCAGATCGGCGCGGAGGTGATCGGGCCATCCTCGGCGGGGAGCGAATCGCCGCTGCGCGATGCCGAGGTGCTGGAGATGCTGGCCACGCTGCTCGACGAGTTGGGCATCGCCGGCTGGACGCTGCATCTGAACTCAGTCGGGGCCTCCGCGGACCGCGAACGTTACAATCAAGTGCTTCGCACTGCTCTCGACTTGGTAGCTCCGAGGATGTGCGCGGATTGCCAGCGCCGCGCCGTCACCAATCCGCTGCGCGTACTGGACTGCAAGGTTCCCGAAGATCAGCCGATCATCGACGCGCTGCCGGTGATCGCCGACTCGCTGGACGAGGAGTCGAAGAATCACTTTGCGGCGGTCACGGCGGCGCTGGACGCGGCGGGTGTGCCGTATACGCGCAATCATCGGCTGGTGCGCGGGCTGGACTACTACACCCGCACCACCTTCGAGTTCACCCACGGCGGCTTGGGCGCGCAGAATGCTCTGCTGGGCGGAGGCCGCTACGACGGCTTGAGCGAGATGCTGGGCGGGCCGCGCGCGCCGGGGATCGGCTTTGCCATCGGCGAAGACCGGCTGGTTCTGACGCTGTTGGCTCAAGAGTCTGCCGTGCCGCGGAAGGCTGACGCCTTTATCGCCCCGCTGGGCGACGCAAGGGATGCGGCCAAGCTGGCCCGGATCAACGCCGCCGCGCTGGTTCTGGCGCGCGAACTGCGCCACCAGGGGCTGTGGATCGAGTTGGGCGAGGGCAGCTTTCGCCTGAAGAAATCCTTTGAAGCCGCCGACAAGACCGCCTGCCAGATCGTCATTCTGGGCGAAGACGAGCTTCAATCCGGTATTCTGACGGTGAAGGATTTCGCCACCGGAGTGCAGAGCAAGGTTCCGCGCGGGGAGCTGGCGGGGTTTCTGGCCGAGCCTGCCGCCGACTGAAGAGCAGCATAAAACTCTTGGCATCCCATGGGTTACGGAGAATACTTGAGAGATGGCCACGCCGTCTATTCACCAAACCGAGCCGGCATTCGTTACGGTCGAGGAGTACCTCCACACCGTCTATGAGCCTGAGTGCGACTATGTGGACGGGCGAATCGAGGAGCGGAACGTAGGTGAATACGATCATGGCGCAATTCAGTCTTACCTCTCCTTTCTTTTCATGAGCCACCGGGAGGAATGGAAGACACGCGTCGTCACAGATGTGCGCACCCAGGTCAAATTCACGCGCTACCGTTGCCCGGATGTATTGGTTCTCCGGGCCGATGCGCCGCGAGAACAGATTCTCACCCATCCGCCGCTGATCGCCATTGAGATACTGTCGCCCGAAGACCGCTTGAGCCGCTTTCGCGTCAAGATCGACGATTACATTGCCTTTGGCGTGGAAAATATCTGGATCGTCGATCCGGCCACGCGTTCGGCGATGACCGCCGACCGCTTCGGCATGCACCCGGTCGAAAGCAGCGAACTGGCCGTGCCGGAGACACCGATCCGCGTCGATCTGAACGAACTTTTCGCGGAGTTGGACCGGGCGCAAAGCGATCTTTGGGTGCCGACACCGGGGTTCCCACTGAATTTCTAAAACGTCATTCCTCGGAAACACTCTCTGAAGTCTGGATCGTTTTGATACGGCTTCATCTTGCCTGCCTCCGAAATCATGAACCAGTACCTGCTGCGACTCTCAGTACAGCATTCAAGAGTTCCGTAGGAACCGGGAACATCCAATTCTGGATGGTAGATTCCGAATTTCTCCTTGGGGAAACTTGAAACCTGATTTTTTAATTCGTAAAGCAATTGCTTCAGGCTGGGTTGCTTTTTCCTCGCCTCTTGTACCGATTTGGCTACATGAGTTCGAGAAAGCATAATGAATCCGTGAGTGCGAACTAATGCTGATGGGTGAAATTCAAAACAGAAGGAATAACCCCACATTTGCGCAGTTTTTCCATAGTACGGCTCTGCATAACGGGTTTTCACAAGATGCGCTCCGAGACCGGATCTTGCGCTCAGAATCTCAATCACATGGTCCCGCCAGCACAAAGGATCACGATTTTCATACAACTCAATATCGTTTTGCACACAATTCCTGTCGTATTGTTCTGACAAGTCCCTCATGCAGGGATTATAGATGTTGGACTAGCCATAGTTGGCATGTGCTACGATCTCGGTGACCTAACCGAAGGTGACCCTGTCTCCTTGGATACAAGGTCAGGGGGACGCCGCTCAATCCACCAGCTTGGCGATCTCGTCCAGATCGAAGAGCGCCTCGCTGCCTTCGAGTGTAAACGCCCGTTCAGCCAGCGGTTCGAGCTTGCCCCTGCGATACCTGAAAGCCGGCCCCGTTTCCGCCATGCTTCCGCCTTGGTGCGGCTAGGCCGGGACTGTGTTCTCGTGTTGGGGAGTAATTTGAATGGTTGCGCCCACCGCATTGGCGTAACGCACCATGAAAGACAGGCTCATCGGTTTGCTGCCACGTTCAACTTGAGCGATGTAGGGCTGGGAAACACGCAGCGTTTTGGCGAGATTCTGCTGCGTCAGATTTGACCTTTGACGCGCCCGAACAAGCGCAAGCAGGGCCGCTTCTTCTTCGTAAGCAGCCTTGAATTCCGGGTCTTTGGCGGAACGCTTCTCAGCGTATTGTTTGATCCATGTCATGGCTTCCCCCTTTTGTCTTCCCATTGTTTCTTCCGTCTCTTGGCGGTATCCAGAATATGCTGGGGCGCCTTTTGCCCTTGCTTTTTGTAAACCG
>Ga0181536_10005007_pt1 | contig 13810 bp, 12 predicted proteins | sample PEATcosm2014_Bin_41_FD_121105 | JGI IMG/M metagenome (GOLD analysis project Ga0181536, IMG submission 121105) | Peatland microbial communities from MTU Mesocosm Facility, Houghton, MI, USA - PEATcosm2014_Bin17_60_metaG | ecosystem: Environmental > Terrestrial > Soil > Wetlands > Peat | place...
CGGCGCCTGCAGCGGAATCCACCGTCCCTGCTTTTCCAGACGCGGCCAGATCGGGCCGGATGCGAGCGGCAGCCCCGCAGGCAGCGCACAGACGAGCAGCCGGTTGGGCAGCGCTTGGGCGCGTCCGTTAAGGACGCCTGCATCGATCTGCTCGAAGACCTTCTGCACCGCGTCGCGCCACTGCGGATAGTAAGGCGAGCGCACCAGGACGCTGGTGTCGTCGATACTCAAACGCTCGCTGGCGAGCGACCAGGCAGGCAGGTCCATACGGGCTTCGAGCTGCTTGACGGGCGCGAAGAGCTTGTCGAATTCGGCGCCTGGCAGGCGGGCCAGCCAATCGAGCTGGGCGCGAATGGACCGTTGCTCGGCCGGGAACAATAGATCCCAACCGCGCATCTGCTCGTTCAGCGCGGGCACGAAGGTCCGAGGCAACCGTGCCAGTAATTCCCTATCGGCCTGCATGTTACACCGCGAACTCGCGCAGGCGGGCGCCGGCGGCCGCACTGCAGTGAATGCCGAACAAAGCGCCGAGCGAAGGGGCCAGGTCGATCTGCCGGATCTCGCGCTCGATCACCGCGGGCTCCCTGGCAGCCTTGCCCAGCACCATCATCCAGGTGAGCCGGCAGGTTTCGGTGTTGCTGCGGTGATTGAAAAACCCGTTGGTGCTGGAGCCATCCGGATCGCGCCCGAATTCGGGCATCACCACCATGGTGGTGCGGTCCCGGTACTCCGGCAGAGATTGCAGGAACTGCCACAACTTGTGGACCAGCAGGTCGTCGCGCCGAATGCCGCCCACGTGCAGCGAATACGTTCCGGAATGCGCCACTTCGACATCGGAGAAGCCGACCTGCAGGACGCTGGGAGCGACGCGGCGCAGCACTTCCGTGGCCACGAAGTAGGTCAGCTCGTCGCCGCTGACCGGGCTATCCGGGCCGTGAATGAAATCGGCCAGCGCGGTCAGAAAGGCCTTTTTGACTTCGGGATCCAGGATAGCGGAGGGCGACGGCACGCTCCAGCCGATGCGCTCGTAGTCGTCCTGCATGATGGCGGTCAATTCTTCCAGCAGCAGGTCGCGGTCCAGGCTCTTGCGCTTACTGTAGCCCCTGACGATGCGCTCCACCGCTTCCACCAGCAGTTGTTTTGAAAGGATCACGTTGGCGCCCACGCCAATGTTGGCGGTCATGGCCTTGTTGCTGGTAACGACCCAGGTTTCGGCGGGGCTGACGCCCAACTGGTCCTGCACGTAGCGGAAAATCGTGGGCTGCGCGGGCGGGTCGCGGCCCCAATCGTCCACGTGCTGCCAGACGCCGGTCAGGATGCTGGAGATAGTATTGAAATGCGAAGTGACGCCCTCGTTCCAGACGTGCGTGTAGAAGAGCGCCTGGGGCAGCAGATCGCCGACGATGTGCGGGATGTTCTCGATACCATCCGGCGAGTAACTCTCCTGCGGCCGGATGCCCCCCATAGTGACCAGGACCACTTTCTGCGGCAGGCTCGGACCGCGCGCCGGCCCGGCCGATACCACCCGCCGGGCGGCAGCCAGTGCGGCCAGTTTAAGGAGCGCTCTGCGGCCGATTGCAGACATTCAAACCCCGATAGCCAGATTATAGCTCGGGTTTGGCAAAAAGCCGTGTGGCGGCGTGAGACGCCGCCGCAAGCGGGGCTAAAGCCCCGCGCGGGCTGAAGCCCGCCCTCCATCGGCTGAAGCCAACTTAATGAGGTTCTTCGATCTTCAAAATCCTATCGCAGGCGACATTTTTCAGGGTCTGCAGGGCGCCGTGCGGCCAGCGGATTTCGACCGTCGCGGCGGAAGTTTCCGTACCCAGGCCAAAGGGCACACGCCGGTCGCTCGACGACATGAAACCGACGCTCACATTGGGGCGATTGTAGAGCGTGCGGCCCGCCGGGGTGGTAACCTTCACACTCGCGCCGATGGCGTCGCGGTTGCTCGCGTGGCCGCGCAAGTCGAGCGTGAGCCAGTGATTTCCGTTATCTGCCGAGTTGATCAGGATGCGCGGCCGCTCGTTGAGCGAGGTGACCACGATATCCGGAAAGCCGTCGTTGTTCAGGTCGACGAAAGCCGAACCGCGCTGGAATCCGGTGACCAGGAAATCCTTGCCCATCTCCCCGGAGACGTCCCGGAACTCCTTGCCCTCCACGTTTTCGAACAGGGTGTCGTGCTGGCGGGCGTTTACAATCACGTCATCGATGTCTCCGTTAGCCGAGTAGAGGTCCTTCCAGCCATCGTTGTTGTAGTCGATAAAACCATTGCTCCAGCCCGACATGGATTCGCTGAGCTGGGCGACTCGCGAGCGCTGCGAAAAGTAACGGAACGAGCGGCCCTGCTGGTTGCGGAACAGGGCCCAGATCTGGCCTACCAGGTTGTTATAGAAAATATCCACCCAGCCATCGTTGTCGTAATCGTTGGCGTCGCAGCCCATGGCCGAGACGGTGGACCCTTCGTCGTTATAGGCGACGCCGTACTGCAAGCCGGCTTCTTTGAACGTGCCGTCGCCCTGGTTGAGGAACAGGAAATTCCGCTCGGTGTCGTTGGCGACGAAGATGTCCGGCCGGCCATCCTGGTTGAAATCCGCGATGCTGATGCCCATGCCCTTGCCGAGCACTTTGCCGATGCCGGATTTCTCAGTGACGTCCTCGAACTTACCGTGTCCCAGGTTGTGATAGAGGCGGTGCGGCACGCTGACATAGCGCCGCGGATTGCAGTAGCGCTCGCCGTCTTCCGCGGCGCACCGGATGTCGGTTTCGGGACTCCAGATCGTGTAATTGGAGACGATCAGGTCGAGCAGGCCGTCGTTGTCATAGTCGAACCAGGCGGCCGCCACGCTCAAGGTGTTGGGGGGCTTGCCTCCGATGCCGGAGCTCTCGGTCACATCGGTAAACGTGCCGTCGCCGTTGTTATGGTAAAGCGCGTTGCGCCCGGCGTTGCAGATGAACAGGTCGGGATAGCCGTCGTTGTCGTAGTCGCCGACAGCCACGCCAAAACTGAAGCTCAGGTTCTCACCGGCGAGACCTGCCTGTCGCGTGACATCCTCGAAAGTGCCGTCGCCGCGGTTGCGCAGCAGGCAATTGTAGTAAGACGGATCGGCCTTCCTCATCTCCGGAAACTTCGCGCCGTTGGTGAAGAAAATGTCCATATTGCCATCCTGGTCATAATCCAGGATGCCGACGCCGCCGCACATGGGCTGCGGGAAGTACTTCCGGCCCGTGTAGTTGTTATTGCTGCGATAGGTGAAGCGGGACTTCGGGGCGATATCGGTGAAATGCGGGCGCGGTGATGTGGCGCGGGCGACTGGCGATAGGCCAGCGAGCGCCAAGAGGAGCAGGGCCGCCGAGAGGGTCAGTACACAGAAGGCATAACGGGCGAGGTTCCGATGGGGTTTCGATGGCGTACGGTTTTGGGCTAAACGTTTCAGTCCTTTAGAATGTGGTACGCCCGAGTGGATTCGACCACCGACCTTTTGCTCCGGAGGCAAACGCTTCGCGCGTATGTTGTTGATAACTATAGGCGCGGACAGGGTTTACGACGGCTGTGGGAGTGCATATCGGCGCTAGTTGATGGGTATTCCGATGGGGTGCCACAGGTAGATTGCTTATCATAACACCAAATGCTCTTCTCGATAGCTAATTTAGCTGCCGAAGGACGGGTGCTTAACGGTTTTCGGGAAAACCGCTCCCTCACGGTCGCGGCTCGGCAACAGTCGCATTGATTTCGCAAGGCTTACCGAGCCGCGACCGTCAGGGAGCGGTTTCTGTCAGTCAGCAATCCCCAAGATGGTTAAGCACCCCCGAAGGACTTGGTGGCCGAACGAGAACGTGGTGCTTGGCACGAGCCACGACGGCCACGACCTGACCGATGGGAACTGGACAAGTGGATGGCCGGCTTTCCCATCGAGGAGGAGGACGGTTTACCCTGCATACCATTACCGTCGCCCTGAATGGCGGGCGAGTGCGCGCCCGAATGCGCGCCATTGCGATTGCCAGCGTTCCCGCAGAGGTCCCGTGAGATCCGTGGTATCCAGACTGGCGCGCCTGGAGCGGCTCAACCGGCTGACCAAGGCGCCGCAACGTTTGCGGATTCAGTACGGCTATGTGCAGACGCTGCCCGACGATTACACCGGACCACGGCACGTCGTCACGGTGAAACAGCTACCGCCAGGGTCGGGCGGCGAAAACTGGTTCGAGTGGAGGAGCGCCCTGGACCTGAGCCGGCTTCAGATGCCACCGGCCCAACGACCACTTCGTCATCCAAGTGTGCTACGTCGAAGCGAAAGGGCTGCTTGCTGCTACGACAAATTGTCCGGGGCCCATCCATATAAACCGGCGTCCGCGGCCGGCAGACACCGCTACCGATACGGAACCCCTAATGCCGCGCCGTCGTTCGCCGGGTGAATTGGGGACCTCCTGGCCGAGAATCGTCACCTTCTTGGGCACCCAAGGCTTTGGCACCCAAGGCGACGTTGCGCAAAGAGCGACCTACGCCGGCCTGACTTACGGCGCCATCGGCTCGGCGCAAGTGCAAATCATACTGCCCAATCCTCTGCCGGCGAGTGATCCGCTCTCCCTTGCAGATCGCGGCCGGGGCTCTTCCAGCCAGGTGGTCCCCTTGTGGGCAAAACAGCCTTAGCCTCTTCCGGCAGCAGGCGGTGGCAGTGGGTCCTGGAGGGCTCGCGCAGGCCTGGAGGCGACGCGGCCCTTTGAGAGCGGACGCGGCGCGCTCTTGGAACGGGATCCGGAGCTCAAGGCAACTCCAGAACCGCTTCCTTCGCGACCGTGCGCGTGCTGCCGCGAAATGGCAACTCGGCGTCGCCTGACGCGTGGAAGACCTTTATCCGGCGGGATTGCGCCAGCGGCTTGCCGTCGAGGCTGCGCAGGGTAAAGATCGGTGCGGCGTCGTAACGGCGGCCACTCCAGGTCTGGGCGCGGAACGCCACGAAATCGGGGCTTTCCACCAGGAAGCCGTAGACTGGCAGCTCGATTGCGCCCCCCAGCTTCGACTTCCACTGCAACGGCGCATCCCCGACGTTAACCACCACCTCCACGGTCCGCGTACCGTCGCTAAACACGCTGCGCTGCGCCTTGCGTTCCGTTGTGAGGAACTCGTGGCGCGTCATGGGCATCGTGCCCGTGATCTCATTCAGGGGAGAGAGGATCTCGTGCGTGTTCTTCATGAAACGGTCGGCCGGATGCATTCCCTGCGCCCATCCGTTATCGGCGCGCACGAACAGCGCGGGGTCTTTGCCGTTCGCCGGTGGAGCGGCGGGTTCCGGAGCCGGAGCACTCTTCCAATACAAGTGATTGGGCACACTGTGGTAGTTCAGCGTCCGGCCCAGGATCATATGTTCAAGCACGTATTCCGCCGAGTGCGCAGTGTCGTAGCCGTACTTGCCGTAGGCTGCGATGGCGTCATGGTAGACGAGTTCGAACAACGGAATGCCGACGCCCCCGGTATCGCTCAGTAGCGTCTTGGCGGCGAAACTCGCACCCGCCACACCGGTGATGCCCTCAAAGAAATCGGCGTGGGGGATGGCCCACTCGCGGCCGTCCTCGCTGCCGAAACTGCCGAAGGTCTCGCGGGCGTAATCGGAAAGCGCTTGCTTCCACTTCATATCGTCGATTTTGGTCAGGGGATGCTTGGGGTCGAAGCATTCGAATAGGCCGACAGCGTAGGTCGTATCGATGAAATACGAATTGGCGCCCGCGAGCCTCTTCACGGCCGGCAGATTCTGGGGACGGCGCGCGAGCTCGATGGCTTTTCGCGAGCACGCGATATAGGCGCGTCCGCCGTTCCACCGGCCGCCCTTTACCAGGCTCCCGTCGGCGGTTTTCATAATCCAGTCCTCACTCCACGAGGGAGAGTCGTGGTACATGTCCTGATAGTTGTCGTGGGGACTGAAGAGGTAGCCCAGTTTCATCACACGGCGGGCGCATTCGGCGAACGCGACATCGCCGCCAAGCTCGGGAGCGGCCGGCAGGATATCGGGATGCTGGTTGTCGTAGCCGCGTTTCGTCCAACCACCCAGCCCGAACAGCACCTTGTCCATTCTGAGATCGTTTTTCACGTGCTCGGCCACCTGCGCGACTTCGTCGAAGGTCCAGTTGATCTCGACGGACACTTCCTGCGTGCTCTCTTCGTTCATGCGGCGCTGCAACGCTTGCCAGAGCTTGACGTTGGATGCGCCGAGATACTTGGCGCGCGCGGGATTTTCGCGGATCCTGCGGTCCCACGCGACCAGCAGTCCGTTGGCGCGCGCCACTTCGCGATACGCCGCGGCGATCGAGACGTAATCGCCCTCGCCCAGCAACGCAAGCCGCAGCGACTTCGCCGACTGCCTCAGGATGGCCGAGGCCGCAACCGTCTGGCCGCGGACGCCGGGTGCGTCCACGGCGCTCTCGATCTCGATGGCGACATACGGGTCGGTCCACGTGACGAGCATCGCCGCCCCGCTCTTCACCAATCCGATCATGTTCATGTGGCAGCCCTCGTATTCGCTGGTCGCGAAGCGATGGGTGAAAGCCACGCCGCTATCGGCGGGGATCAGCAGTCCCTCGCGGACCGGCACCAGCACATACCCCTTGTCCGCCGCGGCGATGGAGAACGCCTCGTCGAGCAGGCGGATGTCTTCGATCTTCAGTCCTGGCGCCGCCTCGTAAGCCAGATCCAGGCTGCGGTTGTCCTGCCCGGCATTCACCGAGATGCGCACCCACGCGTCGCTCCGGTTGGGGATCGGATGGAACGTGAGCGTGCGGGCGTTGCGCGCGCCGCCGGCCTCGAACGCGACCAGCGGATATCGCACCGGCTTGCCGTTCTCCACCACCGATATCTGTCCGAACCGCCCCGCAGCGGAAGACCAGGTCACGCCAGCGGCCTTATCGGTGAGCCGGTAGGATCCGTCCGCCGCCGAGACCTCGAAACGGAACGACGGCGTCTCAATCGCCACCGGCGCGGCTTGTCCGAAGCACAGCGCGCAACTTGCGACGATTCCCAATGCCAATCGCATGCCAACCTCCTTAAGGATTATGAGCCAAGCGCAGTCGAAACCTCGATGGCGCCGGTTGCCGGTTTCGAGCGGCGCGCGGCGACTCCTTCATCGCGTTCCCGATTTTCCCCGCACGGCAGTCGTCCGCGGCGTCGGGCCCGTCGATAGCCGGACCACGAGCGAGGTCTCGGCGTGGTATTCAACGCCAGAATGCCGCTTTGACCGCAGCATCTTGTCGAGCGCTTCGAACGCCAGCTCACCCACCAAGTCCCGGGGCACACGGATTGTGGTCAATGGAGGGCTGGCCAGACGCGCGAATGGAATATCGTCCGCACCGACCACCGATATCCGCCCGGGAACGCCAATGCCGGCATCCTTCAACGCACTGAGGGCACCCATCGCGCCCAGATCGTTGTCGCAAAGAAGCGCCGTGGGAAGTTCTCCGGCCGCCAGCAGGCGGCGGACCGTTTGGGCGCCGCTTTCAATCGTGTTCTCGCCCTGGTGCACCGCACAACGGTGGCCGTAAACACTTAACGCGTCGAGGACGGCCTGACGAGCCAGTACGGCCGACGGCCGGTGCTGCGGGCCTTGCATAAAGGCGAACCGTTTGTGCCCGAGTTCGTGCAGGTGACGAATCGCCTCACCCGCGCCCTTGGCGTAGTCGATGGCGATGTTGCTGCGATACATCTGAACCGGCGGAGAGTTGAGAAATACGGACGCCACGCGATGGGCCGCCAGATCCTGCGCCACCTGGATGTCGACCTGCGAAGTCATGATCGCCACCCCAGGCGCCTTGTTGCCAATCATCTTTCGCATCGCTGCGCGCGTCCGCTCCGGGTCGTAGTTGGTGGTGCACAACAGCACATCGAAACCCCGTTTGAGCGCCGCGGCCTCGAAAGTCTTGATCATCTCCGGGAAGAACGGGTTCTCAATGTCCGAGATCACCAGCCCCAGGAAATCGCTGCTGCCCCGCGCGAGCCGCCGCGCATCGGCGTTGGTGCAGAATCCAAGTTCGCCGATCGCCTGCTGCACCAGCCGGCGCGTCTCGGGCGACACGTAACGGGTGCCGTTGACAACATGAGACACGGTGGTCTCCGACACACCGCAGCGCTCGGCAACGTCTTTCATGCGAATCATAGTGCCTCAGCGCGCCGCCAGGCAACCCCAAACATACGACGCGGGCCCCATCGTCTCGCAGACCGTGAACTCGTTCTGTTCGGTCCATTGATCGGAAGCCACCAGAACGGCCGCCCGGCCTTGGAAGTACCTGGAGTTTTCCGGATGGAGGCGGATGGGGGCCTCCTGGCCGGCGGCCATGGTGCAGAGGATCGAGAGTGCCGCGGCTAATCGGATTAGTGTCATTGGTGCGAATCTCGCCGGCTTTCGATAGCCCGCCCCGGCGGATCGAGTCCACGAACGGCGCGATGTGAAGCCCACCGACTCGCCCGCCAGGGCGGGCGGCGCCGCCACGCGGCCAGCCTGAACGCGGCATAGAAAACGGAGCCCGTCATGCAGAGGCTCAAGAGAGCGAATGAGCAATCGGTGCGCCAAGCAGAGTTCGCATAAGATTTGGTCTCCTTCCAGGCGGCGAACAATCGCGCAAGCGCTTGCTATGCCGGAATCTATCATGTGGTCCTTGAGGTGTCAAGCGCCTTTCTATGCACTCTTCCACTGGGCATTGACGGGTCGAGCCGTCGCGTGCTATCGTGAGCGGCCAAGCGCTTGCGCATGTGGCTGGCAAGGGGACCCGCTCAAGCGACGATCGGGTCGGTGACGGAGGCACTCAGATCGCCATGGTTAAGTTTCCGGTTCTTACAGTTGCCGCCGGCGCACTGATGGCCGTCCTGCCGGCGCCGGCAGCACCAGCGGACCCGCTGCCCGCCGTTCACCTCAAAGCGAACTACTTCCAGCGCGACGGCCACCCGTTCCTTCCCGTGGGAGTGCATTGGGTTCCGGCCAAAGCCGCCATGCAGTGGCCCATGGAGTGGGATCCCGCTTCCGTGGAATCGGACTTCCGCAAGATGCGCGAGATGGGCGTCAACACCGTCCGGCTCGATCTGGTGTGGGCTTGGTTCGAGCCGCGGCCGGGCGACTACAATCCGGCCGCGTTCGCGCAACTTGATGCGCTCATCCAACTCGCGCACCGTTACGGAATCTACCTCCAACCCTGCCTCTTCGTGGGCAACGAGGTGGGAGAAGCGATCTGGGATGTTCCCTGGAGGCAAGGCCGCCATCCGCACGCGGACCCGGAAATGCTGCGCCTGGAAACCAATCTCGCCGCGGAATTCGGCCGGAGGTACGCGCACGAGACTGCCATTCAGAGCTGGGATCTCACCGACGAGCCTCCCTTCTGGAACGCGGGCAAGACCACCGACGCGATGGCTGTCAACTGGACGCGGTTGATCGCCGGCGCCATACGCCGCAGCGACACCCTGCACCCCATCGTAGTGGGGACGGACGCACAAGACATCACCCACGGTCCGTTCCGCCCGGAGAACATCCTCGAAGAAGTCGATTTCCTCAGCGTGCATCCCTACCCGGTATACAATCCCGCTCTGTTTCCGGATCCGTTGCTATCCGAGCGCACCACCTACGCGGCGGCCTTCCAGGTGGCTCTTTCCGGCGGCGCCGGCAAGCCGGTGATGGTGCAGGAAATGGGCGCATCCTCTGCCCAGCAGACGCCGGAGCGCATTGCGCGCTATCTCCGGGCCAACCTTTATTCGGCTCTGGCGGCGGGCGCCAACGGCTTCCTGCTGTGGTGCTTCACGGATGCGGCTCCGGAGACCTACCAGCGGCTTCCTTATCGCCGGGCCCCGCACGAGACGCAGTTCGGTCTGACCACCTGGGATGGCCGCGAACGCCCGGCGGGCGCCGAGTTCCGGCTCTTCAGCGGGCTGCTGGACCGGCTGAATCTCGCCGGCCTCGAACCGGCCCGGCCGGATGCCGGTATCGTCGTTCCGTTCGAGTGGTCGAAGCCCTATGGCGAGTTGCGTTCCCTCGGGTTGCCGCAGTATGGCGCGGTTCCCTACGTCTCGAACCAGGAGCCCGGCTCGGTTGCGGGCCAGGACGCGGCAGATTATGGAGAGCTGAGTGCCGACCTGGCCGCGAGCTGGCTCAGCTCCTTTGTACTGACGCGCCGCGCCGGCTTGCGGGCGGGCTTTCCCCGTGAATACTCGGACTGGAAAGACATTCCGATGCTGTTGGCGCCATCTCCACTCACCAGTGCGAAGAAGAACCTGATTCACGTTCACACTGTCTTTTGGGATCGGGCCAAGGAATACGTGCGCCAGGGCGGCGTCCTCTACGCCTCCTTCAACGGGGAAACTGCGATCCCGGAAATGGAGGAGTTATTCGGGGCCCGGCTTGCCGATCGCGCACCGGTCCATGAGGTTCGCCTTCACGTCGTGGAGCCGTTCGGCGGACTGAAGCCCGGCGATGAGTTCCGCTATGCGGCTGGTGGCGCGGCCGCGGACTGGGGCGCGATTCTGGAACTGAGGGGCGGCAAGGCGATTGCCACGGACCAGGATGGGCGGCCGGCGCTGATCGCTCACACTCTCGGCAAAGGAAAAGTGCTGGTGTGCGCCTACCCGATCGAGAAGTACCTCTCGCGCGTCCCGGCGGCCTTTGGCGAATCTGAGAACACCCACCGTATCTACCAGGCCTTGGCCGATTGGGCGGGAGTTCAACCGCTCTTTCGGACAGATCAGTCGGAAGTGGAGGTAGGCGTGCTAGCGGGTTCGGGGCGAGGCTATCTGGTGCTCACGAACCACAGCGACGCCGCCGAATCGGTGATGGTGAGCGGCGGAAAGGCTCTGCGCGAAGTCCGACAGGTGACGGCGGCGGGCACGGCGCCGCGCGAACTCCGCGGTGGCAGTTTCGGCGTGAACCTCGAGCCCTTTGCGGGAGCAGTTGTCGAATACCGGGACCCGCCGTGAAGGACGAAGCCGCAGTAGCAGCCATTGACGTAGGTGGGACCAAGATCGCAGCCGGCGTGGTGGACGCGCAAGGCCGTATCCTGGCGCGCGCCGAGATTTCCACCGCGCCCGAACGCGGTTACTCCGCCGCCTTGGCACGCCTCACGGCGATGCTGCGGAGTGTGCTCGACGAGTCCGGACGGACGGTGGAGGGGATCGGCGTTGGAAGCACCGGGCCGATCGATCCCGAAACGGGCGCTTACGGCGAAGTGGGCACGCTTCCCGGGTGGCAGGGCTCTCCGCTGGCGGCGGACCTGGAACGGGAATTCGGAGTCTCGGTGGCGGTGGAAAACGACGCCGACGCGGCTGCGTTGGGCGAGGCTGCCTGGGGCGCGGGCCGGGGCGCCGGCAGCCTGCTCTACGTGACCGTCAGCACGGGAATCGGTGTTGGCATCATCCTCGACGGCAGGCTTTATCGCGGCGCCGGCAGAGCACACCCGGAGATCGGGCATCAAGTGATCGATGCCAGCGGCCCGGCCTGCTACTGCCAGGCGAACGGTTGCTGGGAATCTCTGGCCAGTGGTCCCGCCATGGAGGCTTGGCTGCAGGCCAACGCTTCCGCCGGGCAATTCCGGGAGGGAACGCTGACCGCGCAGCGGATCTGCGATCTGGCCCGCCGGGGCGATGCCCTGGCCCTGGCGGCGGTCCGGCGCGAAGCGTATTATCTCGGGCTGGGCCTGGCCAACCTGGTGACCATCTTCTGTCCGGAGGTAATCACTCTGGGCGGGGGCATGATGCTCAGTGCGGATCTGTTCCTGGCGGGGGCTCTCGACGTGGTGCAGAGGATCTGCACGCAGGTTCCCGCCGCGAACACTTCCATCGTCCTGGCCGGTCTCGGTAAGGATACGGGCCTGCTGGGAGCCGCCTGCGCATGGCTGCATCGGGAGGGTAGAGGATGACACCAATCGATCAAAACAAGAATCGAGTGGACCTGGAGACGAAGTGGCGGGACTGCTCCTATTTGCAGGACCTGCTCGAACAGCCCGACGCCGTGGCGAGAACGCTCGCAGGCTTCCTGGAAGTGGACCCCCTCGCCGCTTACGCCGGCCGGCTGCGCGCGGAGCGCTTTCGGAGCGTCGTGCTGACCGGTATGGGATCTTCCTATTGGGCCTGCCGTCCTCTCTACCTTCGCCTGCTGGCTGCCGGTTTTGCGCCGGTGATGGTGGAGACCTCCGAGCTGATTCATTACGAGCGAGGCCGGCTCAATCGGAAGAACCTGGTGGTGGCGGTTTCGCAGTCGGGACGCAGCGCAGAGATTGTCAGGCTGATGGAACTGGCGGGCGGGAATTGTGAAGTCCTGGGGGTCACCAACACCCCAGACTCGCCTCTGGGCGTGCAGAGCGCATGCACGCTGCCGACCCGCGCCGGAGCCGAGCACACCGTCGCTTGTAAAACCTACGTGGCTACGCTGCTGGCGCTCGAATGGCTGGGGGACGCGCTGTGCGGCGCGGCCGGCGTCACGCTTGCGGACCAGGCGCGGCCGGCCGTGGAATCGATGCGCGCCTATCTTGGCCAATGGCCCGCCCACGTCGGGGAACTGATGCTTATGCTGGACGGAGCGCGCCACGTCTTTATTGTCGGCCGCGGGCCTTCGGTGGCCACTGCGGGTACCGGCGGCTTGATTTTGAAAGAATCCACCCACTGTCAGGCGGAGGGAATGAGCGCGGCAGCCTTCCGCCATGGGCCTCTGGAGATGGTCAGTGATGCGGTCTTTGTGCTGATTCTGGAAGGCGACGAACGTTCGGCCCCCTTGAGCCGTAAACTCGCGGCCGACATTCGGGCGGCGGGCGGGCGCGCGGCTGTAGTTTCGCCGTCCTCTCCGGGCGTTCTGGAGCTTCCCCATGCGTCGGAGCGCATGCGGCCTCTGATGGAAATTCTGCCGGTCGAGATGATGACCCTTGCGTTGGCGGCAGCCAAAGGCAGGGAGCCAGGCCGTTTCGAGCACGCCACCAAAATCACGGAGACGGAATGAGCCCTTCCGCCGGCGCCGGACGTTCTCGAAAACTGACCGTCCTGGTCTTCGCCATTTTCATCGCCATTTCCCTGTTGACCAATATTATTGGACCGCTGATCCCGGACATTATCCGCGGTTTCTCCCTCAGCCTGACAGCCGCGGCCTTGCTGCCATTCTCCTTCTTCATCGCTTACGGCGTGATGTCGACTCCGGCCGGCGTGTTGGTGGAGAAACACGGTGAGAAGCCGGTCATTCTTGGCGCTTTCGCACTGAGCTTCGCCGGCTCGCTGCTGGTGGCCTGCGCGCCGGGGTACCGCACCACTCTGGTGTCGGTTTTCATTATCGGGGTCGCCATGGCCATACTCCAGGTGGCTATCAACCCGCTCCTGCGGGTCACTGGCGGAGAGGAGCACTTCGCTTTCAACTGCGCCCTTTAAGCCGCGCCTTTCTTGGCCTTGCGGTAAGCCGCCCACCGCTTCTTCGTGGCTTCCCGGATAGCTCTCAAGCCCGCGGCCGACAAGGTCCGCTTCTTGGGCTTCGCCGGTGGTGCGGCCTGTTGCCGTTTCTGCGCCGCCCATCTCGCTCTCTGTGCGGCGGCGATCCTGGCGCGGCCGGCTTTGCCGATCGTGCGGCGCTTCTGCGGAGCCGCTTGATCCGCCCCGGTTGCGGCGGCTTTCGGACGGCCTGGACCGCGCTGGCTTAGTTGCGCCTGGATATCGGCTATCTTCGCAGCGATCTTTTCGATTTCGCTCCGATACCCGACGATGGCCATCTCCAGGATGGCGCTGTCGACTTTTGGCTTTGCATGTCGTGGCATTGTGGTTCTCCCATAGAACACTGAATTGGGACTGTGTGTTAATCAGTCTCCGTGCGATTTGATTCTA
>Ga0181536_10005009_pt1 | contig 13793 bp, 10 predicted proteins | sample PEATcosm2014_Bin_41_FD_121105 | JGI IMG/M metagenome (GOLD analysis project Ga0181536, IMG submission 121105) | Peatland microbial communities from MTU Mesocosm Facility, Houghton, MI, USA - PEATcosm2014_Bin17_60_metaG | ecosystem: Environmental > Terrestrial > Soil > Wetlands > Peat | place...
ATGAAGACGTGAACCAAAAGGAAGAGGACCAGGAGTCCGGAAACAAAGAAGTGTATCGTGCGCGCGGATTGGCGGCCGCCCAACAGCGTGACGGCGCTCGGAACCACCGAAGTGAAGCCTGGGGACATGGCCAGGCCCGTCCAGATGATCAATGGAAAGAGAACAAAGACGACCAGCAAATAGGTGAGGCGCTGCACGACGTTATACGACCAGGCTTCTTCCTCACTCGGCCGCCGGAAACGCAAATGCCGGAAAATGGCGGTCGCGAGCCCCTTCGGGGAGACGTCGGAGAATGCGGGAAGCAGGTTTCGCCTGAAATGCCCTTTCCAGAATCCAAAGGCGAAGTAAAGTAATCCGGTCAACACCGCTAGCCAGGCAGATTCGAAGTGCAGGTACCGGCTCCAGCCGTTCTGGTCGGGAAGCACGTAGCCGTAGCCGGTGGAACGGTGCCTCGCGAGGATGGAATCCGGGGAGTGAAAAGGGGTCGAGTGTTTACGTTGCCGGTTTCACCCCAATAAAAGCGCGGGTGCGAGATGAGAATCTCCACTCCGGTAACGAGCAGCGCCAGGAAGGCTATGGTGGTCAGCCAATGCGTGACGCGAACCAAAGCCGTGTGCCGGATTTCCAGCCTCGGCGAATCTGTACCCGCGGCGCGCCCCTTGGTCCCCGAGAATTGCACCGGAGCGGAGATAGGCGGGGCGTCGCCCGTCTCATGGCCCGCCACCGCCGTCCGGCTGTCGGTCTGGAACTTGTCTGGATTCCCCATTGATTCTTCAGCCCTGTCTTCCAGAATACTTCCGGCAGCTTCTCAATGCAACTACCACGTTTTCCGATCACGTTTTCCGATGGACTGTGCGCGTTACCTGCTGCTGCTTGCTTGGGGGGATCGCAAATGACAGGGCCGCAGGAGTATGATAAAAGAGTGTTTGGAAGAGGATGGTAACGAGATGGCTGTGCTCGATTGGTCCCAATGCCCCGCCGTGGAAAGCGTGCCGGGTCGATTAAGCGGCGCGTGGGTGTTCCGCAACACGCGAATGCCCGTGTCTGCCGTATTTGAGAATCTTGAGGCGGGGGCCACCATCGACGAAATCATCGAGCAGTTTGACCTGACGCGGGAACAGATTCAGACCGTACTGAAATTTGCCGCACGCAGCCTTGACCCGCCGCCACACCCTGCGGCAGAACCCCTTGTCGATGCGCATTCTCTTTGACCATGTAACGCCCAGCGGCGTTGCCCGGTTTCTTCGAGGGCACACGGTAACCAAGGCGCGGGAGCTTGGTTGGGACACGCTCGCCAACGGAGACTTGCTGGCGGAAGCGGAACGAGCCGATTTCGATGTAGTTCTCACCGCAGATAAGAGCATGCGCTATCAACAAGACCTTCGAGGGCGCAGAATAGCCCTTGTGGTCTTGGGAACTCCTCAATGGCCGGTAGTACGCTTATACGGCGAAAAGATCGCGGCAGCCGTAGACGCCGCCACGCCCGGCAGCTATACGGAAGTTCATTTTCCACCCGCGCAGGGTGTGGGTTAATGGGATCCCTGCACCCAACTTTGACTACCAGCACACCTTCAGGACAAGGGACGCGGACCGCGAAGGCGGAGGTCCGTGCTACTTGCTTGGGGCTGCGCCGCGGGCTTCTGTTACGACCTCGCGGATCGCGCTAATGACGGCTTCTTGCGGGATCGTGCCGTGGTTGGCATTGGGGAAGACGACCTGGCGTCCGCGTGTAGAAAGCCGGACGAGCTTCGGTTGTATCTCGTGAATCCACACTTGCTGATACGCCGCAGCCTCTTTGTTCAGTTCGGCATTTCCAAAATCGAGTGACTGGCCGGCCGTCATCACAATTAAGGGAAAATCGCCCAGCCTCGTCACTAACGCTGCCTCGGCAAAGGTCTCAGGCAAGACGATACCTGCTGAGACGTTTCCCACAATCGACTTTGGCTGTTGCCTCAGGGCCGCAACGATCTCTTCGCGCGTCATTTGCGAAGGACCCTTGCCTCGTGCAGGAGAAGACTGCATAAGTCGCACCAAGCCAACGAAAGCCGCCGCCTCGTATGCAAGCTGAAGTGGATGCCAGAGGAATCGCGGCGCGGTGCGGCCCAGAAAGAACTTGGGTGCGCGCTTTAGTTCGTCTTCGTGCGCGGAGTCAATGAGTATCATCCCAGCTACTTCATTCGGGTAAAGGCCCCCATATATGCGCGAGTTTAGACCGCCAATGGACCCACCTGCGAACACGTATGGCGCCGGCACGCCTGCTCGTTTCAGGAGCTCATGAAGATCGTTGGCAATCGCCACGCTGGTTCGAGGGAAAGGCCCCAAATCGCTCCAACCCTCGCCGGCTCTGTCGTACCAGCAGGCCTGTGTGAACTGAGCGGCTTCCGCTTGAAACTGCTCCCATCCGAGGCCCGGGCCGGCTCCGCCAGACTCGAAGATAACGGGCGGCTCACCCGCTCCCGAGCAGAAGATATTGAGACTGCGGCCCCCGATGTTCACCGACCTTCCAATTTGCGGGAGCCGGGATCGGTCACGCCTGCGACCTATTTGCTCGCAGACGATCCCCGCAACCAGGACTATCGCTATCAAGACTGTTAGACTTTGAAGAGCAACCTTCAGCCACCGCCTCAACGAAGGATTCCTCCTTCCTTGAAAAAATGTGTCACGTACGTTTTCCGGGTCGCCCTCGGCCACGCGGCTGGCGCAGAGCGAAGCTCTGAGTTTCGCTGAGTGGTAATGGCTCAAGACCGCAGAGCCTCGCTCTGCGCCAGCCGTGCCACCCGACGCGCAACTTGTACGTAGGGGCGAGGCGGCGCCTCGCCCCTACACGGTTAGGCCAGCTCGTAGCGATCAAGATTCATCACCTTATTCCACGCCGCCACGAAGTCCTTCACAAACGTCTCCTTCGCGTCGTCAGAGGCATAGACTTCCGCGATGGCTCGGAGTTGGGAATTCGAGCCGAAGATGAGGTCGACGCGGGTGCCGGTCCACTTGATTTCGCCCGTGGCGCGGTCGCGCCCCTCATACACGCCTTCGGATGCAGAGGAGGGCTGCCACTTCGTTTTCATGTCGAGCAGGTTGACGAAGAAATCATTGGTCAGCGTCCCGGGCCGGTTGGTGAAGACGCCGTGTTTGGACTGCCCGAAGTTCGCATGCAAGGCGCGCAGACCGCCGACGAGAACCGTCATCTCGGGTGCCGTCAGCGTCAGCAACTGCGCGCGATCCACCAGCCGCTCTTCCGCGCTTCTTGGGTCTCCATTCCGCAGGTAGTTGCGGAAACCGTCTGCGGTCGGCTCAAGTACGGCGAAGGAGTGCGCATCGGTCTGCTTCTGCGAGGCATCCGTGCGCCCCGGCGAAAAGGGGATTTTAATGTTGAACCCCGCCTTTTTTGCAGCTTCCTCGATGGCAGCGTCGCCGGCCAGCACGATCAGGTCAGCCAGCGAGACCTTCTTCCCGCCGGACTGCGCGCTGTTAAATTCCTTTTGAATTGCCGTCAGCTTCTTCAGAACCTTCGCCAGTGCGGCCGGCTGGTTCACTTCCCAATTCTTTTGCGGCTCGAGGCGAATGCGCGCGCCGTTCGCCCCACCGCGCTTGTCGGAGCCGCGGAACGTCGACGCCGAAGCCCAGGCCGTCGTGACCAAATCGGAAATCGCGAGCCCGGAAGCGAGGATCTTGGCCTTCAGAGCTGCAATATCCTGCTTCCCGATGAGTTTATGATCCACGGCGGGAACGGGGTCTTGCCACAACTGAGGCTCCTTGGGAACGAGCGGGCCAAGGTACCGCGAGAGAGGCCCCATGTCGCGGTGCGTTAGCTTGAACCACGCCTTGGCGAACGCCTCGGCGAACTCCTTCGGACGCTCCAGGAAGCGCTTCGTGATCGGCGCATAGATCGGGTCCAGCCTCAGGGAGAGGTCGGTCGTGAACATGATCGGGGGGTGCCGCTTCTCGGGATCGTGGGCGTCAGGAACGGTGCCCGCTCCAGCCCCCTTCTTGGGAAACCACTGGTACGCACCGGCCGGGCTCTTCCCCAGCTCCCACTCATAGCCGAACAGGTTTTCCAGGTAGCGGTTGCTCCACTGCACGGGTTTGTTGCTCCACGCGCCCTCGAGCCCGCTGCCGATCGCATCGCCACCGCTGCCGCTGCCATAAGTGCTCTTCCAGCCGAGGCCTTGTTCCTCGATGGGTGCGCCCTCGGGCTCTGGGCCGACATACTTCTTCGGATCGGCAGCCCCGTGGGCCTTGCCGAATGTGTGCCCGCCGGCAATCAGCGCCACAGTCTCATAGTCATTCATCGCCATGCGGGCGAACGTCTCGCGGATATCCACTGCCGCAGCGATTGGATCCGGCTTGCCATTGGGCCCTTCCGGATTCACGTAAATCAGGCCCATCTGAACGGCGCCGAGAGGATTCTCCAGCTCCCGTTCGCCTTTGTAGCGTTTGTCCGCCAGCCACTCGCCCTCCGGCCCCCAGTAAATGTCCTCTTCGGGCTCCCAAACGTCTACGCGCCCGCCGCCGAAACCGAAGGTCTTGAACCCCATCGACTCCAATGCAACGTTACCGGCGAGTACCATAAGGTCGCCCCAGGAGATTTTCCGGCCATACTTCTGCTTGATCGGCCAGAGCAGCCGGCGCGCCTTGTCGAGGCTCACATTGTCCGGCCAGCTATTGAGGGGCGCAAATCGCTGGTTGCCGGAGCCCGCCCCGCCCCGGCCGTCGGCGATGCGGTACGTACCTGCGCTGTGCCACGCCATACGAATCATAAACGGCCCATAGTGGCCATAGTCTGCCGGCCACCATTCCTGCGACGCCGTCATCAAGGCATGGAGGTCCTTGATCACGGCATCCAGGTCGAGGCTCTTGAATTCCTTGGCATAATTGAACTCCTTCTCCATAGGATTGGACAAGGGAGAGTGCTGGTGCAGGATCTTCAGGTTGAGTTGATTCGGCCACCAGTCCGCATTCGTCGCGGCTCCGGCCGCCGTGTGTCTGTGAGCACCGCCCGTTACCGGGCACTTGCTTTCGGTTGATGAGGTTTGCTCCTGATGAGCGGGAACAGGTGTCCCCGCCGTAGTGATGAGTTCATTATCCATGTATGCATCCTCCTCGCTTTTTTATTTGAGTAATCGCCCTTGGCCGCGCCGGCTACGCGTGCCATTAATACGGTCTGTACTACACGCCGGCGACACTGAACGGGAAGCGCGCGGCGGAGCGCACTTCGCGCAGAGCCCCCGGAAAATAAGTTCACACTCGCGAACCATCCGCTTGCCGAGGCTGCCCGAGGCAGGCCTGGGCACGTCGTACCACTCCATGTCCTCAACTTTGCCGCAGCGGTCGCAGATGAAGTGGTGATGCCGCATGCCCTTCGCATCAAAGCGCGCGGCGCGCCCCTCCACGGCCACTTCACGCACCAGGCCCGCCTGCACCAAGTCTCGCAGATTGTTATAAGTCGTGGCCCTCGACGAGCGCGGATCGGCGCGATTCACGGCTGCAAAGATTTCGGCAGCCGTGGGATGACCGGTGCGTTTCGTCAAGAAAGCCATCACGGCGAAGCGCTGCGGCGTGCACCGCAACCCGCTGCCCTCCAGGGATTTCTTAATCGCCTCGGCGCCCATGAAGAACTTAGATTAAGTCTAATGTGAAATTGTGTCAAGTCGCACACAATCTGGCGAGCCACCGTGTACGAGCCGCCTCCGCTCGGGTAAGCTACGATGGTTTGGCGATAGGAGAAATGGACGATCACCGGCAGGATGATAATGCTGGCCATGATCGGTACAATGTAAGCAATTCCCGCGGCGGCCAGAGGGATCAGCAGCGTGAGCGCCGCCTCCGGCCCGTAAGCAGCGGAGCTGAGGGCGTCCAATCCAAAGACGGAAAGGCCTCCCACCGGCCCCAGCTTCTCTTCCGCTACTTCCGAAGAACGCAGCGGCTTGCCGAAAAGTAGATCGTAGAGCTTCATCGCTCATGCTTGAAGGCCGAAGTCGCCGTGCGTGATGCCCTTAGTGTGTGTGATTAACCCAGATTCTTCCGACGGGTGCGTTCGTCTAATCGTTACTTCACGCCGGACCGCGTCGCCGTGAAATGGTAGGGAGGCTGCTGAGAGATGCTGCTATCGACCATCATCGAAAATCGGATCGTGTCCCCTTCCACTGTGCCCTTGTAATACTGCTTGTCTACGTAAGTCTTACCATCCATCCCAGTCAAGGACTTGGTCATGAAGCTGATCCGGTCTCCCTCGATTTTGCCATCAAAGATGTTAAGACTTTCTTCAAGAAATGAGGCGGTGCCGGATAATTCCGTACCGGCAACTTCAAACTTGAACGTCTCTCGGTGGGTGGCTTCGTCCCAGTATTTAACCGTCGCCGTCCACTTGCCTGCGACGTCCGTAGGTCCCTTGGCCGGGCTCTTTGACTTATCAGTCTCCACCGGGTTGGCTCGGACCGGCGCTACGGACCCATTAGCGGGTGCGATCTGTTTCTGGGAAGCGGAATCGGGATTCGCGCCAGCGGCCGGCTTCTTCAAATGCCGAGACAGCAGAATTCCACCCACAACTGCCGCAACCACCAGGACCAGTGAAACCGAAAGAAGGAATCGCTTTGATTTCGCCTCCCACCGCCGATTGGCGATGCCGGGAACAGTCTTCTTTAGCGTGTCGATCAATCGTTCCGCATCCGCCTGGAAATGTGCGTCCCTGAGATCCATCGCCTCGCGGGCGCACAGTGGACGCAATTGATCAGGTAAGTCGCCTTGCTGCGGCATGGTTGCTCCGCCCACGAGGACGGGAATCACTCGCACTCCGCGTTCGAGCGCCTTCGCAATCTCCAGGCGCACGAAATCACCTGCCATGTCGAGCCGCCGGCCTCCCTTCGCTGCGGTGCATGTCAGCCACCTCTCACCGATTACAGCAAGCAGCGCATCGCACTGACTGATCTTCTCCTCGATCACCGCCGGAAAATTGTCGCCGCCCATGATCGTGTCGACGTCCATGTACGTGTTCTCTCTGCCGAAGTGGACGCTGAGGATGTCGAAGAGACGACCCGCATATCCGCTGCTGTCTTCACGGCGATAGCTGATGAAAACTCCCGGCATGTCATCCCCGGTCAAGGTAGGTTAAAGCTACTATACTGCCTTTTGCCGACGAGTGAAACCTCGATCGCGGAAGCCGGAAGATTGCCACGGCCAAGACTTTAAAGTGCTCTGCCGCGACAAGCTTCCGGGAAGGGGCCTTGACTTTCCGGGGAGTCAGGAGCGCTGCACTTCTACGGGTAAGCCGTTATGCGGCCGAGTGATCCGCCCCTCAATGGACGAGAGGCCGACTTATCATTCCCAATCCCCAAAAGCGCCGGAACTATCTCGGCGGCCACAACTTGCAGTGCGACGAGCGAGTAAATCCTTCTGCGACCCTTTGAAAGTAATTTCCAAGTGCGCGACTAGAACTAAGCCTCTGCGGCTGCTGCTGCTATTCCCTGCCTTCTCGCCGCATTTGGACCCTGATTCATAAGGTTGATTTCCCCTGTCTTTGGCTGTCGTTGCCTGATGGTGATTTAGCACAGATAAGAAACCTCAAGAAAATGGGTTGCTCGGGGATAGATCGCCCGATTGGTTCCGAAGAAGGTGCTGAGTCAATCAATTCGTTTAATCTTCCCTCCAACTAACCCATAGTTCTCACACTTGCGCCACATTATAATGAAGAGGATATCCTGAGGCTGCGAACCAATTGAACCTTGTTCTTGGACGCGAGGTGCTGCTATGAGAGCTGCACGATTAACAGCCCTGATTCCGTTTTTGTGGGTTCAGGCGCTTTTCGTGGGCTGTAAGAATTCCCCAGAAGGTCCGAATGCCGGCGCCCCGCCGCCGTTGAAAGTCGAGCACGTGGAGGAAACAGGTGTCTTTCCGGTCGATCGTCCCGACAAGTTCCCATTGACCGTGGCCACCGAGCATATCTCTTCCACTGAATTGAGGGTCACAGCAACGGTGAATCCGGACGTTTCGCGAAACGTTCCCGTCGTCACCCTGGCCACCGGCCGGGTGGTGGAGATCAAAGCGCGATTGGGCGACAAGGTACAGAAGGGACAGGTCCTTTTGCGCGTGCAAAGCCCGGACATTTCCGGCGCGTTTTCTGATTACCAGAAGGCAGTCGCGGATGAAAAGCTGGTGCACACGCAGCTCGAACGCGCCCAACTCCTCTTTGGAAAAGGCGCTATGTCTCTCAACGATCTTCAGGTTGCGGAAGATGCAGATTCGAAGGCACAAGTAGACGTTAAGACTACGGCCGAGAAACTTCGCGTCTTAGGCGTCCCGGAGGTTGACCAACCCTCGGGAGTCGTCGAAATTCGTGCTCCGATATCGGGAGTGATTACCGACCAGGAGATCACTAATGCCGGCGGAGTGCAGGGCCTAAATTCACCGAATCCGTTTACAATCTCCGACCTCACTCATGTATGGATACTCTGCGACGTCTACGAAAACGATCTTCCCAATGTGCGCATCGGGGACACGGCCGACATTCGGCTGAACGCCTACCCCGGTAAAATATTCACCGGAACCATCAGCAATATTGGTCCGGTGCTGGATCCGAATATGCGGACGGCAAAGGTGCGGATCGAAGTCAATAATCCCGGCCTGATGCGCCCGGGCATGTTTGCGACGGTCACCTTTCATGGACTCGATCGCAACAAATACGCCGCCGTGCCCGCCACGGCTGTCTTGCATTTGCACGACCGCGATTGGGTTTACTTGCCCGCCGGGGGAAACAAATTCCGGCGGGTGGAAGTCAAAGCAGGCGACATGCTCGCCGGCAGCATGCAGGAAATCCTTTTGGGAATTGCCCCAGGCCAGCAGGTGGTGGCTAATGCTCTGGAATTTCAGAACTCGGTGGAACAGCAATGATCCAGTCCCTGGTCGATTTCGCTCTCAAGAACCGTTTCGTGGTCCTGGGCATCGCACTGCTACTGCTTTCGCGCGGCGTCGTCTCGTTTAAGAACCTGCCCGTAGAAGCCTACCCGGATGTTGCGAACACCTGGGTTCAGGTGATCACCCAGTGGCCCGGACGGGCGGCCGAAGAGGTCGAGCAGCAGATCACCATCCCCATCGAGATTCAGATGAACGGAATACCCTACCTTCTGCACGTGCGCTCGTCTTCACTGGCGGGACTCTCGGTGGTCAACCTGATTTTCGATGATAATTCCGATAACGATTGGGACCGCCAGAAAGTACTGGAGCGCCTGTCGCAAGTGACGTTGCCTCCTAATGTTTCAGCGCAGATCGGGCCGGACTTCAGCCCCATCGGCTCGGTCTACTGGTACACGCTGGAAAGCACCAATCCTAACTACGACCTCATGGAGCTCAAATCGCTGCAGGACTGGGTGGTGAGCAAATACATGCGGGCCGCGCCGGATGTCGTAGACGACTCCTCTTTTGGAGGCATTACGAAGGAGTATCAGATTCGCGTCGACCCGGACAAGTTGGTTTCCTACGGCTTGAGCCTCGCTCAGGTCGAGCAGCAACTCAGCAGCGCCAATGCCAATGGTGGGGGCAGTTTTATCGAGCAAGGCGCTCAGCAGATCAATGTGCGCGAAGTGGGGTTAGTCGGGCATGTTTCTGACATCGAAAGGACATTGCTCAAAACGCAGAAGGGGACGGCCATCCGCATGAAGGACATTGCGGTGGTCACGCAGGGGCCGAAGATTCGCCTGGGCCAGATCGGGAAGGCGATTCATAGGGCGGATGGCGTAGTGGTTGACAACAACGACGTTGTGGAGGGAATCATCTTCATGCGCAAAGCGGCGGAGACGGAGGCCACAATGCAGGGCATCCACGCCGCTGTACGCAGGATCAATGACCGCATCCTGCCGCCCGGCGTGAAAATCGTTCCCTACTTGGACCGGGATGACTTGGTGCACTACACGACGCATACGGTGCTGCACAATCTGTTTGAGGGAATGATCCTGGTGGTGGTTGTTCTCTTCATTTTTCTGGGCGATCTCCGCGGCGCCTTAATCGTCTCCATCACCATACCGTTTTCCCTGCTCTTTGCCTCCATCTGTCTCGATCTGAGGCACATCTCCGCTAACTTGCTTTCCCTGGGGGCGCTGGATTTTGGCATGGTCGTAGATGGTGCGGTGGTAATGATCGAAAATATCGTTCGCCATCTGAGTCGCCCTGCGACAGACCTACGAACCCCTATGGAAAGGATCCGGGAAGCTGCGCATGAGGTACAGCGGCCGGTCTTCTACGCTATCGCCATCATCATTACCGCCTATATGCCAATTTTTACCTTGCAACGGGTGGAAGGAAAGTTGTTCAGGCCCATGGCGTGGACGGTGGCCTTTGCTTTGCTCGGCGCATTGATTTTCTCAATGTTGGTGGCTCCTGCCCTCGCCAGTGTGCTTTTCCGCTCGGGCGTCAAGGAATGGAAGAATCCCGTGATGGTTTTTCTGACCATCCTCTACCGAAAAAGTGTGACTTGGGCGGTCCATCATCGCTCGTTTACGCTGGGGGCCGCCATCGTTATGTTTGCATTCACTATATACCTGGCTTTCGGCGGAGTGATCGGGTCGGAATTTCTCCCGCACTTGGACGAAGGCGCCATTTGGGTGCGCGGCACCTTGGCCCCCAGCACCGGCCCCACGGAGAGCGCGCGAGTAGCGCAGAGGGCCCGTGAGGTGCTTTGCTCTTTCCCGGAAGTTCCCCAAGTGGTTAACCAGATCGGCCGTCCGGACGATGGCACGGACACCACCGGCTTCTTTAACATGGAGTTTTTTGTGGATCTACTGCCCAAAGAAAAGTGGCGGCCCGTTTTTCACGAAGATAAGGACCAACTCATCGCAGCGATGGACCGCGAACTAGAGAAGATACCCGGCGTCTTCTGGGGATTCTCCCAGCCGATTGCAGATAACCTGGAAGAGGCCGTGAGCGGTGTTAAAGGCGCCCTGGCCGTGAAAATCTATGGCGATGACCTCAAGACTCTGGAAGCGAAAGGCGACGAAATTGTCGCCGCCATGCGGGACATCCGGGGCGTCGAGGATCTAGGATTGTTCCGGGTCCTTGGCCAGCCCAACCTGAATTTTGAGGTCGACCGCGATCAGGCCGCGCGTTTTGGGATCAGTGTTTCGGACGTTCAAGATGCCGTTCAAACTGCCGTGGGAGGCAATGCCCTCAACCAGGTGCTGATTGGCGAGCAGCGGTATGACCTGGTCCTGCGCTATTCGCCGGAGTACCGCGATACCAAGGAGGCCATCGAGAGAATTCGCATACTTTCCCCCAGCGGTGAGCGGGTTTCGCTTGCGCAATTAACGAAGGTGAGCGAGACAGACGGCGGCTCGGAGATTTATCGCGAAGGGAATTCCCGTTATGTCGCGGTTAAATTCAGCGTGCGGAGTCGGGACCTGGGGAGTACGGTCGAGGAAGCCATAAGGAAGGTCAATGCCTCCGTCAAGTTGCCGCCCGGCTATTCGATCGATTGGGCGGGCGAATATGAAAGCCAGCAGCGATCGGAACGTCGTCTGATGATAGTGCTGCCGATCACGATCTTGGTGATCTTCATCATCCTGTACACGATGTTTGGTTCCGTCAAATGGTCGCTGTTGATTCTGACCAACGTGGCCATGGCCCGCCTCGGGGGCCTGTTGGCTTTGCTGGTGACCCACACGAATTTCAGCGTCTCCTCCGGCGTGGGTTTTCTGGCGCTTTTTGGCGTCTCGGTGCAGACCGGAGTGATTATGCTCGAATACATCAACCAGCTTCGAGCCCGGGGTTTCACTATTGAACAGTCCGCGGTGGAAGGAGCGGTACTGAGACTGCGGCCCATTATGATGACGATGCTTGTCGCAACGCTGGGCTTGCTTCCCGCCGCGCTTTCCCATGGAATTGGATCCGACTCTCAGCGCCCCTTTGCTATCGTGATCGTTGGCGGCCTGATCTCCGATCTGGTAGTCAGCATCTTCCTCCTGCCGACCCTCTATTCCTGGTTTGCACGTGAGGGGGACCAACTTCCAGAGGCGGATATGGAGAGGGAGGTGTAGGAGCCATGACTAAGAAAGAAATCTGCGCGCGCATCCAGGAAATAGCCATTATCCCGGCGGTATGGGTGTCTTCCAGGGAAGACGCCAGTTTTGCCGCCGGTTCGCTGGCAGGCGCCGGCATCCCCATATTGGAAGTTAGCGTCGAGTCGCTCGAAACGATTGCCTTGATCGCACACCTCGTCCGCTCCCATGAAGGAATGATTGTGGGCGCCGGCACGGTATTAGATACGGAAACGGCCAAGCGGGCGTTCGACGCCGGGGCAGGCTTCCTGACGGCGCCGGTGTTCAACTACTCGATTGCGGAATTTGCGACCGAGCGAGACATCGCGTTAATTCCGGGCGCACTCACTCCGACGGAAGTGCACACGGCATGGAGACTGGGCGCGGACTTCGTGAAGGTGTTTCCCTGCTCGCAGGTGGGCGGCGAGAAATATATCAAAGCATTGAAGAAGGCGTTGCCGCAGATTCCCCTGGTGGCATCGGGGGGTGTGACGCAACATACGGCAACCGGGTTCATTCTAGCCGGCGCTGCTGCCCTGGGGGTCGGGTTGGACCTGATACCGCCGGATGCCATCGCGCGACGGCAAGTGGAGCGAATCCAAGAACTCGCACACCGCTTCTGTGGGTTCGTTAAAGACGCGCGGACGCGGCTGGCGGGAGGAACAGCAAAGCATCGGGTGGTGAAAAAGTGATTCAGCCCGATCTTATTCTTGAGAGGTTTTTGAAACAAGTTTTAAGGTGACAATTGAGTTGTGTTACCTGGCGTGAGTGGCAGGCGGCACAGCATCTGAGCGACCCTCGGTAGGCGAGGCTCCCGCAACGGTGTAGGTTGCACATGCGGCCGGTTAGCGGCGGACTCTAATCCTATGCGGGGTTATTACGACTCCCTCGGGCCCTGAGGATCACGCCTGAAAAGCGCCCTTCCCTGACGGCAAACATGGCGATCTGTCTGGTGTGGAACTCACTTTGGCGTGTAGTCGAAACCGTGGAAGTGGCCTTGCCGACGCAACCAGGATTCCGGGGGAAGGGCCAGGGTGGCTTTTCAGGCAGCACGCGCGCCGCTCGACGACATTTGGACCGAGTCAACCGTAAGGCCGGAGTCTGGGCAGGCAGGGCGAGGAATTTCGTGAAAGTCCGCTCGCTTTTTGCATTTCCCGCTTGACAACCTCACGGACCTGTGATAGCCTACCATGGTGGTGTTTTTCTGGACACATTGTCGCAGGCGGGCGCCGAGGCGCGTCAAGGCGCAAGGGAAAGCGGACGGGTCCCGGCTATGGAGGAATGTAGGGAACTACAAAAAATGAAAAATAGTGGGAACGAAGCTAAGAAGTGCCTGAAAACAAAGCACATCACTTTTTTGAAGGGTGCAAATTATGCGTGTTTTGCGCACAAATTAGCTCGAAATAGAGCCTGACTAAGGAACAAAAGAGACCACATTCTGCGAAAACGAAGCGAAGATTGAAGCTGCAACGCGAGGCCGGGACGGTGACAAGTAGTCGGCTAGACAAGCTTGAGACTTGCATTGACGCCGTCCCGGAACGTCGCGGCTCAGGCTGTGAGTTTTGGTTGCACCACTCGAGCCTAGGAGAGCCGAAATGCAAAGACGAAGTTTCATCAAAGCCGGAGCGGCGCTGGCCGGTGCGCTGAGCGTTCCCAGACCCAGTCTTACACGTGCCGACGTATCTGACCACAATTGGGACCGGTACGATTTCGGGGCAGGTCCTCCCGTGCGAAATCGGCTCAACCAGGGGCCCTTTGGGATTGACCAGGACGAAG
>Ga0181536_10005011_pt1 | contig 13791 bp, 15 predicted proteins | sample PEATcosm2014_Bin_41_FD_121105 | JGI IMG/M metagenome (GOLD analysis project Ga0181536, IMG submission 121105) | Peatland microbial communities from MTU Mesocosm Facility, Houghton, MI, USA - PEATcosm2014_Bin17_60_metaG | ecosystem: Environmental > Terrestrial > Soil > Wetlands > Peat | place...
CGATCAACCAGCCGAGCGACGCGGCTAAGGCGCTCCACGAGGCGCAATGCGGCGAGCCGAAATAGCCGACCTTGGCGCACAGGTTCGGATACGGATCGCAGTTGTCGGGCAATCCGTATTCGGCGTTCCAAAGATCGAGAGTCGTGGTCGCGGAGGTGCAGAAAAATTCCTGCTTGAGCGCGCAGAACTGGCCCTCGATCCAGTTGCGCACGGTGCCGAGCGCGGCGATGAAGCCGGCCTGCACGTAGCCCGGCGGCCAGTCGCCCGGCGCCGGAATGCGATTGCTGAGCGACACGAGCCACGCCAGGAAATTGGCGATGGTGCCGCCGCCATCGTTCGCCGGCCATGCTTTGCCGCGCGGCAGCAGCGCGGCGGTGGCCATGATGCTCTGCTCGAGCGTCGGGCAGGTGAATGGCGGCCGTGCCGAGGACGGGCAAGAGGTCATCTGCTCCGCTCCGGCACTAACTCAGAACGTGACCGTGCCGAGCACGGCGATCTGTCCCGCGGTCAAAGAGATGTTGCCGGGCGAAGCCGAGAACGCCAAGGAGTCGGTCGAGCCGGAGCCGGCATTCGCGGCATTGGCGGTCAAGGTCAGCGTGGTGCCGACATATGTCAGCACGGTGCCGATCTGCTTGTTCGCGGTGACGTCAAAGACGTTCATGCCGGGCACGACCCAGGGATAGCCCGAGACGTTCGGCATCGTGATCGTCGCACTCGAGGTCGAGATCGTGCCGGCCGCCGTAATCAGGCCAGCCACCACGATCACGGTGCCGCTGGTGACGCCCGGCGCGTTGTCGACGGCCTGCTGCAGCCATTGCTGCAGGAAGGTGAAGGGAGTCGCGAGATAGGGCATCGACGCGTTCGGCGTGGCGATGCCGGCGACCTGCGAGAGCCGAAGGAATGCCGCCTGCAGCTCGGCGGTCACCGCGGCCTGTGTCGCCGGATTGGACGGCGTCAGTCCGGTGATGATGACATTGACGGCGACCGGCGTCGGCTCCACGACGGTGACGGTCGCGCCGGACGGCTGGACGGTTTGTATGAAGGCGGTGATCCCGGCGATGTCCCCGGATTGCGGGATGCCGTTGGCGTAGAGATTATCCATCATCGGCAGTACGCGCACGGTGCCGATGCCGGCCCACAGCGGCTCGACGAACACGCGGGTGACGTTGCCGTTGGCCTGCTGCGCCCAGATCACATAGTCGGACGCCGCGCCTCCTTGCGGCGGATTTCTCTTCTTGAACAGGATGCGGTAGCGGAACGTGCCCGGCGGCGGATTGAAGGTGGCGCCGTCCTGCTCGACGTCGGTGCCCCCGGTCATGCCGCCGGTCGCGACCGTCGCCACCGCGGCGGCATCGCCGTTCACGTCGGTGCTGCCCGATGAGATCGAAAGCGATGTGCCCGCCTGAGTGACCGTGTTTGATCCGGTGCCGACCGATTGCGCCGGCACGGTAATCGTGCCCGAGCCGGCGATCGACAAGGCGGCCGTGGCGATGAACTGCACGCCGTCGCTGCGCTGGAAGACGGCGCCGTAGGCGATGTCGTAGGAATCGGCGACGACGATCGAGATATTGCCGGCCGACGGCGTCGGCTGAAAGCGCGAGAGATTGATCTCGGCGCCATGCAGGTCGAGGTCCGGGCCGTCGGCGGTGAGCGCAAATTTCTGCCGCTGGATATCGTCGGCAAAGCCGAACAATTCCGACGTCATGCCGCCGATCAACTTGGCGGTCGGGTTGACGTTGTTCGGCCACAGCCAGGCGTCGGTGCCCGGGAGATTGGCGCGGATCGCGTTGCGCGCCCGCGTCACCAGTTGATAGAGCGACGGGATTGGAAACATTTATGGCTCGCGGGACTATTTTCAGGCCGCGGCCGCCACTACCTGCTGCCACACCAGGTTGAACTTGCCGCTGTAGACGAGCGCGCCCTTCTCGCCGAAGAGATTGACGGAGAGTGCCAGCCCGTCGAGACTCGTGATCTCGGCCGAGCAATCGATCTCGACCACCGCGCCCTGTGTCTGCAGCGGCGCGAGCGCCTGCTCCGCAAGAGGAGCCGCCCATTGCGCCGCCAAGTTCAGCGGCATGTTCCAGAGCACCCACAACAGCGAGCCGAGCGGCCCTTCGCCGAGATCGGTGCGCACGTCAATGCCATCGCCCCACCAACCGCGCGGGTCGCCGTCGCGGACATATTGCGCCAGCGGATGCGCCGGCGGCATGGCGGCGTCGCTGAACAGCGTCAGCATCACTGCGGTCGCCAGCGCGGCATTGGCGGAAAGCCCGCCGGAATTCAGCGGCGCATTGCCGGCGAGCGCCCAATCGGCTAGCGCGGCGGCCTGGTTCCAGGTCGAATCCCACAACAGGAACGGATCGGGCTGACAGGCCTCGTTCGCCCGAATGAGGATTTCCATGGCCCGCTTTGTTCCTTGTCAGTTGTCCCGTCCGCGCCGGTCGATCCAGCCGTATGTCGCAAGGGCGAGATTGGGATAGGCAGTCTCAAAGGAGGCAAGCGTAATCTGTTGTGAGGTGTTGGTCCTTACTGTGAAATCACCAGAAACCTGCATAGCGCCGGACTGAATGTTTGTGACCAAACTCGAATTACCGGCAGGTGTAAAAAATGTCATCGGCGCCTGATCTGGGGAGTAAAAGATGACGCCAGTGGCCTCACTGGTGCTGGTAATGAACGCCCTAAATCGCGCACATACTTCGACACCCGTTGGAACGCTCACGACGAAAGAAATGGGTGAGGACGACGGCGTCCCGTCATAGTTGGAGTACGGCGTTGACCATAAGAACTCGTCGCCGTTCTGTGAGAATAGGACAATGTGCGCGTTGCCGTCCGTGGCAATCGATCCGATCCGCCGGAATGCCACCGTTCCGGCCGGCGCGTTGGCCGCCGTGACGGAAGTATCAAAATAGATGTCGTACGCGCCGCCCTTGAGGATAGCAAAGATGTGATACCAAGTATCGGCAGCGACGGTGAGCCCAGTGCCCATACCATTACTGCCAGACCCAGAAGCCCATGCGCCAGCCGTGCTCTTTGTGAAGGCACCGAGCTTGATGAAATAGGCATTGGTGCTGTCCACACAGACGCCGGCTGAGATGTCGAGCACCGTGTTTGGCGACGTACTATCGTTCGATAGCTGTAGACCGGCTAGATAGCTTCGGAGGAACGAAGGATCGAGCGTGAGTGCACCGCCGGAGCCGGAAAGACCGCTGCCCAGCGTGAACGGGATCTGCGATATCTCCGTCATCGCGGCCTCTCAGGCCCCGGCGGCGCTGATAACGCCGCTCGCAGCGAGGTTGCCTTGCACCGTGACGTTGCCGTTGATGGTGCATCCGCTCGGCGCGGTGATGGTGACTGCGCCGGTGCCGACGATGCGAATATTATTCTGCACGAAGCTGATCGCCTGGCCGAAGGCGTCGTAGATGGTGACTCCCCCGACTGGCTGATTTTTCGGCCGAAATTTCGCTAATTCACCGCCGAAAAACATTGCCCGGTCGGAACGGCCGCCGGGACAGATGATGAGGCCGACGCCACCAGCCGGCGGATTGGAACTAAAGCCGAAGAGCGCGACCGTCGGGACATTGACCGGCTTGTCGCTGGCGAGGCCCGACAAACTGACGAGCTGCTGGCTTCCTTGGTCGTTGACCGATCGCAGCGCGGCGCGCCGCAGCATCGTGCGCAGCGCGTCGCGGTCGGACAGATAAGAGGAGCCCTTCATCCCGGCACCGAGCCAGGCGCGAACGGCACCGGCGGCGCACCGACATTCCAGATGCTCGACGCCGCGCTGCCGGGCGGGCTAGAGCCTTTTGCCGCGGTGCCGCCATAGGCGCGCGGATCGACCAGCTCGAGATGCGCGGTCGAACCGCCGGTCGAGGCATGCTTGCCGCCGGTGTGACCGCGGCCGCGGTTCTGCGTGAACTTGATCTTCTTGATCAGCAGTGCCTGGCAGAGGCCGATCCGCTCGCTCTCGACCCAGACGAGCCAGCCTGGCGTCCACAGCGTGCCGCCGGAATCGCGGAAGCCGTAAGTCACTGCATGCGCTTTCAGCGCCTCGCCGGCCTCGCGCTGGCTGTGCGCGTCGGCTAGCGATTGCGCCGTTTCGCTGTCGATGTCGGAATCCTCGACGTGCACCAGCGGCCGGTAACGGCCGGTCGTAAAACCCGGCGCCGACGATGACGGCGCGCTCTGCACCGGCGCGGCGCCGCCGCCCCAAACCGAGGCGTCCTGCGCGGTCGCTTCGACCTGCAGCGCGGCGGCGTCGGTGCCCGAGGCGGATTGCCCGCGCACGATGATCGGCGAATGCCGATGCGCCCAGTTCAGATCGCCTTCCAAATCCTTGAGCGGCGCCTGGCCCTGATAAAGACCGCCGGTGTGGCGCTTGCTGCCCGGCTTGGTGATCTTGATCGAACCGTCGAACTGGCCGCTGAGCGTCAGCCCCTGCGCGCGCATCAGCTTTTCGCAGGCCGCAAATCCGGACTCGCCGGGCACGAGCTGGTAGCTGTCGACCTGGTCGAGCTGCTGATCGGTCGCGACCGTGACACCGAACGGCTGCGCCAGCGCCTGCGCGATCGCCAGCGGCGACTGATTCTGGAAGTTGCCGGTACCGCCGGGATCGATGGCGCCGCAGTCGATGAAATCCTGCGACTTCGACCGGCCGCTGACGGTCAATTTCTTGAAGGTCGGTTGTAGCCGGTCGACATAGCCGGCGAAAGCGACGTCATTGTTGAATTGGATCTGCAGCGGTGTGCCGGGAGCGAATATTTTCAAGCGCTGCGACGAAGGGGCGACCTCGAAGGAGAAACTGTGCGCCGCGTGATGATAGCCCGCGTCGACCTCGAAGTTCTTGAATGTGCCCGTGAACGGCTGGCCGTTCGCCAGCACGGTTATAACTTCGGCCATTGAGCTCGCTCCGGCGCATTAAGAGCTCGGCCAATTGACCGGCATGTTCGGCGGCGCCGCATAGCCCGGCGCCAGCGCCTCGAACGACAGTGGCATGAACGATGGATGCACGACGTTGTTGCGCAGCACCAGGTCGACTGCGCGGATCGGGTCCTGATAAAGCCGCCACGCCCACCACAAGGCCGGCATCGATTGCGGCGAGCTGATCGTCACCACCGGCGCCAGATTGGCCATCAGCTGCGTCAGGTATTGCACTACGGCGCCCTGCAGATCCTGCAGTGCGACATAGACCGGAAAACCGGCGGCGCCGATCCAGCTGCCGAGCTCGTCGCCGACTATTTCGGCGAACAGCGCGCGCGCAACCACCGCATCGGCCCGGCTTTGATAAGTTTGCCGCTCGAGTGCTTCGCCCCAGGCGGCGAGCGCGGCGATCCGCGCCAGCGCCAGGATGGCGGCGGCATTCGCCGCGGCCGCAACGGCATTCGGCGACGCGCCGGCCGCAAGCGGTGTCGGCACGATGCCGAGCGTCTGATAGAGAGACAGCATCGCGCCGGCGCCGGCGTCGGGATTGCCTTGGAGCCCGTCGGCGAGCTGTGAGATCGTGGCGCCGATTGTCGCCGCGAGGATGGCGCTTGGATCCGTGAGCGAAGGCGGAATCGCCGGCGCCTGGTCAAGCAGCGTGACGATGGCCAAGGCCGTAGCGGCGACCTCCGGATTAGTCGAACCGGTCAGCGAAGATGCCGGCGTTGTCGCCAAGACCGGCGCCGCCGGATTACCGTAGGCGATCAGCACCGGCGCGGCGGTGACGATCGCGACATCGGCGGCGGCGACCGCCGCCGAGGTATCGGCATCGACCGGATTGACGGTCCGCACCGTCTCGATCGCCGCGACCACGTTGGCGACTTCGTCAACCGCGGCCGCGACGATGTAATCGGCCGGATTGTTGAGCACCAGCGCGTCGGGAAACATTCCCGCGCCGGTCTGCCACAGCGCGGCGGCCTGTTCGAAGACCGTCTGGCCGAGCTGCGGCACCGAAACGAACGGCGCCGCCGGCGTCACCGGCCCGGCGGCGACGAACTTCAGATGGAACGTTATGAAGCCGAGCTTGTCTTTGTCGCTGGTGCGCTTGAAGTCTTCGCAATGAACGCTGATCGGGCCCATGATTGGCACGACCAGCGTGCCGGGGCCTTTGGTCTCGAAAATCTGCTCGAGCGCCACCGCTTGCTGATCGGCGACGTCGCTCGCCACATAGCCGAGCCCGGAGAATTTCCGCGCCTTGATGCCGGTGTCTTCGACGTCCCAGCTTTCGGCGCCGAAATATTCATGCACTTCGGCGTCGCGGCCGCCTTCGGAATCGTCGTGCTCGAAGAAAAACGGCATGCCCATAAAAGACGCCGGCCACAGCGTATTGATCCAATCGCGCGCCAGCGCCATGGCCTACCACCTGTCGTTGAAGGAGGCAGCCGGTGCGACATCGGGCCAGGAGACGCCGCGATCTCCGGTCGAACCGCGGACCTTGATGCCGGTGATTTCGCCGGCGTGTTCGATCGCCGCTTCGAGCCCTTCCGGAATCTCCACCTTGACCGTGAGCGTCGCATCGCCTTTGAGCTCGACCTCTTTCGGCTGCGCGCGTTCCGCATCGAGCCAGGCCTGCAGGGCGTTGACCGACTCCAGCCAAGCCGGCGGCGCCGCCGCCCGGTCCAACTCGTCGGAACGCCGCCTGTTCTCGGCGAGCGTGTCGTCACTGACGCCGAGGGGTCCGAACATGCCGGCCCAGCCGGCGGGACCGAGCGTCTCGTCGAGCCGCGCGTTGACTTCCTTTTTGCGCTTCGGATCGCTCATGATCGTATCGAGCCAGCCGGAATAGGCCCCGGCCGCGAGTATGAACGGCGCCACTTCCGGCCCGAGGCCGAAGCGTAGCGCCTTCAGCGGCGCGCGCATCAGCGAGGACGCAAGTTCCTTGCTCAGCACGCCGAATTTACCGGCCATTCCGAGCGCGCTCTCGTAGGCGATCAGCGCGCCGCCGCCGATCACCGTCGCAAGCCCGGCCTCAGTGGCTTTCTGCACAGCTGGGTGCTCGTGTGCGGCCTGATTGAGATAGGCGATGCTATCCGCGATCGCCTTCAGCGAACTTGCCGCCGGCAGCGCCAGCGGACCTGCAGCAACTTGCATCAAATTGGTGAGCTGCTCGGTCACGGCATGAACACCCATGCCGACATCCTTGCCCAGGAAGATGTCGGCGGCCTCAAGCCCATGAGCGTGCTCGATGAGCCCCCAATCCTTCATGATGCGCGACTGCTGCGTCGCGAGCACGCTGACCAATTGCTGAGCGGTCGCATCGCGAAAGACCGTAGCGATTTCGCCGAGAATCTTCGTCTTATCGGTGATGCCCTTCTTGGCGAGTGCCGGCAGAAAAATTTCATTCACCCAGCGATAGGGATCGGCGGCGGCGAGCTGCCAGCCGGTAACCGCGCCAGGCTTGACCGACGTCACGATGCCGGCTTTGGAGATCTTGACCTTCGATTTATCGCCGATCAGGCCGAGATCGAGCAATTCGTTGGCCGCTTTCACCTGCATCCGGCCGCCGACGAGCGTCTGATAGAAAGTGCTCAACGCCTTGCCGGCCGAGCTGCCACCCATTTCCTGGGCGAAGGTCGGCGCCGTCATCAGCTGGAACCGGTCGGACAGCGCCTGCGTGGCGCCGCGGCCGTATTTGAACATGGCGTAATAATCGGTGGGCTTGAGCGTGTCGCCGAAGACGTTGAGCGCCTTCGCCATGTTATCCATGTAGTGCGTGAACTTCGGCAGGTTCTGGGTAACGCCCTTGATCTCCATGCCCTTGATGAGCTGATCGAAGTCCGCTTCCAGCTCTTCGGTACGCTCGGGATGCGCACCCATGGCGACGACGCGCATTTTTGCCATCGGCTCGACGACCTTTTGCGCCTCCTCGAATGAGCCGACGATCGAGCGCGCGTTGCGCAGCATGTGCAGCAGCGTGGTCTGCGACAGCGCCGGCAGTCTGGCCGAGACGCTCGCGGCCGCCGTTTCGGCCTCGCCGATTTCCCCCGGCGTCATGCCGGCGGTTTCCATGCGCACGCGCTCGTGCTGGCCGGCTATCGCCGCATGCGCGGTTTTTGCCGCCAGCTCATGGGTAACGTGCGCCGCCTCGTAGGCCGTGGCGCCGGCCATTCCGCCGGCGATCAGCGGTCCAAGGTTCCGGCCGATGACCTGCGAGAGCCGTTCGATGCGCTGCAACTTGCCGTGCAGCATGTCGAGCTTCGTGCCGGCGTGGTCGATCGCCGAGCCGACGTTGAGAAAATTGCGGCCGACGCCGTCCATGCGTTTGCCTGCGGCGGCGAGCTTGTCGAATTTGCCTCCGACGGCGTCGAACATCGCGCCGGTCTTGTCGCGGCCGCTGATGACCAGCTGCGACTCGAGGACTTTCGGCGCCATTATCGTCTCCGCCTATGCCAGGCCACTGCGCGGGCGTGCCAGCGCGCGAGCTGGCCGATCGGCAGCGCATTTATGGCGCTGCAGTCTTGCCCGGCGCCGAAGGCGAGCTCGTCGGCGAGGTCTTCGAGGCCTCGCCCGCCTCGTCGCCGTCCCGGAAAAAACTTCGCACCTCGCGGCGGATCGCTTTCGCCAGCTCCATGCCGCCGTCCTGAATGAGCAGCGCGTCGGGCTCGACCAGCAGGACTTCGCAATATTTGCTGATGACGGCCGGATCTTCGATGATGAAGGGAATGCGCGAGCCCGGAGAGACGCCAACCAGGAAAGGATCGCCAATTTCCATATACTCGGCATAGGTCGGTTCGCGCAGCACCGCCTTGGTGATGACGCCGCCGTGGCCGACGATCGGCTTGTCGAGCTTGACGGTGACAGTCCTGCCGGCGGGTTTGTTCTCGCTCAAGGCTCGCTCCACTATTGAGTGCTGTAAGTGCCGCCCTCGATCTTCAATCCGTCGATCTCGCCGGTGGACAGATTGTGCTTGGGCGTGCCGGTGAGCCGCGTGTTGGTGAACAGGTGGGTGACGTTGTTGTCGACCTCTCGGATAGTGCAATTGCCGATCTGCAGCATCAGTCTCTGCCAATTGATATTGGCCGAGATGCGCAGCTTGAACTCGGCGCCGGGTTGCTTCGGCTTAAGCAAGTACGCCGGGCTGCCGTCCTGGTTGGTCTTAACCTCCGACTGATAGATCGAGGGATCGAGCATCACGTCGGCGTCGGCGATCGGCGTCGACCAGCCGTTGAAGGTGAAGGTGACGCGGCCGCCGAATTGGCTGGGGACTGCAGTCATGATTTATCCTCGCTCTCGCGCTCGCGCCGCCCACCAACCCGCTCGCGCGAGAGCGAATTGGAGCCAGCTCGAGGCGTTCAGATTTATGGATTGGCCAGGGCCGCCAGCGGCGCGCCGGACGGCGAGTAGTATTGCAGGAACGCCGTCACGTTGGCGGCAAAGATGCGCAGCCCAGCGACGAATTCCAGTGGCAGATAGGAATCGCAGCGGCTCGGGTTGATGGCGTTCTGCTCCACGACCAGGAAGGTGGCGAAGCTCGCGGCATCCTGAGTGACGCCGAGCGCCACCAGGTCAGTATAGGCGTGCACTTCGACGGCCGCGACATCGGCGGGAGTAATGATGGTCGCGACGTTGAAGGGATTCTCCGCGGCGAACGCCTTGCGGCCGAGTTGGGTCTGCACCGTGCTTTCGAAATAGCGCAGCGCGAACATGCCCTGCGCCATGGTTTCGGTGTCCATGAACGTCTGATCGGGCGCGTTGGCCGAATTGGTCTTATAGGTGGTGACCATGCGGTTGATCACCACGTTACCGGACGAATTCACCGTAAAACCGGCGATGCCGTAGCTATAGAGCGCCTGCAGGTCGGAATTCTGCCACCACTTGGTGCGGTCGAACGGCGGCAGCACGCCTTGCAGCACGATGCCCTGCATCGGCACCGAGCATTGCGGCGCGGTGCCGAGGTTTTGCACGGCAGCGCCGCCGAGAGCCGCGGCCCATTCCCAGGGCGGGGTGCGGAACACCTGCACGCCCATGACGGTTTCGTGCTGGTTGTTACGTCCGGAGCCGAGTGTAGTCTGGGTCGAGAGCGTGCCGGCCGCGACCGTGATGTGATGGCCGTAAATCTGCTGGAACGATGACCAGCGACCGGACGCGTCGCTGAGGAATCCCTGAATGGCAGTGAGCGAGGTCGAGTCCGAATAGGCCGACGCGATCCAATCGAACGGCATCGAGCCGCAATTGGCCAGCGGCGTGGTGAGCGTGGGGATGCCGGAGCCGCCGGACATCGGCGCGATGGTGGCATTGGCCGATTGCAGCACATTCGGCTGATTGGTGACCAGCGCGACGCTGATATTGTTGCCGAGCGCGCCGATGTGGCGCGCCGTCAAATCCATCTTGCTGGCGATCGTGATGTCGACCGCGGCGACGACCGGCAGACTGAGCGCATTGACCGCGGCGACCGCATTGGTCGCGATGGTGGATGCGGTATCTGAGGCGTTCACCTGCCAGGCGACGAGCCGCCCCATCACCTCGATCAGCGCGGCGCCGGCGACTCCCGGCGCGGTGAAGAGAATGCTGCCGGCCGCGGCGGCGCCGGCCGGATCGACCAGCGGCAGCGCCCAGATTTCCTGGGTCGGCGCCTGCAGCCGGGCGGTGTTGTACATGCTGACCAGCATGGAACCGAGGCCGAAGCGGGCAATCGCGTCGGCCGTGCTGGCAATCGGGCCATAGGGGACGCCGGCCGGCGCGTTGCCGGTCGAGGTCATCTGCCCGACCAGCAGCTCCTGCGTCTCGCCCGAATAGGGCGTGCCGCCGGAATTGAACTCGAACGAGGCGAAGGGGACGAGCGTGTTGCCCGGCACGTTGTTGAACGGGACGGTCGTCATCGGTTCTTCCTCTCGGCTTTGGGCTCGGGCGGCGGCGCCGGCTTCGGTGCGGGCTCGGGCGGCGGATTTATCTCGACCACGTCACCGTCGCGCAGCCGCGCCGCCCAATAGGAATTCAGCGGCTTCCATTCGCCGGTGGCGGCGAGCGGCCGGCCGCCCTGCTGCGGGTCCGGCACGACGCGCGCGATCGGCGCCTTGGTGACCGGGTCCGTCATCGGCGCGGGCTTGATGAAGACGTTTTGCATTTTGGTGAGGCTCTCGTGCTCGCAGCAGCGAGCTGCGCTCAATCAGAGGGGTAAAGATCGTCCACTTCGCCGACGATGTTCGGCGTCGCCGGAATCGCGGCGCCGGGCAGATGCGCCTTGACGTTGAGCCCGACGGTCTCCAGCGGCACGCGCAGGGGCATTTGCGGGAAGGTCGGCTCCTGGATCAGGCCGTCGATCACGCGGCGGCCGTAGGAATTCTCCGGCAGCATGCAGGCGACGGTCTTGAGCGGCTCTGGCAACAGAGCAAAACCCGTGAGCTGTTGCGCCGGCGCCGGATCATAGGCGTCGTCGCCATTGACCAGCACCTTCCAGGTGATGGTGCGGCGCGCCAGGCGCAGGCCTTCCTCCGAGGTGCGATGCACGGTCGAGCGGATGTTGGTTACGCGCGAGGCACAGACCTTGCGGAAGATCAGGCCCGAAGGCGCGTAGAACAGCGTGAAATAGATTTGCGCGCTGATCAGATTGAGCGTCGCCTCGAGCTCGGCATCGGTCTCCGGCCATCCGACCATGAAAACCTGGGGATCGGCATCGGCGGCGGCCTTTACCACCACCGAGCACTCGAAGACGAGATCGATGCAGAGCAGATAAGGCGGCCCGCCGCGTTTCTGGCCGGCCTCATGGCTGTCGTCGTCTTCCGCATAGACGACGATGATTGGCCGCTGCTCTTTCTCCTGCATATCCTCAAGTGGGTCGATGCGGCTGTCGTAAATGTGCTTCTTCGCCAGCGTCGGCCAGGGACCGTCGGCGAGCAGCGCCGGCGTTGGCCTTAAGCCTTCGATGGCGGCGAGCCGCAACGCCAGGGATGACAGCATGATTGTTCCGGCCGATCAGGCCGCGGTTTTCTTCTCGCCCGCGAGGCTTTCTTTTTCCGCCGCGATCTGCTGGTCGAGCGCGGCGACTTCGCGGTCGATGTGATCGTTGACGGTCTTTATGCCGTCATCATGTGCGGCAGTGCGTTCGTCATGCCACTTCGAAAGGCGCTCAAGCTCGGCGGCGAGTGCAGCCTTCCTCGCGGCGACATGATCACCCGCCGCCTGCAAATTCTTCGCATGGATCGCCAGCTGCTTGGCTTTCCAATCGAGCAACCGCTGGCGGTCGCTTTGCAGCGTGTCGAGAACAGACATATTTTTGGTCCTTTACTGCGGGCTCAATAGATTGAGATCGACCTGCAGGCGGGTGCCGGCCGAGGGAAATTTCGGCTCGGCGATGTGGAACAGGTCGCCGGTTTTGTGCCGGCGCAGGCGGTCGCCCTGCTGTGGCCGGTAGGGCAGATGGTGCATATCGAAGTCGATCTGCGGCCGCGCCGAGGCGTGGCCGGGAAGCTCGGGCTTGACGCCCTGGCGGCGCGCCTCTGCCGAAAACGCGCGCGCGTAGGGCTTCAGATAGGCGCCGACGATTTCCTTCACCACACGAGCCGGATCGGGAGCGCCGCGGGCGTTGACGTCATCGTTTGCCGACGCCCAGGGCAGATACGTCCACCGCTCCGCATAGACGGCGTCGACGGAGCGAGAATGAGCCGCGAGCGCATCCTCGTACACGGTCATGTGCGAGCCGCTTTCGCATGGGCGGCGGCGAGCTCGAGCGCGTCCGCATAGAGACGAATCGCTGACAGCCCATAGATGAACGCGGCGAGCAGATAGCCGCGCGCCATCGCATCCTCGCGCAGCTTGCCGAAGATTTCCGCGTCAGCGATGATCTGCCGGACCGTGCGCTCAGTCATTTGGGGCCGTTTTGGAAAACTGGCGAGCGCGCGGCGCGCTTGAGATCAGTTCGAGCTGATCAGCTGTACCAGCGCTTCCGGCCGGCGGCAGATCGGCAGCGGGTTCGACTCCGACTTGAGCTCGATGCCTTCGCCGTGATCCTTGATGTGCGGCGAGACGTAGATCTCATTGCCCTTGGTGTTGACGAAGCGTAGATCGTGCGCCGGCGCATTGTAGGTGCGGAACATCTTGCGGGTGCCGCGCGGATATGCCGTGCCGGTGTTGGCCCCCCAGAACGCCTGATTGGTCAACGTCGTCGCCGTCGGCGAGGTTTTGATTGGCGCGGTGCCGTAATATTCGCGGAACAGGATACGGCCGAACTGAAACTCGCGGCCCCACATATTGCCCTGGCTCTCCTTGCGCACCAGCATCGCCAGCATGATCGCCTGCTCGGCGTTCAGATAGTATTGCAGCACGTTCGTATGAGTGACGAAGCGCTCGAAGAAGGTCGGATCGACGATGGCTTCGATGCCGGTCATCACCTCGCCGCGCAGGTTGGTGGTGATCGCTTGCCAGACCGCCGCGCACTTGGCGTTCATGTCGGTGGTGGTGGTGCCGAGCACGAAATCAACCGTCGTCGGCGATACGCCGAACACGCTGTAGAGATTGAGCAGGCTCTGCGAATTGCCATCGATGAGGTTGCCCTGCAGCGCTTGGCAGCGCAGCCATTCGCGGGTGATGTCGTGATTGAACTTGATGTCCATCAGCCGCTTGGAGACTTCCTCCTCGACGGTGGTGAGCCGTTTCACGTCCTGCATCTGGATCAGGATGTCCTGAATATCCTGGGGCGTGATCAGGTCGAGCTCGGGGAAGTGCGGCACCTCAACGAAGATGGTCTTGCTCGAGCGCGGCAGCGCCGGCGTCGCCGGAGCGCCGCGCTCCTTGGCCGGCAGCACGCGCAGGACGTGCTCCTCGTAGCGCATCTCGACAATGCGCGAAATCGAGCCCTCGCTCTGAAACAGGTCGAGC
>Ga0181536_10005014_pt1 | contig 13785 bp, 9 predicted proteins | sample PEATcosm2014_Bin_41_FD_121105 | JGI IMG/M metagenome (GOLD analysis project Ga0181536, IMG submission 121105) | Peatland microbial communities from MTU Mesocosm Facility, Houghton, MI, USA - PEATcosm2014_Bin17_60_metaG | ecosystem: Environmental > Terrestrial > Soil > Wetlands > Peat | place...
ACCCTCGGCTTGCAGCGCATCCGGATCAAGGTGTTCCCCATCCTGCTCGCCCCTTACGGCCTGACCACCATCCTCACACCGCCGCTTCCGATGCCCTCGGCGATCAACGTCGAGTTCCTGCCACCACTCGACTGGACCAGCTACGGCCCGGAGGCAGCGGACGATGAGGCAACTGTGGCCGCGTGCTTCGCGGAGATCACCGGCTCCATGCAGACGGCACTGGACCGCGTGCATGCACAGAACCGACATCCCGTGATCCGGGGCTGGTGCAACCTCCTGCGGCCCGGCCGGACGCGCCTGCAGGTCCCGGGATGACGCGCAGGCTCAGCCGTCGTACTTCGGGTTCTCGCTTCGCGACACCAGCCGGACAGGTGGACACCGTGTAGCTCAGTTCGAAACACACGATGAGCATGGAGCGCCCATCGTCGCGAGCGGGGTGTGCTGCCTCCTGCGCGGGATCCGGATGAGCTCTGACGGACCCGGGAAGCCGTCCTGCCAGCGGCGCTTGGCGCACTGCCGGCGCTCTGCAATGGTGGCCGGGTGAGCACCATCGTCGTGGCGTCCGAAGGCGCCGGCTACGGCTTCCTGGTTGACAACCAGGGCCGGCTGCACCAGGCGGGCTTTGGGCCCGACATCGACGCCCACATGGAGCGGCTGCCCGACAGGATCCCACTGGCGCTCTACCCCCTGGCCTATCCGGCCTACGACGAGGAGCCGACCCGGGCGCCCGCGCTGCGGGTCACGCACGGCGATGGCACCACGACCACCCGCCTGAAGGTGCAGGACGTCCGCGTGGCCGACCCGCAGACCGACATCCTCCTCGTCGACCCCGACTGCCCACTGGAGGTCACGCTCTCGTTCCACGCCGACGACCACGGCGTGCTGCGCCAGTGGGTCAGCGTCACCAACCGCCAGCCCGGGGCCGTCACCCTCCACGAGATTGCCGCCGCCTCGCCCCTGCTCGCCACGCCCGCGCCGTACCTGACCCACTTCGGCGGGGGCGACTGGTCCGCCGAGTGGACCACGACGACGGAGGCGCTGACACCGGGGACCAAGGTGGTGGAGTCGCGTGGCGGCGTGCAGCCCCACCTACGGTCCTGTCCGTTCTTCCTGCTCGCCCCCGACGGGGCGCCCGAGGAATCGGACGGCACCGTCGTCGCCGGCGCGCTGGCCTGGGGTGGCAACACCCGCTTCGCCTTCGAGCGGACGACCACCCCGGGGGTGCGGCTCTGGTGCGGGCACAACCCTGCGGCCTCCGAGTACGTGCTCGACCCCGGCGCCACCTTCGTCACCCCCGAGCAGATCTGGATGTGGTCGACCGAGGGCATGGGCCCGCTCAGCCGGCGTTTCCACCGCTGGGTCCGCGCCCACGCCGTGCGCGACGGCGACGCGCTGCGGCCGGTCGTGGTCAACAACTGGGAGGCCACCTTCTTCTCCTTCGACACGGACCGGCTGTTCGGGCTCATCGACCACACGGCGGACCTGGGCGCGGAGCTCTTCCTGCTCGACGACGGATGGTTCGGCGAGAGCCACCCCCGCGACGACGACACCACGGGCCTGGGCGACTGGCAGGTCGACCAGGCCAAGCTGCCCGGCGGCCTGGGTCCGGTCATTGCGCGGGCAGCCGAGCGCGGCGTCCGCTTCGGGCTGTGGGTGGAACCCGAGATGGTCAACCCGGACTCCACGCTGTACGCCGAACACCCGGACTGGGTGGTGGGCCAGCCGGCACGGCACCGGCGCCGGTGGCGGAACCAGTTCGTCCTCGATGTCCTGCAGCCCGACGTCGCCGACTTCGTGTCCGGCGTGGTGGATCGCGTCCTGGCCGAGAACCCAGGCATCAGCTACTTGAAGTGGGACGCCAACCGGCCCCTGACCGATCCCGGGTCCCCCGCGCTCGGCCCCGACCGGCAGGCCAACTACTGGGTCGACCAGGCGCGGGCCACCTGGCGCCTGATGGAGACCGTGGCCGAGCGTCACCCCGAGCAGATGCTCATGCTGTGCGCCTCGGGCGGCGGGCGGGTCGACCTCGGGTCGCTGCGCTGGTTCCACGAGGTGTGGCTCTCGGACAACACCGATCCGCTCGACCGGCTGCGGATGCAGTGGGCCGCATCGCACTTCCTGCCCGCCAACGTCGTCGGGGCCCACGTGACCCGGGAAGGCGACCGGCCGGTCGCCTTCGGCTGTGCGGTGGCGATGAGCGCGCGGTTCGGCTTCGACCTCGACTTCGAGGCCCTCACCGACGAGGAGCTGGCCGTCTGCCGCCGCGCGGTGGCGCTGTACCGCGACGTCCGGCCGCTCGTCCAACAGGGGGACCTGTGGCGCCTGGTGCCACCGGGTGAACGCTCCGCCCTCGAATACGTCGCCCCGGACGGCCAAGGGGCGGTCGTGTTCGGCTTCCAGCTCACCGCGCCGACCGGCGACGCGGCACCGCTGCGCCCGGGTGGGCTCGACGCGGAGCGGACGTACGAGGTGACGGCCGTCGATCTCGCGGCGGACGTCGATCCGACTGCGACCGGCGGCGAACGACGACAGGGGGCGGCGCTCATGGAGGAGGGGCTGCAGTGGCCGCTGCGCGAGCCCTGCACCGCCCGGATCTGGGTGCTCCGATCCGTGTAGTGCAACAGGGCATCTGCACAGCGACGATCCACGTGGCCCGCGGGCCGTCGGCCTAACTTCTTCCTCGGCGCGAGGTCGATGGCCTCCGCGGTCGCACGAGGAAACGAGCGGAGGAGGACGAGGGTGGCGGGGCGCACACGTTTGGCCTGTGGGGCGGCAGTGCTCGCGGTCTGTTCGACGCTGGGTGTGGGCATGGAGCTGTCGACGCCGGCCGGTGCCGCGACGTCGGAGGTCATCGGGACACCGGCGGCCGTCCCGGCGGTGGCCCACGCTCTCGGCCAGGTGTCCGCGTCCACCCCGGTCCACGTCTCGGTGGTGCTGCGCTCCCAGGACCCGAGCGGACTCGAGGACCTGGCGACGGCCGTCTCGACGCCGGGGTCGGCGTCCTTCCGCCACGGGCGCCGTCGTGACCGAAGGACGCGCCGCCCAGCATGGGCTGGCGCGGGAACGGCCGCAGGAAGCCGGTGGCCCACGTCGGTCCGTCGAACGGGTTGCCCCACTGCTTGCCCTCCGAGCACACCACTGATGCCGTTGGCCGCCACCTCCGGGTGAGCGCTGCGGACTGCACCGGCACACGCTCGGCGTCGTGGGACAAGATGAGCGCATGGGTCCAGCCGATCGGACTACCCGCACTGACGCGGCCTTCGTTGGCGGAGCGCAACGGTTCTCCGGCCAGGTGGCCGTCGTCACCGGTTCGACCGCCGACCCGAGCATCGGCCGATCCTGCGCCTTCCGCCTCGCCCGTGAGGGCGCGTCGGTGGTCATCAACGGCCGCGACGAGGATCGGGTTGCCTCGACGGAAGCCACGTTGCGCGCGGAGGGGTTGGCCGCGGTCGGGGTCGTCGGGTCCATGGACGACGAAGACGCCGTGGCTGTCCTCACGGACCGGGCCGTTGCCGCGTTCGGCCGCATCGACCTGATCGTCAGCACGGTGGGCGGCGCCCCCTACCCGCTGTCGTTCGACGCCATCAGTGAGGCACAGCTGCTCGAGACGATCAGACTTAACACGTGGCCGGGGGTCGCGCTGATCCGGGCGGCGCTGGCGCGAGGGCTCGGTGCCGGCGGCTCGGTCGTCACCATCTCGAGCGGCTCACCGCGCAAGACCACGTCGGCCATGGTGGCGTACGCCTCGGCCAAGGCGGCGCTGAACGCCATGACGCGCACCATCGCCGCCGACCTGGCCCCGAAGGGGGTCCGGGTGAACGCGGTCAGTCCCGGCCTGGTGCGCACGACGGCCACACGGTCCATGTGGAAATCCGACGACGGCGCTGCCGCCGGCTCGAATCTCCCCCTCGGCCGCCTGACCGAAGCCGACGACATCGCCGCGGCGGTGTGCTTCCTGCTCTCCGACGATGCACGGCAGATCACCGGGATCACGCTGGACGTCGACGGGGGGAACCACCTCTCGAGCGGCTGGACACCGATCCGGTAGTCACGGGGCGCCTCGCGCCGGCACGGGCCAGACCTTCTGCAGCGACGGGACGACGGTGGACCCGATCCGTGCGATCTGCTCGCGCACCTGCTCGGGCGACATGCCGGGCAGCTGCACCCGGAGGTTGAGCGCGTCGGCGCCGACGACCTGCACGGTTGCTGCGAGCCGCTCGGCCATGTCGTCCGGGTCATCGCACGCGATCGTCTGGTCCTCGCCGAACGAGCCTGCGGCATAGCTCTCGTAGATCGCGCGCTGGCTGTCCACCAGCTCCGATTGCACACTGCCCAGCCACACCCGGCGGATCAGGACCTTGGCGCTCGTGCCCCCGGCCTGGTCGAAGGCCCGGGTCAGGTGGGCGAGTCTGGAGGGCGCCGACATTCCCTCCATGAGGATCCCGGCCCCGCAGCGGGCCGCCCGCACGGCGGCGGCAACCGACACGGCCGCGCTGAGCACGGGGACCGGCGCCTCCCGGCAGGCGTGCAGCGCCGGGTCCTCTTCGAGCTCGCCCAGATCCTCACCGCGGAGCATGGCGACGAGCCGGGGAAGCTCCGCTTTGAAGCGTTCCACTGCATCGGCTTGGCTGACGCCAGCCACCTCGAAGTCCAGGGGCAGGGCGCCCGCGGCCACGCCGAGCCCGACGCGGCCGCGATGACGCGCCTGGAGCCAGGCAACCTCCTCGGCAACGAGCGCCGTGGCCCGCAGTGGGAGGAGGAGCGGTGCCGCGGCGGCCCAGCCGGTCGCGTGCTCGGAGAGGACGAAGGACGCCATCTGCAGGGGCTGCGCCATGTAGCCGGCAAAGCCACCGTGATGCTCGCTCGTCATGACCCCGTCGAAACCGCTGCCGAGGGCGAGGCGGGCTTGCGCGCAGAGCTCGCTGACGATGGCATCGGCGGGAAGCTCGTTGTGCGGGTACAGCCGGATGGACACCGATCCGGGTGCGAACGGGGCGGACGACAGGACCGACGGTGATGACTCCGTGCGCGATCCCACGCCATCCACCCCGCGTTCGCCAGTCACCATTACGCGAACCTAAGAGACACTGACGACCGACCTCCCGACGGCCTCCGCCCGGTCGACGGCACCGAGCGCCTCGGGCAACCCGTCGAACGGAACCACCCGGGTGGTGCCGCCCAGCCGGCCGTCCGCCGCGAGGGCGAGCAACACCTCGTGATCGGCCTCAGCCTCGGCACGCGTCTGGCCGCCGGCATAGACACCCACGATGGATGCGTTGCGCTGGACGAACTCCCCGATGTCGGCGTCGACCCATGTTCCGCTGGCGAACCCAACGGCGAGGAGCCGTCCGCCCGTCGCCAGGCACCGCGCCGTCGCCCCGGCGAAAGCACCACCGACAGGGTCATAGACGACGTCGACCCCGTCGCCCCCCGTCACTTCCGCCACCGCGTCGGGCACCGGGCTCACCGTGCGATCGACGACGACGTCCGCGCCCGAGCGCGCGCACAGCTCCCGCTTCGCCTCCCCCGCCACGACCGCGATGACCCGCGCCCCGAGCGCCGCCCCGAGCTGCAGGGCGGCGAGACCCGAACCGCCCGCGGCCCCCAGCACGAGCAGCCACTCGCCGCGCTGCAACGCGCCCCGCCTTACCAGTCCTATGTAGGCCGTCGAGTAGCCGATCCGGAACGCGGCGGCGTCCTCGTCGAGCATGGCCTCGGGCACACGGAAGGCGCTGTCCGACCGCGCGATCGTGGCCTCGGCAAACCCACCGCGGCCATCGAAGAAGTTCGTCACCGCCATGAGCCGCCTGCCGAGGGGCAGCTCCACCCCCGGTCCGACGGCGTCGACCGTGCCGCACACCTCCTGACCGGGGACGAACGGAAGCGTCGGGGAGAACGCGTAGGAGCCCCGGCACATCAGCGCATCCGGGAGCCCGACCCCCGCGCAGCGCACGCGCAGCCGCAACTCACCGGGGCCAGGGACCGGCTCGTCGACGACGACGCGCCGGAGCACTTCGCCCGGTGGGCCGTGTCGTTGGACCTGCCAGGCCTCCACGCCGGGGGACCGTAGCGCGTCGCCCTCAGGGCACGGAGCTCTATGACTCCTCACCGAGGGCCAGAGCCGCCGCACCCGCAGTGATCGCCTCGTAGAGGGGGCGCAGCGCGTCAAGGATCCGCTCTCCGTCGTCACCGAGCGCAGCCGGGTCGAGCTGGCGGAGCACCAGATCCGGGGCAACGGCCAGCCGGGGACGGATCTCCAATGAAGCAAGCTCGGCGGCCCGTCCCCACCATTCCTCCGTGTCGGGCGACCACGGGGCCGGACCAGGGTCCTCCTCGGTCAGCGGCCACCCGAACGCCCCCGCCTCTCCGTCCCCGCTCTCCTCGACCGCGTCGGGGCCGACGTCGCCGTCGGTCGAATCGGCGCGCCGGCGGCGCGCCCGCAGCCCTGCCAGCAGCTCGTCCTTGGTCCGGCCGCGCCAGGAGAAGATGAGGAAGGGATCGTCGTCGAACGCCTCTGCCAAGAGGAAGAACACGGCGGCAATGTGCTTGCACGGGTTCTCCCAGTCGGGGCACGAGCACGCCGCATCGAGGTCTCGGGCGGACGCCGGAAACAGGGAGCCCGACGGGCCCGAGAATGCCTTCTCGATGTCGTGAGGCATCTCGCCGGCCAGCAGGGGGGCCACGAAGGCGGCGTTCGACGCCATGGCGCTCTCGACCGCATCCCACTCGGACTTGGTGAGGGCGCGCGTCTCGATGAAGACACGGTACGGCCGGGTCCGCGAACCCTGGACCGACCCCGTCACCTGCCCCGGCGCGATCTCCATGGAGAGCACCTGACCGGTGCGGGCGTAGCGCTTGCCGCGCTGGAGGCGGCTGCCCATCCCGAAGGACTCGAGCACCGCGATGAAACGCTGCGACCACCACGTGTCACCGATCGCTCCGCGCCGGCTGCGGGCCTGCAGGCCGCCCTCCACCGGGATCGGAGTGGAGCTGGGCGGCCACCAGCCGTCGCGGTGGGGCGCTGGCGAACGGGCCCGTCGGCCAGTGGGCCGCCGTTCGGGCTGTCGCCGTGAAGGCATCAGTCCTCCCCCACCGCGTCGGCCGACAGGGCGATGATCTCGCGCAGCTGCTCGGTCGACATCTCGGTGATCCAGCCCTCGCCCGAGCCGACGATCCGCTCCGCCAGCGCGCGCTTGGCCTCGATCATGACGTCAATCCGCTCCTCGAGCGTGCCCCCGCAGATGAACTTGCGCACCTGCACGTTGCGCTGCTGCCCGATACGGAAGGCCCGGTCCGTGGCCTGATTCTCCACCGCCGGGTTCCACCAGCGGTCGAAGTGCACCACGTGCGTCGCCGCGGTCAGGTTGAGCCCGGTGCCCCCGGCCTTCAGGGACAGCAGGAACACGGGCGGGCCGTCGGCGCCCTGGAAGCGCTCCACCATGGCGTCGCGCTTCTTCTTGGAGACACCGCCGTGGAGCCAGAGCACGTCGCGGGCCAGGTGGCGACGGAGGTAGCGCTCGAGCATGTCGCCCATCTCGGTGAACTGGGTGAACACAAGGGCCCGGTCGCCCTCCTGGACGGCCTCTTCGAGCACTTCGACCAGGCGGGTCAACTTGCCCGAGCGGCCGGGCAACGCGGAGCCGTCGGCCAGGAAATGCGCCGGATGGTTGCACACCTGCTTGAGCTTCATCATGGTGGCGAGCACCAGGCCGCGCCGCTCCATCCCTTCGGAGTTGTCGATGCGGTCCAGCATGTCGTCGACGACGGCCTGGTACAGCGTGGCCTGCTCGCGGGTCAGCGTGCAGAACTCCTTCATCTCGATCTTGTCCGGCAGGTCGGCGATGATCGTCCGGTCGGTCTTCAGCCGACGCAGCACGAACGGTGCGGTGATGCGGCGGAGCTGCGCGGCGGCCTCGTCGTCGCCCAGCCGCTCGATCGGGATGGCGAAGCGCTCGCGGAAGGACTTCTCCGAGCCCAGCAGGCCCGGGTTGAGGAACTGCATGATCGACCACAGCTCGGCCAGGCGGTTCTCCACCGGTGTCCCGGTCATGGCGATCCGCCGCTCGGCCGGGATGGCCCGCACGCTCTGGGTGGTGCGGGCCGCGCTGTTCTTGATCTGCTGCGCCTCGTCGAGGACCAGGCGCCGCCAGGGGACGGTGGTGAGGAGCTGCTGGTCGCGCGCGGCCAGGCCGTAGGTCGACAGCACCAGGTCCGCCTTCTTGGCCTGCCGGGTGAACGCCCTGCCGTCGAGCCGATCGGGCCCGTGGTGCACGTACACCGACAGGTCCGGGGCGAAGCGCGCCGCCTCGCGCTGCCAGTTGCCGACGAGCGACATCGGGCAGACGACGAGGGTCGGGCCGGCGGAACGGGGGGTACGGGCCCGCTCGTCGACCAGCAGGGCGAGGAGCTGCGCCGTCTTCCCGAGCCCCATGTCGTCGGCCAGGCAGGCCCCGAGGCCGAGGTCGCCGAGGAAGGCCAGCCACCCGAGGCCGCGCTCCTGGTAGGGACGGAGCTCCCCGGCGAACCCATCCGGGGTGGGCAGGGACTGCAGCCGGCGGTCCTCGGCCCCGGCCAGGAGGTCCCCGAGCCAGCCGTCGGCCTCCACCTCGGTGACGGGCAGGGCGCCCCCGCCGTCGGAGATCGGCACGAGGCCCAGTGCGGCGCGCAGGACCTCGCCGGCGGGCATCCGGGTCGCGGTGCCCTTCCTCCCGACGGCCGCGATCGCCGCCTCGATGTCCCCCTCGCGCAGCTCCACCCACTGGCCGCGCACCCGGACCAGCGGCTGCTTGAGGCGCGCCAGCGCGCGCAGCTCGGCGAGATTCAGCCGGTCGTCGCCGAGCGCGACCTCCCAACGGACGTCGCACAGGCCGTCCAGCCCGATGGCCGTGGTCGACGACCCGCCGGCGGAGCGGGTCTTGGCCTTGAGGCGAAGGCCCAGCCGGGTCCGGGGCGAGCGCCACCAGGGAGGCGCCAGGACCCCGAAGCCGGCCTCCTCCAGGAGCGGCGCCCCTTCGCGGAGGAACGTCAGCACGCCGGCGGCGTCAGTCACCTGCTCCGAGGGCGTCGCCGTCGCCAGCGCCGAGCCGAGCGAGGGGACGAGCCGGGCCGCGAGCCCGAGGCCGCGCAGGAGCAGCTCGTCGGGGTGCGCGACGTGGCGTTCCAAGGCGGTGAGCTCGGGGCCGTCGGCCCATACGGCCGGGGCCGCGACGAACAGGCTGGGGTCGTCCACCGCCTGGAGCGCGAACTCGATCCGCCAGTCGTCCGCCCCGGCCGGCTCGCGCGGGCGGCGGCCTCGCTCCCGGCTCCGGGGCGGACCTGGGTCGGCATCGACATCGTCCTCGTCGCCGGTCCGTTTGCCGGAGTCCTCGCCGTCGCTCTCGTCGCCGACAGTCGGGGGCTGGATGCGGAAGCAGGTGCGCACCGCTTCGGCGGCCGTGTCCGCCGTGGCATGCCAGGCGCGCAGCGCCTCGGCGAGCGACTCCTCGCCGGCGCGTACGTCGAGGTCGTCGGGGACGACCGGACCGGCAGGGCCGTCCGGCGCGGTCAGGCCGGCCAGCCAGGCCTCGACGGCATCGGCCCTCGATGGGCGGCGCCGGCGCCCGGGTGGTGGCTTGGCGGGAGGCCGATCGGCCACGAAGCGGCGCGTCAGCGCGTCGGTCACGCTCCACATGTAGGAGCGCACCACATCGGGCGGCGCCGGGGGGTCCGACGCCGTGCCGGGCCGGTGGCCCTCGTCGGCCATGCCGGCACACGTGAACGACTCGGGAAGGTTCCAGCAGAGGGCCTCGATGCGACCACGGTCGTTGCGGTCCACCAGCGGACGCCACCGGGCCCGACGACCGGTGGTGGTGAGCTCCAGATCGGGCAGGATGCGACCCCTGGTGATCAACTCGAGGACCAGGTCGGCGGCCCTGGCGGCGAATCGGAGGTCCGTGGCGAGGGCGACATCCGGCTCGCCCGTGACCACCGCGCTCCACGGGTCCGCTGCGCAGAGGGCGAGGGCCAGACGCCCCGCGTCGCCCGGTTCGAGGGCAAGTCCCGGCGCCGTCCACCCCGGCCGGGGCTCGCCCGACCCCGGTGACGGTGACGAGCCCGGGCCGTCGGGGGTCGCGGGCTCGTCCTCCAGCAGCGGAGAAGCGGTGGGACCGGCCGCGCCGCCGGGCAGCCGGAGAAGCAGCTCGACCTCGTCGGCCTTGACGATCAGGTCGTCCGCCTCGACGCCTCCCACCTCGGCGGCAGCGAGGCGGATGCCGTCGTGGCCGAGGGCGAACGGGTGCGGGACCGGGCGTCGGTGCCGGGGTGGCCGGCCGCGACGCGGCGCGGCCGTGCGGGGCCCGCTGCCGTCCTCGGCCCACACGACGAGGCGCTCGGCATCGATCAGCCAGGCCGAGTGGAGAACGCGCACCCTCGCATCATGCCCGACGCTGTGACACCGACTGATGACCCTGGTCGGACGCCAGGAAGAGCTGTCCGATCAGCACCCGTGCAACGGGACCATCCCCCACGGAGTGGGTCCGGTCGGGTCCTCGGGGCGAGCAGGAGTGCCACGGCGACATCGAACCCGGCGCCGGTGAAGAGGTTGCTCGCCCGACCCCTGGGCTCGACGATGAGCGGGTCGATGTCCCGATCTCGACTGTCCGCGACCGTTCGGATAGCGGGCGGTACGGTGGCGCCAGAGCGAGGGAGGGAGGTCGACGCCGTGGGCGGACAGCGCAAGAAGAAGGGCGGCCGGGTCACACCCAAGGGGTCTGCTCGCACCGGTCGGTTCACGCCCGCCGAGCAGGCCGGGCTGGAGGAGATCTTCGAGAGCGTTCTCCGGTCCGCCCCGAAAGCTCTGACTGACGACCTGCCCCCGGTGGCCGTCGAGATGTGGGCGTCGCAGATGTGGTCCATCTGGGCGACGTCGGAGCTGATCGGTGCCGACGCGATCGAGGTGTTTGCCGGCGGGATCATCAAGTACGCGGCCAGGCGGGCGACGCCGGGCGCACTCATGGTGCTGCGGGCCCTGGGGGCAGTGGCTCCAGAGCCCTATGGGTCGCGGGCCCGGCGCGAGGCCGGTCGCCTGGCTGCCGCCGGCGCCACCGAGCGGCGTTGGGCTGCGGTGGTGGGAACAGGGCGGCCGACGGGTGCCTACCTGTCCTACGACCCCATCGACGACGACGGCGTCGCGGTCATTGTCGGGCTCGACGGCCCGGGTGAGCCGAGCACGGTGGGGGTCTACGTCGACCACAACCTGGGCGGGATGGCCAAGGACGCCTTCGCCGTACCGGCCGGAGTCGACGAGGTGGTCGCCAACTTGCAGGAAGATCACAACGACTCGGAGGCGCTCGAGTGGTGCGAGATCTCGTTGGACGAGGCGGCCGCACGTTGGCGGGAAGCGTTCGAAATGACCGACGTGACCTTCGAGCCACCGACGGGTGAAGACCTCGATCACCTTCGTGCCCTCGTGATGGCCCGCCTCGCCACGCTGCCGGACCGTGGGAAGGTTCCCGAGCCGGCAGGACTGGGGGAGGGCGAGAGGAAGCAGCTCCTGGCCGAGTTCTCCCAATCGGACGAGGCAGCCGTGCTCTGGGACCCCGACCGCGACGAGAACGAGACCGTCGAGGATCTGGCGTACCAGATACTGAGCTTCTCGTTGGACTACGTACGCGGCACGCCGCTCCGGTTCAGCCCCGTGATGGTGGAGATCTTCTGCCTGGACTGGGCTCCCCGCAAGATCGCCGTCGACGGCGACGGGTTCACTCTGCTGCCCGACGTGCTGGCGGCCTGGATCCGATTCGTGGGCCGGCGGCGGGGCATCCCCGGGGAGTCGATCAAGGTCGCGGTCGAAGCGGCCTACGGGTACGCGCCAGAGATGATCGAGCTGTCCCAGGACCCCGAGGAGTGGGGACCGGCCAAGACCATGGCGCTCGCCCTCCAAGAGCGCGGGATCGATGTCACCGACCAAGCGGCACTGGACGACTTCGTCGACGAGGTCAACCGCAACGGCGGGATGGACGTGCTCGCCAACTCGCTGGCGGGATCCGTGGCCCCTCGGCGCTGACGGTCCGCTCCCATTCCGACGAGTGGTCGCGAGCTGCTACCGGATGGTGCCCGCCCCGGGGATGAGCGGCAGATCGAGCGCGGTGGCCCACCCCGGAGGGAGATCGTTCACCGCCGGCACCGCGTTGAGGGCGCGCAGCCCCGTGGCCAGACAGCCGGCCGCAGCCGCGTCACGCCCCGAGCCGTCGGTGAAACGGAAGGCCGTCTCCTGGGTGATCGAGGGCGTCCCCTCGATCTCGACCCGGTAGACGTCGTCCTGGGTGCCCCGGGGCCAGTCCGGCGCGGCGTCGGTGCCGACCCGGTTGATGTGCTCGAGGCAGATGCGGGGCTCGCGTTTGTAGATGCCGTCGATCGTGAAGTGGATGGCGGCCACCTCCCCGGGGTTGATGACCCCCTTGGCGGTGGTGATGGGGACATCGGTGACCCACTTCTCCCACGTGGTGGTGATCTCATCGAGCTCGATGCCCACGGCGTGAGCCATCATCGGCACCGTTGCGCCCCACGACATGACGAGGATGTCGGTGTGCTCGAGCAGCGGCGTGAACTCGGGTGGGCGCCCGATGCCCATCTCGTCCTCGTAGGCACCGGTGTAGTTGAGGTAGTCGAGGATCTCGAGCGCCTTCACCTTCTTCACCTCGGCGCACAGGCCCATCAGCGTCATGGGGAAGAGGTCGTTGGCGAAGCCCGGGTCGATGCCGGTGGTGAAGCAGGTGGCGCCGCCCTCCGCGCAGGCCTCGGTGATGGGGTCGATCCACGAGGGCGGGTTCTGCGTCATGTGCGGCCAGACCCACGGCGTCATGGCGGTCGAGCACACGTCGATGCCGGCCCGGAGGAACGCACCCATGTCCCGGATGTTGGCGTCGGCCAGGCCCGCCGTGGGGCCGTAGTGCACCAGGGCGTCAGGCCGGAGGGCCACCAGCGTCCCCAGGTCGTCGGTGGCGGCGAGCCCCGTGTTCCCGATGCCACAGATCTCCCCCACGTCCCGGCCGACCTTGTCCTTGTCGTTGACGCCGACGCCGACCAGCTCGAAATTGGGGTGGCGGAGCACCTCGGGGATGACCATCTTCCCCACGAATCCCGTGCCCCAGACGACGACCCTCTTCTTCTCTGTCATGGGGGCATCATCGCACCGGGTGCTCACGGTTCGCATGTGCGCCGCGAAGCCGATTCATGTGCATCAGGAAGGCGGCTCGGTCGGGACTTCGGACGTAGGGTTCCGGTTCCAATCTTGATAAGGAGCGGTGGATGAAGGAATCAATACCGGGGCCAGGATGGGAAAAGGGGACCGACGGTCGCTGGCATCCCGATTGGCTCACCTATGCCGATTTTCGAGGTGCTGCAGCGCTCTCTGCTTTCTTCAAAGTGTTCGCAGTGGTCGTGGTGGCCGCAGGGGTCGTTGCAGCGGTTCTGGTCGGTCGCTCCTTGCATGCCGACGGTGCGGGTGGGGATACCGCAGCTGTTGTCGTGGGAATCATTGGTGGGAGCGTGGTCGCGGCAGCTGCAATTGCCTTCTTCGGTTTTGTGCTTGAACTGCTGATTGCGATTCATTTTGGAGTCAGGTTCTCTGATTCAGCTCGGGAGGCAGCCCGACGGGATCAGGTCTCGAGCTGATGGGGCCTGGAACTACGAGCCTGGTGAGTCGCAGGTGAATGTTCCCCAGAGGACCGTCCAGCCAAGCCCGTGGCGAGGCGCCATCTTCTCGGCGTGCGGTGCACGGCCTGCCGCTCCCGCCCTGCCGCTAGG
>Ga0181536_10005015_pt1 | contig 13780 bp, 14 predicted proteins | sample PEATcosm2014_Bin_41_FD_121105 | JGI IMG/M metagenome (GOLD analysis project Ga0181536, IMG submission 121105) | Peatland microbial communities from MTU Mesocosm Facility, Houghton, MI, USA - PEATcosm2014_Bin17_60_metaG | ecosystem: Environmental > Terrestrial > Soil > Wetlands > Peat | place...
ATGCACCCAGATCTTCTCGGTTCGGTCGTCGCTCTCGATCAGGCCCCAGCCTTTTTCCGCGCGGAACTCCAGGACCACGCCCCTACGTGTTGGTTCGATCAGGTTGCCAAAGTCGTCGCGCGGCGCCGTGCGGTCGCCGGCACGGTAGTCGTGGGGGCAAAGTCGCCTGATGTTTTTCGCGCAAGGCGTGCGGCGGCCGGTCTGATCGACATGGAAGCCATGCGTGAAGGTCACAGGCGCGCCGACGCTGAGTGACGCGCCGGTCACCTGCCTACTATGGAAGAAAACAGAACCGTGCCATTCGGCGTACTCAATCGCACCGCATTGGCCGTTTGCGGTCCAGCGCAGCTTGGTCACGATGCCCAGGCATCGCTCGCCTTGCTCTTGTGGCTCTTGTGTCATAAATAAGTCGTCAGTTCAAAAAATGTCTCATTTGGTTCACCCATGAGCGGGGCGCTGATAGAGGGGGCGCGCACACGAAGTCACGCCCCTCAAGGAGCAAAGGAGAAGCTGTTATCTTATGTGGTCGCAGAGCCCGAGCTTGCGGCATTCTTCGGCCGTCAGTAATCTTTCGTCGGCCAACATTGCCGCGATGATTTCGCGTGATTGCCCGGACCGTTGGGCTAGGGCCTCTACGACCTTCTTGTCGTCAAAGCCCGCATCGAGGCACATGCAGGAGCCCGTGCCCATGACTACCGTATCGGCCGCGGTAGCTACGATAGCCGCCGCCGTGCTGCAGCATCCCTCAACCTTGGCCGTGACCTTTTTGCCAGTCGCTGTCAGTTGACGGCGAATCGACAACGCATGCTTGATTCCGCCGTTCTCGGAGCCATGCGAATTGATACGAAGGGCGATCCTGGAGTAGTTGGTGGTCGCATGCAGCATCGCTTTGAAGGATTGCGAACTGATCTCGTCGGCGCCGCCGCCGATGGTTGCGTACAGGCAGATCTCGAGAGTACCGCGGGTGATTCTCGATGACACGGCCGCCTGAGATGGCGATCGGTGTGCTATGTTCAGCGGCATGGCTAACTCACCGGCAAAATGATACTGATGCTGCGCGGCCGCTTCCGCGCCGCTGGGGGTCCCTGTTGAGCGCGGATGCGCGTGAGAATTGCCTCCCCGCGCGCGGCAAGCTCCGTTGTCGTCCGGGGCTCGAGTTTTCCGTCGCGCACCGCTTTCGCGCGTTCACGCCTGTTCGTTCTCTGGAGTAGCGAGTTAGCTTTGGCTCTGATCGCCTGATCCAACGATCTGTTTGGGTCCCAGTCCTCGCCGATCGTGGCGCTGATTGGATTGCGGTAGATTCCGGCGAGCAACGGCAGCCCGTGGCCACCGCCGATGTGTTTGGTATTGAGCATGATGTTCTCCTTTTTTGGTGGGGCGCCGACTGCCGGCGCCCCTGATTGTCGGGTTAAACCAGCAAACCGGCGAGCCGTAGATGACGCTGATACCGGCGCACTGCATCGTCGCCATCGGAGTAATCGGCCGGAACGCAAAGACAGCGGACGGTCTGGAATGTGTCACTCGTACCAGCCTCGATGGCCGCCACCATGACGAGCTGATCTGCTTCGAGTCCCGCGCTGCGCAATGTATCTAGCGAATCACTTATCTTCTGGGCCAGAGCGGCCAAGGTTGGGCGGAGCGCAGTGGCTAACTCAGAACCATATTTGCGTTGTAAGTCCCGTACTTCGCGCTCTTGCAAGCGCAAGGCTTCGCGCAGCACACGCTGCTCTTTCAGCAACTCCTTGATTTTCGAGCCGGTCTCTGGGACCTCGGCGGGCATCGTCTCGTTGGCGCGGTATTGTTCACCGCGTGTCTCAGTGTTCTCTTGTTTCGATGCGGGATTGAAGAGCAGATGCAATTCGCGGTCGAGGGCAATGTCACGATTTTGGAGGCGATAGAGTTTCTGTCGCGCCGCCCGATACGGCTCTCTTCCAGGTGCCGCATCCGCCGCTTGCGAAACTGCGGCAGCCACTCGTATGTCTCTTTCACCCTTGATGACGGCTTCCAGCTCCGACCGGCGTTTGTGGGCCAATGCCAAGTTCTCGTACAATTCGGCCAGTCGCTTTTCGCCGGCGGCCAGGTTCTTCTGCAGGTCGGGTAGATCCGCCTTCGCTTTGGCGAGTCGTTTTTTCGCTTCGGCGCGGGCTTCCTCTTTGACGGCGCGCGGCCCGAGCAGCTCGCCGCCCTGCGTAACCGGGCCTTCCGCCGGGCTTCGCAACGCATGCTGCAATCCGGTGACGTGCGATTCTGTCTCCCGGATCCGCTGGCGCATCTGCACCAGGCTGTCGGTCAGTTGCGATACGCGTTGCTGGCTCGTTGCGATCTCGCATAAGAGCGTCCGGTACTCCATATCGCGGGTCAGTCCGTTTTTTGCCATAAAATTGTCCTCTCTTGGTTGGTGGTACGTGCCCACTTGCGGGCGGTTTGGGCCGGCCCACGCCGGCCGCATGCGACTGCTAACTACTCGGGGATGATGGTGACGTTCTCGGCTGCCGGCCCCTTCTGGGTCTGGATGACATCGAAGGCCACACGCTGGTTTTCGTCGAGCGACTTGTAACCCTCCATCTGGATGGCTGAGAAGTGCACGAAGACATCCGGTTCGCCGTCCTCGCGTTCCAGGAATCCGAATCCCTTGGCTGCGTTAAAAAATTTCACTTTACCTGTCACTTGCATTTGCTTTGTTCCTTCGTTCCTTTTGAAAAGTGCGCTGTTTGATTAAGTTCGCTCGCTGCCCAGCGTGAAGCAATCGAGCCAAAGTCGCTAAACTGTACGCTTCAGCGATCCCCGCCGGCCGCTATTGACTTGTAGTCCCGATCGCGCGGGATGGCGACTGACTTGCGCCGCGGCCGGTCGCGCCATCGCGCCGAATGCTCATGTCTGGCGTCAAGCTCGGCCAGGGCGCGGCCCCTTTCACATTGGCAACGTCGCATGCCGCCGCCCGGCGCGAACGCCCAGGCGCCGCCGTGGGGCGCGCACGAACTACAGGCGGCCGGCAATGAGTGGTGAGTCGTCATGGTGGTGATGGTGGCCTCCGGTAGCTGACTTGTCGTGGACGGGCCGCGGCAGGGACAACATGTTTCGTCGTAGAAACCACCTTGCGCCGGCATATGTACCGCACCGTCGATGAGCCGGCCGCAGCCATCGCACCGACACGCGACGTGGGCGGAGGTTTGACATCCCCGTGGCTTCATATGCTCGGCGCCCTCTTCCAATTTGCGCAAGGTGCGCCCAGCAGATTCTCGACACTCTGCATAGCGTCCCCCAGGTCTGGGCTGTCTTCCAGCCGGCAGCCGTTCGCGTAGATGACCCATCGGCCGCGGGCGTCCTGGACGATCCGGACGTGGGTGTTCCCGAAATCATTCACTACAACAGACTGATCGAGTGAAGCCTTTCTCTCGCCGTTCATGTTTGCCCTCCTCGTGAAAATGGCCCGCCAGCCGGCCCAGGTTGCCCGTGGCGCGTGCGCCGCGCACCGGCTGATACTCTCGTGCCTTTCGGCGGCGAGCAGCATGGACAACATCTCGGGCATGCGGTCCCCGGGAGGCGCATTGGCGTGTGCTTGATGGTCACGCCCGCGGCGCCGCATCGCAGACACTGTGCCGGCGCCTGACGCGTCCGCAGGCAATCCGGGGAAGCTGCGCCGGGCTCGCGTGGCGGCCGTGGCAGGGGCGGCAGAGGTGGCGGTCCGCCCGGCCGTGGCTGGGTCATATAACTGGCCTCCTCATGCTGCCCGGTGTTGATGATCGAGCGCGTTCAACGCACGGCCGCGTGCGCAGCGGCACCGAGCCCCATCTATGAAAGGCTGTCCCCGGCAGATTTCGCATCCTTCGGGCAATTTGGCTCGCACTTCTGCCGCCGGGGGCAGGTCCTCATCGCGCCAGCGCTCTGCATTCAGCCAGGTCGCACCGTACGGCCTGTGCTGTGGCTCTCTGCCCAGCATCTCTGCCGATTGCGCTCGCGTGGCCGCCATGATCTCTGCGAACCGCGCCGCGGTTTTGCACTGCTTCCCGAAAGCTTTGCGCGCCGGCTTACGCGCCTTGCGCAGCCAGTAGGCTTTCCACCACTCGGTGAACCACGAGTCCTGCTGAGCGGTCAAGCCATCGACGAGCTTGGGCTTCGCGGCCTCAATGGGAGGATCATCAACTGAGACACGTGCATTGCCGTCAGGCGATGCACATATGTTTTTGACTTTCTCAGAACCAGAACCAATACCAGAACCAGAGCTATCGCTACCCCATGCAGATCCCATTGGGGTCACATGGGCTAGCCTATCCGAGTCACTGATTTCATTTGATTTACCGTTGCGCTCTGGATGCCACCTGGCTGCGGCTCCATTGAGGCCATGTTGCGTTTGGGTTGCGTTGAAGTTGTATCTCTCCTTGCGGATGACTTCCAATTTCCGGTTCGCGAGTCGCTTTGCGTTGTGCGATTCCTTGCGGGGGAATTGCACCGCAAGTTGGGGCCAAATCGCTTCTATCCGCTCGGGTGTGGTGCGACAGATACGCGCGAGCAGCGCCGGGTCGGCCGGAATCGAGCCTTCAGTCCATTGATGGCAGAGCAGGATGATATAGGCGCCTACCGCCTCGAGTTCCATCGCGATCACCGCTTCATCCTGGAGAAACTCCTTGGCGTACAGTTGAAACGCCGGCGCCTTGAAAAGGTGCTTCGTTGATTTTTCATCTTGTGACATTCGCCCTCCTGTTGGCGAAGAAAGAAGTGGCTACCAGGCCGGGTCAGGAGTTACCCAGTCCGGTAGCCACCCATAAGCGCACCGCGGCCGGCGATGCGAGGTCGTGAAAGACTTTTTCAGCGCTGCGTCTTCATTGGCGGGCCTGCCCCGTCGACGACGGCGCCGCCTCCTGGCGTGCGCTGGTCAGGCACAGGGTACGGCGCGAAAGTTCGTAGGCTTTCTGCCGGCGCCCCGGTCTTAACTTCCACCTCGTTGACGACGCCGCGATAGGCCTTGGACGCCGGATCACCCTGGAGCGGGTGTAGTGAGTGTGACCGCTCCGATCGCCGTGCCTCTGGCGGATAGGCGAGATCGACAGCCGCCAGGTACTCGCCGCGCCGGTCTGTGCGCAGCATGAGCTCGCCCGCCGCAATGCCCGCCGCGGCTCTCTCTCTCGATACCGGGCAGATCAGGTGTCCATCAGCCGCTCGCAGGTCGTAAGTGGCACGGGGCAGAGTTATCGGGCTCGGCGGGCTCGGCCCGGTGTTTTCGCCGGTTGTGGCCGGCGGGGATGTCACCGCAGCTCCGCGGACCTGTCGCCTACCGTTAGCCGGGCGAACACACGCTCCACGACGTGCCTCGGGATTCTGAGTGTGTAGTATTGGCGCATCTTGCCGCGGGCACTATGACCGTAACGCAGCACACCGGGCTCGTCAGAAAACAACTTACGAATTGTCAGCGGGTGCTTTTTCTGCTGTAGGGCAATCTCAGCGACAGTATACACTGGTTCGCTTAGTAGATTCTCTTGTGTCTTGGTTTCTTGGGTTGTGGTCATCGTAATCCGATTGTAAGTTATACGAGTAATGCGTGGCAAGCCGCAGAAACCGTACAAACTAGGTTATTGCGGTTCTTGCGTAAGATTGTTGACTGTTTGGAATGAAAGGAGAAGGAAGGTTATTGCGGTTTTTGCACTAAGATGTTTTTTTGAGCATCTCTGCGGTGACGGGAAATTCCAGACGCCCGATCGAGTTCAAGCCATTCGCTACCCGGTTAAACTTTAACTTGGGCCAAGAACGGCCATCTTCGCCCCGCTGAATATCATATATCGAAACGTTGGAAGCTTCTGCCAGTGCGTCTTGACTCAGATCGCCGCGGAATTTCCGCAGCAGCTTTCCATTGACCGGCGTCCCTGCTCGCCGGCCGCCCTTGCTCCCCGTCGCCTTTTGCAGAGCATCTCCGCAGCCCTCCACAGAACCATCCGGCAGCAAGGCGCTCCGAGCCCTGCTCTCATCAAGCGCCATAGCTTTTGCCCGTAGTACCTCGTACAGTTCGCCGAGATTCAGTCTGCTAAATTCGTCGCGTGAAAAGCCCACGCTTTTGGCCGCCTTCCAAAGTTGCGGCCAAGACATAGGACCATCGATGCCGCTGAAGCGTTCAAGTAGCCGGCGAAAGTTGTCGGACCATTCCTTGCAGTAAGACGACAATTCCTTCCAGCGGGGCGTTTCTTTTGACGTATCAAGCCAGGCCTGAATCCGCTCTAACTGTAATTGCCGTTCCTCTTCGGTTTTCATCGCTTCCCCTTTTCAAGCAATCCCCCGTGGAGAACGGCCGCCAACCGGAATGGGGTTTCCAGCTTTCGCCCTGCAGGAGCTAGGCGGCCCGACTCAATCATATCATTGCACAACTACGTCCACGTTCACGGGCCCCGCCGCGCCCGTCATCCGCTGGTGCAGAGGATCGCCGCTCCAGACACGCTGCTGGTGACCTTCCAGGCGCGTCTGGCGCTCCTTGATCCACGCCGCATAGGATCGTTGTGTCACTGCAATGGAATTGTGACCCAGGAGCCTCGCCACGTCCTCGATCGGTGTGCCGGCGAGCAGATGTTCCACTGCGAAGTGATGGCGGAAGTTATGCGGGGTGCGGTGAGGAAGCCCGGCCAGGTCCAGGAGCTTGCGCAGCCGTAGGAACCACGTTTTCGCGCGCGTGTGCGGCGCTCCCGCGCCGGACCAAAAGAAGTACGTCGGGCTATCGTGCGGGGCAGCCAGGAGCTTCGCTATCACCCAATCAGGAACCACAGTCCAGACCTCGGAGCCATTCTTTAGCCTGTAGGTCCTGATCGCGTTACCGCGCACCCGGTTTTTCGGCAAGGTGACGGTGGTACTCACGTCCATGCCGGTGTAACGCATCAAGTAGACGAAGGCTTCAAGCTGTCTGGCTTCCGGTCGCCCCAGCCGGCCGTATTCGTCCGGGTAGCGCGGCAGGGCCTCCCAGATCGCCTCCAATTCGGCACGCTCGAAAGGCTCTCGCTGTCGCTGGTCATCATGCCAGTTCATCGTTTTCGCTAAGCCGTCACCGATGTTCTTGACGGTGAAGCCGGCGCGCGCGCAGTAGTGCAAAAATGAAGTCAGAATGTGCAGATCGCGGAGCTTCGTTCTTTCGGCCCCCGTCCAAGCGGAGCACGAGTCGGTGAGATCCGCGAAGCGGACCTCGGTGATGTGCTGGTAGCCGCGGGGCGCGCCCGACATGAACGATTGGAATCTTGCCAGGATTCGTTCGTTGCGCCGGTATACGTCGCGGGACTGGTGGGCCTTGAGCTTCAGGAAGTGCTCGACGGCTTCCTTGATCGGCGTGCGGATCTCGGGCACGATCACCGGCGCGGGCGCCTCCATGTCGCGGACCAATTCGCAGGCCCGCGCCCAATCCCGCACCACGTTGCCGGTGATGGGGTCCACTAGGGCTTGCGGCGCATGGCGCTTGCCCTGCCCGTCTACGCCCTCAACGTGAATGGGGCACGGCGGTTTCCGTGGACACTTCTGCCCGGTGCGCTTGCCGTGATTCGCGCACCCTGCCTTGTGGCGTCGATAGATATTCAGCATCAACCACATTATACCACAAGCACCTTACGTAAAACTTACGTGGGATTAAAAGAGACGCTATGTGATTTATTGTAAACGGCAAAAAGCTGGTGGGAGCGGTCGGGCTCGAACCGACCGTGGCCGGATTAAAAGTCCGGTGCCTCGCCATCTAGGCATTGCTCCTGCTGAACTTGGTGCCGGGCCTGAGAATCGAACTCAACTGTGCTGGTTTGTAGGACCAGTCTTCGCGACCAGCGAAGTTGCCCGGCATTGGCTCCGGGGGCAGGATTCGAACCTGCGCGTCTCCCGGTTAACAGCCGGGCGCATTGCCGCTTTGCTACCCCAGAACAAACCTGGTGGGTGCGGAGCGAATCGAACGCTCTGCCTGACGGTTAAGGGCCGCCTGCTCATCCTGATGAGCTTCGCACCCCGGAATCCGAAAAAGAGCCGGCCTATGAGGCCGGCGCAGCGCGTGGCGCCGCCCCACAAGCCTTCAAGAAACTGGCGCGATGGAAGGGAGTCGAACCCTTCTGGTCCCGATAGACAATCGGGCGCCTTTGCCGCTCGGCCACCACCGCGTAAAACTGGTCCAGCCCTCCGGATTCGAACCGGAATTTCAGCGTTCGGAGCGCTGCGTCCTCTCCCGATTGGACGAAGGCCGGATGGCACGGGTATGCCGACTCGAACGGCAATCTGAACGTTCGTAGCGTTCTATCCTGTCCCTTGAACGATACCCGCGTAAAGCATGTTGCAAAATGGCTGTGGCTGGGAGGGGACGAATCGAACGCCCGAAGTCAGCTTCAAAGACTGACGGCTTGCCACTAACCGACCTCCCAACAAACTCCCGCTGCGCACAGGCTGGGTTGACCGGAGAGAATCGAACTCTCGTGGCAGGGGTCACAGCCCTGCGCCTGAGCCACTCGGCCACGGCCAACATAACTGGCGGCGGGACTCCGAATCGAACGGAGATGATCTGGGCTTCAGCCAGACGCCGTGACCACTTAGGCTATCCCGCCACTAACATATGGTTGCGGAGGTGCGACTCGAACGCACGTCTTTGGCTTATGAGACCAAGCTGGAACCGCCTCCAGTCTACTCCGCAGTAAGACGTTGTCAAAAATGGTTCCGGCAGATGGAATCGAACCATTTCCCGATCGGTTATCGGCCGATTGCTCGCCCGGAGAGCTTTGCCGGAATGGAACCGCATCGCCACATATGCTCACCCGGCGGACACACTTAGAGCCGTTGCCGGGAATCGAACCCTGAGTCGGCCGCCGACCGTGCGGCTGCTCTGCCATTGAACTACTCCGCCTGGAGCGAGTGCGGAGAATCGAACTCCGTTGGCTGGACTGGCAATCCAGCGCTCAACCAATGAGCCACACCCGCGAAGTAAAAGCTGATAGGCGATCGCTAATTGTCAAAGAACTGGTCGGGGACCCCGGACTTGAACCGGGAGTCTCTTGCTTCCAGGGCAAGCGGGTTAAGCCATTTCCCAAGTCCCCGAAAAACTAAAAAGGGGGTGACCACTTGGTGGCCACCCCCTTTTTCCTGAAATCGGAATGTTATCCCAGGTTCCGGTTAGGTAGCCTCCCACGCGTTCGCATTGACGCGCTCCTGCCGCATGACTTGCGGCTTAGTACCGAAATGGATAACTTGTCCCACGCACTTAGATTCTAGCTTACTCTGTGTCTCGAGTGCAAGCATTATTTCTAATTCTTAATGACTGGCTGCGGCCAGCTATCGCGGAAGTCAGTCCATGACTCAAAAGCAAGTCACTGCTTTCAGGCGGGCGGGACTGAGAGTCCCGCGCAGGCCACGGGCCTGCCCCACGCCCAGTCCGGAAGGAAATCTCTCCAAACAACCCTAACCCGAACGCTTTCAATGACCTACCGTCATCGGCGGCTCCAACTGCGGAAATCCTCCATTCAACACCCCAACTTGCCGTACAACCAAGGAAATCAACAGTTTGATGCCCGCCAGTGGTATTGATTAACCGTCATTAACTATACTGGGACAATCGAGCGCGCGGCGAAGCGATGCCGCCCGAGCGCATTTATCTTAAACCGGTGGGTGCAGGGATGCGTCGGCAACCCACAAAGAGGAGTTCAAACGGATGCACAAGCCTATCAAGTACGTGGAAAAAGCCCTGACCTACGCGGCACAAGCCGCCTGGACCGTTTTCGACAAAGCCAATCAAATCAAGCAGAACCCATCGTTCACTCCCAAGTGGTCCGAAAAGCCGCTGCTGAAGTCGTATCAGAAGACCAAGCCCCCGCTGGGGTGGCCGCGCGAGACCGACTCGCTATGCCCGCGCTGTGTCCCGGAAGCCCGCCAGGAGATCCTTAGCGGCAAGCAGCCGCTGTCCATTCTGCTCAACGAAAAGGTGGGCGAGATCAAGGCCCAAGTCATCGAGCGCGATGGCAAGATCCTGATGGTGAAGGACTGTCCAATTCACGGACACTTCGAGGACGTGATGTCCATCGATACGGCATTTTTCAAGCACCTGGAAGAGTGCTTCCCCGGCCGCGACATCCGCGCGCACAACGATTCCCACCTGCATCATCACGGCTCCAGCACCATTACGCATGGCCGCGGCTCCGTGCTCACGGTAGATCTGACCAACCGCTGCAACATGATGTGCGATCCGTGCTTCATGGACGCCAACCAAGTCGGCTTCGTGCACGAACTGACTTGGGAAGACATTCAGACCCTGCTCGACAACGCCATCTCCATCAAGCCCAAGCGCCAGATGTCGGTGCAGTTCTCGGGCGGCGAGCCCACCATTTCGCCTTATTTCCTGGACGCCGTGTCGTACGCCCGCAAGGTCGGCTATACCAGCGTGCAAGCCGCCACCAACGGCATCGAGTTTGCGAAGAGCCCCGAGTTCTGCCGTAAAGCCGCGGAAGCCGGTCTGCGTTATGCCTATCTGCAATTCGATGGCATCGGCAACGCCGCCAACTCCCACCGCAAAGTCGGCAACCTGTTCGACGTAAAGCTGCGGGCCATCGAAAACCTGTACAACAACGGCGTGGACATCGTGCCCGTCATCACGCTGATCAACGGCATCAATAACGAGCAGGTCGGCCGCGTCGTCCAGTTCGCGCTCGACAATCCCAAGCGCATTCCGTTCCTTTCGTTCCAGCCAGTTTCGTTTACCGGCCGCGACGAGGCCGTCACCGACGAGCGCCGCATGGCCCAGCGCTACACGCTGGCGCACCTGGCGCACGACGTGAAGAACCAGACCGGCCTGGGCGAACCCGCCCGCGACTGGTTCCCGTTGTCCTTCATCAGCACCTTCTCCGATTGGTCCGACCTGGTGCATGGCCCGGATTACCAATGGGGCCAGTTGAGCTGCGGATGCCATCCGAACTGCGGCGTAGGCATGGCCGTGATGGTGGATAAGCTGACCGGCGAATCGGCGCCCGTCACCTCGTTCTTGAACGCGGACCGCCTGGCCAAGGACGTAGCGCGGGTCAACGACGCCGGGCGTGGCAAGTGGCTGTCGATTATAGGCATGGCGCTGTCGGTCGCCCGCAATTACGATCCCTTCAAGGCGCCCACGCACTTCAAGCTGACCGATATGCTGAAGAAGTTCGACAAGACCTTCGGCGCAACCGGCAAGAGCTATGGCAAAGTGGGCGCGGACCGCACCTTGGCGGATATCGAGAAGCGCCGCCAGGACCGCTGGAATTTCCTGCTGATCGCCGGCATGTGGTTCCAGGATCTGTTCAACTACGATTTCCGCCGCACCGAGCAGTGCATCATCCCCTACGCCACGCAGGAAGGCGAGATCTCGTTCTGCGCCTACAATACCGGCATCGGCTGGCGCAACATTATCGAGAAGATGCACATGACGGCCACGCTCACCAAGTGGTATGAGGAGAATGGCCGGCACGAGATCTTTGCCGGGGGCAAGAAGGTCGCGTTGCAGACCGTCGAGCACTCCATGGTGCTGCGCGACGGCATCATCACCACCGAGGTGCAGCACGATCTCGACAAGCTGGGCATCGCCAAGAACTCCGGCGAAGAGAAGCTGCGCGCCCGCGCCGCCAAGATCAAGCAGGACGAAGAGAACGCGCGCATGGCGAAGTTGTACCGCCAACACGTGCTGAAGGAACAGCCCACGCCCGACTTGGTGCCGCTGGGATCCATTCAACTCGCGCCAAAGGCCGCGCCGGTTGAGCAGGTCGAGGAACGGGAAGAGGTCGGCTCCTTCGGAGATTAGTCCTCAGCACCGTCAGAGCAAGTAGAGTTCTCTGAACCATCTTACGAAGGGTTCCGCATATTCCGACTTCGGATTTAGTATCTTCCTGGTGAGAGCAAGTCCCGGCGAATAGCCGGGCGGATCCTGCCATGCGAGCCAAGTATATAACTCAGCTTTCGGTATATGCGGCACCCTGCACGTCGCTCCGTGCGAGATCGCTTCCGACACGCTCGAACAGGCCAACTGCCATGGCACGTCTTGCTCGTCGGGAACCAGATAGCGCAGGAAGCTCTCCAGGTCACCTGGTGAACTATTGTCCGGCATAACCCACAAGCCGAACCGTTTCTCGTCATTATCCACAACGAGGCCGCCGTCGGGCATTGTGTCGGGCAGACTTGGGAATAGACTGGCGCATAGTTGCCGGACCCGCTGATAGCGGCCGGAGACCGATTGGTCGGCGTCTAGCACTACGCCGACGACTCTAGCATTCGATGCTTTAATCTCCGTGGTTAAATAGGCTGGCGCAAGGATCTCATCGACGCTGTTTCCTAAATCGACCAAGACCGGCCACCGTTCGCTCTCCTTCGGCCAGGCAATATGGTGCCCCATTAATCCGATGACGGAGTGCTTGTCATCGGCGCCTTCGACAATCAGGATCTTTGGAAAATCACGTTTTTTGAGCAATGGGGTGCGTATTCAGCGAACTTCAATATCCCTTGAAGCGGCCACGGTGATCTCCTCTTCGTCATAGGGAACGGCGCGCTTCTTTCCCACTTCGATCCGTTGCACAGTCACCGACTTCTTCGCTTCCCGCCCTGAGCACATCTGAGCCAAGCTATACACACAGTCGTAACTGTGGGTCGTGGCGAAGATTTGCACGTCCAGTTCCTGCGCGGCATTATAAATAAGTTTCCACATCTGCGACATCACACTATAGTGCAGACCGGTATCGATCTCATCGACTAGAAGCACGCCGCCCCTGCACTGAGTGATAGCGATCGACATAGCGAGCATACGCCACATTCCATCGCCCATACTGCCGATGGGTACCGGCAGGTCCGACCCCGCGCGCTTGACGATGAACCCGCCCCGCGCCGGCGCCGGGTAGTAAGTAGTCGTAGTCTGCGCGATTCGTTCAATGCTGGAATCGAGGAAGCGTAGAGCTTCCAAGACTAGCTCCTCGGAAGGGGTAAGAGCAATGCTGTTCCAAGCGGTCGCCAGACGAGCCGAAGAGAAATCCGGCGCGATAAATAACGCGGGCGGCCGATGATTGGAGAGGCCTCGCAACTCGGACATATCCGTGATCAGCCCTTCGGACGCAGACAGTTCAATCGTGTCAAGTAGCGGACGCTGCGGCGTGGCTCTGACCTCAAGATTGAGCCCCCGGGGCCGCGCGACGCCGGCGTCGGATTTTGGCGGGACGTCCTTGACAGTCAATTGAATCGTTCTGCGTATCCGACCTGCAGCAGAGATTCGAATGGATGCTTCCGCTCGTAATGCGTGCCCGGCAAACAGATGGGCGATGGCGAGTTCTGGGAAGGGATGCTCCGGTACGGGGTTTGTAGGAGCTAGCTGTTCACCACGCCACCAGAGCAACTGTTTTAGTGCATCTGCATCGCCCGCAGAATACAGCAGGTAGACCGCCTCCAGCACGGACGTCTTGCCGCTGTTATTCGTCCCGACTAGAAGATTAATCCGGCCGAGACCGTCCATCTCAAAGGTGTCGAAACCTCGATATCCCTCAATGCGGATAGACGAAATCATGCGCTTCCACCGCCCATCTTCGCGGTGCGGGCGTCTTCCCACGAAGCATACCACATCTTAGCCGGCCGTAGGCCTGCATTGGCCGCAGCGGGTGCTTAACCGTTTTGGGGAAACCGCTCCCTTACGGTCGCGGCTCGGTAACGGTCGCGTTGATTTCGCAAGGCTTACTGAGCCGCGACCGTCAGGGAGTGCCCCATGGCCCTGCGGGCCACCAAAGATGATGAAGACGCGCCTTCGTGGGGCGGGCGCCCTCGCCCGCGGACCGGCGCCCTCGCCGGTCCAACGGCC
>Ga0181536_10005016_pt1 | contig 13780 bp, 11 predicted proteins | sample PEATcosm2014_Bin_41_FD_121105 | JGI IMG/M metagenome (GOLD analysis project Ga0181536, IMG submission 121105) | Peatland microbial communities from MTU Mesocosm Facility, Houghton, MI, USA - PEATcosm2014_Bin17_60_metaG | ecosystem: Environmental > Terrestrial > Soil > Wetlands > Peat | place...
CCAGGCGAGGTACGAGCCGAGTTGCTGGCTGGTGAGCATGATTGATCAGGGAAACCGGCAGCGGACCGGGACCCGGCGCCGAGCGGTTGAGGACTATGCGACGGAGGCCGTTTGCAAACGGCCGGGCGCGAGTCCGCGGCTTAAGCTAAAGCACATCCCTGCAATGATGCTTTAACGATTGCCGATTCGAACGGGACGCGGATGCCGAATTGCCTCGCGATGTTCATACCGGGGGTTCTTCTCGAAGGCCCGTGGGCCCTGGCCGGAACCGCGGCGATGAAGCATGAATCGGGCTATCATCAAGCATGAAGCTGCCTCCTTTCCTGTTGGACCAATGGCTGGCGCAAAAGTTCTCCGCTGATCCGCCCATCGAATTCGACCTGGGATCCAGCACGGGGCCGATCTGGACGTTGCGGGAATTGCTCGCACTGGGCGGCGATATGGGTGAGCTCCTCGAGACCAGCTTGTTCTACACGCCTCCCGCCGGCTCCGCGGAGCTTCGCGAGGAATTGGCGGCCATGGAAGGCGTCGGGCCAGAGAGCGTTCTCGCGATGACCGGCGCAGCCGAGGCGCTCTTAATCCTGCTTCATCTCGCCGCCGAGCCAGGCGCCAACGTCGTGCTTCCCAATCCAGGATTCCCCACTAATGAGGCCGTGGCACAATCCCTGGGTCTGGAAACCCGCTACTATACGCTGCGGGCGATTCACAAATTTCAGATCGACCCGGATGAGATCCGCCGGCTCGTCGATCGCCGGACGAAGCTCGTTCTGGTGAATTCGCCGCACAACCCCACGGGCGCAGTCCTCGGCGAAGCCGAAATGGAAACGCTGCACAATTTCTGCGCTGAGCGCGGCGTGCAGTTCGTTTCCGACCAGGTCTACCATCCTATCTATCACGGTCCGGCGATGCGGTCGGCGGCGCGCTTTCCCCACGCGACGGTGCTCGGCGATTTTTCGAAGGCGCTCTGTTTAAGCGGCCTGCGGATCGGTTGGATGATCGAACCGGATGCGCGCCGCCGCGAGGACTATCTGAATGCGCGCAGTTACTTTACCGTTTCGAGCACGACGCTTGGCGAGCGCCTGGCGACACTGGCCTTGCAACATCGCGATGCGATCTACGACCGCACGCGCCGCGTCGCGGCGGCCAATCTGCCCCTGCTGGACCGGTTGTTCGCGGAGCATCCCGATTGGCTTGGCTGGGTCCGCCCCGCCGGCGGTATGACCGCCTTTCCGTGGCTTGCGAACGGCGGGGACGCCCGTGAGTTTTGCCGGAGTTTGGCGCAATACGGCATCCTGCTGGCGCCCGGCGACTGCTTCGGCATGCCATCCCACTTCCGTCTTGGCTTTGCAGCGAGCGGTGAACGCTTTGCTCAGGGCATCGAACGGTTTGCCGCGGTATTACAGAAGGCGAGACTGCGGCCGGCCCAGCATGCGTAACCTTATATCTCCCCGGCGACAACCGCGGACTTCCGCCACCCTTCTCCAGTAGCGTGGATGCCGGTCGCGTTCTATGGTCCGCGGAAGTTTACTTCCAGTTGCGCAGCCACCGGCACGGGTTTGCCGTCTTTTGTGCCGGGACGAAAACGCCATCGGCTGGCGGCCTGCATGGCAAGAACGTTAAGGTCCGGATTCAAGCCCTGCCTTACCTGCATGTTGACGGGCTTGCCGCTGGAATCGATTACGGCGATCAGAACCACCGTGCCGGCGGAGTTCGCCTGCAAGGGCTCCGATTTGAAACGCAGGAGCGGCAGCGTAATGCCCGACTCCGCCCAGTAAATGGTATCGTCCACCGGTTCGGGATTGGACTGAGCTGCCGCGGCCGCGGGCAAGGGGGCGTATTTCGCTCGCTGTTCCAGGGGGGTCGCGTCGACGCGCACCTGGCGCGTGCTGTAGTACAAGGTAACCCGGATGGCCACGGCTAATAGCACGGCGATCACGACCGCGGCCACAACGCGCAGGTAGTCTGGCTTCTCGGGGCGAGCCGTCTCATCGAGGATACTGAGCAACTCGGGCGCGGGCAAGTAACTTCCCCGTTCAGATCCAAAGAGGTCTTCGCCCTTTTCAAAGACGGGCGCATCGCCCTCCTTCAGCAACTGAAAGGACGGCGGATTGACGGATCGGCTAAAGGGTTCGTTGCCTGCCGGCGCCTGGCCGACATACGATGCCGGTGTCACCTGCCGTATGGTCTCAATCAACTGCTGTCGCAACAGAGTCGCGCTTTGGTTGGCAGGGTCGAGCGCCAAAGCGTTGTCGACGGCGTCCAGCGCGGTGCGATAGGTAACCAGAGCCGCGCCGTGCCCCTGAGATGCCAACTGTTGTTTCGCCGTGGCCACGAGATCGCGTACTTGAGATTCCAGGAACAGATCCATCACTTCATGCGGTCCAACCGAAGCCGGCCCTTCTGAGAACAGGATATCAATCCGTGGAGCGGCGCACCCTGCGCAGCTTGCGGCAGTTCATGCGGACATGATGTTCCGCACGACTGCGGCGGCCTGGCGATGCGACGCCGGGATGGGCCGACTTTGTCCGCGCGTGTCCTGGCACAATGGATTCGTGAACCCACCCATCCTCTCGCGCCGCGATCTCCTGGCCCTCTCGGCTGGCTTTCCCGCCGTTGCTTCCGCGCAGCCGTCTCGCGCGGTTGACGGCTATGTCGATATCCTGCGGCCGCCGGACCTCGCCATCGCCTTCCTCGAGAGCGGCCCGCTTCCGCTCGCCCGCGAAGGCCACCGATGGAACGGCGGCGGCATCTCGGTGCAGGCCGAACCGGCTGCCGGAGGCATGCCTATCCGGATCGAGGCGCCGGAAGCCCCCTTGCTCCGCCTGCATCTCCGCTGGCGGGCGGCCGTGCCGGAGCGCTGGCGCATCCTGGGCGACCAGTGGGAGCGCAGCTACGGGGATCTGGAATGGCGCGGGGTGATCGGCGAGCGCATCCTGCCCTGGTATTTCCTGGCTTTCGACGGCCGCGCCACGCACGGCTACGGCGTGGCTACGGGAGGCGCATGCTTCACGTTTTGGCAGGCCGACCCCGGGGGTATCTCCCTGTGGCTGGATCTGCGCAATGGAGGCTCCGCCGTTCGCCTGGGCCCGCGCACGTTGCAGGCTGCCGTGGTGCGAGTGCGCCGCGGGGCCGCTGGCGAGGACGCTTTCCAATCGGCGCGGCGCTTTTGCCGGCTGCTGTGCGCCGCGCCACGCCTTCCCTCGGCGCCCGTTTACGGCGGCAACAACTGGTATTACGCCTACGGCCGCAACTGTTCGGCCGCGGCCATCGAGCGCGATGCCGGCCTGATGGGGGAACTGGCCCCATCCGGGCCCAACCGGCCCTTCATGGTGATCGATGACGGCTGGTCGCTCACCAACACCGCCGGCCCGTGGGAACGCGGCAACGCCGGCTTTCCCGATATGGCGGGGCTGGCCGCGGCCATCAAACAGCAGGGCGTCCGTCCCGGCATCTGGCTGCGCCCGCTGTGCACCACTGCCGAGGTTCCGCCGGCCGCCCGCCTGCGGCCGCGCGCCGGCGCGCGCAACGCGACGCTCGATGCGAGCCTGCCCGAGACGCTCGAAACCGTCCGCCAGGACATGAGCCGCATGGTTTCCTGGGGGTTTGAGATGATCAAGCACGACTACACGAGTTTCGATTTGCTGGGCCGCTGGGGCTCCTCGATGGGGGCCGACCTCACCGAAGCCGGCTGGCACTTCGCCGACCGCTCCCGCACCACCGCCGAAATCGCGCTGGCCCTCTATCGCGCCATTCGGGAAGCAGCCGGGGACGCGGTTGTTATCGGCTGCAATACTTTCGGACATCTGTCCGCCGGCGTATTTGAGCTGCAGCGCACAGGCGACGACACCAGCGGCCGGGACTTCCACCGCACGCGGCGGATGGGCGTCAACACGCTGGCGTTTCGCGGCCCACAGCACCGCGCCTTTTTCGATCTCGACGCCGATTGCGCCCCCATCACGGCGCAGGTCTCCTGGGACCTGGCTGCGCGCTGGCTGGATCTGGTGTCGCGCAGCGGGACCGCGCTGTTCGTCTCCCCCGATCCCGCGGCGGTCAACGCCGAGCCGAAGCAGGCACTCCGGCGAGCGTTTGCAGCCGCCGCTCAAACGCGCGAGCTTGCCGAACCGCTCGACTGGATGGACACCACCACGCCCGGCCGCTGGCGCATCGATGGACGAGCGGTGGATTACGACTGGTACGGCGCGGAAGGAGCCTCGCCCTTCCCGCGCTAACGGCGGGATTGATTCAAGGCTGCGGGTGTTTGGAGGACCGATGGTCCGCCGCACCATTCGATTCGTCTGAGCGGCCCACGTGATCACTCCCGTCCGGGCTATAATGCGAGCCTGGATTGGAATATGCGTCTACGCTGTGTGTTTGTCGCGCTTCTATGCGCCCAGGCAAGTTTCGCGCAGGTGAGCGAAAAGCTGCTGCAGGGGATGCAATATCGGCTGGTGGGACCGTTTCGAGGTGGGCGCGTGCTCGCGGTGGCGGGCGTCCCGGACGATCCCGAGACCTACTACTTCGGGGCCGCCTCGGGAGGCGTTTGGAAGAGCGTGGATGGCGGCGCGCACTGGACTCCCCAGTTCGATAAGGAAGACACGGCGTCCATCGGCAGCATCGCGGTCGCTCCATCCGATCCGAATATTATCTACGTAGGCAGCGGCGAGGGCTGCCTGCGCGGCAACATCTCTTATGGCGATGGCGTGTACCGCTCGAACGATGGCGGCAAGACCTGGACGAACCTCGGATTGCGCGACACGCAGCACATTCCGCGAGTGGTTGTGGATCCGCGCAATCCCGATATCGTGCTGGTAGCCGCGCTGGGCCACGCGTTCGCGCCGAATGCCGAGCGCGGCGTTTATCGCACCGTGGACGGCGGCAAACACTGGACGAAGGTGCTGTACGTGGACGAAAACACCGGCGCCACGGACATTTCGTACGCGCCGTCGAATCCCAGCATCGTCTTCGCAGCCATGTACCAGGTGCAGCGGCAGCCGTGGACTTTCGTGAGCGGAGGAGCGGGAAGCGGCCTGTACCGCTCGAGCGATGGAGGCGTGACGTGGAAGCATCTCACCGGCAACGGCCTGCCCGAAGGCGTGCTGGGAAAGATCGGGGTCTCCGTCTCGGGCGCGGATGCGGACCGTGTTTACGCGCTGATCGAGGCCGCGAAGGGCGGCCTGTTCCGTTCCGGCGATGGCGGCGAAAAATGGGAGCGCGTCAACGACGACGAACGCTATCGCCAGCGCGCGTGGTATTTCAGCCACATCTTCGCCGATCCGAAGAACGCCGACACGGTATATGCGCTCAACACCGGCATGTTTCGCTCGACCGACGGGGGAAAGAGCTTCACGCTGCTTGCGGCGCCGCACGGCGATCATCACGCGTTATGGATCGACCCCGCCAATCCATCGCGCATGATCAACGGCGACGACGGCGGCGCGACGATCTCGATCGATGGCGGCAAGAACTGGACGCCGCAATTGAACCAGCCGACGGCGCAGTTCTATCACGTGGTCACCGACAACCGTTTCCCTTACTACCTTTTCGGCGCGCAGCAGGACAATACGGCGCTGGCCACGGCCGCGTGGAGCGACTTCGGGCTGATCGGCATGCGCAACTGGTACGAAGTGGCCGGCTCGGAGAGCGCGTTCATGGCCGCCGATCCGCGCGATGGAAATATTGTTTACGCCGCCGGCCAGGGCGTGACGCGGTTCGATAAGCGCACCGAGCAGGGGCTGGATATTTCCCCGTGGCCGGTGGATTTCGCGGGGCATGGCGTGGGCGACTTCCCGCACCGTTTTCAGTGGACCGAGCCGATTCTGTTTTCGCCGCACGATCCCAATGTGATTTACACGGCGGGCGAAGTGGTTTTCAAAACGACCAACCAGGGAAAGAGCTGGACCATCATCAGCCCGGACCTGACGCGCAACGATAAGTCAAAACAGGCAGCTTCGGGCGGGCCGATCACGGAAGACAATACCAGCGTGGAATACTATGACACGATTTTCGCGCTCACCGAATCGCCGCTCGAGAACGGGCTGCTGTGGGCGGGAAGCGACGACGGGCTGATCCACGTTTCGCGCAACGGCGGCGGCTCGTGGCAGAACGTCACGCCCTCCGCCATGCCGGAGTGGGGCACCGTGAGCCTGATCGACGCCTCGACTTATGTTCCGGGCGCCGCATATGCGGCGGTGGATCGCCACAAGCTGGACGATTTCAAGCCGTACATATTCAAAACCAGCGATTACGGCAAGACCTGGACGGAGATCGTGACAGGCATCCCGCCCGGCTCCTATGTCCACGCGGTGCGGCAGGATCCTAAAGGCAAAGGTCTGCTGTATGCGGGGACGGAAACCGGCGTATTCTTTTCGATTGACGACGGCGCGCACTGGCAGAAGCTGCAATTGAACCTGCCAACCGTTCCGGTGCACGATCTGGTGGTGAAAGACGACGATCTGGTAGTGGCCACGCACGGGCGCGCGTTTTGGATTTTGGACGACGTGACGCCGCTGCGGAACCTCACGGCGGTGAATGCGGAGACGGCCATGAAGCTGTTTGCGCCGCGTCCCGCTTACCGCCTGCGCATGCCGGATGCGATAGACCGCCGTGTGCCGGCGGGCGAGAATCCTCCACCTGGCGCGATGGTTTATTACTATTTCCAGACGGCGCCCAAAGACGAGGTCAAGCTGGAGATTCTGGATCGGGATGGCAACCTGGTGAAAACCTACTCGAGCGCCAGGAAGGAAGAGGAGGCGGGCCCGGCGGAATGGCCCGACGTACAGCACCTCAGCGAAACTCTGCCGGTTCACGAGGGGCTGAACCGTTTCAGTTGGAACCTGCGCTACGAGGATCCGGTGAAGGTTCCAGGCACGTTTTATGAGACCGATATTCCGCCGAAAGGACCGATGGCGCTGCCGGGCACATACCAGGTGCGGCTCGCGGCCGGCGGCCGGAGCCAGACGGCCGCGCTGGAGCTGCGTAAAGATCCGCGCATCGATATCTCGCGCGCCGACCTGGAAAAGCAATTCGACCTGGAAAAGCAGATCGCGCGCCGCCTCACCGCGCTGCACAAGGCCGTGAACGGCATTCGCGACCTGCGCTCGCAGATCGACCGCCTGGAGGGGCGCTACAAAGACACGGCCGCATGGCAGCCGCTGAAACCGCTGGCCGACGACTTGCGGAAGAAACTCGCGGCTATGGAAGAGAAGATGATCCAGGTGAAGATGAAGAGCACCGAAGGCGACTTGCGCTACCCGACCATGATGGACGAACAGTTGATCTACCTCAACTGGAGCGTGGACGGTTCCGACGCCGCGCCGACCGACGGCCAACAGCAGCTCTTCGCCGACTTGAGCGCCAAATTGCAGGAGCAATTGAACGCCTGGGACCAGGTGCTGAGCCGCGACGTGCCGGCCTTGAACCGCGCGGCCGAAAAGGAGAAGATCGCAGTGGTGGATGGCAAGGGGGAGTAGGCGCGGGGATATCATCGGCCTCGCATGGCGGCAGGTGATCGCGGATCCCGACGCTCTGCCTGTGGCATTCGGCCGCGGCCTCAAGGGAACGAAACCAACGGTTTCTTTCCCTTGGAACCTTTTCTTCCCTTTTCGGACCATGACGGCGCGCCTGCGTGGAAGGGAGACTTGCCCGCCGATATCGGCTGCGACCAAGGCGATCGAGTTGCCGCGGGAAAGGATGCACGCGGTGATTCACGGCGTTTCCCACGACGAGTTCATGGCGCAGCACCAAGCCGCTCACATCCAGGTTCCACGCCATGGAGCACGGGCGGGAGAGCGATTGAGGTTCCGTGGGAACGCAGCGTCAGGAATAGCCGAAAGGACGCTGTATGCCGTATTCAGGAAATCGGGAGTCACAGATGCACACGCCCATCGCTATCGCCACACGCCGGCGGCCAGACCTCCTGGGGAAGCCAGTTTACAAACCGTGGCGGACATTCTGGGCAACACCGCCGAGGTGGTCCGAGAGCATTACGGGAAATGGTCCAAGGGCCGGCAGGACACTATTGACCGGCTGATGGTTGCGCACTTTCAGAGTGCGCAGCCTACAAACCCAGTCACAAAAAAGTCTCACGAAATCTCAGGGGCCGTAAACTAATGGCCCCCAAAGAGGTTTTTTGGTGCGGGGGGGACTTGTTCTCTTGCGCCACATTGAAAACACGTAAGTTATACACGACACGAAGCCCCCAAAATACCAGAAGTGCCAGAAGCACGCCGCCAAGTCACACCACGAGTCACACGGCACGCGGCGGCAAATGCAGAATCGGCTGCAAGCCTCCCCTTATCAAGTGCTTAGCGCCGATTGCCAGATTCTTGCGGTCCGGGCCTAGCAGCAGTGGCAAAGTAACGGCCACCCCGCGGATCGGCTACAGGTAGGCACCTCGGCGCTCGGCAAGAATAGACCATTTGCGCTCGCCAAAAGTGACCCACACTAAGAACACGATTTGCCCGTGGGCAAAGGGAGAAGCGACATCATCCACGCCGAAGGCGTGCGGTTTGCCGTTGCATCATCGGCGCAACGAGAACCTGGAGTAAAGCGGTCGCGCCGGGGCTCGGCGTCGGCACTCGCAGGCAACTGCCACCGCCCTCTACCTTCACCTCGATGGAACTGAGGGCCTGCAGTTGATGCAACCCTTCTTCCACGGTGACATCCAACGAGGCCCATGCCCGGCTCATTTCGCGCCGGATCAGATAAGCCAGCATCACCACCAGCACATGTCCGCAGGTGTGTTCGGCGGTGCGTACGTAGATCGGACGGGTTTCCAGGTGCGCGGTTTTGCACGTGCGGAACGCCTGCTCGACGAGCGTCAACTCCTTGTAGCGATCATGTACCGCTCAGGCGGATGGTTCCGCATTGCGCCTTCGCCAACTCGGTGCCAGCCAATGCCGTCCGCCGCAGAGTCTGCAGCAGGACATAGGTGATCGAAGAGAAGTACAGCCGCAGTTGATTCGACCACATCTTGCCCGTACTGGTGCGATCCGCAAACAGATCCAACTGCTGTTCCTTGATGCGATTCTCCGGACACTCGCCGCGGGCGCAATACTCCTTCTCATACAACTCCTGCGCCGCCATTTGCTGTGCGGACAACGAGGTCACTACGAAGCGCGGATTGGCGCCTTTGGCGATGTGCTCGGCCTTGGCGATCACCCGCCGCGGTCGGCTCCAGGTGTCCTGGGTAGCATAGAGGAATTCCGTGAACACCCGGGCGGAGGTTTTGGTTTGCTCGAATTGCTTCTCGGCTTGCGCCATCTCCGGCTCGATCTGTTTCTTCAACCGCGCGTTCTGCGCCAGCCCGAAAATGTAGTCCATTCCCTCGCGCTCGCACCACGCCATCAACTTCTCGCGGCAGAAACCGCCGTCGCCGCGTAACAGAATCTTCACTGCCGGCCAGCGCTGGCGAATGCGCGCCACCACAGGCTCCAACTCCTCCACCGAATCGGCCGAAGCGTCGATATTGGACATGCGCAGGCGCGCGCACAACAGATGCTCCCCGCAAAATACGTACAACGGCAGATAGCAGTAATCGTGATAATAGCCGTGATAAAAGCGCCCTTCCTGTTGACCGTACACGATATCGTCGGTGGCGTCCAAATCGAGAATGATCCGCTCGGGAGCCTGTTCATGCGCTTCCAGGAACAGGTCCACCAGCAGCGCATCGATGCTCTCCGGGTCCACCACGATCTTCTTGGTCTCCGGCTTGTCGGAGTCCTTCTGGCGTGGACTGCCGTCGTAATCCGGCGCCGTCAACTCCAGGCGGTTGAGCGTGCTTTTGCCGGCCAGGGCTTTGCCGCGATCTTGCGTGCGCCGCCGTTGCTCGCCCTTCACATCATCCTTACCCAGCGCCACAGCCAGCATCGGATCGCGCCGCAACTCGTCGTGGTCATTGAGGTCTTCGTAGCCCAGTGCCAACCCGAACACGCGCTGCATGACCAGATCCAACAGCGGGTGCTCAATCTGATCGGCCTTGCGGTAATCGGTGAAGCAGGCGGCGAAGCGGCGCACGATCCCAGTCCTCGCCTCCAGTTTCTTCAACACCAACACTCCGCCATCGGAGGTGATGTCGCCACCATCGAAGCGCCAAACCAACTCCCGTCCTCCCAGCTGTTGCGACGCTTCCAGTGGCTGAGCGAGGGGATTGAATCGTCTCGGAGCAGATAGCGGAGTGATCACCAGTCCCATGCCGATCAAGACGCCAGGCGGCACGCGAAGGTAACATCGATAGGCAACAATGTTTTGGCATTCCTTGGAATACTACAGTACTATGGTAGTAGGAAATCATTCGCCAGAATCCGTATAACCTGAATAGATATGCCCGCGCGCAAACCACCCCGCCCGGCCCTTGGCGCCCCCGCCCAACGCTTCCGCCATGCCCAGCAAGAGCTCCACCAACTGGACTATTTCCTAAAAGGGACCGTCTCCAAGCGAATGATGAAGTGCGGCCAACCGCAGTGCGCCTGCCATCGCGATCCCTCCCAGCGTCACGGCCCCTACTTCGAATGGACCTACAAGGTCAAGGGCAAGACGATCAACGTTAAGCTCAGCGCGCAAGCCGCCCCACTCTATCAGGCTGCCACCAAACAGAACCGTAAACTCAAGGCCGTTCTGGCCAAGATGGAACGCTTGTCCCGAGCCGCATTAGCTCGCTTGGCGAAGCAAGCTGAGAATGCCGACTGATCGGGGCCATACAGACTGTTTTCCACTCCACCGCCTCTTCGTTGCCTATCCCTTTTGTTATCTGCCGCTTGCCCCTCACTGCCAGCTCCGGAGCAAAATACGATGAGAAATCCGGGTTAATCCCGAGCATCGGCTCGAATGCGAGCGCTGCCTATGTTCCGCTTTCGAAAGGGGATAGCTTGGAGTGAGGGTGCCTTAACGTCGCCGATTATGCCGCTCGCTCACTTAGGGAAACATTGGGCCGGGCGCGTTGTCGCGCGGACCTCCAGCCAGGTAGCGTGGGCCGCAAGTTCCGCTTTCGAAAGGCGATGCTCGCCCCGTTGCCCGAAGATCCCGCCTCTGTTGGGTCGCGTTCTCAGCACCCGCCCCGGGACTGAGGTGCCGAAGCCGCCGCGTGCTGCGTCCACTGCGGCCGTTTCCTCCGCTGCTCCAGCGGTCTCTCACAGGGTCGCCGCTCGGCCGATCAAGATTTGGCGCTCCCCTGGATGTCCGGCGGGCGGATGTGCGAGGGAGGGCGAATGCGATGTAGATTCCGCCCTTGGGATCGCCGGGCCGTCCTTTGCCGCCGGTCGCATAAATGACCACGAACTGTCGACCGCCAGCCTCATAGGTTGCCGGCGTGGCGTTGCCTGCCATTGGCAAGGTTGCATCCCATAGCAACTTCCCCGTGAGCTTGTCAAACGCGCGGAACTTCCGGTCGAAGTCCGTGGCGCCGATGAACACCAACCCACCGGCAGTCACGATGGGACCACCATAATTCTCCGTGCCCGTGTCCCTCACGCCCTTCTCTGCAAGTTCCGGGTACTCCCCCAGCGGGATCTTCCACGCGTATTCCCCGGTGTTCAAGTTGATGGCGTTGAGCGTCCCCCAGGGGGGCGCAACGGCTGGATAGCCATCGGGGTCGAGAAACTTGTGGTACCCGGTGAACCGGTATTTTGGTGACGTAGCCGGCGAGCCAGTCGTTGCCAGTTCCTTGTTCTCGCCGCTGATAATGTACGCGACCAACGCCGCCAGTCCGACCGGCTCAGGTTCGGAAAGGAAGGCATGCGCCCCCCACCCTGCCGGATGATCGATGTAATCTCGGCCGGACTGCGCTTCGATCCGAGGTCGGTCAGCGCAGGTAACTGGGGCGGAGCACCCTTAAGATCGTCCCTATGGCAGACCGCGCAGTTCGTGAGATAAACCTGTCGGCCGGAATTGCCACCGGTGTTCTCGGCGAGGCTCGAAGTCCATGCCAAGTCGTTCGCATTAACATACAGCAGCCCCGTTTCAGGGTCAAAAGCAGAGCCGCCCCATTCCGCGCCGCCGTCGAAGCCAGGGAAAACCACCGTCTCCCGACCGACGCTCGGCGGTACGAATTGGCCATCACTGCGGAGAATTCGAAAGTGATCGAGAGCCCATTGGTGAGCTTCCGGCGTGCGGTTGGAAAGCATGTCTTCGGTCAGCAACTGCCGTGCAAACGGCGCTGGCTTGGTCGGTAGCGGCTGCGTTCCCGCTGCGACCTCTCCAGGCACCGTGCTCGGCGGATACGTCCGGTATTCAATCGGGAATAGCGGCTTGCCATTGGTACGGTCGAACAGATACACCCAACCTTGCTTGGTCGTCTGGGCAACGGCATCCACCGTTCTTCCGTCGCGTTTTACGGTGACCAAGCTGGGCGGTGATGGGAAATCGCGGTCCCACAAATCATGCCTGACCCCCTGGAAATGCCAAATTCGTTCGCCAGTCGCAGCATTCAATGCCAGCAGCGTGTTTGCGAAGAGATCATCCCCCAAGCGGTCGGCCCCATAAAAATCGGAGGCGGCCGAGCCAGTTGGAACATAGACGATGCCGCGCCGGTTGTCCAACGCTAGGCCGGCCCAGTTGTTTGCGCCGCCGGAGTAGGTCCACGCATCTCTTGGCCACGTGTCATAGCCGAATTCACCCGGATGTGGGATGGTGTGGAACGACCAGCGGAGCGCGCCGGTTCTGACATCGTAGGCGCGTATATCGCCGGGAGGCGCCGGCAATGCCTCGGGCTCGCGTCCTCCGATGATCAGGAAATCCTTATAAACGATTCCTGGAGTGGTCAGAACAATCGACTGCTTCTCGGAATCGCGTCCCAAGCTTTCGCGAAGATCGATCCGACCGTCCTTGCCGAAACTGGATATTGGTTTACCCGTGGCTGCGTTGAGCGCGTAGACATAGCTCCGAACCGCCGCAAATACACGCCGCTCGTTCCCAGAAACCCAATAGACGACACCGCGGTTGGGGCCACGCCCCGGAATTCCGGAATCAAATCGCCACAGCAGCTTTCCCGTGCTGGCGTCCAAAGCTATCACCTTGTGTGTGGGAGTGATGCCGAAGAGAACGCCATTCACGACAATAGGCTGGGTCTCTGAATCGCCTTGCCCATCGGTCGTGTCGTAGGCCCAGGCTACGTCCAACGCACCCACATTGAAGCAGTTGATTTGCTTGAGGGATGAATAGCGGATCTCTGCGGAGCCTCCGCCGTAAGCTGGCCAGTCTCGTCCTCCGCTGGTCCCGGCCCCGGAAGCGCCTTCCCGGCTGCTGGCGGCACACAGAACCAAACCCGCCAAGACCACGATGTGACTGGAAGTCTTCAAGATGTACATTCTGACGCTCCGGTGACCGACCTCCAAACCATGCACACCATCCATCCAACGGCCTGAGTTGCAAGGGCGCTTGGTTTCTGGAGTTGTTCGAAAGGCGTTTTCAGGCCGAGTTGGACGTTCTTCGCCGTGGGATTATCCGTTTCCACGCGGAATTCCTGAATGGCGTCCGCATCCGGCGGCATCTGCGAGTCATAGCCGTGCCAGCTTTCGTTGTGCACCGAACCGTCGAAGATCAGCGAACCCGCACCTTGCTTCAAGCCGCAGACGCGAATTGCCCCGCCTCCTTCCATTCCCGGAACGGTGTTAAAGAGGTTCAAGATGTTCCGCCCATTTTCGGGCAATTCCTCTATCCCGCTGCCGCTCTATACATCCGCGCATAATTAAAGGGACATAAAGATCAACAAAAAGGCCGGAGGTATGAGCGGATGATTGCGGGGTGGCACTGCATTTCGCCAAAGACGCGAGTCAGGGTGGTTTCG
>Ga0181536_10005017_pt1 | contig 13772 bp, 12 predicted proteins | sample PEATcosm2014_Bin_41_FD_121105 | JGI IMG/M metagenome (GOLD analysis project Ga0181536, IMG submission 121105) | Peatland microbial communities from MTU Mesocosm Facility, Houghton, MI, USA - PEATcosm2014_Bin17_60_metaG | ecosystem: Environmental > Terrestrial > Soil > Wetlands > Peat | place...
ACAGAGGAAAAGTCAAGCCCGGCGAAGATTTGCAAAAATGCCGCCAAACCGAACTTGGAATAGAAACCCCGGTAAACAAACGAACTGGAGCCGCCGCCGTCCCTACCTTACGGAATCACTGGCTACTCACCAACCAGCCGAGAGCTTCGGTAAAACCCATCGACTAGGGAGGATCCGTCGCTGGGGCATCTAATCGGGGCGGATGCCGGCCAAACCCCAACATGCCGACTAGGCAACCACTTGGCTTCCGCCAGTTTCCGTCTATCGCTCTTCAACATCGTAGGCTCGGCAGGCCTTTTAATGGTGCTCGGTGGCAGGTACTATCAGCACTTCCCTGATTAGCAGGAACTGAGTCCCATTCCATTCGTATGCCCGTGTGCCGCAGCGCCTCTCCTTAGGGCAGCCGGTCGCAATTATCAATCGACTGTCTGGTCGGTACTTCAAGGGTTCGAACCGGTCTGCGTTGGCACCCACAGCTTGAACGTAGTCATAGGAGAAGTCCGAAAACGGAGTGTCGAATACTCGACCGGTACGCACGTCCAGCATTGCTGCTCCGATGCATGCGCTTCCGCAACCCCAGATTGCCATTCTGTATTGACCTGCAAAGTCAGGCCGCTTCTCGGCCGCATCGAGGATCGCCCCGGTTTCGCGATCCTCAGGATTTGCGTCAGCGGCCAGCATGGGCTTCGCTGGCTTACCGGCGTACATCTCCGTCGCAGGGAAATTATTGAACGATGGCAGGCCGAGAGCCCTGAGCCGTTGCTCATACTCCGCATAGTGGGCGCTCAATTCTCGACTAGTGCCGATCGCCGCATCGTCGATCGCCGCATTGTCGAACGCCGGATTTGAGGGCGCGATAGCCCGTGCCCGAGCCTGCCACGCCTCGCCTAGCGCAATGTACTCCTGAGCAGGCCGTGGAAGACCTCTAACGCGCAATGCGTCTTGTTTCAGCGTCTCTCCTGCCGTGTACAGGACGGTTGGGTTGGTGCTATGCTCGACGGTCCTGCGCGCCTCCGCAAGGTCCTTGCCTGCCTCGAACGTACCATCGCCTGAGAGTCGCTCGATACCCAGGACGGCCATGGCGAGTTCGTCACCCAAACTGCCCGCGTACTCCTCGTTGTCTGGATCGAGCGCAAGCGCGCGAGTGAGCCAGTCGATAGCAGACTGCTTGTGCGAGTAACATGCCGCGTGCGCGGCGTGAGCGAGAATTATTGCATCATTCGGGTTGCTCTCAATCGTGCGCGCCCACGCAGCATAGACGCGCTGATAATTTCCGGCACTGATCCACTTCACATAGCCAGGATCCGCGAGGCCCTCGACATCACCCAGAAGCGGGATCCTCGGTGAGTTTTCGATGAACCAAAGCAGGTGTCGGATAAAAGCGTCAGAGTTGGCAGAGGGCCCGCCAAGGTTTCCCTGACACAAATAGAAGCGGAGGAGTTCGACGCGGGAACGTTGGTCGGCGGGTGACAGTATGAGCTCCTGCTCCAATTGCACGGCGCGGTCCGATGAGGTTGGGCACAGTTCCGTTGTTTGTGCGAAGGGTGCTGCCAAGCTCAGCAGGGCGACGGACCTAAACACAGCCAAAATGCTCACAAACAGAAGCATATCGCCTTCCCTTCATTTGGGGGTCCACCTCAAGCTGAAGGTCAGCAGTCGCGCTTCCCGGCAGGTGCGGTTATCGGAAACCGCGATTTCACTTGGTCGTCTGGACGCTCACGGCTGAGATCTGGGGTTTGGTGCTCGCTGACGACGAATGTCGACCGCATCGGCAAATCTTCGGAAATCCGAACGCCAATCCCCTATTTCCGCGGCTCGCTCGTTGGCGGTACCAGGCCCTTGATCCGCATATACGTCACAAGGTTGCCGTAATGCTCCATGTTGTGCGCACTATTGAACGCAAGAATCGCCAATTTCGGCTGGTCCCGGCCGAAGAACTTGACCATATCCGCCGCGTGCGCATCCGTCATCGCGCTGTACGCCTTATCGCAATAGGTAAATGCGTCATTGAGAGCCTGCACCAAATCGGCCTTCGACGTCTTGCTCTTCTCGATTCCCGGCGCCGGATTGGTCTCCCCGAGAGCCGCCGAGCAGAACAAATATTGCGCATCCGCCACATGCCCGATGATCTGGCCGAAACTGCGAACCTCGGGAGTCGGCTTGAACGAGTAGTTCTCTTCCGGCATCTTCGCTGCGGCTCGCACCACGTCGCTCCTGCTCATATTGTAAATCCCTTTGATTCCTCCGCTGAGCGGATCGGTCACTGTCTGCGCGCACAACAGTGCGCCACTGAGTGAAAGGAAGCAAAACACGGCGATCGTCTTCATGGATACCCTCCTCAGGGCATCCATTGTACGCTAGCGCGGGATTCGGACGGGAAAACTTTACGTTTGTGGCGGAACCACGCGGACGCTGCTCGCGGCCATCTTGCCCGTCCGGTCCATGCCCAGTTCGTAGATGACCTTTGCCCCCGGCACCAGGTCGCTCGCCTGCCCTTCGTTCAGCCGTGATATGTGGAAGAAAATATCGCGGCCGCCGCTATCCGGGCGAAGAAAACCGAAGCCCTTTTCCTCGAAATAGGTCACGACGGACCCGGTTTCCGCGGCTGGCACATCGGATTCACCACCCGCGCCCTGCGTCCCAGCGCTGGCCGATGCTGGCCGGCCGGATTTGTCCCCTACGCCCTGCTTGATGAGCGCGAGATCGTCTTCGGTCCAATTCGAGACCGGATGCGGCTCGGGCATCTTCAGGTTAGGGTTCTTCTTACGGGCGTCTTCAAAGAGACGTTTTTGTCTGGCGTTCAAGGTCGATTGTTCCTGGATCGCTAGTGCGCCGCAACGGCTGGAGTGGCCGCTTTCTTGCGCCGCGAAGCGCGTTTTTCGGCAGGAGGCTGACGGTCGCTCTTCTTCAGCGAACCAACAACCATGGGGGTTACGAATTTCTTCTCACCGTGATCGTCAAACTTGATCACGATGCGTTCCTCATTGATGGACATTACGGTGCCGAGGCCAAAAATCGTATGCTCCACCTGGGCACCTTGGTTATACGGATTAGCAGCCATATGGCTACGTTCGGCTCCTTTTAGTTTGCGTTTGAGGTGGGAGAGATTTCAGACCAACCACCGAAGTATGAGGGAGTTAGCACAACTCGTCAGTACACATCATAGCAGAAGCCCGCCATCCTGTCGATATGCCACCACCTAACTAGAACATTTGTAAGGCTTTTGCTTTTGAGCGCCAATCCGCTGTTCGACTCCTTCTCCAGCCAAATGCCGGCCCGGATGGCGCCAATCCCGCGCGGCGGGCCAAAAATAAGACTGGCCCCACGTCACCTCTCTCGCCATCGCCCGTCTGAAACCTATGCGGCGGATAATTGTGCGTCTTCATACAGGCTCGGTTTCGCATTGTCCGCCAGCTTTCGTTTTTGATATAGTTGACTCGTTTCACAACCAAAATCGTTCCATCAGAATCCAACCTCGAAGAACCGAAAGGAAGGTGTCGAGTGAGTTCCAAGAAAGATCCTGACGCTCCCAAAAAGCCTACAAACGGCTTCTCCCGCCGTGGCTTTATTCGCGGCGTCGGCATCGGGACCGGCGCACTGGGCAGCGGGCTCCTGGTGGAGACCGCCGCGGAAGCGGCTCCCCCCGGCGCGGTCGCCGGTCCGGCAGCAGTGCCGGTCACGCTCAAAATCAACGGCAAGCCCTACAACTTGAACCTCGAGCCTCGCGTCACCCTCATCGACGCGTTGCGCAACTATCTCGACTACACGGGGGCCAAGAAAGTCTGCGACCGCGCCACCTGCGGCGCCTGCACCGTCATCATGGACGGCAAGGTGGTCTACAGTTGCACGGTCTTAGCCATCGATGCGCAGGGCAAAGACATCCAGACCATCGAAGGAATCTCGCAGAACGGCAAACTGCATCCGGTCTCGGCTGCTTTCGTAAATCATGACGCGCAGCAATGCGGATACTGCACGCCCGGATTCGTCATGGCGGTGAAGGGATACCTCGACAAGCATCCCAACCCGACCTACGAAGACGTCGAGAAAGGTCTCGGCGGCAATCTATGCCGCTGCGGAACCTACATGGGTATTCGCCCGGCCGTGCTCGAAGCCGCCAAGGAATTGAAGGGAGGACGCAATGCCTGATACTCCGAACTATAGCTGGCCGCCGATGGACAAACGGCGCGTCATGGGCAAGCCCACCAAGCGCGTGGACGGCGCCATGAAATCCAGTGGCCGCGCCAAATATTCGTCCGACTTTACGCAGAAGGATCTTTTGTTCGGCGCGCTGCTCACCTCTCCTTACGCGCACGCCCGTGTGACCAGTATCGACACGAGCGAGGCGGAAAAATTGCCGGGCGTGACCGCCGTGCGCGTCATCGCCTCGGCCGGAACCGAGTTGCAGTGGGCCGGCCAGGAAATGGCTTCTGTCGCGGCCGAAACCGAAGAGATCGCCTACGAAGCCACTCGCAAGATCAAGGTGCAGTACGAAGTGCTGCCGCACCTGGTTCGCGAGGACGATCTCGCCAAAGCCGGCGCACGCGCCAAGCCTGCGGGCGAAACGGTCAAGGGCGATCCCGACAAAGCGTTTCAGGAAGCGGATGCGGTCGTAGAAGGCCACTACGGTATTCCCGTCATCACGCACTGCTGCCTTGAGCCGCACGGCAATGTCATGGAGTGGAAGGGAGACAAGATCAACTTATATCCCTCCACCCAAAATGTCTCCGGAATTGGCGGTGACCTGGCAAATGCTGTCAAAGTCCCACCGGCCAACATTAAGGTCAACATGCAGTACATTGGCGGCGGATTCGGCAGTAAATTTACTAGCGACCTCTGGGGCATCGAGGCCGCACGCCTCTCGAAAGCCAGCGGCGGCCGGCCGGTGAAGCTGTTCCTCGACCGCGCTACCGAATTGCAAATCGCTGGCAACCGCCCGTCCGGTTTCGCCAATGTCAAAATCGCGGGCAAGAAAGACGGCACCATTACCGCATGGCAATCCGAGTCCTGGTCGACCGGCGGCATCGGCGGTGGAGGCAGCCCGCCCATTCCGTACGTTTTCGATTTCCCGAATCAGCGCAAGAACCATACTGCGGTTTCCACCAATTGCGGCGGTGTGCGTGCGTGGCGCGCGCCCAATCATCAGCAGGCGTGCTACCTGACCGACACGGCCATCGAAGACTTCGCGGCCAAAATCAACATGGACCCGCTCGAGGTATTCGAAAAGAACCTCGGCGTGACAGCGCGCGCCGATGTCTACCGCGCACAGCTCCAGAAGGGCGCGGAATTGATCGACTGGCAGAAGCTCTGGCACCCACGGGGCCAGGGGGGCTCTGGCACACTGAAGCGAGGGCTGGGACTGGCCATCAGCACCTGGGGCGGTGGCGGGCACAACAGCCAGTGCCGCACCAAAATCAATCCGGATGGCACGGTGGAAGTCGAGTTGTGCAGTCAGGATCTGGGCACCGGCACCCGCACCGTTATCACTATGGTCGCGGCCGAAACCCTGGGACTGCCGCTCGGTGCGGTGACGCTGAAGATCGGCGACAGCTCGCTGCCCCCGTCAGGGGCGTCGGGCGGCTCGACTACGGTCGGCGGCGTTTCTTCGTCGACCCGGAAAGCAGCCGTCAACGCGTTGGCAAAGTTGTTCGACGCGGTGGCTCCCGCGCTCGGCACGGCGGCCGATCAACTCGAAGCCGTCGACGGGCGCATTCAGGTGAAGGGTGATCCCTCGAAGAGCCTCACCTGGAAGGCGGCCTGCCAGAAGCTGGGCGTCAACCCAATTTCCGAAATGGGAGAGAACAACCAGCGCAACCCCGGCGGGCTGAACTCGAGCGGGGTGGGCGGCGTACAAATGGCCGACGTTTCCGTGGATATCGAAACCGGCATCGTGAAGATCAACAAGGCCGTGGCGGTGCAGGATATCGGCCTGGTGATCAACCCGACGACGGCTCAGAGCCAGATTCACGGCGGCTGCATCATGGGTATCTGTGCCGCTCTGTTTGAAGAGCGGATCATGGATCAACAAACCGGACGCATGCTGAATCCCGATATGGAGTTCAACAAGATCGCTGGAATCGGCGACATTGGCGAGATCGTGGTTCATCTCGACATCACGCCGGAACACGATAAACGTGGCCCAGTCGGTCTGGGTGAACCGGCGGCAATCGCGGTCATTACAGCGATCGCCAACGCCACCGCCAACGCCATCGGCGTGCGAGTCCCTGAAATCCCGCTGACACCCAACCGGGTGCTGGCTGCTCTCGAAAGGAGGAATGCGTAAATGCAAGCCTTCGAATACGCAAATCCGACGACCTTGCAGGAAGCTCTGGGCCTGCTTGGCAGCAAATGGGGCGAAGCCGACGTACTGGCTGGCGGCACCGATCAGTTGAGCCTTATGAAGGAGTATTTGGCTACTCCCAAGCGCTTGGTGAACGTCAAGAGCATCAAAGAGCTGGGCGGCATTCAGAACTCCAAGACCGGTCTGCGCATCGGCGCAACCGTGACCTTCGAGGAGCTCGCCGAGAACGCCGAGGTACGCAAGCTCTTTCCCGCGCTCGCGGAAGCCGCGCGCGGGGTATCGAGCCCGCAAATCCGCAACATGGGAACGGTGGGTGGCGACCTCTGCCAGCGGCCCCGCTGCTGGTATTACCGTCAGGGCTTCGGTCTGCTCGCCACAAAGGACGGGCAGGCGCTCGTGCCAAACGGCGAAAACCGTTACCACGCGATTCTCGGCAATTCCGGACCGGCGTACTTCGTCAGCGCGTCGAGCCTCGGACCGGCGCTCGTGGCGCTCGGAGCAAAAATTCGTCTGGCATCCGCCTCGGGTCATCGCGAAGTGGCGGCGGCGAAGTTCTTTGTCACGCCGCAGAATGAGAATACTCGCGAAATCGCCTTGCTGCCGAACGAAATACTGACCGAAATCCTTGTGCCGCACGAGGGGACCAAGAATGCGACCTATGAAGTCCGCCAAAAGGAGGCGCTCGATTGGCCTCTCGCTACGGCGTCGGTCGCGCTGAAAATGAAGGGGAGCACGGTCGCCTCGGCGCGCATCGTATTGGGTCACGTGGCCCCCACACCTTGGGCTGCAGCCCAAGCAGAACAAGCACTTACCGGGAAGGCGGTCACCACCGAAAGTGCCGAGGAGGCCGCCAAAGCCGCCCTGGCTGACGCTAAACCGTTGAGCCAGAACGGTTACAAGGTGCAACTGGCGCGCGTAGCGGTGAAGCGCGCGCTGCTCCAAGCGGTGAGAGCATGACTCCCCAACCTTCAGGCGAACGCGCCGGCCTGACCAATATCGGCGAGGACCGTTGCAAAAACTTGCGCTGGAAAGGCTTGTTCATCGAAGCAACCTGGGACCCCACCGTCCCGCGCAGTAACGACCGGGCCTTCTGGTGCCAACACACATACAACTGCTTGGGGCCGGATAGCAAACTTGCGGACGATTATGAGTGCAATCCGGCCCGCAAGTGCTACGAAGCGCTGTAAATTCGAGATTCGTTGCGACTAATTCACGCCCTCTCGCGTCTACTGAGGTGTATAATCCTTTTCCAGGAGGCGTGGGGATGAAACGAGTGGTATGGGCTTTGTTGGCGTTTTCCCTGTCGGCCTGTTTGGCTTTCGCTGGGGGAGTTCCATCCAATAGCATCTACGGGAATTACGTGGAGGCGCGGACGGCGGACGTCTATACGGGGCCTTGCTTTGCGAACTCAGAAGTCGGGTTGACGGGACAGCTCGCCGTTTTCGGCTGGAAAGTGACCAAGGGCTCGTGGAACGGAGTGAGCCTGAACGACTTAGGTGTTGTGGGCGTGGTTCGTGCATCGTCCACTCTGGGTGATGTCTACCACACCGCGTATCCCGTTAAGGCCGTATTGATCGTGGATGAGCGTGCCGACGCCGAGCAACGTCTTGCGCTGCAAAGCTTTGCGAAGCGGATGGGGGGCGATCTACTCCAGGATGTCGTTCGCGTGGATTACCAGCCCATCGACCTAAGTTTTGCCAATGGCGATCTTCACAGTATGAAGGCGACTCTGACCGCCGGTAACCTGGCGAAGATCGAGACCCGCGCCCTGAACGAGGGCGATCATATTTGCCGTAACGAGGAAGTTTGGTACCGGCCCCTGACGAAAGTGGAGCACGCGATGCCCGCATTCGCGATTGCTAACACGTTCAAGGGGCAGGGCTTAGACGAGCAATGGAGCAGCCCCGACAAGCGCAGCGCTTTCGTGGCCAGTTTCGTCGCGCCTTCGGAATAACAAAGATTCTGCCTGCAGTTCCTTCTCGACCCGGCGAGGTCCAAACTCGCCGGGTTTTCATTTTGTAGCCTTCATTCAGCACGGCTCGACGGCGCGGTCGATCAAGAACCAATTTTCACCGCCGAGACGCGGAGACGCCGAGAAAAACAAGAAAGCAAGGCAGCTTAAGATGGGAAGTTACTCATGCCTTGCTTACACCCGTCCCGACGGCTGTGGATTCTGCCTTTTTCTCTCGCGCTCGTCGCGCAGTTTGTCCACGGGCAGGCGACGGGGAGGCTTTCGGGAACGGTACGAGACGCTGGAGGCAAGGGGCTCGCTGGCGCGCGGGTGACGCTACATCTGGCGGAATCACCAGTTGTTTACTCTTCCACAATCACCAACCGTGCGGGCGGATTCTTTTTCGGTTTGCTTGGGGCGGCGTCTTACGACCTGGTCGTGGAGGCCGCGGGTTTCAGCGGGCAGACGTTGAAGGGCGTAAAGATCGAGCCGGCGGTCGAGACTTCGTTGCCGCCGATCCAGCTTGCGGTGGCAATGAAGTCTCTCGAATCCGCCTTGCAGACAGCCAGTGCGGACATGGCGTTTCCGATAAGCCAGGAGCAAGAGAGCCGGCTGCCGGTCGCGGGAAGGAATCCGCTATTTCTGGTGACCACGCTGCCGGGAGTCAACAGCAACGGCCGTGCGGCGGCGATTGATGGGCAATCGCCGGCGACGGCAAATATCGACTACGACGGCGTGAACGTGGCCCAGAGCGTGATTCGCACCAATGGTCTGGGGCCGTTATCTATTCCTCTGCATACGGATCAGGTTGAGGACGCGACGCTCGTGACGGGCGCGATCTATGGCTGCGGCTGCGTGCAAATGGCATTCACATCACCGAGCGGGACGAATGCACTGCACGGGTCGGCATACTGGCTGACGGTGCCCACAGGAATCACGGCGCAGAATTGGGCGGACAACAGCCAGAACACACCCGCGAGCACGAATCTGAATCAACTGGGTGCAACGGTGGGCGGCGCGTTGAAGAAGAATCGATTGTTTTTCTTCCTGAACTATGAAGCCGATCTGGACGACTCAAAGCTGACCCGCACGGGCAGCGCACCGACTCAGCCGCTGACCAGCCAAGACCCCGAGGTGCAACGCGTTGTTGCGCTCATTCCGTCAGACCCTTCGGGGACGTACAAGGGAAAGCAAGACGACGGATACACGAGCAACCTGGGAACGGCGCGTGTGGATTATCTGGCCTCGGCGCGGAACACGTTCGGCGCGACCTTCGCTTACACGAACAGTACCCAGGACGATCCGGCGGATTCTTCCGTGTTTGGATCGAAACCGACAACCACCATCCATGTCTCCGCGCCTTTTTACTCTGCATTCTGGCGCTGGTCTCCGACGGCGCGACTGACCAACGAGGTGCGGGCGGGCGCGAGCTTACCCAGCATTGACTACGCGAACTCGCTCCGTTCCAAATTTGATTTTGTTGCGACGCTCGACGACCCGAATGTTTCGGTGAGTCAACCCATGACTGGCATGGACCCTCAGGGGCGCGAAGATTACTTGCGCAGTTATCAGGACAACTTGACTGCGGTGCTGGGTAAACACACCGTGCAGGGCGGCGTCTGGTTTCAGCAATACAGGTTTAATACATATGGCAACAACGACGGTCTGCTGGACTCGCTGACGGTGCCGCGCTATGTGGTGAACAATATCGCGCAGGGGACGATCTCGGAAGTGGATCAGCGCTTCAACATTACTTCGCCCACGTCCGGATACTCCAGCGGGTCCACCGCCCGCAGCCGGCTTTCCGCCCACATGTTGTCTGGTTACTTCCACGACAACTGGAAGCTTGTTCGATCTTTGATGATCACGGTGGGGCTGAGGTACGACTATCTTTCTCCGGTAGTGGAGCAGACGGGCTCCGCGATTGTTCCTGCTCTGACGGGCAGCATCTCCTATTCGGTCTATGACCAAAATCTGAACTTCGTTTACGCTTCGAAGCAGCAGCCGCTGAATGTCAGCGCGTTCGATCACTACAGCCCTTATGTTGGTCTCGCCTGGAAGCCGGTGGAAAAGTTTCCGCTGGTGGTTCGAGGAGGTACCGGGGTCAGTTATATTCCCGATGAATTGCTGCCGGACATGAGTATTTACGCGCTGCGGAATTCGTTTCAAAGCTTCAACGTGTCCGAGGATTTGGAGCGGAGGGCGCGCTTGGCGGGCGCTCCGATGCCGGCAACTCCGGTACTGCCTTCCACGCTGACGCTGGCGTCGCTGCTCTCGTTTGCGAACAGCTACCATCAGGAGCCGGGAACCGTGTATGCGGTCGACCCGGAATTGCGCACGCCGAACGTACACTTTTGGAACCTGGGAATCGAGACGCAAGCGAAGGGGTACCAGTTCAGTGTGCGGTACGTGGGGAATCGTTTGGATGAGGCCCCGCGCTCGGTGGACCGCAACCAGGTGATGCTGCCCCCGGCCTTTTTCTCGGCTTTCCAGCAGGTGCGATCCGCTATGCTGGGCGGCCAGCCGACCAACGGGTTTGCTCTGCTGCCAGGCGGCGGGATCTGCGCCAACTTCAGCCTGCAAAACTGCCAGCCCGATCAGTATGCAATTTCTCTGATCAAGACGGGGCAAGTGGGGGAACTCGCGCGGTGGTACCAGGGCCAGGGGTATCTCAACGGCACCAGTTACTACGTTCTCGGGAATCCACTGGCGCCGCAGGGCATCGATCTATTGTCGAAACTGGGCCATGCACGGTACGACGCACTGCAACTGACTGCGTCGCGGCGGCTCTCGCAGGGACTCGGTTTGACGGCCAGTTATGTCTTATCGAAGGTGATGAGCTCACTCGACGATTACCAGCCGGGCGCGATTGATCCTTATCTCGACGTGCACAACTCAACGCTTGAGTGGGCTCCGGCGCCATTCAATCTGACCAACGCACTCAAAGCCACGGCAATCTGGGATATTCCGTTCCCGGCCGGGACGGGTGTATTGCGGCGAGTGCTGAGTCACTGGAGCGTGAGCGGCATCCTGATGGCGCAGTCAGGCGCGCCGTTCTCGCTGTTGTCAGGTGGTTACGTCACGGAGCCCAATGGAACTGTGAGCGAGGTTTCGGGACTGGGCACGTTCACATCGATCGCCGACTCGGGACAGAACAGTGTGTACACGGCATTGACCGGTGGCCAAATCAGACAGTTTTTTGGAATCCGCGAGAATCCGAACGGGACGGTGTCTTATGTGACCGCTCCTGCCGCGGCGTTTCAGGAGCCGGCTCCGGGCACGATCGGCAACTTACAGAAGCGGCTGTTCCGCGGACCCGACGCGTTCAATCTGAACCTCGGATTGCGGAAGATGATTTCATTGACTGAGCGGGCACAGGCGGAGTTGAGGGCTGAGTCAATCAACGTGTTAAACAATGTGAACTGGCTGGTGGGCGATCAAGCGTATCTGGGGATTAATAGTCAGGGCTCGGTGTTCAATAACAACGTCTCGCAGTGGAACTTGCCGCGGACGTTTCAGTTCTCGTTGCGGGTGTTGTTCTGAGGGGCGAGGTTTAGGCCGGGATATCTACGTAATCGACGGAGCCACGGGGCTCGGGAACCGGCATTGATATACGCGGTACAACCAATGCCTCCCGTTTAAAACCGATTACGATAGGGTAGTCCCGTCAAGACCAGCCGTGCATAATGAGGGCAACGACCAGCAGGAGCAGGGCCGCGGCTGCGACCAACCACCCGAGAATGCTATGTGCGGGCGGTACGCTCAACGGCGCTGGCGTTTTCGCCGTTGATAGAACTCTATTAAACTGCTCGCCTTCCTTGATTTCAATGTTTACGCCTAAACTCCTCCCCCCTCCTCCGGTGAGAGCACTAATCCGGCATTGGTACCTGTCACCCCGATCCATCTGAAATGCGAGACCGCTTGAGTCGCCGCCACGTGAGACGTGTGCAGGAATAAATCCGAGTTGCTCTCCGTTTAGGCGCATAACTTTGATGGCGCCCTTGTCGAAGCGATTGCCTGGGTCGCGAGCCAGTATGAGGCTTTCTCCGACGGAACATCGTGCAATAACTTGCTGACGACCCTCGTAAGTGACCCCAGCAATCGTTGTAAAGAACGACTTCGCCGCAGATTGAGGGATCTGGACTGACGCTTTTGGGATCTCAATAGCGGGCTGGTCCTTTTCCAATAGATACTCCACCTTGAGATAAATCAATGCAGTAGTAGGCTTGAACTTTTCGTTGTAGTTCTGATAGGCATTCTTGATAACCGCTGTGAACAACTGACCACGATCAATAGCGGAAGCTACTTGAGGTCCGACCACATTATCGAGATGACCCACGACAGCACCATCCAGACATACGGCAACCTCGGAATTCGATTCTGACTTCTCAAGCGTAACTGCCCGGCCGACTATTGCACTTTTATTAGATGTGAGTCCAAGGTCCGTGCCTACGTCAGGGCATTCGACCTTAGTTTGAAACACACGGCGCCTTGCCATTGTGGCACCTCGCTGGCATTAGTCGTGTCAAGTATATCAATCCCTTTTGGATAGCCCGAAAGCCCAAGGGGTGGCTTCCTACACTTGGTCCGCTTCCTGGTACTCGGATCGAAGAACGTAGAATACGCGGAGCCAATTCACGGTGTTGAGGCGCGAAAAGGCTAACTGGGTTTCCGGGCTTGATCAGGATGATGGCCCCCGGAAACAGAGGGCAGGCCAGCCATCAAACAAGAACCTCGACCTCGCGGACCGCGATGGTGAGAGGCATCCCGTTCGCCGACCGCGCTTCGAGGCAACCTGCGATCGCTTCTCGAATGTTCTCCAGGGCCTCGGATTCCGTTCGTCCCTGCGATATGCATCCGGGGATTGCCGGGCACTCGGCGACGATCACGCCGGCCTCATCGGGCTCCAACGTAACGAGAAGCTTCATACTTGGATTATAAGCGTTGGCGCAATCCGCAAGCTGGAGGGCCGTGGCTGGCACCTAGTAAGCTGTCCCGGATTTTGTAGGTGTCAGGCCGGACATGTCCGGCCTCTACATGGCGGCCATCGTATTCGAAATCGCCGGAACAGTTTACTAAACGCTCTCTACTTCCGGGTGCACCCACGGACTCCGATATGGCCGGCGCAGCAGGCGGTTGGCTTCTTCGTCGCCGACTACGCGCTGTTGCGCGGCGTCCCAGGTGAGGGTGCGGCCGAGTTGCATGGAGAGATTGGCCATGATGCAGCTTGCGGTGGAGATGTGGCCTTGCTCGATGTCGGCTACGGGTTTGGTACGTGCGTCGATGGCAGCGAGGAAATCCATCATGTGATGGCGGATGGCGGGGGCGCAGTGCTTTTCGAGTTCCTTCTCGGTTTTGTCTTCGGGGTACTGCTCTAACTCATAGGTCACGTCGCGGTGGATGCGCTTGCCGCCATCCTCGGGGATGAAATCGTAGCTGTAGACGCTGGCTTTGAGCGTGCCTTTGTCGCCGTAGAAAGTGGCGGCCCACGGGTAGTCGGGATCAGGCGCGGTGCCCCAGGTG
>Ga0181536_10005019_pt1 | contig 13772 bp, 11 predicted proteins | sample PEATcosm2014_Bin_41_FD_121105 | JGI IMG/M metagenome (GOLD analysis project Ga0181536, IMG submission 121105) | Peatland microbial communities from MTU Mesocosm Facility, Houghton, MI, USA - PEATcosm2014_Bin17_60_metaG | ecosystem: Environmental > Terrestrial > Soil > Wetlands > Peat | place...
CGGGCGCTCACCGCCTTTGCCCTCGACCGCCACGCCGACGCTTTCGAGGAGGTTCGACCGCCGACATTGGTGCGCACCGAGACCATGGTGTCCACCGGCCATCTCCCGAAGTTCTCCGACGAGGCGTATCACGTCGAGCGCGACGATCTCTGGGCCATCCCGACGGCCGAGGTGCCGCTCACGTCGATGCATCGCGGCGACATCCTCGACGAGGCGTCGCTTCCCCTGCGGCTGACCGCCGCCACGGCGTGTTTTCGTCGCGAGGCGGGTGCCGCTGGTCGCGATACTCGCGGGCTCTTGCGCGTCCACGAGTTCGACAAGGTCGAGTTGTTCGCGTATGCCACCGCCGAGCAGGCCCCGGCCGTGCACGAGGACATGGTCGGGCGGGTCGATGCGTTGTTGCAGGCGCTGGACCTCGAATACCGGGTGGTCGACCTGTGTACCGGCGACCTCGGGAACTCCGCCGCCCGCACCTTCGATTTCGAGGTGTACGCCCCGGGCTGCGACATGTGGCTCGAGGTGTCGTCGGTGAGCTGGTTCCGCGATTACCAGGCCCGCCGGGCCAACGTGCGCTACCGACCCGATGGAGGGGGTGCCCCGGTGTTCGCGCACACACTGAACGGCTCGGCCCTGGCCTGGGCCCGAATCTGGGCCGCCCTGATCGAGACGGGCCGGTGCCCCGACGGGTCGGTGGACCTCCCGGAGGTGCTAGCCGGGTATCTGGGAGGCCCGCCGGTGGTCCAGGCCGCTGGCGCCGCCGGCTCGACCGGCTCCTGACGCTCCCCGGCCGGGTACCGTACGTGTTCGATTCCGCTGTAATTGCGCGCGGTGCCGGCGGCCCGCGGCCGATGCGCGCAATTACACCGGAAATCCTTGCCCGAGCCGGCCGGGCGCGGTACGAAAGCCCAGGTGACAGCGGTGTCGCACACTCAAGTCGAGCGCAGCGCGGTCAGCCGGCCGGTACCTCGAAGCGGTATCCGACTCCCCGCACCGTCGTGATGATCTCCGGTGCCGAGGGGTCCTCTTCGAGATGGTTGCGCAGGCGCTTGATGTGCACGTCCAGAGTCTTGGTGTCGCCCACGTAGTCCGTACCCCAGACCCGGTCGATCAAGGTGTCACGGGTGAGCACCCGCCCGGCGTTTCCCACCAACAAGGCGAGCAATTCGAACTCCTTGCGCCGTAGGTGCACCTCCGCTCCTCGGACGAAGACGCGGTGACGATCGGTGTCGACTCGCACCTCGCCGACGTCGAGCACCCGTCCGGGCGCCGGCCCCTCATCGCCGCCGGGGCCGCTGGGCACGTCCTCGGGCGAGCGCCGGAGGACGGCCCGCATGCGGGCGACGAGCTCGCGCATGCGGTAGGGCTTCGTGACATAGTCGTCCGCGCCCATCTCGAGGCCGACCACCGTGTCGATCTCTGCCCCCTTGGCCGTGACCATGATGATGGGGACGTTCGAGCGTGCCCGGATGGCCCGGCACACGTCGATACCCGACAACTTCGGCAGCATGATGTCCAGGAGCACGACGTCGGGGTTGATCTCGTCGAACAGCTGCAATGCTTCGTTGCCGTCGCTCGCCGCAGTCACCACGAAGCCCTCACGCCCGAGCCCGAGCTTGAGCGCCTCAACGAAGGAGTCTTCGTCCTCGGCGAGGAGCACGGACACCGCCTTGGTCACCTCGGGCTCAGCCGGCTTGGTGCGTGGCCGCGCCGTCGGCGGCGCCGGGGTTCGGCGCGAGTGGGTGGCCATGGGTCAGCCCACCTCCGAGTGCGACGGGAGGATGAGCCTGAACGTCGAGCCCTCACCCTCTCGCGAATCGACTTCCACGCGACCCTGGTGGTTGGCGGCCACGTGGCGGACGATCGAAAGACCCAGCCCGGTTCCGCCGGTGGAGCGACTGCGTCCCTGGTCGACACGGTAGAAGCGTTCGAAGATCCGCTCGAGGTCGCGCGTCGGGATCCCGACGCCGTGGTCCTCGACTTCGAGTCGCACCTCGCCCTCGCGCACCTCACCACTGAATCGGACCGAGCCTCCTTCGTAGGAGAACTTGACCGCGTTCTCGAGCAGGTTGAAGAGGGCGGACACCAACTGGCGCCGATCGCCGAGCACGGCTACCGGCGGCGTGGGCTCCTCGAGGACGATTTTCACGTCCCGTTGCTCGGCCGCAGCGCGCATGCGCTCCACCGCATCGGCCATGACCAGGTTGACCAACACAGGTTCGCGCGGTGGCGCCTCTTCGGACTCGATGCGCGACAGATCGAGGAGGTCGTCGATGATCCGGCTCACCCGGAAGGCCTCCGTGTGGATCCGGTTGGCCAGTCGTGACGCGACGGCCGGGTCGGTCTCCGACACGAGGGTCTCGGCGAGGAGTCCGAGCGCCCCCATGGGCGTCTTCAACTCGTGGCTCACGTTGGCCACGAAATCCCGGCGGATCTCCTCGAGCCGCCGGCGTTCCGAAATGTCGTCGATCACGGCGATGACTCCGAGTGTGCGACGACCGTCGTCGATGATCTGCGAACGCACCGTCATCGTCCGTCGCGGGGGGCCGTAGAGCTCGAGCGTGCGTTCCGCCGCTCCCTGGGTCCACGCGTCCGCCAACAGGTCGACGACCGCTTGCGCCGCAAGTGCGTCGCCGTGGCGTCCGCCCATCAGGGCTTCGGCCCGCGCGTTGCGGAAGACGACCTCGCCGCTCTCGTCGCACACCATGACGCCCTGTGGCAGCGTGTCCAGTGCTCGACGGAGGCGGATCGCGTCGGCCGATGACTCGGCCACCGCTTCGGCCGCCCGGTCCGTGACCTGTTCGAGGTGATGCAGCGCCGGCTCGATGCCGGCGGGGTCCTCGGTCGGCGCGTCGACGCCCATCCGGGTGGCCAGCGCGCTCAACCGCTGTTCGAGTGCGTGACGACCCGAGCGTCGCCCGAGGACGGTGGCCAGGATGATGCCGACGAGGGCGACGCCCCCGATCACGGCGAACCCCACGATCACCACGTGCTGCGAAACCTCGGCCGTCGCCACCATCGGGAACAGCATGGCAGGCGGCGCCGCACGCGGGATATTGCGCATTTCCGCCCCGCTTCGGTCGAGTTCGGAGCCAGCGCCACATGAAAAATCATGAAAAGGATTGAAATAGACCGTGAAGCCACCTAGGGTCGAGCCTGACGAAGAGGACCGAGGAGCGGAGTGGGAGGTATGGCGATGGTGTTCCCGGTGCCAGTCGTATTGGCCGACGTCACGTTGTCGCCGGACCCCGGCAACCTGCCGGGGAGTCAGGTGCTCCAGAACCTGACCAACGGTCTCGGTGGCTGGGCCCTCGTCCTGGCCCTCGTGGGCATGCTCGTGGGCGCCGCTATCTGGGCGCTGGGCTCGCACTCGCAGAACCTCCATCAGTCGTTCGCAGGCCGACGCACCGTCCTCGTCTCGGGACTGGCCGCACTGGTCATCGGGGCGGCGCCGGCGCTGGTCAACTTCTTCTTCCACGCCGGCCAGGGTGTGCACTGACCGATGCACCTCTTGGCGGACCCCGTGTCGGGCGCAGTGGGGTCGATCCTCGGCGCCGGCGTCGACGGCGTGTTCGACGCGGCCGGGCGCTGGGTGGCCGACGGTGCGCTCTGGTTGCTCGACGGCGTCGGCGCGCTCATGACCTCCACGACCTCGGTCGATCTGGGTGCGGGGTGGTTCACCGTCCACGAGTCGGTCATGGCTGCGTTGGCGGCCGCAGTCGTGCTTCCCTTGGTGTGCTGCGCCGCCATCCAGGCCGTGTACCGCCAGAGCGCGTCCATGCTGGCCCGGGCGGTTCTCGTCCACCTCCCGTTGGCGTTGGTGTTCAGCGGAGTCGCCGTCGAACTGGTGCGCCTCGGCCTGGCCGTGACCGACGTCTTGTCGGCAAGCGTGCTCTCCGGTGCCGGCGTCGACACGCGTAATCTTCTGGAGCCGATCAGTGCCGTGCTCGTGAGTGCCGGCTCCGGCAGCCCGACGGTCCCGGCCTTCATCGTCTTCCTCGCCGGCCTCCTCGTGGCCATGGCGACGCTCGTCTTGTGGCTCGAACTCGTCGTCCGCTCCGCCGCCGTGGCCGCCGCCGCCCTCTTCCTGCCCTTGGCGCTGGCCGGCTTGGCGTGGCCCGCCGTGTCGCACTGGTGTCGACGCCTGGCCGACACTCTGGCCGCCCTGATCCTGTCCAAGCTGGTCGTGGCGGCCGTGCTCGCGCTGGCCACCGGTGCCATCGTCGGTGGCCTCGGCCTGGGCCCGCCGATCACCGGCGGCTTCAGCGCGGTGGTGACCGGGGCGGCACTGCTGGCCCTGGCCACCATGGCCCCGTTCACGTTGCTGCGCCTGGTCCCGGCGATCGAGGCCGGCGCCGTGATGCAACTCGAGTCGGCGCGTCACCAGCTGGGCGCCGCCGCCCGGGCGCCGCTGGCGGCAGGGAGCATGGCGCTCGACATCGCGCGCAACGCGTCACCCGAAGGCACGGCCGCGTCCATGGCCGCCGATGGCATCGACGTCCCGACCCCCGGGTCGCCTGGCCTCCCGGGAGCCAAAGGCTCGCCCGGGCCCGACGGGTCGTCCGCCGGCGGTATCCCCATGCTGCGGGGAACCCCGGCGGGTCCCGAATGGGAGGCCGTGGTCCGGGCGGCGGGCGAGCACGCCGCTGCCCCGGACGCCACGGCACCCGCCGGTCGGCCCGGCGCATCCCCCCCGGTGCCCGAGGAGGCGGCAGGTGGATCGTGACCGGGAGCGGGCCCGTCCGTCGTATCGGTTCGGCCCGCTGGAGCGACGCGGCCTCGTGGCCGGTTGGCGCGGTGGCCAGATCGCGTCGGTGGCCGGTGGGTTGGTCCTGGCCGTCTTCGGGTTGCGCGTCCTGCCCACGACCGTCGGGCTCGCGGTGGCCGTCGCGCTCGTCGCCCTGGCCGTCGGTGTCGCCACCTGGCCCTTGGGCGGGCGGACGTTCGAAGAGTGGGCCCCTGACGCCGTGCGCTATGCCACCGCTCGCCGGACCGGGCGCCGACGGGGTCTCCGGCGCGCCTTCGACACGCTGCTCCTGCTCGAAGCGGTGCTCGACGCCGACCCCCGGGGAGGGTCTGTCGGTGTCGTCCATGACCGTGCTGCTCGGACCTACACCGCCGTGGTGCCGGCCTCGGGCCAGGGGTTCGCCCTCCTGGGGTGTGACGACCAGTCGGCGCAGGTCGGCGCGTGGGCCGGTGTCTTGTCGTCGTTGGCGCGCCAGGGCGGGTTGGTCCACCGGGTGCAGTGGGTCGAACGCAGCCTTCCCGACGGGGGTGCCGAGATCCGCCGGCACTTCGGCGGTCGGGCCGTCCTCGGCGTGGACACGACGCCGTCGCGCTCGTATGCCGCGCTGCTCGACGGGGAGTCCCTCGCTGCTCACCGGCATGAAGTGCTCTTGGCCGTGACCGTGCACGCCGGGCATGGCGCCCGGGCCGTGCGTGCTGCAGGCGGAGGTGACGCCGGCGCGTGCACGGTCGTGCTCCGGGAGCTGTCTACATTGCGACGACGGGTGGGCGAGGCCGGCATCGACGTCGGTCCCGCGCTCGGTCCCCGGGCACTGGCCGCGGCGCTGCGACGCGGCTTCGAGGTCGACGCGTCGGTCCGCATGGCGGACGCCCTGGACGCCGTCGAGGTCCGTGGGCGGACCGGTACGCGGGTCGACCGGTCCGGTGCGCCGGCGTCCGCGTCGGCACCGTGGCCGATGGCCATCGAGCCCGAATGGGGCCGGGTGCGCGTCGACGGGACATGGCACGCCACCTACTGGGTGGCGGAGTGGCCGCGGACGGACGTCGGTCCCGACTTCCTCGGCCCCTTGCTGCTGTCGTCGGACGTGCGCCGGGCCGTGGCGGTGGTCATGGAGCCGGTCAGCCCGCTTCGCGCCGCTCGTCGCGTCGAGCAGTCGCGCACGGCCGACATTGCCGATGCCGAGCTGCGTCGTCGCGGCGGATTCCTGCCGACGGCGCGCCGTCGGCGCGAGGAGGAGGTCCTAGCGCATCGGGAGACCGAACTGGCCGACGGGCATGCGCCGTACCGGTTCACCGGGTACGTGACGGTCACCTCGGAGGAGGTCGGCGCGTTGGACGATGCCTGCACGCAGGTCGAGCAGGCTGCGGCCCGTTCCGGGCTCGAGCTCCGGCGCTGCTACGGCGATCAGCTGCGGGCTTTCTTCTGCACCCTGCCGCTCGGTCGCGGGCTGACCTGACCGGGAACCATCGAGCGTCGAGTGTGAAGCGGTGACCGTGCCCGCCCATCAGGCGACCACCCGGCACCTCGGCGCCGCGTACCCGTTCGCCTCCGAGCCGGGCCTCGGAGGGCGCGGCGTGCTGGTGGGGCGCGACCTGTTGGGCGGTGCGTTCGCCTATGACCCATTCGAGCTGTACCAGGCCGGTGTCGTGACGAACCCCAACATGATCGTGTTCGGCCAGATCGGCCGGGGGAAGAGCGCGTTCGTGAAGACCTACCTGTGGCGCCAGGCGGTGTTCGGCCGCCGGGCGTGGGTCATCGACCCCAAAGGGGAGTACGGCGTGCTGGCGCGGGCGTGGGGGATCGAGCCCGTTGCCCTGCGCCCCGGCGGTGACATCCGGCTCAACCCGCTCGACGACCCCGGCGGCGCGCCCGAGGACACCGCTCGGCGTCGTTGCGAGCTCCTAGCGTCGTTGGCCACGGCCAGTCTGGGGCGCGCGCTGTTGCCAAGCGAGCGCAGCGCGCTCGACCTGGCCGTCGACGCCGTGTCCGCTGGGGACCGGCGCCGACGTCCGGCTCCGACGCTGTTCGACGTGGTCGACGCCTTATTGGAGCCGAGCCCCGCCGCGGCTCGTGCCGTCCGCTCGGAGGTGGGTCGCGTCGCCGCCGACGGACGCGAGATCGCGCTGGAGCTGCGCCGGTTGGTGGGCGGTGACCTACGGGGCATGTTCGACGGGCCGACGACGACGGGGATCGCGCTTGACGGGCCGCTCGTCGTCCTCGATCTCTCCGCGGTGTATCGGTCCGCCGCGCTCGGGGTGCTCATGACGTGCGCGGCAGCGTGGCTGCATGCCGCCCTTGCCGATCGCCATGGCCTCCGAGCCGGCAATGTGATCATCGTCGTGGACGAGGCGTGGGCCATCTTGTCCAATCTCGGCGTGGCCCGGTGGCTGCAGTCGTCGTGGAAGCTGGCCCGCGCATTCGGGGTGGCCAACATCGCGGTCCTGCACCGGCTGTCGGACCTGACCGCCGTCGGGTCGGCCGGGTCCGAACAGGTGCGCGTGGCCGAAGGCCTGCTGGCCGACTCGGAGACCCGCGTCGTCTACGCCCAGTCTTACGGCGAAGTGGAGGCCGCTGGCCGGCTCCTCGGGTTGTCGGAGACGGAAGGTGAGTTGGTTCCCCACCTCCAGCGGGGTGTCGCCCTGTGGAAGGTGGCCGGCCGGTCCTTCCTGGTCCAACACCGCCTGACCCCGACGGAGCGGGCGCTGGTGGACACCGACGTGCGTATGCGGGCCGACGTCGATTGAGTGTCGAGGCGGTGGGCCACGCCCTGTCGACGGTCTTCGTCCTCGCCGTCACTGTGGCCGTCGTCGCCGCTCTATCGCCACGGCCTGGTCGCCGACCACCGAGCGCCATCGCCACGACGCGCCCGCGGCGATCGACCACGCGCGATGCAGCCCGGTGGGCCACCCGCCGAGAGATGCGTTCCCTGACGGTCGACCGTCCGCGTATCGGTCGATTGTCGCTCGGCACGACCCACGGTCGACTGTTGGCGGCCGAACGCGGTCATTCGGTGTGCGTCGTCGGGCCGACGCAGAGCGGCAAGACCAGCGGGCTGGCCGTGCCCGCCTTGTTGGAATGGGAGGGCCCGGTGGTCGCCGCCTCGGTCAAGTCCGATCTACTGCACCACAGCGTCGGTTGGCGGCGCCGCCTCGGCACGGTCTGGGTCTACGACCCCACTGGTGACAGCGGCTTCCGGTCGGCCCGGTGGTCGCCGCTCGATGCGGCGGACACGTGGCCCGGCGCGAGACGTATGGCCGGGTCCCTGGCCGACGTGGCCCGCGCGTCGGTCGGGACGTTCTCCGACAGCGACTTCTGGTACGCGGTGGCGGCCAAGCTCATTGCGCCCCTGCTGCTCGCCGCGGCGGTGTCGGGTCGCTCGATGGCCGACGTCGTGGCCTGGGTCGACGAGCACGAGATGGACGAGGTGGCTGACGTCCTCAGTGCGGCGGGCCAATGGGACGCCCTGCGTGCGGCCCGGGCCTCGTGGGGACGCGACGAACGCCAGCGCAGCGCCGTGTATACGACGGCCGAGACCGTCCTCGAAGCGTTCGCCGACCCGGCCGTATCCGCCTGCAGCGCGGCCGATGTCCCTGGTGCCGCCGTCACCACGGCCCACACCACCGCCGATCGAATCGACCCGGTCGGCCTGCTCGACGGGGACAACAGCCTCTTCCTGTGTGCGCCCGCCCACGACCAGCGCCGGCTGCGCCCGGTATTCGCGACCATGGTGACCCAGGTGATCGAGGCCGCCTATGCCCGCGCTACTCGCCTGGGCCGCCCCATCGAACCGCCGCTGCTCGTGCTCCTCGACGAGGCAGCCAACGTGGCACCGCTGGCTGAGCTCGATGTGTTGGCCTCTACGGCAGCGGGACACGGCGTCCAGCTCGTCACTGTCTGGCAAGACCTCGGGCAACTCGGTGCCCGCTACGGGCCCCGAGCCGGGAGCGTGGTGAACAACCACCGGGTGAAGCTCTTCTTGTCGGGGATCGCCGACGTCGGGACGCTCGAGCTCGCGAGCGCCCTCATGGGCGACGCCATCACGCCGACCCGGGCGACCACGGTGGATGGTCGCGGTGGCGCATCGACCACCACGTCACCCGCGTCGCACCGGCTGGTGTCGGTCGACGCGTTGCGCCGGGTCCCACCGGGCTCGGCGATCGCTGTGTCCGGGCACCTCCCGCCGATCCGCGTCGGCCTGCGACCGTGGCACGAGGACCGACGGCTGCGCGAGCGTGCGCAGATCGCGACACCGCCGGCACCCTGACGGTGATAGTCGACGGCGATTGGTCCGCCGGGGGCGACCGTCGGGTCGTCGCTCACGAGGCGACGATCGACACGGCCCCCCGTTGGGCCGAGCGCACGTTGACCGCGAGCGTTTGCGCATCGAACGTTGGTCGAAGAAGCGGCGGCGAGTGGTCTCGTGTGGGATCCTTCGAAAAGGCCTGATCCGACAAGCTCAGCGCGGGGATCCCGGTGCCACCAGCGGCCACGGCCGCTCGGTCTCGGCGACGAGGGCCAGGTCGAGCAGCAGCGGCTCCTGGTGGTGACGACCGATCACCTGCAAACCGACCGGCAGGCCGTCGAACGTGCCGACGGGGATGGCAACCGCCGGATTGCCGGTCAGATTGGCCGGCATGGTGAGCACGCCCTGGTTAGCGGCAGCGCGGAGGATGTCGCCGTCGAAGTGCCCCATCAGGTCGACGTCGCCCACCGTCGTGGGAACGGGACCCTCGGCGGCGAATGCGACGTCAGGATTGACCGCCGCCAGGACGAAGTCGGCCTGGTCGAAGAGCGTGGCCATCGCCTCGTTCAGGTGCACGCGGAATCCTTCGGCCGCCGCCGCCATCTGCAGGTCGTAGCTGTGATGGGCGACGTTGATGGCGAACATGACCTCGAACGTCAGATCCTGCTCGCAGTCCGGGTAGCGATCGCCCAGGTCGTGGCGCAGAGTGACGACGTTGGACATGGCCCATTCGAACAGCGGCGTCGGGAACGACACGGCCACGTCGACGCGTGCCAGTCCTGCATCGGCCACGAGCGACTCGGCGTGCTCGAGGACGAGGCGGGCGACGTCCGGGTGCACCACGGCGCTGCCGAGGTCGACCGATATCACTGCCCGCTTCCCCCGCAGCTCCTGGCGATGGGAGCCGAGCCCGTTCTCCCACCCCTCGACGCGCGGCAGGCTTAGGACGTCATGGGGGTCATAGCCGTTGCAGACGTCAAACCACCGCGCCGTGTCGCGCACCGACCGGCTGATGCATCCCACAGTCACGGTGTGAGGGAACTGGTGGATGAGCGGCCCTTTCGGGATCCGTCCGTAGGTGGCCTTGAGCCCGAACGTCCCGGTGTGCCCGGCCGGGATGCGGATCGACCCACCCCCGTCGCCGCCGGTGGCGATGGGGAGTAGTCCGCCCGCCACCGCCGCCGCCGATCCACCCGACGACCCACCGGGCGTCCGCTCGGGGTTCCACGGGTTGCCGGTCGTACCGTGGAGACGGGTGCTAGTGACGTTGATCCCGCCGAACTCGCTCGACGTGGTCTGGGCGGCGAGGATCGCGCCCGCCGCCTGGAGGCGGCGGACCATGATCGTCGTGTGGTCGGCCACGCGATCGGCGAAGACCAGGGACCCTTCGCTCGAGGGCCAGCCCTCCACCGACTCGAGCTCCTTCACCCCGACGGGTACCCCGCCGAAGGGGAGCGACACGTCCGCGTTCTCGGCCGCACTTCGAGCACGCTCGGCGTCGACGAAGCTGACGGCGTTCAGCTCGGAGCCCTCGATCGCGCCCAGGGAGGCCTCGAGCGCTTCGACCGGCGAGATGTCGCTCTTGCGATAGGCGTCGACGAGGGAGCAGGCATCGGACAGCCATGGCTGATCGTTCACCGGTCCTCCTGGTCTCGGGGGATCGAGGCTATCGCCGGGGACGTCGCGGCGGATGGCCGGCCCGACACCGGTACAGTGCCTGGCACATGGCGAGACCGCGCATCGAGACCGACACCCCCGAATGGCGGGGCGAGGACGGGCCCGACCCGGGCCTCTACGACGTCATCCACCGGCGACGTGACGTCCGAGCTGAGTTCAGCGGTGAGCCGGTCGACCCGATCGTCCTCGAGCGCGTCCTCGACGCCGCCCACTGCGCGCCGAGCGTTGGGCTGTCCCAGCCCTGGGACTTCGTGTTGGTGACGGCGGAAGACAGCCGGCGGGCCTTTTGGGCCCATGTCCAGCACGAGCGCCAGGTCTTCGCCGACTCGCTGGAGGGCGAAGAGTCCGGGCGCTTCGCCGGGATCAAGATCGACGGTGTCCTCGAAGCCAGCTTGTCGGTGGTCGTGACCTATGACCCCGCCCGTGGCGCGCCCAACGTCCTCGGCCGCCACGCCATCGCCGACGCCGGCCTGTACTCGGTGTGCCTGGCCATCGAGAACATGTGGTTGGCCTGTACCGCCGAAGGGTGGGGGATGGGTTGGGTTTCGTTCTACCGGGAGTCCTTCCTGCGTTCGCTGCTGGCCATACCCGAGGGTATTCGCCCAGTCGCCTGGCTGTGTATCGGCCCGGTGGGTGCGCTCCAAGAGGTGCCCGACCTCGAGCGCCACGGGTGGCGCACTCGAGCCCCGCTGGCCGGCGTCTTGCATTCAGAGCAGTGGGAGCACCGGGGTGACGACGCTTCGGCCCGGTTGGCGGGACGGACGCCGTTGGGCGGCGGCCTGCCCAAGGAGGCCACGGACGCGGGGTCCCCCGGTGCCGGCTGAGTCTTCGAACACACCGGACGCCGGACCCGCCGTCCCAGCGGTCGAGCGTCCGGAGCGTCCGTGTACGCTCGCCATCGACATCGGCGGTACGGGGCTGAAGGCGTCGATCCTCGATGCCGGTGGGGCCATGGTGGCTGACCGGGTAAAGGTCGCCACCAGGTACCCGATGCCGCCGGTGGCGCTGGTCGACGCACTGGTCGCCTTGTGCGCACCCTTACCCGAGTACGACCGGATCTCGGTGGGCTTTCCCGGCATGGTCCGCGCCGGACAGGTGCTCTCTGCGCCCGCGTTTTCGACGGCGACCGGACTGGGCTCGGAGGCCGTCGACGAGCTGGTGCACCAGTGGTCACAGTTCGATCTGGCCCGAGTACTCTCCGAGCGTCTGGGGAAGCCGACCAAGGTGGCCAACGATGCGGATGTCCAGGGCGCGGCCGTTGTCAGTGGGCACGGCTTGGAGCTCGTGGTCACCCTCGGAACCGGCGTGGGAACAGCGCTGTTCTACGAGGGGCGCCTGCTCCCGCATCTCGAATTCGCCCATCATCTCTTTCGCAAGGGTGAGACCTACAACCAGCAACTGGGTGAGGCGACGCGCAAGGCAATCGGCCACGAACGCTGGAGCCGTCGCGTGTGTAAGGCGCTCGAGGCCTTGCGAGCGCTCACGTTCTTCGACCACTGCTACGTCGGGGGCGGCAACTCGCGCCGGGTGATCGGTCTCGTCGCAGCAGACGTCTCGATCGTGGACAACAGCGCAGGCATCCTCGGCGGTGTCAGGCTCTGGGACGACATCCACGTGGGGTTGTGACCGACGCGGCGGTGGGGCACCTGATTGGTTGTCCCGGCCGTCGGCGCGCATCGGGGCGCTCGCCCGACGCCTGAGCATCTACCCTGTCGGCCGTGCACGCAGTCACCATTGTCGACGGCGACCTAGCGTGGTCGGAGAAGCCCGACCCCGAGCCCGGCGACACCGAAGTCCTCATCGATGTCCACGCGGCCGGCCTGAACTCGGCCGACCTCCTTCAGCGCCGTGGTTTGTACCCCGCGCCCGCGGGGGTGGTGCCCGACGTGCCCGGGCTCGAGGTGGCCGGCGTGGTGGTCGGCGTCGGCCGGCGGGCGTCGGGTGTGTCCGTCGGCGACCGCGTCATGGCGGTCGTACCCGGCGGCGCGCAGGCGGAGCTGGTCGTGGCCGACGCGGCATGCGTGCTGCCCGTGCCCGCCGCCCTGGCTTGGGACCAGGCCGGCGGGTTCCCCGAGGCCTTTTCCACCGCCCACGACGCGCTTTTCACACAATGCGGCCTCTCCATGGGAGAGCGCGTCTTGGTGACCGGGGCGGCCGGAGGCGTGGGCACCGCCGGCGTGCAGCTGGCGGTGGCCGCCGGGGCCGAGGTGGTGGCCTCGGTGCGCGCTCCAGAGCTCCGCCGGGCCGTGCTCGAATTGGGCGCTGCTGAGTCGCTCGACCCGGACGAAGCGATCGGACGCGGTCCCTTCGACGTCGTCTTAGAGCTTGTCGGGGCGGCCAGCTTTCCCAGGGCACTGGGTGCCCTGGCGGTCGGGGGGCGCATGGCCGTGATCGGGGTCGGCAGTGGGAGCCGGGCCGAGATCGACCTCTTGGCCCTGATGCAGCGACGCGGCCGAATCTACGGTTCCACGCTCCGAGCCCGGACTCCGGCCGACAAGGCTGGCGTCGCGGCGACCGTCGCCGACCATGTCGTGCCCTTGCTCGCGGCCGGCCGGCTCAGGGTCCCGATCGCTGCCCAGTATCCGATGGAGCGGGCGCAGGAGGCACATGCCCGTTTCGCCGCCGGTGGGAAGCTGGGGAAGGTCGTTCTCGCCCGGTGAGGTAAGGCGCCGGCGCAAGCCGGATCGGCAAGCGCCGAGGGGCACCGGCAGGCACTGACCGTTGGCGGAAATTTGAGCGGGCCATGTCCACCGGTTGATCCCCCGGGCGCACGATCGGAACTGGACTCTCCGCCGGACAAGGGTGCTGGCGCGTGGCGGGTAAGAGGAGGCACATGTCCGGGCGGATCGAACGGTCGCGTCTGCATCTGACGAGAAATCGCAAGCCCGACGCGTTCGTCGGTAAGACGGACGATCCGGGATCGACGCTGCTCACCCTGCTTGATTCTTACGTGGCGTACCCGTCCGAGGACGGCGAACGCGATGCGGAGACGGAGCCGCAGACGGAGCCGCAGACGGTCGAGCTCAAGGTCGCCGCCGAAGCCGCCGCCGAAGCCGAAGCCGCCGCCGCCGACGCCGCCGCCGACGCCGCAGCGGCCGCCGACACTGC
>Ga0181536_10005020_pt1 | contig 13765 bp, 13 predicted proteins | sample PEATcosm2014_Bin_41_FD_121105 | JGI IMG/M metagenome (GOLD analysis project Ga0181536, IMG submission 121105) | Peatland microbial communities from MTU Mesocosm Facility, Houghton, MI, USA - PEATcosm2014_Bin17_60_metaG | ecosystem: Environmental > Terrestrial > Soil > Wetlands > Peat | place...
ACCCGGCGCAGCGCTGGGAGCAGCACCTGGAGCGCCAGGCGCCGCACCCTCGGCCGGCACACCGGCAGCCGCAGCGGCGGCAGCAGCGGCCGCTGCGACAGCAGCAGCCTCCGCCGCGGCCTTCATCTCTTCGGCATAACCCGACGGCGGCACGACCGTGACCAGCGTGATGTCCCGGCCCGCCGCGATACGCACGCCGTCCGGCAGCGTGATATCGCTCAGATGCTTGGAGTGGTTGATCTCGAGTTCGCTCACGTCGACGTCGATGCCGCCTGGAATGGCGTCGGCCCGGCAGCGCACCTCGATGCTGTGGGTCACGATGCTGACCGTGCCGCCGCGTTTGACGCCCGGCGATTGGTCGGCGTTCTTGATATGGATCGGAATGCTGACGCGGATCATGGCGCCCTCACCGAGCCGCATGAAATCCACATGCAGCGGCAGATCGCGCACGGCGTCGAGCTGGAAATCGCGCGGTATGACGCGGTGCTTCACGCCGTCGACCTCGACGTCATGAATGGTCGTCAGAAAACGCCCGGCATAGATGCGCTGGCGCAGATCACTGTAATCGAGCGAGATCGGCAGCGGCGGCTTGCCGTCGCCGTATATGATTCCGGGTACGCGGCCCCCACGACGCTCGGCCCGGGCGGTCCCCTTGCCAGCCCGCGAGCGCGCCGCCGCCTTGATCAGATTGACGGTCGCCATGATATGATCCTCGTCTAAAGCCCTGTCACTTGAACGGATTCCGCGGCAGCCTCCAGGGGTGCAAACGCAGGATTTTCGAACCCAAACCATGCTTCGGCGTGGCCGGGCTCGAAAATCCTGCAACCGTTTTAGTCCGTTGCCGCGGTCGCGGCGCTTATAGCGGCGCAGGTCTTGAAAAACAAGGAACGCGACGCCGACCTATGGGGTATCAGACCGTCCCGGGATTAACGCCAGGATTAATGCCGGGACTAACCGCTCCCTGGCGTCTCACCGGAAGCACGACCCGATGGCGTCTCGGGCGAGGCTTTGGCCTTGCCGAGCGCCGCTTCCAGCGCCGCGACGCGAGCCTTGAGCGCTTCGTTTTCCTCGCGCGCCAGACGGGCCATGTCCTTGACCGCCTCGAAATCCTCGCGCTTGACCACGTCGAGATCGCGCAGGATGCGTTCCGCCTGGCTGCGGAACAGCGTCTCGACCTCGCGCCGCACGCCTTGCGCGGCACCGGCCGCGTCATTCATCAACCGAGCAACTTCGTCGAAGAACCGATTCGTCGTCTGGACCATGGCTGCCTCCGAACCCCGCTGGCGGAGCCCCGCTTGCTATGCTCGCAGACAATGGCGATGGTGCGGCGCCCTCGCAAGAGGTCCGTCGCCGCATTACGCATGGAAGCTATCTGATGCTCGTTCTGCCAATTCTGCCTTTTCCAGCGATCAATCCGGTGCTGATATCCATCGGGCCGCTGGCCGTGCGCTGGTATGCGCTGGCCTATATCGTCGGCATCATTGCCGGCTGGTTCTATGCGCGCGCCATCATTGCTTCGGAACGTTTGTGGGGCGGACCGGCGCCGTTCACCGTAATCGACTTCGACGATTTCGTGATTTGGATCACGCTGGGGATCATTCTCGGCGGACGTACCGGCTATGTGCTGTTCTACAATCTTCCGCATTTCGCATCCCATCCAATTCAGATCTTGGAACTCTGGAATGGCGGCATGTCGTTCCACGGCGGCGTCGCCGGCTGCATCGTCGCGATCGTCGTGTTCGCGCTGCGTCGCGGCATCCCGATGTTGTCGCTCGGCGATGTGACCGTGGCGGTCGCGCCGATCGGCCTGTTTCTTGGTCGCATCGCCAATTTCATCAATGGCGAATTGTGGGGCCGGCCCACGGACGTGCCCTGGGCCATGATTTTTCCGAACGGTGGTCCTGTACCGCGCCACCCCAGTCAGCTCTATGAAGCGGCGCTGGAAGGCGTCGTCCTCTTCATCGTACTCGGACTGCTGGTGCGCTGCGGTGCGCTCAAGCGACCCGGTATCGTCACGGCGGCCTTCGCGCTCGGCTATGGCGTTGCGCGCATCATCTGCGAATTGTTCCGCGAGCCCGACGTTCAGCTCGGTTTCCTCTGGGGCGGGCTCACGATGGGAATGCTGCTGTGCATTCCCTTGATGCTGGGCGGTATCGCTGTCCTCGCCGTCGCGCTGACGCGCGAACCGAAACCAAAAGATGGCTGACGCAAGCTCCCCGCTAGAGGACGAAATCCGCCGGCTCATCGCCGCCGCCGGGCCGATGCCCGTTGCCGAGTACATGCGGCTGTGTCTGACGCATCCCGAGCATGGCTACTACATCAACCGCGATCCGCTTGGTGCCGGCGGCGATTTCATCACCGCGCCTGAGATCAGCCAGATGTTCGGCGAGTTGCTCGGATTATGGATGGCCGCCGTCTGGCGGCAGATGGGCGCGCCGGAAAACGTGCGCGTTATCGAGCTCGGGCCCGGGCGCGGAACGCTGATGCTCGACGCGTTGCGGGCGGCGAAAGTGGTGAATGGATTCCGCGCGGCAATAGTCCTGCATCTGGTCGAGATCAGCCCGGCGCTGCGACAGCTGCAGCAGCGGCGGTTGGAAGGTCTCGACGTGCCGACGCTGTGGCACGCCGCGCTCGAGGAGGTCCCCGGCGGCCCCGGCATCATTATCGCCAACGAGTTCATCGATGCGCTGCCGGTCCATCAAGCCATCAAACAGGCCGACGGCTGGCACGAGCGCGTCATCGACATCGCCGCTGACGGCAATTTTTGCTTCGGCCTGGCGCGCGATACGCTGCCGCACTTCGAGACCGCCCTGCCGCGCGCATTGCGTCAATCGCCCGCAGGCTCGATCTTTGAATGGCGCTCCGACCGTGTCGCGCTCGAGCTTGGACGGCGCGTGCGGACCGACGGAGCAGCGTTGATCCTCGACTATGGCCATGCCCGGTACGGCATGGGCGACACCTTGCAGGCTGTCGCCGGACATGCCTTTACCGACCCGTTGCATACACCGGGCCGGGTCGATCTCACCGCTCACGTCGATTTCGAGGCGCTGGCGCAGAGCGCGGAAAGTATCGGCGGGCGCATTCATGGCCCCATTCTGCAGCGCGATCTCCTGCTCCGCCTCGGCATCGACAAAAGGGCGGCTGCGCTCAAGGCCAACGCGCCACACGATAAGGCCCTCGAGATCGACCTTGCGCTGTCGCGCCTGACGGCGAGCGGCGCGCTGGGAATGGGAGAGTTGTTCAAGGCGCTCGCCATCACCGACCCGAAGCTCGGTTCAGTTCCCGGATTTGCGACGTCATGATGATGATCGAGGCGCGGACGCTCGCGCTTGCCGGCATTCGCCATGGCTTCTTCACGCGCCGGGGCGGCGTTTCCAGCGGCCTCTACGCCAGCCTCAATGGCGGCATCGGATCGAACGACAGCACGGCCCATGTCGTGGAAAATCGCGCGCGCATGGCGGCGGCGGTCGGGGTCGAGCCGAACCGCTTGGTGACGGCTTATCAGACCCACTCGCCGCACGTGGTGATCGCGGAAGCAACGTGGACGCCGGACGCGCGGCCGCGTGCCGACGCCATCGTCACGGCCATGCGCGCACTCGCGATCGGCGTGACGACGGCCGATTGCGGGCCGATCCTGCTCGCCGATCCGACGGCGCGCGTCATTGGCGCAGCGCATGCCGGCTGGCGTGGAGCGCTCGCCGGCGTCATCGAGGCAACGCTCGATGCGATGGAGCGGCTCGGCGCCAAGCGCAGCGAGATCCGCGCCGTGCTCGGGCCGATGATTCGCCAACCCAATTACGAGGTCGGCCCCGATCTGATCGCGCGTTTTGGCACCGCGGATCCTCCCAGCAGCCGTTTCTTCGGGCCTGCATCGCGCGACGGCCACGCTCTGTTCGATCTTGCCGGCTACATCGGGTCGCGACTGGCGCGGGCCGGTATCCGTCACGTGGAGGACCTCGGGCTTTGCACCTATGCCGATCCGGAGCGGTTTTTCAGCTTCCGCCGCGCCACCCACCGCGCCGAAGCGGATTACGGCCGCCACGTTAATGCGATCGCGCTGACGTGAAGAGAGCGAATAGCGAATGGCGAGCTGGGTTCTGCAACTGATTCCATTCGCTATTCACTATTCGCCATGCGCGTGCGGACCATCGACACTGACCGCGCGAAACAATTGGGATTGCAGCGGAAAAACCTGCGGGGACAAGGCCCTGATTCATGTTGCCAGCCTTCCAAGCGGCTTGTATCAGGACCTAGCTTTTGTTTGCGCATGATCTTTCCCGACCTTGCTTCGCCCGCCGAAGCGGGCTTGGCGAAGGCGGGAAACCGATAGCCACCCCGGATCAAGTCCGGGGCAAGCTTTTTCGGGATCATGCTCTGACCGCGGGCGCGCGCAGGAGAGCGGGAATGGCGGGCAATAACGGAGCGATCAAGCTCGTCGCCGGCAATTCCAATCCGACCCTTGCCGAGGCCATCGGCGGCTATCTCGGGACCCCGCTGACCAAAGCCGTGGTCCGCCGTTTCGCCGACATGGAGATCTTCGTCGAAATCCAGGAGAACGTGCGCGGCGCCGATGTTTTCGTCATCCAGTCGACGTCGTTTCCGGCGAACGACCACCTGATGGAATTGCTGATCATCATCGACGCGCTACGGCGCGCCTCGGCGCGGCGCATTACGGCGGTCATCCCCTATTTCGGCTATGCCCGGCAGGACCGCAAAGTGGGGCCGCGCACGCCGATCTCGGCCAAGCTCGTCGCCAACCTCATTACCAACGCCGGCGTCGATCGCGTGCTGACGCTCGACCTTCATGCCGGGCAGATCCAGGGCTTCTTCGACATTCCGACCGACAACCTGTTCGCAGCGCCGGTCATCATGCGCGACATCAAGGAGCGTTTCGATCTTGCCAAGGTGATCGTCGTTTCGCCGGATGTCGGCGGCGTGGTGCGCGCGCGCGGTCTCGCCAAACGCATCGATGCGCCGCTCGCCATCGTCGACAAAAGGCGCGAGCATCCGGGCGAGTCCGAAGTGATGAACGTCATCGGCGAAGTCGCCGGCGGCATCTGCATCCTGGTCGACGATATCGTCGATTCCGGCGGCACTTTGGTGAACGCCGCCGACGCCCTGCTGGCGAAGGGCGCTACCGCGGTCTACGGCTACATCACCCACGGCGTATTGTCGGGCGGCGCCATCACCCGCGTCATCAACTCCCAACTCAAGGAGTTGGTGATCACGGACTCGATTCAGCCGACAAAGGCCATTACCGCCTCCAGCAACATCCGCGTGCTTCCGATCGCAACCCTGATCGGCGAGGCGATCAGCCGAATCGCCGCCGAGGAATCGGTCTCGAGCCTGTTCGACTGAAGCCGGCCTAACCGAGCCGCCGGCACCGGCCGGGCTGCCGCGAGCGTTTGCCCCCCGAGTCAACTTGTCGCAGCCCGGTCTGTGGACTGAGTCCCTCCCAGCATTGTGCCCCGATGGCAAATCACTTCATGAGTGCCGCTATCGGTGTCGGTAGAGGCTGTTGCGCGGACTTTGGCGGGTGGAATCGTGTGTCTATAGTCGGCGTGCCGGCTGATTCGCGACATTCAGTCAATCCGCCTGTCTGAGTTGTTCCTGCGTCAAATCGCAGCCGGGCGTTCGGCGAGGTGCAGTGGCGTGCGCATTTCCACTCATAGCGGCACTGTGGAGGCGGCATGTCCATCATCGAGATTGCACGCGAGCAAAGAAACAATCCCCTCGAGGTGGTCGAGCGGATGGCGGCCGGCAACAACTGGCCGTTCGAGCGTTCCGGCGAGGACGAGATTGCGCTGGTCGTCACCGGCCGGTGGACCAATTACCAGGTTTCTTTCACCTGGATGAGCGATATCGAGGCGCTGCATCTAGCCTGCGCCTTCGACATGAGAGTGCCGGAGCTGCGGTTGCCCGAGGTGCAGCAACTCGTTGCTTTGATCAACGAGCAATTGTGGATCGGACATTTCGATGTCTGGATGCAGAACGGCATGGTGATGTTCCGCCACGCCCTCATTCTCGCCGGCGGCATCGCCGCTTCCGGCAGCCAGTGCGAGGCGGTGCTCGGTTGCGCGCTCGATGCCTGCGAGCGCTACTTTCCCGCGTTTCAATTCGTGGTCTGGGCGGGTAAATCCGCACGCGAGGCGATGGAGTCCGCCATGTTCGAGACGTCGGGCGAGGCGTGAGCTTCCACCATGTCTGCTCCCGGCCAGCATCCGGACTTGCGCGATTTTTCCGGCCTGCTGGTGCTGGTCGGCGCCGGCAAGATGGGCAGCGCGCTCCTTGAAGGCTGGCTGCGGTTCGGCCTCGATCCGAAGACGGTCGCCGTGCTCGAACCGCAGCCGTCGCCGCAAATCGCAAGCCTTGCGGGCCGCGGATTGCGGCTCAATCCGGATATGCACGCGCTCACCAATGTCGCCGCCATCGTCGTTGCGGTGAAACCGCAGATGGCGGCACAGGTGATCCCGGCGCTGGCGCCGATGATCGAAGCCTCGACCGTGGTCGTCTCGATCATGGCCGGGCGCACGCTGCAATTCATCTCCAGCGCGCTCAACAGCGTACCGAAAACCCGTTGCGCCTTGGTGCGCGCCATGCCGAACACCCCGGCCGCGATCGGTCGCGGCATCACCGTCGCGGTGCCGCGCGACGCCAGCCCCACGCAGTGCGAGCTCGCGGACCGGCTGCTCGCAGCGACTGGAGCAGTCGAGTGGATCGAAGACGAGGCGCTGATGGACGCGGTGACCGCGGTATCGGGATCGGGACCCGCTTACGTCTTTCTGCTCGCGGAAGCGCTCGCCCAAGCGGGCGCTGCGGCGGGATTGCCGCCGGCGCTGGCGGAGAAGCTCGCGCGCGAAACCGTCGCCGGCGCGGGCGAGCTTCTGCATCGTTCGCCGCTCGACGCCGCGACCTTGCGCGAGAACGTGACCTCGCCGGGCGGCACCACCGCAGCGGCGCTTGCAGTGCTGATGGGCCAAAACGGACTTATGCCGCTCATGGAGAAGGCCGTCACCGCCGCGACCAAGCGCTCCCGGGAACTCGCCGGCTGACATGCGCTCTTGACGCCACCTTGGAGCCGCCTTGGCACCGCCTTGGAACCATCGGGTCGCGCGCTTACATTTAACCTCGTCAGCCCCGCGTTCGAGGCACCCATCCAGGAGTTCGGTCATGGCCCGCAGGCCCGCCCGCAGATCCGCCCGTAAGTCCGCACGATCCTCCCCTGCCCAGACGCCGGCCGCGCCGGCCGCGTCGGCCACCGCAGGCAGCGAGCGCGACAGAATCATAGCGGCCTTCCTGGCGCTCCTTGCGGAGAAACCGATCGAGCAGATCGGCCTTGCCGACATCGCCAAACAAGCCGGCGTGTCGCTTGCGCAGTTGCGCGGCGAATTTGCGTCAACGCTCGCGATATACGCCGCTCACATCAAGGCCATCGATCGCGCCGTGCTGGCCGAGGATTTGACCGACATGGCGGACGAACCGCCGCGCGAGCGCCTGTTCGACGTGCTGATGCGCAGACTTGAAGCGCTCGCGCCATACCGGGAAGCGGTGCGTTCGCTGTTGCGCTCCGCCGGCCGCAATCCACCGCTCGCCTTGGCGCTCAACGGCCTTGCGGTGCGTTCGCAGCAATGGATGCTGACGGCGGCCGAGATCAACGCCTCGGGCCCGCGCGGCATGATGCGCGCACAGGGTCTCGCGCTGCTGTTCGGTTCGGTTCTGCGCACCTGGACCCGCGATGAAGATCCTGGGCTGGCCCGCACCATGGCGGCGCTCGACCGCGCGCTGGCGCGCGGTCAGCGCTTCTCCGGCTTGCTCGATGATCTGTGCCACATCCCGTCGCGCATCTGCCGGCTAAGACCCGGCCGGCGCAGGCGGCGGGACGGCGATTCCGAGGACGAGTTGGCCGCCGCGTGAACGTATTCCACGTTCAAAGATTAGAACTCTTATAAAGAGATATTTTTCTTTGCCACGCTAAACTGCCTACGCTAGAGACAGTTGCAGGTCGAACCAACCGCCACCGAGCCTGCCTGATATGATCGTCTGCTCCTGCAACGTGCTCACCGATCATGACGTGCGCGGCACGCTCTCGGGCGGCGAAGGTTGTCCGCGTACCACCGGCGACGTCTATCACTGCCTCGGTTGCAGCGCCCAATGCGGGCGCTGCGCACGCACCATCCGGCAGATCATGGACGGGGCGCTTGCCGCCGCTAGGCCTGGGTGCTGCCAAGGCGGCGGCGACTGCTCTTGACTTTTCCTCTATTGCGAAGATGAGGAGCTGTTCGCCTGCCGCGGCGGCTTTCGGCTTTCGTGGCGATGGCTATAATCAAGCGCCCGCCGATCTCCGTGCGGCGCTAAACCAATCGCTGGAGCACGATCATGAAAGGCGAGCCAAGAGTCCTCGATTACCTCAATAAGGGACTGCGGCACGAACTGACTGCAATCAACCAGTACTGGCTGCATTATCGTTTGCTCGACAATTGGGGCTACAAGTCGCTGGCCAAGCAATGGCGCAAGGAAGCGACCGAGGAGATGCAGCACGCCGACAAGCTGGTCGAGCGCATCATCTTCCTCGACGGCTTCCCCAACATGCAGGTGCTCGAGCCGCTGCACATCGGACAGAATGTGAAGGAGGTCCTCGACTGCGATCTCGCCGCCGAAGTCTCGGCACGTGCGCTCTACCAAGAGGCCGCCACCCATTGTCACGCCGTCAAGGATTACGTGACGCGCGACCTGTTCGAGAAGCTGATGCATGACGAGGAGGAACACATCGACTTCCTCGAAACTCAGCTCGACCTCGTCGCCAAGCTCGGACTCGAACTCTACGCCCAGCACCACATCGGCGAGCTCGACGAGAGCGAGGACTGAGCGGCGAACCTCGTTGGTTGCCCGGTCGGCGCCCCAACCGTTAACAAAATCTTATCTGAAGTTTCGTCGTCGCCCTCGAGCGGCGAGGTGGCTGTCACGTCACCATGGTCAGCCAGGTGCGTTCGGTCAGTTCAGCTCGCCACGGGCCCGCTGAGCCCCGTTAATAAGTACGGTTAAATATTAAGGTTAAGACCCGTTTAAATATTTGCTGCCATCTTCGTCCCGGTTCAACGACGGCGGGCCGCTCTGTGCGTGTGGCTCGGCCGAGGAAAGGACGAAGCCATGGTCAGCGTCAAAATTCTCATCCGCGCCGGTGCGGCCGGCTTGATCAGCACTGCGGCGTGCGCCGCCGATCTGCCTCCGCCTCCGTATCAACCGCCCCCGATGGCATATCAACCTCCGCCCATCGTCGTGGAGACGCCCCTGGGTGGCTGGTATCTGCGCGGCGATGTCGGCGTCGGCGTTCTGAGCTTCTCCGATTTTAATTATGCGGAAACCAACTCGGCCTTTGTCTGGCCGTCGAGCTGGTCAATCGTCCAGAAGGATATCCAGGACACCAGCATCTTCGGCGTAGGCGTGGGCTATGAGTTGAACAACTGGCTCCGCATGGACGTCACCGGCGAATACCGCACTAAAGCGGCGTTCAGGGCGACGGGCAACTATAGCGGTGCCACCTGCAATGGCGGTGTCGGCACGTGTTTCGACGTAAACACAGGCAACTATTCAGCAGCCGTGACCATGGCCAACGTGTATCTCGATCTCGGCACCTGGTGGTGCTTGACGCCCTATATCGGCGCCGGCGTGGGCGGCGCATACAATCGCATCACCGGTATCCAAGACAACGGCATCATCTCAAACGGCACCGTCGGCTTCGGTTTTTCCAACAGCGATTCCGCGGATTGGAACCTGGCCTGGAACGCCCAGGCCGGCCTCACCTACAACGTCACGAATAATTTCAAGGTGGACCTCAACTTGCGCTACTTGCGTCTGGGTTCGCCGCAGTCGGCCGAAGTCTATTGTCAGAACACGGCTGCGTGTCCCGGCGCCTTGTACACCTTGAGTGACATGAGTTCGTGGGATTTCAGGTTAGGCGTGCGTTGGATGCTGCAGCCGGAAGCGACGCCAGTGATGATGCCGCCGCCGGCGATGCCGCCGCTGATGAGCCGGGGTTGATGCACGGCGGCTGAGCGCAGCGATCAAGGTAAGGGACAGACGGCGCGGGCGACCGCGCCGTCTTCGTTTTTGGAGCACCGTCCCGAATGCCCGCCCCGGACCTGATCCAAGGTGGACCAGCTTTCCGCCCGCCCCCCCGAGCTAACGCTCCATTAAGGTTAATGCCTGATGATTGCGCGCGTTTGGCCGCTCGATGCGCGCCAAAGGGACGGAGAAGGCGGCCGATGCGTTGGGTCATCTGTGCTGTGGTCGTGCTGGCGTTGCCGCCGGGCGCGTTGGCAGACGACCTCGACGTGCTGCGCGGCTCGCAAACCGTCGGGCCCGGCAACTTCATGAACTGGACCGGCTTCTATGCCGGCGGCCAGTACGGCTACAGCGATGCGAGCGCGAGTTTCGGCAATTCCACGCAAGCACCCATCGCCTACAGCCTTCGAGAATTGGCATTGGAGAGCGAGTTTACTCCGTCCGCATGGCCGGTGCTTGGCAGCGCAGACCGTGGCACATCGGGTTACGGAGGCTTTGTCGGTTACAACAGCCAATGGCAGGACTTGATCCTTGGCATCGAGGCCAATTACAATCATATTTCCTCGACTTTGGTCGCGCCGGATACGCCGATCTCACGCATTACGCCGGCAACCAGCGGCGGCAACACCTACCTGGTCAATATCGACGCTGCCGGCACGGTGACCAATCTCGATTACGCCACGCTGCGCGGGCGGGCCGGCTGGGTCTTCGGTAATTTCCTGCCGTACGGATTTGCCGGCGTTGCGTTCGGGCAGGCCAACATAGCCGTTTCGGCAACCGTCTCGGGAGAGCAGAACCCGGCCGCCATCTGTACCGCACCGTGCTACCCATTCGCATTTACCACCACCGCCGGAAAGAACTCGGAGCTGATGTACGGCTTTACGGTCGGCGGCGGCCTCGATGTTGCGCTCACGCAAAACATTTTTCTGCGCGGCGAGTATGAGTACGTCCAGTTCGCGCCGGTCTCGGGCATTCTTGTTTCCATCGCCAGCGCGCACGTCGGCGCCGCCCTCAAGTTCTAAGCAAATCCGGACGCCGTCCGGCTGCGGACACATTGCGAGAACCGCTCGACCGCTCGACCGCTTGGCATGTGGCGGAAAGCGGCGGGAACCAGCGGAGATTCGCTTAGAACTTTACACCAGCACCGGCACGGACGGTGTTGATGTCCACGATCACGCTCGCTACCGGTGCGAACTGGACATATTCGTATTCGGCGCGCAGGAAAATGTTGTGCGTGAGGGCAATATCCAAGCCGGCACCGGCGGTGAAGCCGTACAGCCACTCCGAGTCCTTTCCGGCGGTGGTGGTAAATGCGAATGGCGTGCATGGCGGAGTATTGCTGGAACTGCACGTGCCGCCGCCAGACGGCGGATTCTGCTCTCCCTGAACGGTCGCCGCAATGTTGATATTGGCGTGACCCAACGCGAAGCCGGCAAATCCGTAGGGCAGGAAATTGCCGAGAGCCCAACCGGCCCTCGCTCGTAGCGTGCCAAAGTCGAGATCGGTGACGGAGCCGCTGCCGGTGATGTTGATGAGATAGCTGTCACCTTGACTGTCCGCCGGCGTAAGCCGCGTGATCGGGGTATTCGGTGCGACGAGGGAGAGCGAGGCTTGGTCGTAGTTGGCTTCGACCCCTAGGACAAGTTTCTCGAACTGGGTGTTGTAGCCGACCAAGCCGCCAAAGCCCGCCGCGCCGTGGTTCGCGCTGCCCAGCACCGGCCAATTAGAAGGAGCGAACTCGTTCTCCAATGTGGTCTCGCGCAGCGCGTAGGCGATGGAAGCTTGGGTCGTGTTGCTGAAATCGGCGCCCGCATCGCTGTAGCTGACCTGACCGCCGACATAGAAGCCGCGCCAGTCCATGATATTTGCGGGTCCGACGGATTGCGAACCGGACAGCATATTGAACTCGTCCGCGGACGCGCTCGGAGGCAGTACCAGCACGACCAAAGCACAGATGACCCAACGCATCAGACGCCCCTTCCGTCCCCAATGGCGCGCGATCTTCGGGCACGGACATTAAAGGCGGGTTAGCCCGGCCGCGGCTGTCGCTGTGGCCCAACGGTTCCGAGAAAATCCGAACCGGACTGCGGCTTTAAGATTGAGCCTGATCCTTGCCGAGAACCTGTACTGATAATTCAGGCTAATCCTCCAAAACTGGGACGGCGAGGTCGCCCGCGCCGCAGCTTCGTGTGGACCGATTTCGGCGAACCGTGATTCAACAAGCGGTAACCGAAATTGCGCTTAAAATTGTTGCTGACGTTGTCGGTGAGGTCGGCCGGTATGTTGCACGTCATATTTCAAGTTGCTGAATTGTTAGCAGCATAGCCGAAACCGACTACACCGTTCGCGATCATGGCATCGTCTCGATGCCGGTGATGCGATGGCACGCGGTGCCGAGACCGAAGCCGATAGAGGGCGTGAGGCATCACCTGGTACCAAGGTCGAGGTCGGCGTCAGCGATGAACGCGGCCATCGCAACTAGCGCTTGACGGCGTCGCATTCATTGCTTAATTGCAGACCCGGGACACCCCTCCCCAACGAGGGGCGGCTATCTGGAAGGATAGACCATGACGATTGCAATGCCCTCCGTGCGGCCACGCGTGCCACACTTTTCGTCCGGCCCCTGCGCCAAACGCCCCGGCTGGAGCCCGCAAGCCCTCTCCGATGCCGTCCTCGGACGCTCCCATCGCTCAAAAGCCGGCAAGGCGAAGCTCAAGCGCGCCATCGATTTGACCCGCGAAGTGTTGCGGGTTCCTGCCGACTATCGCATCGGCATCGTGCCGGCCTCCGATACCGGCGCGGTCGAGATGGCGCTGTGGTCGCTGCTTGGGCCGCGGCCGGTGACCATGCTCACCTGGGAATCCTTCGGCGAGGGTTGGGTGAGCGATGTCGCTAAAGAGCTCAAGCTCAAGGACGTGACCGTGCTGCGGGCGCCCTATGGCGAATTACCCGATGTCGCCGCCGTCGATCCGACGAGCGACGTCGTGTTCACCTGGAACGGCACGACCTCGGGCGTGCGCGTGCCCAATGCCGATTGGATTGCCGCCGACCGGGCGGGGCTGGCGATCTGCGACGCGACCTCGGCCGCATTCGCGCAGCCGCTCGATTGGCCAAAACTCGATGTCGTCACGTTCTCGTGGCAGAAGGCGCTGGGTGGCGAGGCTGGGCATGGCATGCTCATCCTCTCGCCGCGCGCGGTCGCGCGGCTCGAGAGCTACACGCCGCCATGGCCGGTGCCGAAGATCTTCCGCATGACCAAGGGCGGCAAGCTCATCGAAGGCATTTTTGCCGGCGAGACCATCAACACGCCATCGATGTTATGCGTGGAGGACTACCTCGACGCGCTCGAATGGGCGAAGGGAATCGGCGGACTGCCGGCGCTTCACGCCCGCGCCGACGCTAATGCCAAAGTCATCGCCGATTGGGTGGCGCGCACGACGTGGATCGACTTCCTGGCCCGCGATCCGGCTCTGCGCTCTAACACATCCGTTTGTTTGAAGGTTGTCGATCCGGCCGTGAACAGGCTCGCGGCCGACGCGCAGGCCGCGTTCGTCAAAGGCATCGCCGCTGCGATCGAGAAGGAAGGCGCGGCCTACGACATCGACGCCTATCGCGATGCGCCGCCCGGTCTGCGCATGTGGTGTGGCTCGACCGTCGAGCGATCCGATGTCGAAGCACTCACGCTCTGGCTCGACTGGGCCTA
>Ga0181536_10005023_pt1 | contig 13757 bp, 10 predicted proteins | sample PEATcosm2014_Bin_41_FD_121105 | JGI IMG/M metagenome (GOLD analysis project Ga0181536, IMG submission 121105) | Peatland microbial communities from MTU Mesocosm Facility, Houghton, MI, USA - PEATcosm2014_Bin17_60_metaG | ecosystem: Environmental > Terrestrial > Soil > Wetlands > Peat | place...
AATTGTGTGTTCACATCTGACCAAACCGTCAGATTTTTGTTTGGACCGTTGGCGAAGCACCACAGGACGCTAACTTCACTAGGGATTATTTCCCCTGCCTCCACCACCGAGAAAAAACAACACCAAGAGAACAATCAATATGGTTACCACGTCTCACCTCCGTTGTAAGAGGAAGCTGCTGGACTCATCCAAACCGCAGCCCTCTTGTTTCCCATAAGAAACATCATCATCATGGACGCAACGAAGGCGGGCGTCTGTCCGATTGTGACCAGGTGTCTGTGCATTTGTGCACACCTCCGTATTGGTTAAGGCCACTAAAGGATTACCGCGGTCACAGGTAGTGACTCATTTTGTCCAGTGCAATGAGCAAAGCAGTACAGACAGTGGAAAGAAAGACGGAGAGAATGTAAGCGGTGCTGCCCCGGAGGATCGACGGTTGGTCGTTGACCCGCTTGCAGCAACGGCCCGTGATAACCGGAGGATGGCGGGTGAAGCATGCTCGTTATTATTGGCTGCTTTTGGCGGAGAGTCATCTGACGCGGCGGCCCTTTGGAGCCCTGCTGTTCAGGATAGCGGCGCTACTATCGCCATCGGCGGAGAAGATGAAATCCATGACAAAACAACGGCGGTATTGTTCAACGAGGTCCAAGTATGAAGTGTCATTGCAAGGCGCCATCGCCAGTGGTTGGCGCCTCCTGCGCATCCGCCTGTTGGCAATTCTCGTCATCTTGCTAATGTGCAGCCTCGGCTCGTTTGCGTATTCCAACCTGACGCATGAGGAAATCGTAGACCTGCTCTGGAAAGATGAGATCCGGCCTCTCCTGCTCAAGCGATTTCCGGCGCTGACGGAGGACCAGATTACGGAGGCGCACGCCTATGCCTATGGCGGCGCCGTAATCCAGGACCTCGGCTACTACCCATTCGGCAGCAAGCTATTCAGCGATCTGGCGCATTACGTTCGGAGCGGGGACTTCGTTCGCGAGTTGCTGCTCGAGAGCCAGGACGCTAACGAGTATGCGTTTGCCATGGGTGCCTTATCACACTATGCGTCAGACATTGCCGGCCACCCGGCAGTCAACCAGGCCGTGGCGATTGAATACCCGAAGCTGCGGGCGAAGTACGGCAACTCCGTCAAATATGCAGAGAACAGAACGGCGCACGTCAGAACGGAAATCGGGTTCGACATGGTGCAGGTGGCGAAGAGCCGTTATGCATCGCAGCAATATCACGATTTTATCGGGTTTCAAGTGTCTAAGCCCTTGCTGGAACGCGTCTTTCCGGTCGTTTACGGAGTGGAATTGAAAGACGTGCTTTCCCACGAGGACCTCGCGATCGGGTCATACCGTTACGCTGTCAGCCGGCTGATCCCGGAGATGACTCGGGTCGCGCTGCGGACCCATAAGAAAGACATGATGCGCGAAGAACCCACCTTCGCGAAACGGAAGTTTCTCTACCGTCTCTCGCGCTCCGATTATGAAAGGGACTGGGGCAAGGAATATTCAAAGCCGGGATTTGGCGCGCGCGTGTTGTCAGTGCTCTTGCATTACATGCCGAAAATAGGGCCATTCAAAGCGATGGCGTTCAAGAACCCCACCCCGCATACGGAGGAGATGTATTTTAAGAGCATTAATACGTCTGTAGATCAATACCGGGCCTATCTGGAAGAATTGCGCACGGACTCCCTGCGACTCTCCGACATTGACTTCGATACCGGCAAAGAGACCAAGGCAGCGGAGTACACACTGACCGACGCCTCCTATGCAAAACTGCTGGCCAAACTTTCCGAACGAAAGTTCGATCGGACCTCACCCGAGCTGCGTGAGAACATCCTGAACTTTTATGGAGACCTCTCCGCACCGATCGAGACTAAGAAGGACTCCGCCGCTTGGCAGGCTGTGCTGACGTCGCTCGATCAGTTGAAGGCGCTGACTCTGGTTCCGGCTAGCGCGGGCAGCCCTCCACAATCCCAGGCGCCGCACCGCCAGCCCCAGCCCTAGCTCCAGCCCTTGCTCAAGCCCCTGTTGTGAGTGCTGGGTGTCGCTGACGTTGAAGACTTCCGAAGCGACCCGAAGAAGCATCGTCTTCCTCGTTACATGTTCTACAGCGCAAATGTGGATGATGATGGGGCCGTGTCATTGATGCCCAGTGACATGTGCGCTCCTCGAATAAGATTCAATTTTTGAAAATAGGCCTGGGGATTATTCTAGGTAAGGCCTTTTTTTCCTGTCAACCTGAATTTCCGATTCAATCTTCCATCTCTGCCCAATAGCATCCGCTGGCTACCCCATTGGTTCAGTGCTGACGTCTTCCTGTCTCGAAGTCCCCATCTGGGAAGGTACCGGCGCTTGGAAAAGCTTCGGCCAACCGGAGTAGCGGACACGGCGATTCCTCTTTGCCGATCCAACCTCCCAGTCACCCCGTTTCAGTTGAAACTTGCTGATGCCCAATTCCAACGCCCGCCGGAACCTCGCCGCATAGCTTGATTCATTGCTGCTGGCGGCACAGGTGCAGGCCCTGCACAGGATTCGGCCTGAAAAGTCGGCTTCACGTCTAGTACCAACCGGTCGCCCGCCAACGTGGCCCTCCAAACACGAAGGAATCCACGCCACGAGTTCCGATCACCTACTCTGTTGCAAACTTAAAGACCACGGTGGCCCCCACCCCGAAAGGCATTTTGGGGACGGCTCGGCATCCTGAAGCAGCCCTGCCCGCGAGAACCGTCGAGAACACTTTCGCAGAATCAGTGAGCTGAGGACACAAGGCTCTTTGGCAGGCCGTAGAAGGCGCGCTGTGCGGTCCCCTTGCCAACCCCTGTCTCCCGGCAGATTGTGCTCCAGGAATACCGCTGGGCGCGCAGGGCGGCGATTCTGGCAGCATCCACGGCGATTGGCGGCCTTCCGAGCCTCTTACCTTTGGCCCTCGCATTCCTGATGCCTGCACGAACCCGCTCGGCAATCAGGCTGCGTTCGAGTTCGGCCACGGCACCGAGAACCGTAAAGACCATCTTGCCGGTGGGTGTGCTGGTGTCCACTTGCTCCGAGAGGGAAACGAAGTCAATCCCGAGGGCCTTGAACGTTTCCAGGGCGCGGAGCAGGTGAGACACCGACCGGGCGAAGCGGTCGAACTTCCAAACCGCCACGGCGTCGAAACGTCTCCGGTGGGCGTCGGCCATGAGCCTGTCCAGCTCCGGCCTTGATTCCTTGGAGCCCGAAACCCCGTTGTCAACGTAGCAGCCAGCGAGTTCCCAACCGCGACGCCGGCAGTACTCCTCCAATTCGCGAGTCTGCATTGTGGGGTCTTGCCCGTTGTGGCCCGTGCTAACCCTCGCGTAGATTGCAGCTCTGGTGCGGCCTGGTTGTGTGGAGAATGTCGGTGGGTGTATCTTCCCTATAGCCATTTCAGCCTCCTAGTCGGGTTGATTGGTTAGGCAGCCGTTGAAGTTCCAGCTTCAGCGGTTGCCGTTTTTCTTTTTTCGGCCTCTACCCTTGCGATAGATGGCCTGTTTGACCTTCAGCAAAGCAGCAACGTCCTTCGCCGACCATAGTCGATACCCTACAGCACCAATCAACGTGGGCTTTGGTGCCTTCAATTTGCCTGCCGCAATCCACTTTTGCAGCGTGACTTGGTGGATTCCGGCCCGTTTGGCCGCCTCAGCCGTTGTCAGTTTGCTGTCAACCATCGACTATACCTATAGCGCATTTCGAGAGCGCTGTCAACAAATATTTGTGGCAATTGCTTGCTACTCTTGAAATGGCCTCGACAAAGGAGGCGGCCGCTGGGCTTCCTAGCAGTTTCAGAGCAATGCAGAAGGTAACCGGATCAGTTTGACTCCCGCCAGGTGCTACTCTTTCGCCGTTCGTCCTCCGCCTGATCGCTGAGTGCTTTCCTGCGAGCGTCTGCCCATGAACGCTGGTACGGCTCATTAGTGACGGGATCAAAAATCGTATCGTAAGCTAAGAATATGTGTAGAGTCTGCTGGAGATTCGGTACGAAACTTAACCGCTTCCTGTTTTCGACGCAAAATGTGGAGTAGTGATGACGATAGTGCGGATTTGCCTCCCGCCGAGCCAAAATGAGTGCGAAGGTGTGCTCGGATCGCCTCAGTAGCTGGGACATCTCCAAGTCAATCCGATCAAGGTCTACGCCGCGCGGATCGAATGGCCACTCGGCGAGTACGATCCTCCCTGCAAATCCAGGGAGCAGTTTGATTTGGCTGATCTTCTTGCGAATCCTGTCGATTAAGCGGTCATACTGGTCCGTTTCCACTCTGTGGAGTGGAAAACGAAAGAGCGCACGGGCCTTCTCCCTGGGGTTCACGGGCTCGCCGAGGCGAACTTTCCTAGCCAATTCGCGGTCATCTCTTGCTGGTGTAAGGCCAATCGAAAGGGCTGTCGTCCAATCCGTCCCCTTGACATCTACAACTCTATTGTCAATGAGTCTGAAAGGAATCTCCTCTGTGTCGGGAGTCAGAGGCTCTACAGTAACACTGATCGTAACGTCAGCATCCGTGCTCAGATGCCCTGTCCTTTGGAAGCGTCTAATGGCTTTCTTAAGACGCACAAGCAGCCGGCTGTAATTGACGCCCGTGAGATTCTCTTCCATGCGAATCTTGATGCAGCACCGTTCATTAAGTGACTTAACAGCGTCCTCAATGTACCTATAGGTCCGATCGATTAGCCGATACTGTTCCTCCCCCTCGTTAGGAAAGCCGAGCCGTGTGCATTCGACGGCAATCTCCTCGTTGCTGAGAATTATTGAAAAATCCGCCACGGCCTCGGTGTCCTCGCAGGAGAGCTTCACGTTACCAAGCCCTGGCTTCACCACTTTCTGGAAGCGGTATGCCATGGCCAGTTCGAATTGAATTGGCCAAAACGAGTCTCGCTGGAGCTTTCTTATCTTCCTGGACAAGCATTCATCGCCCGAAAACTCTTGGAGGTAGGTGGCCAACTCGATTGTTCCAGTAACGCTTTCATCAACGTTTGAGCCTCGCAGCCACCGCCTGAGGGTTTGGCCGCCGCGCGGATCAAACGGCATCAGTTGTGTGCGATTGTCAAACAAAAGTTGTTGCAGCCAACCTGGCGTCAGAGCCGTTCTGAGGGCGAAAATGCGTTCTTCAATGAGGCCCGGCGGAAAGCCGTAGCGCTCTCTGCTTTCATTTGCCACCGAAATCCAGTGGTGAAGCTCTTCGTCCACTGTGTCCACAGACTTACTCCTACGATCATCGCAGAATAACACGTCGAGGAACCTATGTCCTAACACTGGGAAACACAGTGAGGGCACGGGACGCTGGCGTGAGCATTTGGAGAGATCAGGTCCGTGATCGCCGCCAGTGCGCAGGATTGCCCAAGATGCGCGGAGTGCCCAAGGCTTGCGCATTCTGTGCGAGCGTGACTGTGCAACCGACTCTGCCAGCACAGACACCCTCAGAACGGCCCGCCGTGCGCTTGGCAGCCCCACACATGCACGCGGAAGGGTCAATCCATGCTAAGGACAGTACCTGTTGAGGTGGGTTACAATCGTGTTTGTGACGTACTTTGTGACGTAACCCTTCGGATAAGCCTCAATCGGCAGCAGTCAGCAGATGTGGCGCGAGAATCGAGTTATCACCGCTTTCGCTAGTATTCATGCGGCTCTGGCGGTCGTCAGCACCTTGCTGCTGTTATCGCTTTTTGAACTACGAAGCAAGGGGTCGGGTGTTCGAATCACCCCGGGCGTACCATTCCTTTCATTACTTTAACTGATCTCCATACTTTCCGGGATGGCCAGCTGTCAGCGGTCAGCTTTCAGCTATCAGGGAGCGGCGGGGGCCTTTCCCTTAGCTGACCGCTGATGGCTGATAGCTGACACTTGGCACCCGACGGCGGACACCTATTCACACCGCGGCGCCACCATGGGATCGAGTCTCGTTGCTCGCCGCGCGGGAATGTGGGCGGCAAGCAACGTCACGCCCGCCAAGACAAGTGGGACTGCCACAAACGTAACCGTATCAGTCGGGCGAACGGCGTAGAGAAGACTCGCGACCAGACTTGGCCAGAAGTCGTGAAGGAATGAACGCCGTCCGATACTGTTCCCAAACATTCAGGGATTGGGACAGGCGCGCTTCCGGGACCTTCGCGCTATGGGGGCCTTCCTGCTCAGCGCCTCCTATGATGGCAAAGCGGTCTCGGATGTGACGCCGTTCAGCGAGAAATGACCAACAGCAAAGCTGGTTAATCCCGGAACGTCCGGCCGTCCGGCCGGCTTGACTTGCGGTCTTTCTGGTGATACTTTCCTTGCCATTGCGCGCCCCGCACTGGGGCTTCCAAGGGTGAGCGTAAGTTGATCGCTACGGAAGGGGAACAGCTCAACATGAAAAACCTCTGCCTTGCTCTGGCTCTTGCTTTCCTGGTATGTCCGGCCCTGGCCGCTCAAACCGCGCCCGCTTCCACTTCGTCAAGCGGGCTCCAGCAATCGGCGGGTTCGAGCGTAGCCCCGGCTCCGGGTACCACGACTCAGCCCGCGACGCAGCCAAAAGTCACGGCCTACACACTTTCTCCCAAGCTTTATCAGAAGGCACATAACCTTGGCCGGATTCACTTCCGCTTCCAACTGATCAGCTTCGTCTATGGCCTCGTCGTCCTCTGGCTGATCCTCCTCTGGAAGCTCGCACCCAAGTACCGCGATTGGGCAGAGAAGTTCTCGTCTAGGCGCTTTCTGCAGAGCGTGGTGTTCTCGCCTCTGCTGCTTCTGACCATGGCCGTTCTCACCTTGCCGGCGGATCTCTACGATCAGTGGATCTCGAGGAAGTACGGACTTTCGGTGCAGGGATGGGGTTCGTGGAGCTGGGATTGGGCCAAAGGGGAGTTGATCTCCTTCGTGATTGGAATCATCCTGATCTGGCTTCTCTACACGGTCGTCCGCCGCAGCGCTCGCCGCTGGTGGTTTTATTTCTGGCTGTTCTCGCTGCCGATCCTCCTGCTCGTCTTTTTCCTGTCACCTTGGATCATTCAACCCCTGTTCCACAAATTCGAGCCTCTCCAGCAAAAGGATCCCGCCCTAACCGCGAGCTTGGAGCAGATGGTGCAGCGCGCCGGAGAGAACATCCCGCCGCAGCGCATGTTCTGGATGGGGGCGGGCGAAAAGACCACGGAGCTAAACGCCTACGTCACCGGCTTCGGCGCTTCCAAGCGCATCGTGGTGTGGGATACCACGATCGTCAAGATGAACACCCCCCAGATTGTGTTCGTGACGGGCCATGAAATGGGCCATTATGTTCTCAAGCACATCCCGAAACTGCTCGCCTTCTTTGCGGCCCTCCTCTTTGTCTTCTTCTATCTCGGCTTTCGATCGATCGGATGGGTGCTAACCCGCTGGGGCGAAAAGTGGAGGATCAGGGGTCTGGACGACTGGGCGTCGTTACCGGTCCTGCTGTTTCTCATCTCAGTTTTCGCCTTTCTGGCGAGTCCCGTAGGGAGCGCCTTCAGCCGTCATTACGAGCATCAGGCCGACCAATACGGCCTGGAAGTGACGCACGGACTCACGCCCGATTCCGCGCAGGTAGCCGCGCAGGCTTTCCAGATTCTGGGAGAGGTGGACTTGGCCGATCCCGATCCCAATCCGGTGGACGTTTTCTTGTTCTATTCACACCCGCCCATACCCGACCGGATTCCGTTCAGCCTGACCTATGATCCCTGGTCGAAGGGCGAGCAGGGTGAGTTCGTGAAGTGAAGAGCCGGGAGCCTCCCGGGCCTCGCTGGGCCACGTTCTGGTAGAGGTGGTGCAAGGAACTTCGTTGGATCAAATAGCGTAAGCAAAGCACAGACCTCTGTCTTTGCAGTCTGCGGTTCTTCCTGCCCTGTTTTCGCCTCCTGTGTAGAATGTCAGAAATAGTCTCGAACTGAGTCCCGATACGCCTGCGAACCAGTTTCGCCGAGAGCAGAACCGGGGAGTGCTGTTCCTTGATTCATTGCGCCTCGATTGAGCGACGGCGCTTTCCCAAAGTTAATGAACGACTATTTCGCGCCCAACACCTCATCACGAAATTGGACGGATGCGTTCAAAAGGTGTACATTGCGATACGCCCCACGAGGCGCATTACACGCTTGACGATAAAAGGAGAGCAATGAGACGGACACTTTTAGCCTTGGCAATTGTGTTTCTTCCAGTGATGATTTTGGCCCAGCAGGCCAGCGCTCCCTCGGAGAGCAAACAGGGTTCGACGCGGCGTTCCTCCGAGCAGACGCCGGCCACGACGCCGCAGACCCCGGGCGAACATCCTCAACATGAGGAACGCCCAACCACAACGCCAGCCCAACCTTCCACTCCCCCGTCGCCGCCTGAATCGGCCCAGCCCGGCGGCCCCGGAGAAGGGATCAAGCCCATGCATTTCGACATGGCCGAAGTTCCTCCCGTGGTGACGCACCATGAAATTCGCGTGGACGGAAAAATTTTGAAATACACCGCCACGGTCGGCCGCCTGCCTATCAAGGACGCTGAGGGCAAGATTGAGGCGGAGATGTTCTTCGAGGCCTACACGCTGGACGGCGCGGATCCCGCCACACGTCCCGTGACCTTTGCCTACAATGGCGGTCCCGGTTCCGCCACCATCTGGCTGCACATGGGCGCGCTCGGGCCGCGCAAGGTTGTGCTCGAGCCGGAGGGATGGCTGCCGCAGTCGCCCTACCGCCTCGAGGACAATCCGAATACACCGCTGGACAAGACCGACCTGGTGCTGGTTGACGCCATCGGCACCGGCTACAGCCGGCCGGCGGATCAGAATGCGGCGCGCAAGTTCTGGAACATGAGCGGCGATATCGAAGCCTTTGGTGAGTTCATCCGCGTTTACATCTCACGCTACGAGCGCTGGTCGTCGCCGCTCTACCTTTTCGGCGAGAGTTACGGGACCACTCGTTCCGCGGGACTCGCCGGATACCTCAACGATCGCGGTATCAATTTCAACGGAATCGTGTTGCTCTCCACCGTGCTGAACTTTGAGACTTTGTCCACCTCGTTTACCAACGATGTGCCTTACCCCATGCTTCTCCCGTCGTTCACATCCATTGCCTGGTATCACAAGAGGCTGCCGCCGGACCTGATGCAGGACCCCAATCGCGCGCGGCAGGAATCGATGCAATTCGCCCTGGGCGAATACACGCAAGCCCTGGCTTCCGGCGACGCGCTGACCCCGCAGGAGCGGCAGAACATCGTCGACAAACTGAATCGGTACACCGGCATCTCCAAGCAGGTGATCGAGTGGTCGAACCTGCGTATCGACGTTCGCACCTTCACTCACTTCCTGCTCGCCGATCAGAGGTTGCGCGTTGGACGCCTGGACGGCCGCTTCAAAGGGCCGGATCCTGACGGCTTCATGGGTACAGAGTTCTTTGACCCCTCCAGCGCGGAAACCGGGCCGCCATTCACCAGCGTCTTCTACGACTATGTGCGCCGTGAGCTGAAGTACGAGGTGGACATGCCCTACTACGTCTCTGGGGAGCAGTCGGGACTGTTCCAGTGGAGCATGAATCCTCCGTCGCCATCCGGCCGAGGCGGCGGCCGCCGGCCTGCGATGGAGACTGTCACCCCGCTGCGGGAAGCTATCGTGAAGGACCGCTATCTGAAAATCCTGAATATGGAAGGTTACTACGACCTCGCCACGCCCTATCTCGCGGCCTGGTATACCTTCGACCACCTTGACCTGCCAGCGGAGTTCCGAAAAAACATCTCGCACGCCCAGTACGAATCGGGACACATGGTGTACCTGGACTCGAAGTCCCACGCCAAGATGAAGCAGGATTTTGGCAACTTCATAGAGGCAACGACGAAGAGATAGAATAAAAATGAAATCCTCTAGCGATCGGGCGATTGAGACATGGGCCACTTGAATGGAAAAACCGCGCGCTCCGTCTTTTTACACAAGCAGCTTGACATCACCGGAGCCACAGCCGGTCTTGACAAGCAGTTTGATGTGCATTACATATGCATGTGGGAATTCGCCTGGAGCTTGGTTTTGGAGATGATCATTTACAGAACCCCCACACGGGTGATGATCTTCAGGGTGCCAGAAGGTGCGGGCAGGACCCGATTGTCACCAAGACAAATACGCAAACCGGCAGGACCGCCCGCCTTTCGGATCGACAGAGGCAGCGATCCCGTGGTCCTTTCCGGGTATCGATGATGCCCCTGGGCGATGCTGATGGCCATAGCCCTGCTTCCGCGGCAAGGGTACTGCCCATCCTCTTCTTTTTCTCCGGAACCTCCAGCTTAATCTTCGAAACGATCTTTACGCGGCTGCTCACCTACACCTTTGGCAACACCGCCTACGCCGTCAGCACGGTGCTGGCAGCTTTCCTCGGAGGGCTCGCTCTGGGCGCTGTGATACTCGGCAAGTGGAGTGACCGCCGCGTGCCCTCTCTGCGGCTCTATGGCGGGCTGGAGCTTCTGGTCGGTGCTTCCTGCCTGCTGATTCCCGGTCTCTTTGGTTTACTGACCCGGACCTACGTCTTCCTTTATCAGAGGTTCGAGTTGGGCACGCCGGGACTGACACTGACGAGGATCGCCCTCGCTGCGGTGCTCATTCTCCTCCCGACTACGCTCATGGGCGGCACGCTGCCCGTGATCGCGCGTTACGTGGCCGCCCGGCGGGCTGATTTTCAACTCGAATTGGACCGGTTGTATGCTTTGAACACACTCGGAGGCGCCTCCGGGGTTCTTTTGTCGACTTACATCCTCATACCCTTGCTCGGAGTCAAAGAGACCATCGCGCTCGCCTGCACAGTTAACCTTGGCATTTTCATCGACGTGATCGTAGTGTCCTCCCGGGAGGCTTCCCCTGTAGGTAGGGACAGCAGTACCGCTGCACCCGCGAAAGATCAGGTGGAGACAGGCAGCCAAGGTTCCCTTTCCCGCATTCTGCTTCTCGGTGCGTTTCTGACTGGCGCCGTAGCCCTAGTTTACGAGGTGGTCTGGACGCACGCCCTCAGCTTTGTCATTGGGAACACCGTGTACGCATTCGGAATCATGCTCTTCACCTTTCTTTGCGGGCTGGGTTGGGGCGCCCGTATCGTAGCGCGGCGCCTGAGCCGTCCGGCCCTCTGGCGCCCAGGGCTGGCGGTTTCTCAGGTCCTCCTCGGCATCACGGTGTTTGTGACGCTGCCTCTCTGGACGTGGATTCCCGGCATGTTCGAGCGCGGTGTTCAGGGAGCATACAATTTTGATCTCCATGTAGTCGCAGCTCTGCTGATATTGCGGATCACTTATGTCTTCTGGAAAAACCGCCGTCATCCTCACCCTGAGACCCTGCCCTGGTTTCGCGCCTTCGAACCGCACATCGTCTCCTTGATCTTTGCTGCGCTGGCAGTGGGCGTCATGCCCTTCCTCTGGAAATACGACAGCACCTACTTCGTCGCGGGGGAACTCCTGCGCTTCCTGTGCGCCTTCGGCCTCCTCATCCTACCCGCCCTGCTGCTGGGATTGGCTTTCCCTCTCTTGCTCAACCTTTATAGCCAGGCCGCGGTTCGGGTCGGGGGAAGAGTCGGAAAGATCTATGCGCTGAACACCCTCGGAACCGTCGTGGGGTCGCTCGTGGCAGGGTTCGTGTTCCTGCCGCGCCTTGGTTCTGTGATGACGCTGCGAAGCTGCGCTGCCGTGAACGTCCTCCTCGGCCTGGGTTTTGCAGTGGGATTGCTACGGATGAGTCGCGCCCGCAAGTTGGCGGCCTCCCTTGCGACGGGGGCGGTGGCCGGGCTGCTTCTCTTGACTCACGTAGGTTGGGACATGCTGCGAATCACCAGGGGGAGTTACGCCTACTTCACCCCGGGATGGTCCGGGCAACAGATCGTGTTCCTCAAAGAAGACGTGCAGGGAGGACTCACATCAGTCGTCCAGACGGGGAACAGTCGTACGCTGCTTTCCAACGGAAAATTCCAGGGGGATAACCAGGAAGAAGTGGGGATGCAGGTCCGGTTTGCCTTCATTCCCACCCTCTTCACGCAGCGATATGACCGAGCCTTGGTGATCGGGCTGGGAACCGGGAACACCCTCCGTGCGGTGGCGCTTTTTCCCTTTCGCCACATCGACGCCGTGGAATTGGCTCCCCAGGTGGTGGAGGCAGCACGGAGGTGGTTTACTGACGTGAATGAGCGCGTATTTGATGTTGACCCTCGCGTCCAGATGACGGTTGCCGACGGGCGCAACTTCCTGCTCCTTTCGCGAGAGCGATATGACATGATCACCATCGAGATAACTTCCCTTTGGATTAGTGGTGAGGCCGACCTCTACAACCGAGAATTCTACCAGCTTTGCCGCGCTCACCTCTCAAAACAAGGAGTCCTTCAACAGTGGGTGGCCATCCATCACCTGCGTACTCAGGATCTTCTCGTGATCCTTAACACGGCCGCACAGGTTTTTCCACATGTGGCGTTCTTTCTCGGCCCTGGTCACGGTTTGCTCATCGCCTCCCCCTCACCGCTGGAGTGTGATTACCAGCAGATCCAAGCATTCGACGATGCCCCCGGTGTCCGCCGACAGCTAGAAGCACTGGGTATCCCCAGCCTGTGGTCTCTACTCGGCGAACTGGTGCTTTACGATAGATCTTTCGAGCGGGCAGTTTCCTGGCTGCCGCATTTGACCGGGCTGCCAGGAGACTTTGCGTCAACGGACTTCCGGCCTTATCTCGAGTACCAAAGCCCCCGTGGCATCACCTTGCCGTACAATACGGCTCCACTCAACGCCCAATTCCTAGGGCGGTTCCGCCCCGCGGGGATACCCGAGGAACTTACCATTCGCCACGTGCCCTCGGAAAATGAGCGAAACCTCATTTCAGGCTATGCCACCGAGGAGCGGGGCGACCTAAGAGGGGCGCTGGATTACTTCGGGCGCGTCCAAGGTGCAGCACTCGCGCGTGCTCAGATCGGAATAACCCGGGTCAATGCCGAGGAACGTGCCCTCAGCGTGTCCGGGCCGGCGCCCAAGGCCCAATGAGACCCCCACGATAAGCCGCCAGCAGGGTGAAACTGCGTTAGTAGAGGCCCGAGCCAAACGGCGTTCAGGAGAGTCCGAGTCCCGCGCCCGGGTGCACCGCGATGAGCGAGCCTGCAACCAATGAAAAACCGCCGACGAAAGGAACTGTTCTGTGCGCCGGATCCCTCAGACGGGCAGCCCGTAATCTACACTGGGTCGTGACCGCCACCCTCGCCGCGGCGCTTGTCCCCGCTTTCCATCTGGCGAAATTACCGGTACGAATCAACTGGTCCAGGCTCTTGTCCACCTAGCGCATTGGCCTTGCGACCCGTTCGATCTTCGCTGCCAGCCTCTTGTATGTCTTCGCCTTTCCATTGCGGGAGACCTTGGTACTGATGTGGCAACACTGCTGGGCGCATAAGCTGCGCAATATCGCCGACAAGGTACCCCGGAAGGAAGGCTCCTGTGTGGGGGAGGCGGCGGCGATGTATCTGGCCACCAGCCGCCGAGAGGCCCAGCGGAGCTTTCGGCGCTGGGCGCGGAAGTGGCGCCCCAGGCGTCCTCGGGCGGTCGCCTGCGTGGAGCGGGACCTGGAGGAGTTGTTGACCTTCTATGCTTTTCCTCCCACCCACTGGCGCAAGATCCGCACCACCAACATCATCGAGCGCGCCTTCCGGGAGGTGCGGCGCCGCACCCCCCCCCATGTCCAGCTTCACGAACCCGGCGAGCTGCGACCGCATCGTCTTCGGCGTCATTAGTCACTTAAACCGCTCCTGGGAGAGAAAGCCCCTCAAGGAATTTACACAAAAAGCTTGACGCTA
>Ga0181536_10005024_pt1 | contig 13754 bp, 12 predicted proteins | sample PEATcosm2014_Bin_41_FD_121105 | JGI IMG/M metagenome (GOLD analysis project Ga0181536, IMG submission 121105) | Peatland microbial communities from MTU Mesocosm Facility, Houghton, MI, USA - PEATcosm2014_Bin17_60_metaG | ecosystem: Environmental > Terrestrial > Soil > Wetlands > Peat | place...
ATTTGGCCGCGGCGTTGATCAGCGGCTGGATCTTCGCGGGATCGAGTTTGTCGTGATAGTGCACGCGGTGCACGAGGTCGGCCGGCGAGATGCCGGCGTATTTCGCGAGAATCGCGGCGGTGGTGCTCTGATTCGCGTTCGCCCAGCGTGCCGTTTGGTTGATCACGGTCGCGAAACGGCGCACGAGATCGAGGTGCGTCTTGACGAAGTCGGCCGTGGCGAAGTAGCCGCCCTCGGAAAAATCCTTGGCGATCGCATCGTAGCAGCGCGAGAGCAGGCGTCCGTCCGAGGCCAGCAGCTTGTCGAGCGCCGGTTCTTCCATCGCGGCCGCGTCGACCCGGCCCGCGACGATCGCGGTGTCCATCGCGCTGTACGGCATCTCGACGAATTTCACGGTCGTCAGGTCGACGCCGTTCTGATCGAGCCACGCGCGGAACGCGATTTCGCCCAAGCTGCCGAGCGTGGCGACCGCGATCGTCTTGCCGGTGAGATCCTTGGCCGTGTGGACCGGCGAGTTTTTTCCGGTGACGCACGCGGCGGTCGGCGAGGCGCTATCGTAGGCGCCGGCCGGCGCGACGTACACGAAGTTCAGCCCGCGGTCGTGCGCCTGCGCGATCGAGAGCGCGTTGCCCGATCCGAGGTCGAGCGTGCCGGAGGCGACGGCCGCCGCGATGGCGGGCCCGTTCGCGGCCGCGACGAGTTCGACGTCGAGGCCGGCCTTCTTGAAGAAGCCCTCGTCGGCGGCGTAATAGCCCAGCGCGCCGACCTCGACCGGAGCGGTACCCAAGCGCAAATGGTCGGGTTGCTGAGCGCCGCCGGAGACGGGAGCGAGCGCTGCGCACAATGCGCACGCGGCGAACCAGCGTGGGATCGAGCCGAGCGTCATCTGAGGGGATTTCGCGCGACCGGCGAAGCCTTCATGCATGCTGACTGCGCAAGAAAACGAGCAACTGACGCGTGTCGGGCGGGGCACGCCGATGGGCGAGCTCCAGCGCCGGTACTGGCATCCGATCGCCGCGGTCGAGGAACTGCAGGACCGCTACACCAAACGCGTCCGGCTGCTGGGTGAAGACCTGGTGCTGTTCCGGGATCGCAGCGGAACGCTGGGTCTGGTGGCGGAGTTCTGCCCGCACCGGCGCGCGTCGCTCTACTACGGCATCCCGGAAGCCGACGGCTTGCGCTGCCCCTACCACGGGTGGAAATTCGATGCCAGCGGCAGCTGCACCGATCAGCCGAACGAACCGGAGGGCAGCACCTTCAAAGATCGCGTGAGCACCGCCGGTTATTCCGTGCAAGCGCTGGGCGGCATGATCTTCGCGTACCTCGGCCCGCAGCCGGCGCCGCTGCTGCCGCGCTGGGAAGGCTTCGTCGTCGACGGCGCGATCCGGCACATCGGCCAGGCGATGGTTCCCTGCAACTGGCTGCAGGTGATGGAGAACTCGCTCGATCCCGTGCACACCGAATGGCTGCACGGCAAACTGCAAGAGTTCGTCGAAGAACAGACCGGCTTCGCCGGGACGAAATATCAGATCTCGCGCAAGCACTTGAAGATCGCGTTCGCCGAGTTCGAATACGGCATCTACAAACGCCGCCTGCTGGAGGGCGCGTCGGAAGATTCGGACGATTGGCGCGTCGGGCACCCGGTGCTCTTTCCGAACATCCTTGCGGTCGGCAGCGGCGGCGGCAACGTCTGGAAGTTCCATGCCTATCAGATGCGCGTGCCGGTCGACGACGAGAACACGATGCACTACTGGTACATCGCCTACGAGCCGCCGACCGACGTAATCGTGCCGCAGACGTTGCTCGAGCGCATTCCGCTCTACGACTTTCCGTATCGCGACGAGCAGGGTGAGTACCGGCTCAACGTCGTCGACGCGCAAGACATCATGGCTTGGATCACCCAAGGGCCGATCGCGCAGCGCCAGCTCGAGAAGTTGGGCACGACCGACAGCGGCGTGATCCTCTTCCGCAAGATCTTGCAGCGCGAGATGGCCAAGGTTGCGCGCGGCGAGGATCCGCTCAACGTGTTTCGCGATCCGGTGAAAAACGACGTGCTGCGCTTCCAGCTCGAGCGCAACAAAGCGCACTACACCGACGGCTTCGCGAGCCAGCTGCGCCGCACGCAGGCCGGCTTCTCGCCGTTCGCGCCGGAACTCAAACGCGTGTGGGCCGCCCACGCGCTCGAGCGGCAGCGCGCGAACGAACCCGTTCTCGTCTAAGCGCGGCTCCGCACGATGGCGGCGACCATGACCGGCCGCGTGGCGATCGTCACCGGTGCCAGCAGCGGGATCGGGGAAGGGATCGCCACCGCGTTCGGGGCCGAGGGCGCGACGGTCGTGCTCGGCGGCCGGCGCATCGCCGAACTCGAACGCGTCGCAGCCGCCGTCACGCAAGCCGGCGGCATCGCGCTCGCGGTGCCGGGCGACGTGCGCCGCGAGAGCGACGTGCTAGCGCTCTTCGCCGGCGTCAAGCAAACCTACGGGCGGCTCGACGTGCTGGTGAACAACGCCGGCGTCACCGCGCACAAGCCGATCGACGAGATGTCGCTCGAGTACTGGAACGACGTGCTGGCCGTCAACCTCACCGCCGCGTTTCTGGCGACGCGCGAAGCGGTGAAGTTGATGAAGGCGCAAGACCCGCAAGGCGGGCGCATCATCACGGTCGGCAGCATCTCGCAAAAGACGCCGCGCAAAGATTCGCTCGCGTACACCGCGACGAAGCACGCGCTGCACGGCCTCACGCATCAGGTGACGATGGACGGTCGCGCCTACGGCGTCGTCGCCTCGATCATCCATCCCGGCTCGACGCTGAGCGGCTTCACCCGCCAGACCGTCGGCCCGATCGCGAAAGCCGGTCCCGGACCGACGCCGCAGCAGTACGTGATGGCCGCGGCCGACGTCGCGCGTATCGCGGTCTTGATGGCTACGTTGCCGCCCGAGGTAAACCTGTTCGAGGCGACGATTTTGCCGAACGCGATGCCGTCGTTCATCGACCGCGGGTGAACCGCGCGTCCGGGACGATGGACGAAACGTTCGTGCGTTTGCGGGCGCTCGACGGGAAGCCCGTATGGGTTGCGCTGTTGCGCAGCAAGGACGGCACGGGCGTGCCGGTCTACCGCAGCGGCACGTTTCGGCTCTTCGACCGGCCGAGCGCGCAAGCGAACCCGGCGACGCGCATCGTCGATGCGAACGATCTCGCGCTGGTGACGTTCCGCGGCTCGGACATGCTGTCGATCGTCGACGAGACGTTACGGGTCGCGCTGCGCCCGACGTTTCGCGTCGACGTGTCGGACCGGCCGTTCCCGGCGCCCGAGAGCGCCGAGCCGCTCGACTTCGAGCGCGTGACGCGCGAGCTGGTCGCGGAACTGGAAGCCGCGTTTCGTAACGCGCTGATCCTGCGGCCGGATCCCGACCCGGATGCGAGCGCGCGCGCGCAGCGCGGCATCCCGCCGGTCGAGGACGGGCCGCTGGTCGACCGTTCGGTTCGGTTCGCGGTCGGCCACGCGTCGGCGACGTTGCGTCCCGAGGGTACGGAGGGCGTGCGGCTCACCTGCATCGGTTCGTCCGTGCGCGCCGGCAAGCAATTTGCCGATCTGTTCGAGCCCGAGGCCGGTGCGGACTACGCGTTCGAGCCCGGCGAGGTCGTGCGGCTCGGTGCCGACGTGCGGGCATTCTTGAGCGATCGCCGCGCGGGTTTCCGGTCCTATTCGGCCTCGATGTAAGGCGCGCTCACGCGCCGAGCATACCACGGCGGACATGCGCCCACACCCACACGAGGTTCGCGAACATCAACAGGCCGATGAACGCGAAGGTCGCCGGTATGCCGAAGACGGCCGCGATGGACGAGCCCAACAACGGCCCGATGAAGCGTCCCGCGAATTGGGCCGTTGCGGTGAACCCGTACACCTGACCGCGCGTTTCGGGCCGCGCGATGCGGCCGATGATCGCGTTCGCGCTGGGCAAGATGCCGCCCAGGAACACGCCCACGCCGCAGCGCAGCGCCACGAACGCCCAGATGTTGGAGACGAATGCTTGCGGCAGCGTGAACGCGGTCGCTCCGGCTAATGCGATCAGCAGCACGCGATGATAGCCGATTTCGTCGCTGCGCCGGCCGAGAAAGGGCGCGCTCAGCAACCCCGCTACGCCGGTGACGGCGATCGCGGCGCCGGTAATCGTCGTTTGATACGGGATGTTGCCCACGATGTCGCGCACGAACAGCGGCAACACCGGCGAGAGGCCGATCGAGCAGATCTGCGCCAGCATGATGACCAGAAACATCGGTGCGAAATCGCGGTGGCGCGCGATTTCGCGCAGCCGCGCGAGCAGCGATGAGGTCGCGCGCTCGACCGCACTGCGTTCACCGCGCTCCTCGTGGACGAACGCCACGCACGCGGCCACCAAGAGCAGCGTGACCGCGCTCGAGTACACGAACACCAACCGGTAGTCGTGGAAACGATCGGCCAGCACGCCGCCGATGAGCGGACCGATCAGCGCGCCGGCGATCTGCCCGGTCGACAACCAGCCCAGCGCGTAACCGAGGCGGCCTTCGGGAACCTGCGTCGCCACCAACGCCATCGCGGCCGTCGAGAATCCCGCGAAGGCGCCCGAAATCACGCGAATTGCCAGCATTTCCCACGGATCGGTGCACAGTCCGGTGAGACCCATCGCCAAGCTGGCGGCGATCGCCGAACGCCAGACCATTTGCTTGCGGCCGATGCGGTCGGCGATGCCGCCCCAGATCGGCGAGAACAGGGCAGATGAAAGCGCGCTCGCCGACAGGATGGCGCCGGCCCAGAATTCGACGCTGGCGATCGGATGGACGCCGTTTGCTTCGAGGAACTGTGGAAAGAAGGGCGACGAGTAGTAGATCTGCGCCGACATCGCCGCCTGCACGCACACCATGAGCGCGAGCGTGCGCCGCCAGCTCACCAGGTTTCCATTACGCTCATTTCGTAGTCTAGTCAACGAACGGGGCGCAACCCTTCACCTTGGAGTTTCATGGCGTTTTTTCAACCGCTCGGCTATCCGTCGGCGGATCCTGGTCGAGCTGGGCTGGAGTATGCCTGGGCGAAGGAGTACCTCGGCTTGAACGAACTCAGTTTGCACGAAGACATCTTCGATCACGCGCATTTCGACCCCGAAGCCGCGGCGGCGCTCGATCGCTACATCGAATCGCAAGAGCGCCTGGAGCTCAAGACCGTCGGCATCGACATCGGCAGCTCGACCTCGCATCTGCTCTTCGCCAAGATCATCCTCCAGCGCGAGGCGCAGGATCTCTCCAGCCGCTACGTGATCATCCGGCGCGACATCGTGTGGCGCTCGCCGATCATGCTGACGCCGTTCACCGCCGCGGGCGCGATCGACGCCGAGAAGCTCGGCGCGTTCATCGAGCAGTGTTATCGCGATGCCAATACGACGCCCGACGCGATCGACAGCGGCGCGGTGATCCTCACCGGCGAAGCGATAAAGAAGAGCAACGCCGAGGCGATCGACGAGCTGTTCGCAGAGCATGCCGGCAAATTCGTCTGCGCGACCGCCGGTCACCAGCTCGAGGCCGTGCTGACCGCGCACGGTTCGGGCGCCGTCCGGTACTCGACCGATCCCGACATCTCCGTCTTGCACGTCGACATCGGCGGCGGGACGACGAAGCTCGCATTGATCGACTCGGGCAGCGTGCTCGACGTCTCCGCGTTTGCGGTCGGCGGACGGCTGATCGCGGCCGACGAGAACGGCGAGTGGACGCGCATCGACGATTCGGCGCTGTTGCTCGCCAAAGATTTGGGGTTTCCGCCGACGCCTGAATCATTTGCCGATCTCGAGACGCGCAAGCGCATCGCGAACCGGCTCGCCGACGTCGCGTTGGACTACATCACCGGCGAACCGCTCGACGAGCTGGGCCGCGCGATGATGCTGACGCCGGAACTCAAGCGCACGGTCGTGCCGAGCGCGATCACGTTCTCGGGCGGGGTCGCGGAATACATCTTCAAGCGCCAGGTCAAGGAATTCGGCGACGTCGCGAACCTGCTGGCAAACGCGCTGCGCGAGCGCTTCAGCGCGCGGCTGAAGGTTCCGGTCGTCGATCCGGGCGCCGGGATTCGCGCCACCGTGCTCGGTGCCTCGCAGTTCACCGTGCAGGTCAGCGGCAAGACGATCTACATCTCCGACGACGACGTGTTGCCGCTGCGCAACGTCCCGGTCGTGCGTTTGGAGATTCCGGCGACGGTCGTTCCGAGCGAGCTCGAAGCCGCGTTACGGCGCAGCATCCAGCGCTTGGAGCGCGACGCGGATGCGGTCATCGCGATCGCGTTCAGCTGGACGCGCGCGCCGGAGTACCGCGAATTGCTGGCGGTGGCCAAGGCGATCGAAGCCGCTGTCTCGCCGCGCAAGAGCCCGCTGGTCGTGCTGATCGACGGTGACGTCGGCAAGACGATGGGCCACCTCTTACGGGACGAGCTCGGCCTGGCGTGCAAGCTCGTCTCGATCGACAGCGTCGATCTGCGCGACTTCGATTTCGTCGACGTCGGCGAAATGGTAACGCCCCCCGGCGTCATCCCGCTGGTGATCAAGTCCCTTATATTCAGGTAGCCCGGTCTTCGCCTAAACGGTGATGGAGCGAGCGCAGCAGAATAGTGCCCTGCAATGGGGCCTAATGCGAGCTCGAACCGGGGGCCCCACGCCATAGGCGTGGGGGGCGCGCAGCCCAGGGCGGAGCGCCTTTCAACATGACGCGGCAACGGACCGGGGCGCTGCTCATCCCCGAGGAGCACCTTGAGAAGCACCGGCGGCGGTTTGCGCGTTTCAAGCCGCTCAACGCCCAGGTGCTCTTTGCCGTGCGGGCGCTGGCGCAGCGGATCAACGACGACGCTACGGAGCGGCTTGCCGAAGTCGGGCTTACGGCGCGGCAATACAACTATCTGGCGGTGATCTACGTCGAGGAAAGCGTGACGCCGAACGAGATCGGGACGCTGATCCACACCGCGAACCCGACCGTGACCTCGATGCTCAACGCGTTGGAGCGCGACGGGTTGATCGTGCGCGACGCCCATCCGGAAGACGGCCGCAGTTCGGTCGTCACGCTGACGCCGCGCGGGAAGTCGCTCTACGAGAAGGCGTTCCAACTGCACCACGATCCGTTGGAAGAAACGATGGCGGCGCTGACGACCGAGGAGCGAAAGAAGCTGGTCGAGGTGCTCGTCCGGTTGGGCGATTCGTTCGCGGACACCGGAACGCGGAAGAAAAAGCGCAAGCCGCACTAGCGCGCGAGAGGGAAATCTCCTCCGCGCGCCGGAGGGCGCCGTATGCTTGCTCAGGCGACGCAGTCGATCACGTTCGTTCCGGATCTCGGGCTCGGCTACCACGTCACCTACAGCATCGTCGTCATCGTCCACTTGCTGCTCGCGATCACGCTGCTGGGCGCGATCACGCACCAGACCCTCGCCGTCCTGTGGCCGGCTCGACCGCTCGCCCCGGCCGGCGCAGGCGCTGCAACGCCGTCGCTGCGGCGCGGCTATCGCGGCGTGCGCGTGAACCTCTACACGAACGCGGTCATCGTGCTGTACTTGCTGACGGCGCTGGTCGGAACGTTTCTCTACGGACCGTACCGTCTCACGATTCTGCCGTTTTTTTACGGGCACGGGCTGAAGCTCTTCGGCGGCATCTTCGAACTCAAGGAGCACTTCGTCGTGATCGGGCTCGCGTTGCTGCCGGTCTATTGGCTCCTGTGGAAGAAGGTGCCGCTCACCGAGCAGGTCGCGTATCGCGCGATCGTCACAACGATCCTGGCCGCGTTCGTCTGGTATAGCTTCCTCGTGGGGCACGTCCTCAACAACCTGAGAGGATTCGGAACGTGAAGATTGACCTGCGGCTGATCCCGGTCTTCTCGCTGGCGTTCATGATCGGGTACCAAGTCGACGATTGGCTCAACGCGCCGCTGATCAAGTACTATCCGAACATCAACGCTTGGTCGTGGGGCTGGGTGCGGGTGCCGGCCGGGCACAACACGATCGGCTGGTTCGGCTGGATCGCTTGGGGCCTCGTCGCCGCAATCGTGGTGACCGCGCTCTACGCGCTCGTTCCGCGGCGCCTGACCGAACGGATCTCGTGGAGCTGGTCGTGGGTCGTGCCGGTCTGTACCGCGATCTTCGCGCTGTACATCGTCATCACCGGATGGTGGCTGCATGCTCCCGGCTGATCGCCTGCGTTATCGTACGCTCGCCGCGCTCTCCGCCGCGGTTGCGATCGTCGTGCTGATCGCGCTTGCCGGCGCGCTGCGCGCCGCGCCGGCGGCGCATGTCGCGCTGAGCGGACGCGTCAGCTCGGCCGCCGAGGGCTTGATGGAAGGCGTCGTCGTGACCGCCCGGCGGCCCGGCTCGCCGATCAGCGTCTCGGTCGTGACCGACGCCCAAGGCCGCTATCGCTTCCCGGCCTCGCACTTGGCGCCCGGAACGTACGGCTTGCGCATTCGCGCGACCGGCTACGATCTGGCAAAGCCGGTGCTGGTCGCCGTGAAAGCCGCGTCGACCGCCTCCGCCGATCTGCGTCTGCGCACGACGAACGATCTCGAAGATCAGATGTCGAACGGCGACTGGTTCAACAGCGTGCCCGGAACCGCGGCGCAGAAAACGGGCCTGCTCGACTGCACCGGCTGTCACACGCTGCAGCGCGTCGTCGATTCGTATCATACCGCCGACGACTTTCGCACCACCGTGCTGCCGCGGATGGGCAACTACTCGTTCTCGACGTTCTGGCTCAAGCCGCAACCGTTCCGCACCGCGCGGGAAGCGCGCATCAACACCAGTGCCGAGCTCGCGACCTATCTCGCGAGCATCAATCAAAGCGCGGGCCCGCGCACGTGGCCGCTCAAACCGCTGCCGCGGCTCAAAGGCGCATCGACGCACGTCATCGTCACGCAGTACGACTTGCCGGACCGGTTGGCGCAGCCGCACGACGTGGTCGGCGCGGCCGACGGCACGATCTGGTATTCGGACTTCGGCCAACAGTTTCTCGGGCGCTTGAACCCCAAGACCGGTGCGGTGACGGAATATCCGGTCGCGGAGTTCAAGCCCGGGTACCTCGACGGCTCGCTCGACATCGAGGTCGACCCGAACGGCGATCTGTGGCTCGCCAACCTGTATCAAGGCGGCGTGAGCCGCTTCGATCCCAAGACGCAGACGTTCAAGCAATGGGCCGTGCCGCCGGCCGCGCATCCGGACTTCACCCAAGCCTCGATGGTCGCACCGACCCACATGAACGTCGACGGCAAGATCTGGACGAACAATCAGGACGACCATTCGTTCCGGCGGCTCGATCCGCAAACCGGCACCTGGGAGACGTTCGGCCCGTACTATTATCCCGGCTCGACGACGCACACGTTCAACGCCTACGGTATGGTCACGGATACCGCGAACGGGATCTGGGGATTCGATTTCGGCGGGACCGCAATCGGGCATCTCGATCCGAAGACGGGCGCGTTCAAGATCATTCCGACCCCGACGGACGTGTCGCATCCGCGGCGCGGACGCCTCGACGACCGCACCGGCATCGTGTGGTTCGCCGAATACGCCGTCAACCGGATCGGGAGCTACGACACCAAAGCCGACGACGGCAAGATCGTGGAATACGTCCTGCCGACGCCGTTCGACTCACCCTACGACGTCGTCGCGGACAAGAACGGCGACGTGTGGGCCGGCTCGATGAGCACCGACCGCATCACGCGCCTCGATCCGGCGACCGGCCGCATTCTCGACTACCAGCTCCCGTTTACGACCAACACGCGCCGCGTGTGGATCGACAACACGACGAACCCGGTGACGCTGTGGACCGGCTCCAACCACGAAGCCGCGATCGTCGAACTGCAAACGCTGCCGTAACTGCCAGCCCGCGCCTTTTTCTTTTTTTCACCGCTGCTCGCGCCTTCGCGCTCGCACTCAGTAGTGGAGGTCGTCGCACATCCCTCGACCACGCTCGGGATGACGGTGGAAGGGAACGTGCACCCTCTCTTTTGTCATTCCGAGCAGCGCCGGAGGCGCTGGTCGAGGAACGCGCCACGATCGCGGCGATTCGCGTGCGAGCGCGAAGGCGCGAGCAGTGGGGTATTTTGCCGTTTTTCTTTTTTTCACCACTGCTCGCGCCTTCGCGCGCGCACTCAGTAGTGGAGATCGTCGCGCATCCCTCGACCACGCTCGGGATGACAGGTACGCTCGGGATGACAGCCTTAGAGGACGTATTCCAGCAGGGCCATGAAGCCGAAGTCTTGGTGGTCTTGCATGTGGCAGTGGAAGAGCGACGGGCCCGGGTTGTCGGCGACGAACTCGATCTCCGCGCTCTTGCGTCCCGGTAACGCGACGACGTCTTTGAGCACGCCGGACGTCGGCGTGCCGAGCCAGTTGGTGATCTCGAACGTGTGGCGGTGCAAGTGGATCGTGTGCATGTCGCCGGTCGGGTTGTTGAGCACCATGCGGTAGCGCTTGCCGCGTGCGACGCGCAGCGAATCGGTCTCGGGCCACGATTTGCCGTTGATCGTCCAACGGTTGTAGCCGCCGCGGCCACCGGGAATTTTGTCGAAGTTCAGCGTGAACGTGCCGTCCGGGGTGCGCGGCACTCCCGGCCGGCCGAACGCGGTGTAGTCCCATGTCGCCGGCGGCGGCTGCCGCCATACGGGATCGCCGCTCGCGCCGGCATACGCGACGACGGTGCCCATGCCCATCGCGCGCATATCGTTGTTCGTCGAACCGAACACCCACACGCCGGGTTGCTTCATCTCGACCACCGCATCGATGCGTTCGCCCGGTGCGATGTAGAGCACGTCGACGGTTCGCGGTACCGGCACGGGATTGCCGTCGAGCGCGAGTACGGTGAAGCGATGTCCGGGCAGGGCGAGCGAGGTGTCCATCGTCGCGCTCGCGTTCAGCACGCGGAAGAGCACGCGCTCGCCTTCGCGCACGGCGATCGGCGGACCCGATCCGAGTGCGTGACCGTTGACCGAAGCCGACGCGTAGGCGACTTCGAGCCCGTTGTCGGCCGGCGGTCCTTTGCGCAGGTCTTGTAAGATGACCCAACCCGGTTGCCAGTGATGAAGCACGATGAACTCTTCGCGGTCGTAGTTGCCCGGATCGTCCTTGGGGTCGATGACGAAGAAGCCGAACTGGCCGCTATAGAGGCCGCGGGCGAGGTCCGTTTTGGCCATCGCGTGCGAGTGGTACCAGCGCGTTCCGGCCGGCCGCGCGACGAACGAATACGAATGGCGGCCCGGCGGCATCACCATCGGGTCGCCTTCCTCCGTCGCACCGTCGACGTTGGACGGCACCATCAGCCCGTGCCAGTGCACGATGTCGCCCGCGCCGCACAGCTCGTTGACGACCTCGATCGTCACGCGCTGCCCCTCGCGCACGCGAATCAGCGGACCGGGGACGCTGCCGTTGTAGCCGAGCGTGCGCACGACGTTTCCCGGTGCGAGCTCGACGTCCGCGGCGCCGATCGAAAGCTGGTAGTCCGGTTTGCGCTGCACGGGCGCCGAGGCCGCGCCCGCTGCGGCAAACGGCAGCGTCAGCGCCGCCGCGCCGCCGAGAAAATGCCGGCGGTCGACCTGCGGCATCGTCACGGCGCTGCATCGCGAGCGACGAACGCTTCCAGGTCGACCACGGCGCTGTAGTCTTGGGCCGAAATGAAATCGTCCTCGGCGGCGGCGAACCGGCCGCCGCTGCGCAGCGCGGCCAGCGCGCGCTCGACCGCACCGGCGGCGGCGAACAACGCGGCGGATGGAAACATCACCGCGGCCGCGCCGGTCGCCGCGATCGCGGTCAACGGCGGCTGTTCGCGGGCCGCCGCGTGCGAAAGGTTGGCGAGCTGCGGTCCCGGCACCGCGGCACAGACGCGCGTCAAGTCCGTCAGCTCGTCGGCGCCCTGCACGAACGTCATGTCGGCGCCGGCCGCGCGATACGCTCGCGCGCGGGCGAGGGCTGCGTCCGGCCCCAGGATGCTCCACGCATCCGTGCGCGCGCAGATGACGAACGAATCGTCGTCGCGTGCGGCAAGCGCAGCGCGAATCTTGGCGACCATCGCATCGACGGCGATCACGCTCTTGCCGGCGACGTACCCACAGCGTTTGGGCATCGTCTGATCCTCCATGAACAAGCCGGCAATGCCCGCGCGCTGGAATGCGCGAACCGTGCGGCGCACGCTGTTGGGTCCGCCGAACCCGGTGTCCGCGTCGACGAAGAGCGGAACGTCGATCGCGGCGGCGATGCGGCCGTAGTGGTCGCCGTAATCGTTGAGCGTCATCTGGCCCGCATCCGGTTCGCCGAGCAGTGCGCCGGCGGCCGCGAAGCCGCCCGCCATCACGGCGGAGAAGCCGGCGCGCGCGATCAGCCGGGCGGACAACGCGTCGTAGGCCCCGGGCATCACCAGCAGCTCCGGCGCGCCGATCAGCTCGCGCAAGCGCGCACCGGGCCGCGTCACGAGCGCCGCTCGAGCGTTTGCAGGTGCGGCGCGGAGGCGCGCGTGCGCTGCTCCCAGGCCTCGATCGCGGGCAACAAGCGCAGCGTCAGGCCGATGTCGTCCAACCCTTCGAGCAACGCCGTGCGTTCGTGCGCATCGATCGCGAACGCAAACCGCCGCCCGTCCGGCGCGGTCAACTGCTGCGCCTGCAGATCGGCGCCGAACGCGTGCGCTCCGTCGGCGGCGACGACGAGCTGCTCGAACGCCGCCGCATCGCCCGGGGCGAGCACGACCGGCAACACGCCGTTGCGCAAGCAATTCTGGCGGAACGCCTCGGCAAAACTGCGCGCGACGACGCAGCGGATGCCGAACGCGGCCAGCGCCCACACCGCGCTCTCGCGCGAGCTCCCGCAACCGAAGTTCTCGCCGGCGACGAGGATCCGCGCCTGCCCGTATGCGGGCCGGTCGAGCACGAACGGCGCGCCGGCTGCGCGCGCCGCCTCGCGCCGGCGGCGGAACAGCATGCGCGCGTAGTCCGGCCGGCGGCTGACGTCGAGCGGCGCGATCGCGTCGGTATCGACGTTGTCTTCGAGCAGCGCGACGGCGGCGCCGGCGACGGTTTCGAACGGGGTCATCGCGCCGGCACCAAGCGCGGGTCGGCGATGTAGCCGCTCAGGGCCGTCGCCGCCGCCGTCTCCGGGCTCGCCAAGTGCGTGCGCACGCCGGGGCCTTGGCGCGCTTCGAAGTTGCGGTTGCTGGTCGAGAGGAAGCGCTGGCCAGGCGAGCCCAGGTCGCCGTTCACGCCGACGCACAGCGAACAGCCCGTTTCGTGCCATTCGAAGCCGGCCGCGCGAAAGACCGCGTCGAGCCCTCGCGCTTCGGCGGCGCGTTTCACCGCCAGCGAACCCGGAACGACCACCGCGCGCACGCTCGGCGCGACGTGTTTACCGCGCACGATCGACGCTGCCCGCTCGAGATCTTCCAAGCGCGCGTTCGTGCACGAGCCGATGAACACGCGATCGATCGCCAGCTCGCGCATCGGCGTGCCCGGCGTGAGGCCCATGTACTGCAGCGCGCGCTCGAGTGCGGCGCGCCCTTCGGCCGGCGCGCCGGCCGGATCGGGAACGCGGCCGTCCACGCCGACGTTCAAGCCGGGATTCGTTCCCCACGACACTTGCGGTGCGAGGTTCGTGCAATCGACGCTCAGGTCGCGCGCGAACTCCGCGTCGTCGTCGCTGCGCAACGTCGTCCAGGTTGCCGCCAGGCGCTCCCAGTCTGCTCCGGCCGGCGCGTACGGGCGATCGCGCAGCCACTCGAGCG
>Ga0181536_10005025_pt1 | contig 13754 bp, 12 predicted proteins | sample PEATcosm2014_Bin_41_FD_121105 | JGI IMG/M metagenome (GOLD analysis project Ga0181536, IMG submission 121105) | Peatland microbial communities from MTU Mesocosm Facility, Houghton, MI, USA - PEATcosm2014_Bin17_60_metaG | ecosystem: Environmental > Terrestrial > Soil > Wetlands > Peat | place...
GAGCGATCTGCATGTGCGGCAGCACCTGCCAGGAATTTGTCTTCGGATCGTAGGCCTCGAAGGCCCAGAAGGTCAGCTTGCCGGCGGGCTCCTCGTATTCGCCGCCGGTGACGTAGATTTTGCCGTTATAGACGTCGCCGGCGACGTCGCCGCGCCGCGTCGGCGAGCGGCCCTTATACGTCCATTGGTCGGCCGCCGGATCGTAGGCTTCAACCAAATCGGTGACGTCGCTCATGGTCACAAAGGACGAGCCGAGCCGCCCGTTCACCGCATAGATGATGTTGTCGACCGCAGCGGCGAGAAAATGATTGCGGCCGGTCGGCATCGGCGCCCGCGACCGCCAGGTATTGGTGGCCGGGTCGTATTCCTCGACCGTGCCGACGACGATTTGCGGCACGCCGACCCAAAGCGGCTCGGTCGGCTTGCCGGGAATATTCGCATGCGCGCCGCCGATCACATAGATCTTGCCGCCGACGACGACCGCTTCCGCCGAACCGCGCGGGGTCGGCATCGGCGCCAACTCTTTCCAGCTGTCGGTGTCCGGATCGTACAGCAAGGCGCTCGGGATCGGCTGCCACACCTTGGTGCCCGGCCGTCCGACGAAGCCGCCAAAGACATAGATTTTGCCGTTGAGCGCTACCGCGGCGACGTGGTGCGCCGGAATGAGCATGTTCTTCTTATCGGTCCAGGTGTCGGTCGACGCATCGTACACGGTGACGATGCCGCGCGCCTGCACGTTGGGGGCATCGTAGCCGCCCATCACGTACCACTTCTTGCCGATCACCACGCTGGTGATTTCACCCTGCGGGGACAGCATCGGTGTCGCCATGCGCCATTTGCCATCCTGCGCAGATGCCGGCGAGATTTGCCATGCCATGCCGGCAACCAGCGCCGCAGCCAGCAACCATACGATCCTACTCATGGTCCGTTTCCTCCTGAAAGTTTCCCTGACGCCCCGTTGACTGCGGCGAGTGCCGCGGCGAACGTTTTGTTCTTGGTCTTTGACTATAGCATGCTCAATCGAGTTTGACACCGATCGCTTTGACCAGCGGCGTCCAGCGCGTAACATCTTCATCCATGAACCGGTTGAATTTCTTCGGCGTCCAATCGGTCACCGGTATGACCGCCGCGTCGACGAGCGATTGCTGATAGGCCTTGCGCGGCGCAGGAATTGCCGACGAAGAATTTTCATGGTCCCCTCCCTCTCAAATACCGGCGGCGCTTTCGTCACTCCGCCTTGATATTCGCGAACTTGATCACCTGCGCCCACTTCTCGGTTTCAGCGGCGATGTATTTTCCAAAATCGGCAGGCGACATCGGCGCCGGCAAGCCACCGAGATCCGCAAGGCGAGCTTTAATGGTGGGATCGGCAAGACCGGCATTGATCTCTTGGTTGAGCTTGGCGATGATGTCCGCCGGCGTGTCCTTGGGTGCACCCATCCCATCCGAAGCGATCGCCTCGTAGCCCGGCACGAATTCGCTCACGGTGGGGATGTCCGGCAGCGCCTCGACGCGAGTCGCGCTGGTCACCGCCAGCGCCCGCAGCTTGCCGGCTCGGATGTATCCGATCGACGAAGATATCAGACTGAATGCGACCTGCACCTGTCCGGCGAGCAGATCGATCAGCGCGAGCCCCGCACCGCGATAAGGCACGTGAACCAGGTCGACGCCGGTCATGAACTTGAAAAGCTCGCCGGCGACGTGTTGCACGGTGCCGATGCCGCCGGTCGCGTAGTTGATCTTGCCCGGATTAGCCTTGGCGTAGGCGATGAATTCGGGAACCGTCGTGACCGGAAGCGACGGATTCACCTCCATGACCAAGGGCACGCGGTCGATGCTTGCGACCGGCGCGATGTCGCGAATGAAATTGAAGTCGAGTTTCTCATAGAGCGTTGCGTTGATCGTGGGCGCCGTGGTGACCAACAGGAGCGTATAGCCGTCTGGCGGTGATCTTACGACCGCTTCAGTGCCGACATTGGTGCCGGCGCCCGGCCTATTCTCGAGGATGAATTGTTGGCCCAATCGATCTGACAGCCATTGATCCATCAGCCGTACGACGATGTCACCCGGGCCGCCGGCGGCAAACCCGACGATAACCCGCACCGGCCGCGTCGGATAGGCTTGCGCCCATGCGATCCGCGACAGGGCCGGGAGCGCGACCGCGCCCGCGGCCTGCCGCAGAAATCGTCGGCGGGGAATTCCCACGGTCATGCTCCACGAGGCTGAGCACCTTGCAATGCAGAAGGTACCCACGAACAAATGTCGAATGAATGAGATGGCTCGCCCGCCGCAGGCACGGTTGCTAACCTTTGAGTTCACGGAACGTCGGCATATCCCGCTGGCCGCTCTGCGGCGAAGCTACACCAATCTCCTCGGCGCGTGGAAGGGTGCGGGCCGGAAGCCCTCATCAAACAAGAATCCTCCGTATAGGTGTCAGAAACGCAGGCTTCCGGACAGACTCGTGGCGGTAATGCGCAGGATTAGGTGGTGTCTCAGTTTGAATTTTAAGCCATGTTCTTCGCCGGTAACGCGGCAATGTGCCATAGCACGCCGGAGGGGTCGAACACATAGGCCACGTTTAAACCCCAGCTTTCCAGCTTTGGCGCTCGCGGGCCTTTCACGCCATAGCGAGAAGCAATATCCAATGAGGTCAAATGCTCCCACCAAGCGTCCAGGTCATCTACAAGCATATGCATGACGAAGTTGCCGGCCCACTCTTCGACATAGTAATCTTGTAGCAAGAACGAATGCAATCCAAGGTGCATTGCTGCCAGCGAATCGCCCAGCGGTTCAACGCGAAAGCCAAAATCAGCATAGAACTGCTTGCTGATCTCGAAGTTTTTAGCTGGAACGAAGGGTCGGAGAGCTTTGACCGTACCGGCTAGATCGCTTAGGACCTCTGACATGCGTTGCCTCCATCCTGACTGGCACCGAGCCTGCCCAGGCCGCATTACTTGCGCAAGTTTCAAACCAAACTGAGACACTACTCAGGATTAGTCCAGCTTGACGCCCGCGAACTTGACCACCTTGGCCCACTTGTCGGTTTCACTGGCGATGAACTTGCCGAATTCAACGGGCGGTATCGACGTCGGCAGAAAGCCGAGGTCGACAAGCCGCGCCTTGATGTTGGGATCGGCGAGGCCCGCGCTGATCTCCTCGTTGAGCTTGTCGATGATTGCGGTGGGCGTGGCCTTGGGTGCGCCGATCCCGAGCCAACCGTTCACCTCGTAGCCCGGCACGAATTCTGCCACGGTCGGAACGTCCGGCAACGTCTCCAAACGCGTCGCGGCCGTAACAGCCAAGGCCCGCAGCTGGCCTGCCTTGACGTATCCAATTGAAGAAATAATCGAGTCGAACATAACCTGGACCCGGCCGGTCAAGAGATCGCTCTGCGCCTCCATCTCGCCGCGAGAGGGCACGTGGAGCATGTCAATACCGGCCGTCATCTTGAACAGCTCGCCGCTGAAATAGCTCAAATTTCCGGTGCCGGTCGAGGTCATGTTGATCTTGCCTGGATTGGCTTTGGCATAGGCGATGAACTCGGCAACGGTCTCGGCCGGAAATGACGGATTGATCACCATGACGAACGGATTCCTGCCGATGCTCCCAACCGGCGCGATATCGCGGACAAAATTGAAGTTGAGATTGGCGTAAAGCGCCGCGTTGATCATGTTCGGCGAAGCGACCAAGAGCAGCGTATAGCCGTCGGGCGCCGCACGCACGACTGTCTCCGTGGCGATATTGGTGCCGGCGCCGGGCCGATTCTCAATGACGAATGGCTGGCCAAGTCGCTCTGACAGCGATTGGCCGAGCAGGCGCGCGACGATGTCAGGCGCGCCCCCGGCAGCGTAGCCAACGACGAGGCGCACCGGCCGCGTTGGATAGTCGAGCGCCGATGCGACGTTCGGCAATGCGGGCGCGGCGGCGATGCCCGCCATCAAAAAATGCAGAAATTTCCGGCGGGGAAGTTTCATGATGAACTTTCCACTTAACTGTCAGCGGCAATGCGCCGGGATCAGTCGGCCTTGGCGCCGGAGAATTTGACGACCTTGGCCCACTTTTCGGTTTCGTCGGCGAGGAACTTACCAAACTCTGCAGGCGTCATCGGCATGGGATCGCCGCCCAGATCCTTGAGCCGCGCCTTGATCTGCGGATCGGCGAGGCCGGCATTGATCGTGCCGTTGAGCCTGTCGATGATTTCTGCCGGCGTGTTCCGGGGCGCACCGATGCCATCCCAGGCGCTCGCCTCGTAACCGGGCACGGTCTCGCCCACGGTCGCAATGTCCGGCAAGACCTCAAGCCGCGCCGCGCTTAAAACCGCCAATGCCCGCAGCTTTCCGGTCCTGATGAAACCGATCGCCGCCGGCACGGTGATGATAAAATTCTGAACTTGTCCGGCAAGCAGATCGGTGAACGCCGGCGCCGGGCCGTGATAAGGCACCTCGACGATGTCGATGCCGGTCATCATCTTCAACAGGTCGGTCGCAACATGCATGGGCGTGCCGATGCCGGGCGTCGCCATGTTGATCTTGCCTGGATTGGCCTTGGCGTAGGCGATGAACTCGGGAAAAGTCTTTGGCGGCAACGACGGGTTGGCAAGCAAGACGAGCGGCACGCGGATCAGCCCGGCGACCGGCGCGATGTCGCGGATGAAATTGAAATTCAGCTTGGTGTAGAGCGCCGCGTTGATCGGGTTCGCCGAAGCGCAGGTGAGCAGCATATAGCCGTCGGGCGGTGCCGTGGCGACAGCCTCGGTCGCGAGATTGCCGCTGGCGCCGTTGCGGTTCTCAACGACGAACGGCTGGCCCAGCCGCTGCGACAGCCACTGCGCGATCAGACGCGAGACCAGGTCGGGTGTGCCGCCGGCGCCATAGCCCTCGATCAGGCGCACCGGCCGGGTCGGGTAGTCGAGCGCCGACGCCAACTGCGGCAAGGTTGGCGCAGCGGCCGCTCCCACCGCCAAAGAGAGGAATTCCCGCCGCGGAATTTTCATGGCGTCCCGTGCAATTCTCGTCCTCCCCCGCACCGGCGGGGGAGGACGATGCATCAGTGCGGGCTCATGCGCGCCGAGCCCGGCTGGCCGGGCACTTTGAAGCGCTTGCCGGTATCGGTGACCTTGGTTCCGTCGACGCGAAGAATTGAAAAGTCCCGATCCGAATAGTTGCCGACGAAGATATAGCGGCCATCGGGCGTGAAGCAGACGGCCTCCGGCAGTGCGCCGACCTCGATGTCGTTCAGCCGGGTCACTTTCTTGCCATCCACCTTCAGGACCGTCACCACACCATGCGGGTGGTAGTACCAATCTGTCTTCGGGTGGTTGGAGCCAGTCGCGTCGGCCGACACTGCGAGATTTCCCTTCGGGCTGAACGCCAGTCCTTCCGGGCTATCCGGCACCGTGATGTGATCGATGACGTGGACCGGCGCCGCCAAATCGATGACGCTGACCGTGTCGACGTTGCCGTCGGACGTGCCGTTATTGCCGTTGTCGGCCGTAAGCGCAATTGTGCCCTTCGGCGATACCACAATGTTGTACGGAAACAGCCCGGTCAGGAGATCGTACTTGGTGTAAGTCACTTTATCGCCGTCGACGTCGAGCAGTGCGACTTTGTTGGCGGCGTTCTTGGTCGCCAGCGCGTGCTTGCCATCCGGCGTAAAGACGACGGCGGAGACTTCATCACCCATGTCAACGGTGTCGATGAGTTTCACGTCGGTGCCGTGGATGGACAGAACCGAGAGGGATTTGTCCGCGCGATTGGCGACCAGCGCGAGATTGCCCGCCGGATTGATCGAGAGGCCCGACGGTTGTTTGCCGCCCTCTATCGTGTTGATCAACTTTGGCGGCTTCGCCGTGAGATCGATGACGTAAATCTTGTTGTCGGGAACCTGCTTCCAGGCATTGCCGTCTTGGACGGCATTCATCGAATCGGCGACGATCGCCACCGTACCGGTTGGATCGATGTCCAGATTGACGGGCGGCCCAACGACGGAATTCTTCAGGGGCAAATTGGCGACAATCTTCGGGCTCAGCGGATTTGCCAGATCGACGATCAATACGGAGTCTTTTCCTGGCGGCGACACGACGGTCTTGCCGTCTACAAACGCTGCCTTCTCGTCATCGCCGACAATCATGAACGGAGCCGCTCGCGCGGCGGTGACGCCGAGCACGACACCGACGATGGTGATGAGCCTCAGCGTCATGAGTTGAAAGCGCATGGATACCTCCCGGTTGGTTTATCCAGGGCCTTAACGCGCCCTTGGTGCGATCTTTGCGCGTTGGCGGCAGCACCGCAAGGTGGCCGCCGTCAGTGTTCCTCCGTCTTCCAGGGAATGACCTTGCGCTCGATCTCCTGGAGCAGCGCCGAGGTGACGAGGCCGAGCAGCCCGATCACCACGATGCCGACGAACATGGTATCGACCTGAAGCAGCTCCCACGAATTCCAGATCAGGTAGCCGATGCCGATCTTGGTAGCGACGAACTCGGCCGCGACCAACACGATGAACGCCACCGCGACCGCGATGCGCAGCCCGGCGAAGATCATCGGCAACGCGCCGAAGAACACGATGCGCGTGAACATCACCCAGTTGCTGGCGCCGTAATTGCGGGCGACGTCCCAGTATATCTTCTCGATGTGGGCCGCCCCCGCGTAAGTGCTGACGATCACCGGGAAGAACACGCCGATGGCGACCACCGCGATTTTCGAGGCATCGCCGAAGCCGAAGGCGAGCAGCAGCAGCGGCATCAGCGCGACCTTCGGGATCGGGAACAAGGCGGCGATCAGCGGATCGAAGAAGATGCGCACCGGGCGCGACATCGCCATGATGAGGCCGACCGCAATCGCCGGCACGACACCGATCACGAAGCCGGCGACGACGCGCCACAGCGTCGCCAGCGTATTCACCGCAAGCTCGCCGCTGAGCGTGAGCTGCCAGAACCGCACCGCGATGTCGCTCGGCGTCGGGATGAAGCGGCGGTCGCCGAAGCCGGCCATGACCAGGGCTTGCCAGACCAGGAGCAAGCCGATCGGCGAGATCAGGTAGAGGATGCGTTCGCGCCACTTTGCCGACGGCTCGTTCATCGTTCGATCTCCGCTCGCGCGCGCGTGACCTCATCCTCGAGCAGGCGCCAAATGTCGAGCTTGAGCCGCCCGAATTCGGCGCTCGCCGACAACGCCATCAGGTTGCGTGGATGCGGGAACGCCACGTCGATGATCTGCTTGATGCGGCCCGGCTGCGCGGTCATCACCACGGTGCGGTCGCCCAGCAGCAGCGCTTCCTCGATCGAATGGGTGACGTAGACGACGGTCTTTCCGGTTTCTTCCCACATGCGTACCAGTTCCGCCTGGAGGATGGCGCGGTTTTGCGCGTCGAGCGCGGCGAACGGCTCGTCCATCAAAAGCATTGCCGGGTCGGTGACGAAGGCGCGCGCGATGGCGCCGCGCTGGCGCATGCCGCCGGAGAGCTGGTGCGGAAAGTGATGGCGGAACTTGGTCAGTCCCACCAGCTTGAGTGCGGCCGCCACGCGCACGGCCCGTTCGGCCGCCGCTACGCCGCGGGTGAAGAGGCCGAAGCCGACATTGGTCTCGACGCTCATCCAGGGAAACAGACCGCTGTCCTGAAACACCATGGCGTTTTGCACTGCCCAGCCCGCGGCCGCAACGTCGATGCGGCCGCTCGATTGGTGATCGAGCCCGGCAAGAATGCGCAACAGCGTCGACTTGCCGCAGCCGCTCGGCCCGACGATGCACAGGAACTCGCCCGCGGCGACGCGCAGATTGATGTCATCGAGCGCGACCAGGGCGCCGGAGCCGTTGCCGTATTGCTTGTTGAGATGCGCGATTTCGATCGCCGCTCCGCGCCCGTCGACACTCATCGGATCTGACCCTCCCGCGGCCCCGCCTCCGTTGCTTCGGAACTACGGCGTGGCCGCCCGCGCTGGTAAAGTTCTGCAGGGCTAGCCAAGCCGTAGCTCGCGTAGCGAGCGAAGGCTGGCCGATCATAGCAGCGCCGCCCTTCCGCGCACACCGACGGGTCGTGTAGCATGACGGAGGAACTGCCAGTGGGACGTGCCGGGGTCCCGGTCTCAGCTGCAACGCTTGTGCCGTCGGCGGGCATCAACGAGCGCGCTTTTGTCGGGTCACGCCATGAAAATTCCACGCCGTCGATTCCTGCATCTGGCAGCGGGCGCCGCGGCATTGCCGGCACTGTCACGGATCGCGCGGGCGCAAAGCTATCCGACGCGGCCGGTGCGCGTGATCGAAGGATTTGGCGGCGGCGGCTCGCCCGACATCCACGCGCGTCTGATGAGTCAGTGGCTGTCGGAGCGGCTGGGCCAGCCGTTCGTCGTCGAGAACCGGATCGGCGCGGGCGGCAACATTGCGACCGAGGCCGTCGTCAGGGCAGCCCCGGATGGCTACACGCTTCTCGTCTGCTTGTCGGCAAACGCGATCAACGCGACGCTCTACAAAAATCTGAATTTCAATTTCATCCGCGACATCGCTCCGGTCGCCGATCTGATCCGTGTGCCGCTCGTCATGGTCGTCACCCCCTCGCTTCCAGCGAAAAGCGTTGCCGAGTTCATCGCCTATGCCAAGGCCAATCCGGGCACCATCAACATGGCTTCGTCCGGCAACGGAACGCCCCTTCATGTTGCGGGCGAGCTGTTCAAAATGATGACGGGGATCAACATGGTTCACGTGCCTTATCGCGGTATCGCACCGGCGATCAGCGATCTGCTCAGCGCACGGGTGCAAGTCATGTTCGCCACGCTGCCGTCGATCGTCGGCTACGTCAGCGGCGGTCAGTTGCGGGCATTGGCGGTGACCACCGCGACACGCTCGCCGACGCTGCCGGATATACCGGCGGTCGCGGAATTTGTCCCCGGTTTCGAGGCGGTCTCTTGGGTCGGCATCGGCGCGCCAAAGGACACACCCGGCGAAATTGTCGACAAGCTCAACAAGGAGATCAATGGGGGCCTTGCCGACCGCCAGATTCAATCGCGATTGGCCGAGCTTGGCAGTGTTCCAGCGCCGGAGACGCCGGCTGCGTTCGGCAAGTTCATCGCCGAAGAAACCGAGAAGTGGGGCAAGGTGGTCCGAGCAGCCGACATCACGGTGGATTGACCGGGTCAATCTCATCGCCAGCATGCAGGATGGGAAATCATGAAACGCCGAAAATTTCTTCATCTGGCAGCGGGTGCTGCCACGCTTGCGGCCGCGTCGCGGGTCGCAGGCGCCGAGACCTATCCGTCGCGACCCATCACCATGATCGTGCCGTTTGCTGCGGGCGGCGGAACGGATGTGCTGGCACGCATCTTGGCCGAGCGCATGAGCAGGCCGCTCGGTCAAACCGTCATCGTGGAAAATGTCGGCGGTGCTGCGGGCGTGATCGGCGTCGGCCGTGCCGTGCACGCGCCGCCGGATGGCTACTCGCTCTCCATCGGCACTTTGACCACCCATGTCCTGATCGGCGGTCTCTACGCGCTGCAGTTCGATTTGCTGAAAGACTTGGCGCCGATCGCCGAGCTCGCCGCCGAGCCGCTGCTGATCGTCGTCAGAAAATCCCTGCCGGTGAATGATTTGCCGGAGCTGATCGCCTGGCTGAAGGCGAACCCCGATAAGGCGTCGGCCGGGACCGCCGGCGTCGGCGCCACCGGACATCTCACCGGGCTGTCGTTTCAGAAGGTGACCGGCACGAGCTATCAGTTCGTGCCGTATCGCGGCAACGGCCTGGCGGTACAGGACCTGATTGCCGGACAAATCGATCTGATGATCGAGCCATCGTCCAACTTTTTGGCGCAGGTGCGGGCCGGCACGCTCAAGGCTCTCGCCGTGTGTGCCAAAACTCGCATCGCCACGGCGCCCGATATTCCGACGGTGGACGAGGCCGGGCTGCCGGGGTTCTACGCTTCGCTTTGGTTCGGACTATGGGTGCCGAAGGACACGCCCAAGGATATTGTCGCGAAACTCAATGCCGCCGTGGTCGATACTTTGGCCGACGCCAACGTGCGCTCGCGGCTCGCGGAGCTCGGTCCGCAGATTGTGCCACGCGATCAGCAGACGCCCGAGGCGCTCGCCGCCTTTCAGAAGGCCGAGATCGAGAAGTGGTGGCCGATCATCAAAGCGGCAAATATCAGGGGTGGCTGATGCGAAATTGCTGCAATCGTCCTCGCGGTGGACATCGTGAACGACGATGCCGGCGCCCTGCGGTGGCATGGTGAGCCATTTTTGATGCTTGAGGGAGCGCTTGGTGTCCTCGTAGCCGCTGTGCCAATGCTCGCGCATCGACGTACCTGAGAATTCATGGTCCTTGGCGTGCCCCTCATAGGCTTTCTGCTGATAAATGATATGCAGAATGGCGATGTTGGGGGGTTTCGCGAGCTGCGCTATCAGCTCCCGTTCATGGTCCGAACGGCTTTCCTGCGGTATCCGGAGCAGCGCCTGATAGAGGCTCGTGGTGAAGGGCTCCTGGATCGGTCCCTGCCGCCTCCACCAGGTGCCGCATGTGAATGCGCCGGTCGCGGATTTCCCGGTCCGCAAGACCGTTGCCGCGCACCACTTTCTCGCTGATGTGACATTACCTTACGGCCACATCCTCTACGATTATAACAAAGAGGGGTGAATTCCCCGACGGCACTGTTTCCCACCGCAAGACGAATGCCGTCATCTACCCTTCATGGAGTACTACCAGAGTAAGGATCCTGCCTGGAGGGAGAGGATCCATGACTGACATCGCATTACCCGGCTCGATCGAACCGGCACGGCGAGGGCCCAAACTCGACCACACCACCAGCCCGCTAGCGGTGATCATCTTCATGGGTGTCGTGGGCGCCGGCATATTGTTCGTGGCCTACAGCATCTACAGCGACATCGACGCGGCTGGCGTAAAGATCGCCAGTTTCGTGCCGTTCCTCCTGCTGTTCGTTGCGTTGCTGATCGCGCTCGGCTTCGAGTTCGTCAACGGCTTCCACGACACCGCGAACGCGGTTGCGACGGTGATCTACACGCGCGCGCTGCCGGCGAATTTCGCCGTCGTGTGGTCGGGCCTGTTCAACCTGATGGGCGTTCTGTGGTCGTCCGGGGCCGTCGCCTTCGGCATCATCTCGCTGCTTCCGGTCGAGTTGATCCTGCAAGTCGGATCGAGCGCCGGCTTCGCCATGGTGTTCGCGCTGTTGATCGCGGCGATCATGTGGAATCTCGGCACCTGGTCTTTCGGCCTTCCCGCCTCGAGTTCCCATACGCTGATCGGATCGGTCATCGGCGTCGGCATCACCAACGCGCTCCTCCATGGCCGCAGCGGCACATCGGGCGTCGATTGGACCCAGGCGACCTCGATCGGCAAAGCGCTTTTGTTCTCGCCGATCTTCGGCTTTGGCCTTGCGGCCATCCTGTTGCTGGTGGTGAAGTACGTTATCCCCAGTAAAGAACTCTTTGCCGAGCCGAAGGGCGATCAACCGCCGCCGATGTGGATCCGCGGCATTCTCGTCCTGACCTGCACGCTGGTGAGCTTTTTCCACGGCTCCAATGACGGTCAGAAAGGCATGGGGCTGATCATGCTGATCCTGATCGGCACGGTGCCGACCACCTACGCGCTCAACCGCGCCATGCCGGCAAGCCAGGTGGCGCAGTTTGAGACGAACTCGCAGGCCGCGAGTGCGGTCATCGGCGCCAAGGCCGCCGGCTACACCGTGCTCGGCGATCCGCGTCCGGCAGTCACGTTGTACGTGGCCCAACACCAGATCAACGAGGGAACTTATCCGTCGCTGGCGGTTCTGGTGAGCGATATCGGCAAGCAGGTCACTGAATACGGCTCGATCGCCAGAATGCCGACCGACCAGGTCGGCAATACCCGCAACGACATGTATCTCGCCTCGGAAGCGATCCGCTTCCTCATGATGGACAAGGAGAACGATCTCAACGCGCAGGACGTCGGCACGCTGAACGCCTATAAGAAATCGCTCGACGGTGCGACCAAGTTCATCCCGTATTGGGTGAAGATCGTCGTCGCCATCGCGCTCGGCCTCGGCACCATGGTCGGCTGGAAGCGGATCGTCGTCACAGTGGGCGAAAAGATCGGCAAGACGCATCTTACATACGCACAGGGCGCCTGCGCCGAGATTACGGCGGCCGCGACCATCGCTGCCGCCGACGGTTACGGTTTGCCGGTGTCGACCACCCACGTCCTCTCGTCAGGGATTGCTGGCACCATGGCGGCGAGTGGCTCCGGGCTGCAATGGTCGACCATTCGCAACATCTGCCTTGCCTGGGTGCTGACATTGCCGGCGGCGATGGCGCTTTCCGGCACCCTCTACTTCATCTTCTCGCATCTGTTCTAAGCGCGATTTTCATCCGCCGCGGCTTCCGCTCCATCACCATGGTGGAGCGGAAGCAAATCGTGGCTCGATCAGGAGGTAACGATGAAGGCTCAGGATGTGATGGTCCGCGACGTCGTGACCGTCGGACCGGACACGGAGGTGGCTGAAGCAGTCGCGCTGCTCGTCAAGCATGATATCAGCGCCCTTCCGGTGGTTGATTCGGACGGCAATCTAATAGGTATCCTCAGCGAAGCCGATTTGCTCGAGCGCGAGGAGCTTGGCGCCGAGCACCATCAGCCGTGGTGGATCGAGACTCTGATGCCGGCCAGCACGCTGGCGGACGAGTTCGCCAAGGCGCACGGCAGGAAAGTTTCAGAGCTGATGTCGACCGACGTGATCTCTGCGAGCGAAGATACGCCGGTGTCCGAAATTGCCGCGCTATTGGAACGTCACCGCATCCAGCGGGTGCCGATCGTCAGCGACGGCAAGGTTGTCGGTATCGTCAGCCGGTCCAACCTCATACAAGCCCTAGCCTCGTCCAAACCGGCATCCGAGCCAAAAAGCGAAACCGACCGCAGCATCCGCCTTGAACTGCTCGATCGGTTGGGGCAGCAGCAGCAGTGGACGGATTTCGGCAGCCGCAACATCATCGTGCAGGACGGCGTCGTGCATCTGTGGGGCTTGGTCAGCTCCGAATCCGAACGTAAGGCCCTGACTGCGCTCGCTGAAGGGGTACCGGGCGTGTCTGACGTCGCCGATGAAATGATCCCAAGCTATTGATCGCGTGGGCGCTCACCCTGGAGCGTGTCCAGCAAAAGTGGAAACCGGTTTTGCGTCCGGACACGCGACAAAACAAACACCTAGAGCAGGATGACGATTCGAAGATAAGTCATCCTGTTCTGGACCAGTCGTACGGAATCCGGATAATCAGTTCGTCATTCCGGGGCGCCGCGAAGCGGCGAGCCCGGAATCTATAGCCACAGAAGTTGCAGGAAGATCGCAGAGTTTCTTCGCGTAGAACCGGGGTTATGGATTCCGGGCCCGCGCCTTCGGTGCGTCCCGGAATGACAGAGTAGAACGGATCAGCCGGTTTCCGTATTAATCATCCGGATTCCGTATCACTTCCGCAATAGGTCCAGGCCGTGCGCGCGCTTGCTTGGGTTGTGACGTTGCCGGCCGTGAGGGCGCTGGCGGGCACGCGCTATATTCTCGCACCTGATCTGAGTGGACGCGACCATCCTGGTCCAATACGAGAAGCCCCGGCGCGCCAAACGCCGGGGCTCAAAATTTTAAGATGAAACAAAAATTTTAAGATGAAGGAAAGTCGTGGTCAGCCGACAGGCCGTTCACAATTGCCCGTACTTCTTGAGCACCGCGCGGCAATCGCTGTTGACGCGCCAGCTATGGGCTGCGAGCGTCGCGCCGCAGCGCAGCAGATTGCTCC
>Ga0181536_10005026_pt1 | contig 13751 bp, 15 predicted proteins | sample PEATcosm2014_Bin_41_FD_121105 | JGI IMG/M metagenome (GOLD analysis project Ga0181536, IMG submission 121105) | Peatland microbial communities from MTU Mesocosm Facility, Houghton, MI, USA - PEATcosm2014_Bin17_60_metaG | ecosystem: Environmental > Terrestrial > Soil > Wetlands > Peat | place...
ATTAAGTCGGCTTTTTGAAGGGTACGGGCTTTAGCCCGTACATAAACCCTGCAAAATCAACGCGGGCTTTAGCCCCTGAGGGAAGGTTTCTCTGCGGCAGGACTTATTCAGAGCTTCCCTAAATGCTGAATGCACGAATATCTCGCTCGGTGGGTTGCATTGCCTCGCCGCCGATTCTCCCGGCGCCATCGTCAACTGAGGAAGAGGAGTTCAGGACTGCCGCGGAGGAAGCCACCCATCGATCACGAATATCTCGTGGTTCTGTCCCCTGTATCGGCATGAGACAAGAGACCTGTAGGCCGCGAATTCCGATAATGGGAAGGATGGCCCAACGCGATACGGGATTGGGAAGAAATGGGAATGAAGGGCGGCAGGTGGCCCGCTCATCGTCTCCAAAGAATCGCTATAGGCCTTAAGAAGCTGTGCCCCTGTTCATCGCAGTCTTATCGCGATGAGCGGGCGAGTGGCCCTGGTGCTTGGAGAAGTGAGCAGAACCATAGAAGATTGGTGGCCTAGGTGCCTCGCCTTTGGGCGCCTGGGAGAGCGCCGAAGGCCGCTGGCCCCACCGCGGGTGGTTGCCGATAATTATCCCCCATCGGCGCATACTGTCAGTTGGAAGCCCCCTATCCAATCTTCACAGTCTACCGGAGACCTCATGCGCAACCTCGAAAAGGCCATCGAAAACCTCCATTATTCGCATCGAAAACCCCCGTTTTTCGCCCTCCATCCTTCGCATATCCACAACAAAACAAACAATATATCCAAACATTCAGCCCCAAAATCGGCCCTCTGTTTTTTCCTGTGAAACTGTGAAGCCCTTCCTAACCGATTTATTATCAATAATCTACACAACCCCACTCCACGGAAACACGCAAACTGTTAACTTGTGAAACTGTGGAGCAATATCTAACCCAAGCAATATCAAATACTTACGATCAGCCACTTCACAGTAACAATTAACTTGTGAACCTGTGCGCCTCAGACTCCCGCTCGGCGCCTTTGAATAGACGGTGTGCCCAGGTGGTTGCCAAGCGCGAGCTCCTCAGCAAACCACCCCAGCGACGAAAACCTATCGCTGGGGACCCCGGCCAATCCGCTCCCATTGTAGACCGCCGTCTCGCCGCCCGGCCACGGAATCGCCTCCTCGACCAGTGATCCCGAGTAACGGCGAATGGTCGATGGGGTTGGGTTGCGAGAAGGAGGAGAAGAGCGCTACCGCCGTAGAACGATCGCCAAGATGCGGCACTCCTCCTCATGGCAGCCTCTTGCGGACCCGTCCGAGTATAATGTGAAAAGACAAGTTATTTCATCTCTCGCGGATGGAGACAGTCCGCTCCCCGCTACGGACCCTGGATGCCCGAACACATCAAGAAGCAGCTTCTCGAAGAGATTCAACTCCTGGAGCACGAACTCTCTCACGAACTTCCCGCGGAGATCAAGAAGGCCGTGGCTATGGGAGACCTGTCGGAAAACGCCGAATACCACATGGCAAGGCAGCGGCAAGATTTTGTGAATGCGCGGCTGGGCCAGCTCAAGAGGCGCATGGCCGAGCTGTCGCTGGTCAACCTGGCCAACATACCCAAGGACAAGGCGGGCTTCGGTTCGACGGTGGTGGTCTACGACTCGACCAAGGACGAGGAGATCGTCTACCGCCTGGTCACCAGCGAGGAGTCCGACGTGACCAAGGGACTGATCTCGACCACCTCGCCCATAGGCCACGGCCTGGTGGGCAAGCGGGTGGGCGACACTGCCGTCATCGTTACCCCCAACGGCAAGCGCAATCTGGAAGTTCTGAAACTGACCACCATTCACGATGAAGCCGAAGCGGCTGCGGCAGCCGCCGAAGCAAAGCAGCAGTAGGGAAGATGGCAATGACCTGGACCAGCGCATTCGGCCGCGCCTGCGGCTGGCTACTCGACCATATCGTGCATGGTCTGGCGCTGACCCGCATCTCCCCGAACGCGCTGACCTTCATCGGCCTGGTCATCAACATCGTGGCCGCGTTTCTCTTTGGCCACGCCAATGCAGCCAACGCCGACTGGATGTTTTTCTACGCGGGCATGGTGATCTTCGGCGCCGGCATCTTCGATATGCTGGATGGCCGCGTGGCAAGGCGCAACAACCAGGTCACGGTCTTCGGCTCCTTCTTCGACTCGGTGATCGACCGCTACTCGGACGTGGTGCTGTTCTTCGGTTTGCTGGTCTACTACGGGCGCATCAACAGGTTCAGGTATGTGGTGCTGGTGGCCTTCGTGATGGTGACCTCGCTGATGGTCAGCTACACCCGCGCCCGCGCCGAGGCCCTCATCGGCCAGTGCAAGGTGGGCTTCATGGAGCGCCCGGAGCGCATCGTGCTGGTGATTATCGGCGCCTTGTTCAACCACTGGGGCGTGATGGCCCCGGCGCTGTGGGTGCTGGCTGTGCTCTCCACCATCACCGTCGCCCACCGCATCACCTACACCTACCAGAACACCAAGCACTTAAAACCGATGGGGTGATGGAGTGCTCATGGCCCTGTGGGTTACCCACAGGCATGAAATTCCGGGCCTTCCGCCCTAACTTTCAACGGAGCAGGGACAATACGCCAGTCTGCCGTTCTTGCCTGAGTTCTTTAAGATTTGTCATCCTGAGCGAGCGCAGCGAGTCGAAGGCCCCGCGTTTTCTCGCTTGGTTCGCTGCTTCTTTGTCAACTGCGATAAAGTGATACCGTACAGAGATTTCCAAGAAGGCAGGAGGCGCAGCCATGGCCCAGCACCCATTCCTCAAATCCATCCGCCCGGTCAACCTGCTCTCCTTCGGCCCCAATACCGAAGAGATCGAGCTACGGCCGTTGAATATTTTGATTGGACCGAATGGTTCGGGCAAGTCGAATCTGATTGAGATTATCGGGTTGTTGAGCAAGTTACCCGATAAAGACCCTTGGTCTGACGTGATTGCTACTGGTGGGGCTGACGAGTGGGTTTGGAAGGGACAATCTGATTATGAACCCCCATCCATCACTATTACTACCGTGAGCGATGAAGTGAACGTCGGCGCTGCGCTAGGCGGTTTGTATGGGGTTGGGGTGGAACCTGTAAAATCCATTTTTTATTCAATTTCACTTTGGGATACCGGTGGAAGTTTTGGGGTTGCAGAAGAACGATTCACGGAGTTGCAAGAGGGCGAAGATGGAAAGACCGTAAATAGCAATGCTTTTGATCGCTCGAATTGGGAACATGAACGAGAGAACTCTTACCTCCATACGGGTTTACTTAAATCGATCATTTCAGACCCGACTCCGCAAAAGTTGATTTTCGAGCGTTCGGTTTTGTCGCAGCTTGGCCATGTCACCGAGATCGCCTCGAAGTGGCCACGGATGTATGAACTGGCAAATGACTTCGAGAGAATCATATGCTATCGGGATTGGATATTTGGGAAAAAATCGAAATCCCGTCAGCTTCAGCGCGTAGGGTTGGACAGTTATCACCTTGCCGCCGATTCAAGCAATGTGGCCCAGGTTCTTAAAGCGATGCGCGACCGTGGCAATGCGGCAACCTTCGACAGTCTCATCGAAAGAATGAAGTCCTTTTATGAGCCTGTCAAGGACGTTGATACGGAGTTGGTAGGAACTCATCTGCGCATCATGATTAAGGAAGAGGGGTTGAGTTCCCGAACTCCGGCAGAGCGCCTTTCCGACGGTACTCTACGCTGGCTCAATCTCTTGATAGTTCTGCTAGACCCAACACCTCTACCTCTGGTTTGCATTGAGGAACCCGAACTCGGCCTTCACCCCGACATGATTCCCACGCTGGCCGACCTATTGCGCGATGCTTCGACGCGCACACAGTTGATTGTTACCACGCACTCGACCGCGCTGGTCGATGCTTTCTCCGACGACCCGGAGAGCGTATGCGTCTGCGAAAAGGTTGACGGTTCCACCGTGATTCGGCGGTTGGATAGGGAGCGATTGAATGTTTGGCTGAAGGACTATTCGCTCGGTCACCTATGGGCGAGCGGAGAGATCGGGGGGAATCGCTGGTGAGAGTCCGAATCTACGTCGAAGGTGGTGGAGACCACAACGAGGACACGATTAAACGGTGCAAGGAAGGTTTCGCCAGATATTGCGAAAAACTGGCTCCTCCGAATCGTCGGCCCAGCATCGTGGCTTGCGGCGGGCGCCAGCAGGCATTCGACCGATTCAAGACGGCAGTGCAAGACAGCCGAGCGGACGAAATCTGTGTTCTCTTGGTCGATGCCGAAGGTCGAGTATCCTCCAACTCGCCTGTCGAGCATCTTCGAGTCCGCGACCAATGGATTTTTCCTGCGATGCAGGGTCATCAAGTTTTCCTGATGGTTCAGGCGATGGAGGCTTGGTTCCTTGCCGACCGTGAAGCTCTGGCAACCTTCTATGGCAATGGATTTCTGGCCAATAGCCTTCCAGGCAGCCCAACCGACATTGAAGCCGTTCCCAAGGACTATCTGGAACCGAAGTTGAAGCACGCCTCAAAGCAAACCAAAACCAAGGGCGAGTACCACAAGACGAGGCACGGATTTGAATTGCTGGGCAAGATCGATCCTGTCAAGGTTGGTAATGCCTCGCCCCACGCCGCCAGTTTCCATCAGTTTCTTCGTGGACTATAACTTTCTGCGGTTCAAATCCGTACTGCCCGTACTGCCGAAAAATTACGGCTTCCATTTCAACAGGAATGCGGTCAGCGCCGAGGATTGCAGGTTGCGCATATCCTCGAACTCGCCGCCTTGCTGGCTGTAGAGCAGCTTTCCCTTATCGCTGAGGACGGCCAGCGCGGGCACGCCTTTGTTCAGCGGGATTCCGTATTGCTGGGCAATATCCAGATTGGCGTCCATTCTACCGATATTCACATCGACCAGCACAAAGTTGGCTTGCAGAATGGGCCAGTTCTTTGCGTCGTGGAAGTAGAGGTCCAGCACTTGGCAGTCGGGGCACCAGTTGCCGCCGAAGTCGAGCAGGATGCGCTTTTTAGTGTTTTCCGCAACTGCTGTCTTGATGGCGGCTGCGATATCGGCCCTGGCCCGCGCTGGATCTGGATAAATCTCACGGTTGGCGGAGTTGGCGGCAACGGGGACCAGGGCCAGCACGGCGGCAAGGGTGAGCGGCAGGATGAATTTCATGGGGTGAAGAACCTCCACAACTATTCACAGTCTGCCACAAACAGGAGGGGGCCTGCCATTTTCAGGAATCGTTTCCGCATTCGGTGCATATACTCTGGAGAGTGGCAAGCGATCTGCGCAGACGGCTGGAGTCGGCGGCGTTCCCGGACTTGGGAGCGATGATGGAGGGGTATGCGCGGGCGGCGGCGGATTTGGCCGAGCGGAATTTCAAGCAGAAACTGGATTATTCCTCGGATTCGATCGACCGCCTGGATGAGATTCTGGTACTGGTGGGCGAGAGTCCGGAGCTGGACCTGGACTTCGAGGTGCGGCTGTGGGGCAGCTACCTGGGCGAGGTGGTGCGGCGGCGCTATGCCGGCTCGTGGGAGATGACGCCCTACCCCGGCGGCGCGATGGCGGTTCCGGCGGTCGAGGTGCGCGGCTCGCGGCTGTTTCCGCTGATGAAGGTCTACCGCCGGCTGACTGCGGGCGAAGAGGAAGACTTGGGCGCTTTCTACGCGATGGTAACGGAACGGCTGGGCCGGCCGGCGCAGGTGAACTGAGTTCCTGCGCGAAAATAAGACGTTATGCGACAATGACCTGTGTGTATGCGCCGGTTCAGCGCGGCGCGCGGAGGATGAAGTTATGGGCGATCTATTGCAGCCATGGCACCTGATAGTACTGGCCGTGGTGGCATTTCTGCTGTTCGGCGCCAAGCGGCTGCCGGAGCTGGGCAAAGGATTGGGCGAAGGTTTGAAGGGCTTCAAGGAAGGCATCAAGGGCGTGAGCGACCCGGTTGCTCCCGCGCCGACTGTCCAACAGCAGAATGCGATTCCCGCCGCGCCGATTTCGGCGCCGGCCAATATGGAATATGTCACCTGTAGCCGCTGCGGAAGCCGGGTTGAAAATCCGATGGGATTCAAGGTAGTCGACTATATCTGTCGCTCCTGCCAGGGGCAATCCTAAGATTGAGTGAGCGCCGGGTCGCCCCGCACGGTTATCGGAATCAAGGCGAGATTGAAGCTCATCCTCTCGCGTTACACTGGCCCTTGAGGCATTGCCGCAGGTTCTTTCGAACTGAACTCGGCCCTTGACCGTCCTGCAGGACAGCTTCCCCATTTCTTCCAGGGACAAACAAGATGACAGATAGGAGCACACTCCGACGCTTGCCGGGCCGCGGTTCCAACGCGACTGAGGCGGTCTACGCGATTCTGGACGCAGCTTTCCTGGCGCACGTCGGCTTTGCCGTGGACGGGCAGCCGTTTGTGATTCCCACGTTGTTCGGACGCGCTGGCGACAAGCTCTACCTGCACGGTTCGGCGGCCAGCCGGATGATGCGCGCGCTGGAGGCCGGCGTGCCGGTATGCGTTACCGTGACGCTGGTGGACGGACTGGTCCTGGCTCGCTCCGCCTTTCACCACTCCATGAATTACCGCTCCGCCGTGGTCTTTGGAACTGCGCGCAAGATTGAGGACCCGGCGCGAAAGAGCGAGGCGCTGCGAGTGATCTCCGAGCATCTGATCGCAGGGCGGTGGGACGAGGTGCGCGTACCCAGCAGCCAGGAGTTGAAGGCGACCACGGTGCTGGAACTGACCATAGAAGAAGCCTCAGCGAAGACGCGCGGCGGTCCTCCCGGCGACGATGAGGCGGACTATGCCCTGCCTGTCTGGGCCGGAGTTCTGCCCCTGGCTTTGAAGGCCGGAGAGCCGGAGCCCGATCCACGGCTGGCCGAGGGCATTGCGGCGCCCGAGTACATCAAGCGCTATCGTCGATGATTCCGTGCGCGAAAGGCCAAAAATGAGCCGCCGATACAGGAACTCTAATGAGAATCCTGCGCCGAGGGATAATAACCCTTCTTGGCGATTACTTCTATGCCGGGCCGGTCGACGCGCACTTCGATACCGCGGTACTTGCCGTCGATAAACGGCTGGTGGCTGATATAGCCCAGGGTGTACTGGTTGCGCGCCTCCTCGGCGATCTTGGCGTAGCTCTTCTCGATGCCGTTCAGGTTGCCTTCCGAGTCCAGTGTGCCGCCGGTGGCAAAGGCATACTTGACCAGGACGTTGTCGTACATGGTCAGCGGAAGATGGATGCGGCTGAGGTAGCCCTCGCCCCAGCGGGCGGAGTCGCCCACCGCCGTGCCGTAGACGGCGATCTTGTTGGTCTCCAGGTAGCGCAGCACCTCCGACAATTTAGCTTTGCTGCCGTATTCCTTGCCGTCGGAGATGACGTAGATGATGCGGCGGCGGCCCTTGGGGCGCGTGGACAATTCCTTGGCCGCAGCCAGGATGGCGTCGTTGAGGGTGTGAATCTCCTTGGGGATGGGCGACCAGCCGGCAGCGCCGCCGGCCGATTTACCGGGCTGCAGGTTGGGGTCCACGCAGTTACCGTTCTGGCGCACGTTGCAGCCGGCCAACGGACCACTGTTGACTGGCGCCAGTTCTTCGCTGCCGGTGGCCTTGGTGAGTGCCAGCACCGCGGGCAGGCGGGTGCTCTGGGCGCCGGTAAAGCCAGTCCGCTCCTGTGCGCCGTTGTTGTAAGAGAATACCGCGACTTCGTCATATGGGGTGAGCGCGCCCTGGATGGCCCCCAGCGAGTCGTTCACCTTGGCCATCACGTCGGAGGTCAAGCTCTGGTCGATGATAAAGGCGATCGAAAGCGGAGCCGCGTCCACGGTAAACAGCTTCAGCGGCTCGCGCGTGTTGTTCTCGAAGACCTTGAAGTCGCGCCAGGTGAGGCCGGCGACCAGATGCCCCTTCGTGTCCTTGACAGTGACCGGGACTTCGACGAAGTTGACGTTGACGATCAATTTGTAGTCGCTGGCCATTCCTTCACCGACCGCGGGCAACTCCGGAGGCGTGGTCTGAAATTCATCCTTCTCTTTTTGGGGGGGCGCCTCGCTGCTGGGCGCGGCCTGCTGGGGGGCCGGGGCGGCAGACGAGGAACTGGCTCCGGTCGATTCGTCACCGGCACCCTTGCCGGGCGTAATCGGGCCGCTGACGCCTTCCGCGCCGGACAAAGGCGGGCGCGTCTGCGGAACAGGGGCATCGGGAACCGGGGATTGCTGCTGTTGGGCCAGAGCGGCCGGACTCAGAAGGGTGCTCGAACTCAGGAGCGCTGCCAGCGCCATTGCCGTCAAACCTAGCTTCACAGATATTCTCCAGTAGTCAGTGGTCAGTTTTCAGTGGCCCGCAGCCGGCATTAACCGACCACCGACCCTTGATCTCCGATCCCTGAAAAGTCAGCGGGACCGCACTCGTCAGAGTATCAGACGCGCCAGCGCCGCGCTGGTTGCAAGCCGGAGCGAAACCAGTTCGGATATGCTGTCTTCGGAGCTTCATTTTCGTCTAAATGACAAGTATGCGTATTCGAATGGGAGTTGCCGCGCTGCTGCTTGGCCTGTCGGGCCTGGTTCCGGCTGCATCGGCGCAGCTTGCTCCCTCGCCGGACGCGCCCCCAGTCAGCACCGCGCCCGCCCCACCCCCAGACGAGCAGCCGGTGGCCACGTTGAAGCTCGACGTCAATCTGGTGGACCTCTTCTTTACCGTCAAGGACAAGTCCGGCAACCTGATTCCCCACCTCACCAAGGACGATTGCACCGTCCTCGAAGACAAGGAGCCGCAGAAGCTCAAGAGCTTTGCGGCCGAGACCCATCAGCCGCTCACCCTGGGCATTCTGCTGGATACCTCCGGCAGCCAGTACCGGGTGCTGCCGCTGGAGCAGGAGACGGGCAGCCGGTTCCTAGAGCGGGTGCTCAAGCAGAAGGACCAGGCATTTCTGCTCTCCTTCGACGTGAATGTGGACCTGCTACAGGACTATACCGACAGCGCCCGGCTGCTGGCCCGGGCCATGAACAAGGCGGAAATCAATACTGCGGGCGGCAATGGCGCGGCGGGCATTCCCGGAGCAGGCGGCGGGACAATCCCCACCATCGGCGCGCCCAAGGGAACCCTGCTCTACGATGCCGTCTATCTGGCCTCGAACGATAAGATGAACCAGGAGACGGGCCGCAAGGCGATGATCCTGCTCACCGACGGCGAGGATGAGGGCAGCCGCGTCAAGATCAATGAGGCGATTGCGGCGGCGCAAAAGTCCAACGTGATGATCTACGCGATTCTGATCGCCGACCGGGGCTTCTACGGCGGTTTCGGCATGGGCTACACCGGCTTCTCAGCCATGAAGAAGATGACCGAGGAGACCGGCGGACGGCTCATTGATGTGGGCAACAACGGCCCCAAGCTCGAAGCCGCCTTCCAGCAGATCGAGGACGAACTGCGAACCCAGTATGTGGCCACTTATACGCCCAGCAATGCCAAGCTGGACGGCAGCTTCCGCAAAATTGCTGTGGAGTGCCGAGGGGATGGACTGAAGGTGCAGGTGCGCAAGGGCTACTTCGCGGCCGCGCCGCGGAACTGAAGCAAATGAATATCAATTATTAATCGCCGGTTCCCACATTCCAATCGCCCCGACAACTACGACGGGCATGATTATTTTCCTTCACCCCCCGGCTCGTTAAGAGATACGTGTTCTGAGGGCAAGGTCACCTCACTGGGTGGTACGAAATTAGGGAAAACGGGGCTGAACGGTGATCGTGTGGCGCATTTTTTAGGCAAAACGGCCACCGAACTGGTACGTTGTTTTAGAGGGATTTCATTTTCAACGATGGCCTCCAACCCCTATTTTTCTCTTGCGGTTCTGTTTGTGGCGGCGCTCGGGTTTGGGCTGGCTCCGCTGGCGCTGGCGTGGCTGTGGGGAAAGGTGTTTTCGCCGGCCAAGCCGAATGCGGTGAAGAACGCAATTTACGAGTGCGGACTGGAGTCGGCGGGCGATGCCTGGATGCAGTTCCGCTCCGCCTATTACTTATATGCCATTATTTTTCTGATCTTCGACGTGGAGGCGGTCTTTCTGCTGCCCTTCGCGGTGGCGTTTACCGGGTTGGGCGCGGCGGCCTGCGGGGCGATGCTGGTCTTTGTACTGTTGCTGATCGAGGGGCTGGCGTGGGCCTGGGCGAAGGGCGTGCTGACGTGGGAGTAAAGGCAGGGATCACTGACCACTTGAACGGAGCGAACGATGGCTGTTGAAGAAGGACTGAAGATCGAACTCGGCAAGCAGGGGGTCTTCGTGACGACCATCGAGGAACTGTATAACTGGGGGCGGCGCAGCTCGATCTGGCCGATGCAGTTCGGGCTGGCCTGCTGCGCCATCGAGATGATTGCTACCACCATGGCCCGCTACGATCTGGCGCGCTTCGGGGCCGAAGTCTTTCGGCCATCGCCCCGACAGGCCGATCTGATGATTATCTCCGGCACGGTGACCAAGAAGATGGCTCCGCAGGTCGTCCGGCTCTATAACCAGATGGCCGAGCCGAAGTATGTGATTGCGATGGGGGCCTGCGCCATCTCCGGCGGGCCGTTCAAGCAGGGGTATAACGTTTTGAAGGGGATTGACCGCTACATGCCGGTGGACGTGCATATACCCGGCTGCCCGCCCCGGCCGGAGGCGCTGATTCATGCGTTTATGACTCTGCAAAAGAAGATCGACGGCCAACATCTGACCGGCGAGGACAGGCCGCGCTTCCTGGATGCGGAGCAGCAAGGCGAGTTTCCGGTGCCCGTGCCGGGTGAGCACGATCTGGAACCCACATCCAATAAGGGCGTGTGGCCTATGCCGGTGGTGATTCGCTGATGAAGACAGTGGAAGAGATCAAATCGGCCATTGAAGCGGCTGTTCCATGCGCAGGTGTGGAGATAGTTCCTAACCCCAGCCCCAGCGGGCAGCACTCGCTCAGGCTTGCGCCGGACAATGCCGTCGAAGTGGCGAATTTTCTCCGCGACGATGCGAAGCTGGCGCTGGATTTTCTTTCCAATGTAACTGGAGTGGACTGGCCGGACAAGGAAATCTCCGAAAAGGTTAAGGTGATTCGCACGGTCACCAAGACCGTGGACGGCGTAGAGCAGATGCTCGAAGATACCGTCGAGGAGACCCGCAAGCGCGTAGAGCCGGGCTATCTGGAGGCTGTCTATCACTTGTATTCAGTCGAGAAGAAGCATGGACCTTTAGTGATCCGGCTGCGTACCGTGAACCGGACCGATCAGGTCGAGATACCGTCCTTGACTCCTATTTGGCGTTCGGCGGAGTTTCAGGAGCGCGAGATATTCGACTTATACGGGATCGTCTTCAAAGGGCATCCGGACCTGCGGCGGCTGTTGATGTGGGATGGCTTCAAGGATCATCCGATGCGGCGGGATTACGTGGAGCCGGACGACTTTGAGTATGAGCCGACGGCGCACGATGAGGTGCTGGCGCGGGCTGAGGCGCACCGGGCGGCGGTTGCCGGTAGCACAGGAACGAGGGCCGGCGAATGACGTGGACTGGATTGGCTCAGGATAAAAAGCAGGAGGGCTGGAATCGTCCGCCGGTGATTGCGCCGGACGGCGATGGGGAGTTATTGGAAGTGGCTATGGGGCCGCACCACCCCTCGACGCACGGTGTCTTTCGGATGGACGTGACGCTGGACGGCGAGCGGGTGGTCCGCCTCAAGCCGGTCTTCGGCTATCTGCACCGCAATCACGAGAAGATCGCCGAGGACGTGAGTTATCTGGCCTCGATGCCTTATACCGACCGGCTGGATTATATCTGTCCGATCACCAATAACTGGGCCTATGCGCTGGCTGTCGAGAAACTGACCGGCCAGCAGGTTCCCGAACGGGCCGAGTATCTGCGGGTGATTCTGGGCGAGTTGACGCGTGTGCAGAACCACGCCTCGTCGATCGGCTTTCTGATCCAGGAGATGGGCGCCAGCGGAACGCCGTTGATGTACGCATTCCGGGAGCGGGAGAAGATTCTGGACCTCTTCGAATCGCTGACCGGCGCGCGCATGATGGTCAACTATATGCGGTTCGGCGGCTGCCGCGTGGATGCATCAAAAGATTGGTTGGCAGCGGCGCGGAAGGTGGTAGCCGGGCTGCCTGGGTTTGTGGACGAGATCGACAGGCTGCTTTCGACCAACGAGATTCTGATGGCGCGGACCCAGGGCGTGGGCATTCTGCGGCCCGATCTGGCGGTGAACGCTGGAGTTACTGGGCCGATGCTGCGAGCTTCGGGGGTGAACTACGATATTCGCAAGGTGGATCGGTACGGGATCTATGACCGCTTCAAGTTTCGCGTGCCACTAGGCGATCACGGGGACGTGTACGACCGTTATATGGTGCGAATGCTGGAGATGCGGGAGTCGATCAAGATTCTGGAACAAGCACTCAACGAGATTCCCGGCGGGCCGGTGATGGATGTGAAGGCGAAGATTCGCGGCTTCCGTCCCAAGCCGGGCGAGGCTTATGGGCGGATCGAAGCGCCCAAGGGCGAGTTAGGCTTCTACCTCATCAGCGATGGGAGTCCTAATCCGTACCGCTACCGGGTGCGGCCGCCGAGTTTGATCAACCTGACGGTGCTTGAGGATATGTGCCTGGGCAGTAACGTGGCCGATGTGGTGTTGATCTTCGGCAGCGTGGATATTGTGCTGGGGGAAGTGGACCGGTGAGGCAGCTAGAAGTTGCTTTTCGGAGGGACAACTTGCTGGGTGAGGGCATACTGAAGGGGCTGGCGGAGACGGCAAAGAATTTTGCCGGCAGCTTTGTCTCGGCAGAGCGGTTGACGACGGTCGAGTATCCAGAGCAGCGGATCGTTCCTTTCGAGGCGGCGCGCGTCTTCCCTTTTCTTGTCTACGACGGAGCGGATTGGGAGGCAGGGCTGCGCTGTGTGGCCTGCCAGATATGCGAGAAAGAATGCCCGCCGAAGTGTATTTATATTGATAAGTCCAAAGACAAGAAGCCGGACGCGGTGGGCAAGCCGCAGTTTTATCCGGCGCGCTTCGATATTGATATTTCTGTGTGCATGAGTTGTCAGATATGCGTAGAGGTTTGCCCGTTCGAAGCCATCAAGATGGATACGGAGTTTGAGTTGAGCGCGACCGACCGCTTTTGTGGGCTACTGATGGACCGCCAGCAGCTAGCAAAGTCGAACGAGCACTATCATAAGATTCATCCCACTGAAGCGGCCGGAGTAGATGCACGGCTGGCCGAAGAAAAGGTCAGGACCGATGCCAAGTCGAAAGCTGCCGCCGATGCCACGGCTGCCAAGACAGCTGCAGGCGCAAGGGCCGCGGAGCAGCCGAAGGGGGACAGGAACCGATGATCGAGACTCTCGACCAGATATTTGTTCTCCTCAAGCATTGGTTAGTGGGACTGTTGCCAATTGTGATACAGCCGGTTGCCGGCGTGCTGCTAAGTGTTTTGGCTATCGTGGTTTTATTTCCGATGCTGTTTGCGCTGACCACGGTGCTGGAGCGCAAGGGGCTGGGACGGATTCAAAACCGCATCGGCCCGAATCGCGTGGGGCCGTTCGGAATCCTGCAACCCGTCGCCGATGGGATCAAGTCGTTGACCAAGGAAGATATTGTGCCCTTGAGCGCGGATGCTGTGGTGCATTTTTTGGCGCCTCTGGTGCTGGTGGTTGCGGTATTCATGGGCTTCGCGGTGCTGCCGATGGGCCGCAATATGGTCCTGGTGGAGATGGACGCCGGATTGCTGTTTTACTTTGCGATGGGAGCGTCCACTGAGTTATCTATCTTCATGGCCGGATGGTCG
>Ga0181536_10005034_pt1 | contig 13735 bp, 12 predicted proteins | sample PEATcosm2014_Bin_41_FD_121105 | JGI IMG/M metagenome (GOLD analysis project Ga0181536, IMG submission 121105) | Peatland microbial communities from MTU Mesocosm Facility, Houghton, MI, USA - PEATcosm2014_Bin17_60_metaG | ecosystem: Environmental > Terrestrial > Soil > Wetlands > Peat | place...
CAAAGCGCTGCGTGAACCATTCCGTGAATTGCGCTTCTGCTTCACCGGCGATCAGTACGCGGATCTCGTGGAGAAGCTTCACAAGCTTATATAGCGCCCATCCGGAAAAACCCTCCTTTCCTAAAGGGGAGCAGGGGGGATTTTGTGTTATTAGGCAATTGAATTACTTAAAAAACCCCCTAAATCGCGTCGAGAAAGGGCTGGCAAGTATGCCGGCTCTGTGAAACAGAGATGATGGCCCAAGACTTCCCCGTTGCCTTAAGCGCGTATGGCTCCAAGCCTGGGATGCAGAAAGGGGGTGGGATGAAGAATGCATGGCGGATATAGATGTGGTCAAGGCGGCCCAGCCCATTGGGCTCCCGCGAAAACCTGCGATGCCGAATTTAGCCGAACCTATTTGCAGAATGAACTCAAGCTCTATGGTTATGCGCCAAAATAAGAGTGATCCCAGCCAGCCGGAACGAGGAGAGCGATGTGAACTACGATAAAAGCGACGTTGGGAAAGGTTTATATCCAAAATACACGGTAATCAGAAATGATGGCCGCGACAAACCTGGCGAAATGCACGAAGGGTGCGAGTATTTTGTTATAGATTTGACACATGATCCGCTAGCGGTTGCGCCGCTGGAAGCCTATGCTGAGAAGGCATCTGAAGCCGGATATCACGACCTTGCCCGCGATCTGCGGCTCAAGGCCAATGAAATCAAACTGCGGGACATTATCTGACTTGGCGAAGAACATGAACGATAATAACCCCTTTGGCTAAGGGGACTTCAAACCCGCCAGCATTAGCGCTGTACTGCTTTCCGGATGGAACTATCTAGTTCCCTCTCCTTGAATTAAGGTTGAGAGCCGACTTTGAGCTCGGTGCGCAAAGACCGCCGCAAGCATCAGAGAAGCAGTTCAAGCCGACCGGATCGGATTTGCAAAAGTATTCCCAATTGGGCAAACAGCGAAAGTGAGGCTAGACTATAAAAGATCGCGCTAGTAAAGTATAATAGAACTTAGTCTGAGAGATGCGTATGACTGTCCTTCCGCAAAGGAGCTGACAATATGACCGGTTGTCGTTTGTGTTACGATGTTTTGCTCCGAAGTCCTGTAGAGGCTTGGAACAAGCCGGTATTCGAGTCTCCGAACTTCGCCGTGCTTCCATCACTAGGGGCTCTTGTCGAGGGCTGGCTGTTACTTGTGCCCAAGAAACACTTCATATGCATGGGAGCGTTACCCGACTCGCTTGCCTCCGAGATGCAGGAAATGAAGCACATAATAAGCTCAATTCTCCAACGAACTTATGGACAAATTTGTGCGTTTGAACATGGCCCAAGTGCAGCAAACCTAAGTGTTGGATGCGGCGTCGATCACGCTCACTTGCACATTGTGCCTTTGGCGTTCGACTTGGCTTCTGTGGCGACTTCATTCTTGCCGGAGAACTTACATTGGTCCGAAGCTGGGCTGAAGGAGTGCAGGGCGGCCTTCGGTAGGGGCGAAGATTATCTTTACCTTGAACAACCGATCGCCGCTGGCCGCATAGCCACTCACCAGGAGTTTGAGGGTCAGCTTTTCCGGCGCGCTATTGCAGAGCGGATTGGGGTACCAAATCAGTTCAATTGGCGAGACTATCCGCAGCTGCCAAAGGTGTCGGCAACGATAGACAAAGTGCGAGAGTGGAACGGAGGCGTCTTCGCATGGATGAGCCGACCCAAAGCGGCAGCGTGAGGAACACAGGAAAGCTCCCTGGGTTCGCGCCAGAAGACCCCTCAGACGGCGGTCGCAGGCTTGGGGAATGGCGCTCAAAGTACACGGACCCAGATGCCCAACGGGGCATCTGGTTTGAAGCTGGCTATCTGGCAGTCATTTTGTTAGGCGTACCGATCGCCATCGCGATTCTCTGGCTTGACTACCCTAAGCATTGGTTGGGCGTATCCGATCATAAGTACAAAGGTATCCTTAGGTATGGCACAGCTTGGCTGAGCGGCTCCTTGGGTGGAACTCTCTTCGACGTGAAGTGGCTCTATCATTCCGTTGCGCGGCAGATTTGGCATCTGGACCGGCGGCTTTGGCGATTATTCACACCGCATATTTCTGGTGGCTTGGCGTTCGCTTTTATTGCGCTCATTTCGTCAGGGATGCTTAGAATTTTTGATCGCCAAGCGGTTGAATCGCTCTCTCTGGTTGTTGGCGTTGCCTTTCTGGTGGGCTACTGTTCAGATAGCGCTGTTGCGAAGCTGATAGAGATCGCTGACACCCTTTTCGGGGCGAGCCGGGGCAAAGAGAGGCATAAAGAGGAATTGATGCAGGACGTCAGTGGCTCAACGGAGAAAGAAGAGTAGCCGAAGATTTAGGATCGTGTCACGCGAGAGAGTCCGCCCCTTCAAGAGCTGAAGTTTAGAACTCTGAAACGGCGAATCTTGAAAAACCAGACGTTTGGCCAATGAATGTACGTGAATGTCCAGGACCAGTCGGTTTTGCTGAAACCAGTTCATCTACATTTGGACTCCTATGAGGGACGCGTCTCCACTTCGATATCCTGGTGGCAAATGGAGAATAGCGGCACTTTTTGAGAGTGTCATTCGATTGAATGGATCGAGTTGCACCCAGTACATAGAGCCATACGCTGGTGGCGCCAGCCTCGCCCTAAGCCTGCTCTTTAAAGAGAAGGTTTCAGAAATTCACCTTAACGACCTAGACCCCGCTATCCACGCCTTCTGGCATTCTGTGTTGATGTATAATCGGGAGTTCATCCAGCTTATGGACCAGACCCCGGTGACCCCTGAAGAGTGGTCAAAGCAAAAAGTGGTGTACTCTAGCGGATTGGCGGCAGGCGCACTTGCACTTGGCTTCGCAACCTTCTTTCTCAATCGGACAAACCATTCAGGTATTTTGAATGGTGGGATGATCGGAGGTAGAAAACAAAGCGGATTGTGGAAAATAGATGCTCGGTTTAATCGGTTGGAGCTTCGACGGCGTATCGAGCGGATCCACAGTTTTAGGGATCGTATTCATCTCTCGTGTGAGGATGCGATGGAATTCCTGCGTAATCATACGTTCTCAAGTCCAAGCTTGATTTACCTCGATCCTCCATATTATCGTGCCGGCAGGTGTTTGTATTTCAACGCTTACAAACCAGACGATCATACAGCCCTAAGTGAATTTATCATGGGGTTGAGGTCCCCCTGGATCGTCTCATACGATGATGTTTCCGAAATTAGGAAACTCTACAAAAGTGTCCCCTCTCGCAGAATCCAGTTGCTCCACACGGCAAGATCTCTGAGGCCCGGAAATGAGGTTCTTTTCTTTTCACCAGTATTGCGGATTCCAGAAGGTATTTGATGAAAAAGGAAAGATATATTCGGACGCATACATTATCCCCACTCCGGCCCATTAGCGCAATTACCGAAGCAGGGCCAAGAGATTTTTCAGCCGAACAGATCTCTGCGGAGTGCGTTGGCTGGAAGGCTTACGGTCTTAGTGCACTGTACCATGAGTGGGTTCCGCCGTTTTTTGTGATAACCGACTCATGTTTGGAGTTCTGCTCGGACAAAACTATCAACGATTGGGTCGCTGAGTGTCTTGCACGTTCCTGTATCGGTTCAGGTCGTCAGATCATCATCCGTTCGAGCGGCACGACTGAAACAATGCAAAGCCGTGGACGACTTAAATCGGTACCCTGCTCACCACGCCAGATAGAGGCCACAATACGGAGATTGATTCCTCAACTCCCACATATGCCAGGTGGCAAGGTGCATTGGATAGTTCAGGAGTATGTAAATCCGAAACGAAAGGGGCAAGTATCCAATGAAAGACGGATAAGCCGGGAGAATCGAGACTGGATCGCGGAATTTGAACCCCAAGGTGGCAGGCCTGGATATACGGTACCCATAGCTGTCCGACGGTGGCGTGATGGCACAGACCTAATCGACTCAGACCTGCGTTGCAGTTCTGAACCCGCTGTCCCAATTCGCCTGAAACGTGTGGCGATGTGGGCGACCCAACTTTCTTCACGTGCTCTTTTTGAATGGGTGTGGGATGGCAAAGCAATCCACATAGTCCAGGCTGACTTAGCGGAACCGGCGGAAGGGGTTGATCCGCGCTTACACTTCCCGACTCGGATACAAACCGTCGGACCAGCTTCTTTGCAAGTGTTTCATGTTGCGAGTCAGGTAGACTATGAAAGATACGGCAAGCTGAGGAACGCGAAACTGTACGGGGAACTCGGTTACAACATGCCGGTTTTTTACGTAGTCCATGAACCTGAAATTGTGCAAAGCGTTCTCACAGGGCGAATTCCCTCCAAGCTGGCGGACGACCTTGCCGAACTCACAAAACGTCCGTTGATCATTCGTACGGATGGGGCGAGCATTCCCAGCGACAAGCGTGAGATGCTCCCGCGTAGTGATGAGCTATGCTCACAATCTGAAGCGACCGACTGGCTCTGCACGCAATTCAAGCCCAAAATCGAGCAGAGCGAACTGGAGGGCGCTGAGCTTTGCTTGATGGCTCACCACTTCATCCCTTCGGTTGCATCTGCATGGGCACGTGCGGAGCCAGGAAAGAGGCTCGTCCGAGTCGAGTCGCTTTGGGGTATCCCAGAGGGTCTGTACTGGCATTCCCATGATACTTTTGAAGTTGACACTCAAACGGCTGATCTCACCACTGGTAGCATAACCGCACCGTTAAAGTACGAGTTTAGGAAACGCCTGCGCTACAAAGGAACGTTTTTTGCTCCGGACGAGCATGGCCACTGGAAACGTTACCAAACGGCAGATCGATATGTCTGGCGAAGCAGCATAACTAGCAGTAAATGGCTTTTCGAAATCGCATATACAACTAGGCGAGTGGCTGAAAACCAGAAGCATGCTGTTGCCCTCATGTGGTTCATTGATAACCACCCTCAAGCAACTGAGCACAAGGTACTGCCGTGGTTCCATAGCAAATCAGAGTTGACTGGCAAGCCCAACGCGGCTCCCCGACGGAAGCGCACGAGTGCCAAAGATTTTATCATAAAGAGAGTCGGTGACTGGGATCGGCTTAAGCAGGACCTTCAATCGGCGAGACTCATTGAACGCGTCGTTGTCGAGCCGGTAGATCAAGAACTGATTAGGAATCTCAAATTTGCCGAAGAGCTGGCTGACTTGGCGTCAGCTAACAATTTGGTGGTCGAGTTATCTGGCGGAATACTTTCGCATGTCTACTATGTTCTTCAGAGAGGCGGAGTTCAGGTCGAATGCATCGACCTATTCGGTGCTGACGAAGACATCGATGCGTATTATAAGATAGTCCGCGACAAGATCCCGGCTCTGATCGAAGCGCGTGGAGAGCGTACTAAAACCCTGCATTTGGTTGGCGATGCTCTGGTAGATGCTTTGCGACAGAAACTCGTTGAAGAAGCATTTGAGGCGCTGGACGCGAAATCAGGACCGGACCTCATCGGCGAACTCGCCGACCTTCAAGAGGTGGTGAGAGCATTGTGTCGAGAGCTAGGAGTAAGTACCAGCGATATCGAGGCAGAACGGGAAAAGAAAGAGAAACGCCGAGGTGGTTTCGAAAAGGGTTTGATGCTGATCGAAACCGCCACACCGCATTCCATCCATAGTCAACCTCCAACTCCTGATCACCCCGCGCTTGAGCTGATAAGTCGGCATTATTCACAGCTTGTCATCTCGGATCTAGCGGAGCTTCCTGCTAAGCCTTTGTATCGCCGTCCAGATCTTCGCCGGGTAGACGAGCAGATTGAAAAGTTGTTCGCCTTTGCGACTGAAATAAACAGAATCGGAGAGATCAAGGGAACTCTGAATTTCTTGATGCCAACGGACATCCACGGGCTACAAAACTTCACTTTAGGGGTTGAGCTACGTAGAATACGGTCTTCGGTGCGCGGAGTCGTTCGTCTAAGTCTGCGACGTCCTTTGCAGCGCAAAATCCCTTTTCCTAAGTAAATACTGGAGTAACCGGAAACTGCTGGCGCGAAATCCCAGATGCAAGATTCACTTCAGACACAGATTCGGGATCCATTCGCACTTTATTGAGGGAGACAGGAAATGGATATAAAAACTGCGGCCACCTTTTATACAAGGGTCTTGCAGGCTCCTCTCGGGCACTCCATATCTGTATAGTCCTCGACTTCGCCACGGTGGGGTTCAACACCTGCCGTTTTTAATTTGAAATGTTCTCAAGAGGATACGGAAGACGCACAATCTCCCAGATTTGCAAAAGCAAAAAGCCCGAGATCCGGCTTGCCGGGCTCGGGCTTTTTGCTTTTCTGGTGACGGAGAGAGAGGGATTCGAACCCTCGGTAGCGCTTTATACCCTACACCCCCTCAGCAGGCATCAGTCTCAATGGATCTCGTCGTCCCTTGGACCCAAAGTTTCTTAGTTGCCTGTCTTTTGCCGCTTCTGGTTTCCGTTTCTATTGCCGCTTCTGGTTTCCGTTTCTATTGCCGCTTCTATTGCCACTTCTGATTGCCGTTTTGCACGGTATCTCCGTGTGTGCCAAAATCCAATCAGAAAAAGATAAATAAACGCTAACTGAATTTGCAGGCGGTGCTGATGAAACGACCTGATCCTGCATGATGTCTCATAATATTTTTTAATAATATTTTTTAATATTTTTTAATCTTGACAGCTCAGGAATGCCGTGCTATGGCTGCGCCATGGAGATCTTTTGCGGCAAGCACAAAACTCACCCTTTGTCAAGTTGTTTTCTGTATAACCGTGATTAACGTGAACATTGCAACCGTAGGGTTCTTTGGCCGCTTAGATGTGTCAGGGTTGAACCGGAATGTATTTCGTTTTCATCGTTTTGAGAGCACCTGTTTAGAATTCATTTAGCATCATGGCGGTACTTGCAATCGATTCCACTCGAAATATAAGAGAAGTGAATTGATGTGCGAGCAAGTGCAAAATGTGAGAAGGACATCGTAGGCACAAGATTGGGGGAAGCCATGCGCATGCCCATGACAGCAGAGGATATTATCGTTGGTATATTCTACCATATCAAGAAGGTCCAGAAGGGCCATGATAAAAAAATAACCGCAGACAGAGAGACCTTGCATCGAGTTTTTTATAAGATGAAGCAAGGTCACCCTAAGTTGATGGATGTATTTTCGTTCAGGGAGAGAGAACATTTTCCTGAGAGTACGCAACTAGACCAGGCGCTTTCCAACTTGGATGCGGCCGGCCTTATCTCACGCCAGAACCTAGCGCCGAGATATTATAGATTTGAAAACCCTCTCGTAAGCAGCTACGATAAGTTTTCAAAAGGTATTCTTGCTGATGCTGGAATCGAAGAAGAAGAAATAGAAGCTGCCGCAAGAGAGTTTGAACAACTCGCACGTGGAAGGCGGTAATGACGGCTACCGATGTGAGCATCCTTGAAAATTTTTCCAAGGATATTGCAGGGTTTGCTCAGGAATTTGCAGGAAACACGGAATATCGCAGACCATTTCCCAAAGATCCTAAGATCATCCACGACCCTCTCTGGGGAACAATTAAACTCGAACCTTGGGAGGTTGCTTTACTGGATCTTCCGCTTTTACAGAGGCTTCGGCAGGTTCACCAGACATCTCTTGTTTCGTACGTCTTCCCAGGTTGCAATCATAACCGCTTCGAGCATACTCTTGGTGTCGTCCAGCAAGCTCAACGATTAATTGACGCTGTAAACAGCCAGTATCCGTCAAATAAGCCATTTAAACCAACAACTATACGAAGCCTCCGCCTTGCCGCTCTTTTTCATGATTGCGGTCACTCTTGCTTCAGCCATATAAGCGAGGATCTCTATGAATCCTGTGCTGATATGACTGCATTCTTTAAGAGCGATGTCTTTCCAAAATGTCATCCCCATGAAGCTCTTAGCGCCCTTATTCTGAGGTCCGAACCGGTTAAAGAACTTATTGAAGAAATTGAGGCACATTACAAGATTGATCTTGACAATGAGATGGCTTCCAATTGGATTATTGGTAAGCCTGCTCAAAGTTCGGGAAAGAAAAAACATTTTGAAACCCAGGTAATAAACGGACCTTTCGATGCAGATAAGCTGGATTATATTTTTCGTGATGCGCACTACAGCGGCCTTCCAGTAGGGTTGGACCTAGACAGACTCTGGTCCTCCTGTAAAGTAGGAAAGACCACTGATGGCGATAAGGTACTGACACTACATCAGGCCAGTGTGACTCCACTGGAACAGATTCTGTTTAGTAAAATCAACCTGTTTGCTATTGTTTACCAACACCCAAAGGTTAGAGCTGCTGAAAAGATGTTCCAGGCCATTATTGAGGAGGCTAAAGAAAAACCCGACAGCATCCACTTCACAATTTCGGGACGCAAATTGGATCTCAATCGGGCTACCGATTATCTGTGGTTGACGGATGAAGTTTTTTTTGCGAAGGCACTGATGCGCCCACAAAATGATTCTCTTCACAGAAGCCTGCATGACATCAGGTATCGGCGCTTTCTTGTCAGGGCTCTAACTATTAGCCATGATACTGTTGCCCCTGGATGTAACGATGGGTTTATGCAAGTGCGCAAGCTTAACCAGCGAGGCGCTTCAACCTACCAAGCGAAGCGGGAATTAGCATCAGCAATCTTGCGGGCCGCTCATCTTGAGGACACAATCGGTGTTCGCGACGTATGGGTATACCTGCCTTCAGACCCATCTTTTGGAGAAGCAGACAGGACCTTCGTTCGTACTGCAAACAAATCCCTCAGAAAGGTGAGCGATCTCTTTCCGATTCATTATTGGGGCGAACAGTTTAAGAACTACAAATGGAGAGGCCATGTCTTTTGTCCCCAGAAATACCAGCAGCAGATTCACGAAGCTGCACTTCAGGTATTTAAGGAACAGTATGAGTTGAAGTTCAAGAGGTCAGCGGGGGAGACTTCCCACGTGCTGAACCCGAAATCCACGGCTCGATCATAATTGATTATGGTGCCTGCTTTTCAGCCTGGTAGCCCAACTCGGGGTAGGGTTCCTGCTCTCATAACAAACAAATAGTTGCCTCACGGAGCGGGGAGTGGCCTAAGGCATCAGACATCCTCACTGAACCCTACCTTATGGCTTTACATTAATCTCCATCGAACAGGACCTGCTTCTGCCCACGGAATAATCCCGAAAACCGTACCCCTTCCGTACCCTTTTTGAGGGAAGATGGGGAAACTACGGAGAAGTGGCGAGATGGAAAAGTGAGATTGAAAGCCAATCTGTACGCACATGTAGTCCTGACTGAATCCAGTTCCTGTTAGCCTTCAATGAACGATCTGGCTCCAGGTCCTTTCCGTCCCATCCAGTTGAAAAAAATGGTATCATTCTTAGTCTCACGCAATAAATAAGGGGGGTTGCCAAAATATCAGCAATGCCCCTAAATCGTTTCCTGGCGGAGAGAGAGGGATTCGAACCCTCGGTAGAGCTTTACACCCTACACTCGCTTAGCAGGCGAGCGCCTTCAGCCGACTCGGCCATCTCTCCTGAATATTTTCGCTGGCGGAGGGAGTAGGATTCGAACCCACGGTCCCGCTACTAACGGAACAACGGTTTTCAAGACCGCCGCCTTAGACCACTCGGCCATCCCTCCTAGAGGGAAAGAAATCCCCAGTTAGACTAGCTACTTTAGCGTCCCCTCCCCGAACTGTCAAGATACAGATCGGGTGGGTTCACGGTGAATCTGTCCCGGCGAAGTCCCAAGAATAAATCATACGGTAGCGCCGTCTTCCACGGCGGCGTTCTTCGTATCATGCAAAAAGGTCTTTATGTACGAACCACCATCGCCATGGCTCCTTTTCATCTTTTACCAATTGATCCGCCGCCGTGGAAGGCGGCGCTACCGTCCAGCTTTGAATCGGCGCCGTCTTGTCTTCGCGTCTTCGCGTCTTCGCGTCTTCGCGTCTTCGCGTCTTCGCGTCTTCGCGTGAAAAATCTCTAAACCCGATTTCCAATTTCCGCTATTGACCTGAAAGCCGCCGGGAAACTAGAATTCCCCATGAGTTCAATGAAGGACCTGCTCCAACTTCCCAGATCCAAAGGGTTTAAGTGGCATGAATATCGCCTGCTTCGACTGCTTCTCAGGCGTGAGCGGGGATATGGCGATCGGGGCGCTTATAGACCTCGGAGTTCCCTCCGAGGCGCTCGCTGCAGAGATGAAAAAGCTGCCTCTCAAAGACTGGTCAATCGAGACACGGAGGGAACGCCGGGGGGCAATCGAGGGAATGCGCGTCGTAATTTCCGCCGGCGGGCGGCCTCATCGCAGCTTCTCGGACATTCAGGTCCTTTTCAACGAAAGCGGCCTCGATCCCAGGGTCCGTGCAAAGAGCCTTGCCATTTTCCAACGTCTTGCCGACGCGGAAGGGCGGGTCCATGGTGTCTCCTCCTGGGGCAAGAGAAGCCTGCCCTTCTGGAGCGCAACCTCCTCGTATGATAGACTTATATAGTACCCTATCGAAAAAAATAACCCCTCTGCGTCGTGCGAGCGCGTAGCCGGCAGGCCGGCCGCGCGACACGTCTAATCTGGTCATTCCTCTTACCGCCTTTAGGCGGAAGTCTGGCGTGTTGGGCGTTCGCGGGAGGCCTGGTGATCGAGACAAACATTGATGATATGAACCCGGAATTTTATAATTATGTACGAGGAATGCTGACGGATTGCCGAGGAGACGGGGCCCCCTCTTCCCGATGTTTACAGGCGAATACTCGAAAGCGCAAAATGATTTCACGTTTTCCCCACGGCCCTCTTCGATGATTAGATTCAAAGTTGAGTGAAACGGTAAGATCAACCACGGCTGCAGCCCGGGGAGGCGGGTTTTGCGGACGAAAGGAGATTAGAATATGTCCGATAAGCCCTCTCATGTGACCGGGACCCTGCTTACAATCGGCGATGAAATTCTGCTCGGAGATATACCCAACGACAACGCCCACTATATTGCCATCGAACTGCGCGCCCGTGGTTTTCTCCTCGACAGGGTGATTACAGTCGGGGACATCGAGGATGACATTGTCGAATATCTTGGCCAATGCCTTAAGACGTCTCATTTTATCATTGCAACCGGGGGCCTCGGCCCAACCGACGACGACAGGACATGCTCAGCCGTTTCCAAGGCATTCAGAAGACCCCTCGTTTTCAATCGCGACTACGCAACCTGGCTTAAGGGCCGCCTCTCCGAATGGGGGACGGAGTGGTCGAGAGAGTTGGAAAGGATGGCCGAACTGCCCGAAGGGGCGTTAAAGATCGGATTCGATATGGCCGGGTTCTTTGTGCTCCAGGACGATATCCCGTGTTACTTCCTCCCCGGTGTGCCCAATGAAATGAAGCACCTGCTGGCAAAAAATGTGATCCCAGACCTCGAAACCAGGTTTTCCCACAGATGCACGTACCTCAAACACATCCTCCGGGTTCAGGGCCTTCTGGAAGCCCAGGTGAACAGGAGGCTTCGGTCCTTCGACCCCCGCCGTGAGGGCGTGGACATCGGCTATTATCCCCATGGGCGGGAAAACTGGGTGTCCATATTCGCGGCCGCGCCAAATGAAGAAGGGTGCCGCACCCTTGTGAAGAACGCGGAGGAGAAGATCGTAGCTTTGATCGGCGCCCACCACATAAGCGGCCATAACGACGACTGCCTCGAAAAGGTGATCGGACGCTGCCTGCGCGTGCGCGGTTGGAGGCTGGCTATTGCCGAATCTTGCACGGGCGGGCTCGTGTCGAAAAAAATAACGGCGGTTCCCGGCGCCTCGGACTACCTGGACCGGGGGTTTGTCACCTATAGCAATCGTGCGAAAACCGAGATTCTGGGCGTATCTGAAGAGCTACTGCGCGCCCAGGGCGCTGTAAGCGGGCAGGTGGCGCTGGCAATGGCCGAGGGAGCGCTCAAAAACGCCGCAGTGGAGGTATCAGTCGGTATAACCGGTATTGCCGGCCCAACCGGGGGCACCTCCGAAAAACCCGTCGGGACTGTCTTTATCGCCTGCGTTACTCCTACCAAAAAAATAGTAGAGAAATACTGCTTGGGCGGAACGCGCGAGCAAATCCAGGAAAACGCAACCCAGGCCGCCCTGGAGATGCTGTGGAAACTGTTGGCGGGGGATGATGGGGGACTCGCATGCGATTGACAAATGACTGGATCGAGCCGGTCGTTAAAAAGTTCTAGGTAAATTCATGGAATCATCCATCCGCAGCTTTATTGCAATCGACCTGTCCGATCCGGCCCGCCGGCAGATCGAGGCGTTCATCCAGGAGGTAAGGAAAAGCGATGCCCAGGTTGGATGGGTGAGGACCGAAGGGATTCACCTCACGCTCAAATTCCTGGGAAATGTAGCGCCCGAGTTGATCGAAGAGATAAAGCCCGCGCTTGCCCGGATAGCCTCCCAGACCGCGCCGATTTGCATTGAACCGTCGGGATGTGGCGCCTTTCCCACGATCAAATCGCCTAGAGTGATCTGGGTCGGCCTGCTCGGGCAGATCGGCCCGCTTGCCGAACTTGTACAGCGTGTAGAAACAGCGTTGGTCCCCCTGGGGTTCGAGCCGGAAGGCCGCCCGTTCAAACCGCACCTAACCCTTGGCCGCGTCAGGGGCAGGCTGCGGCTTCAGGCGCTCCAGCAGATTCTTCTTGCGCGTCGTGACTTTAAGGCCGAACCCTTTGACGCTGCTGAAGTTGTATTGTATAAGAGCGATTTAAGGCCGGACGGCGCGCGATATACTCCATTATTTAAAGCGCCGTTCTTCGGAGGCCCCGCCCCAGCGGACGAATAAATCATATTCCATGTGAATTTACTATGTTATAGAGAGCGATGGGGGTTAGGCAGAAATAACCTTTGTGGCTTTTTTCAATAACCGGGCGCCAGAGGCCGGAAGTTCTCGACGCTTCGCGGGGTGTGGGGATCGGCTTGCGGCCTGTGGTAATCACTTTTTCCCAATAGAAATAAGGAGGCCCTGTTCATGGGACTTAACGACGACCGGCAAAGAGCTATCGACGCGGCGGTTTCCCAGATAGAAAGGATGTGCGGCAAGGGCGCTATCATGCGTCTCGGGGAAGGCGCCACCGTGGAAGTGGCCGTCATATCGAGCGGCTCTTTGTCGCTGGATATCGCGCTGGGGATTGGCGGCGTCGCACGCGGCCGCATTATCGAGATATTCGGTCCCGAGTCAACCGGAAAGACCACTTTGGCGCTGCACATTATCGCCGAGGCGCAGAAGCTCGGGGGCCTGGCAGCCTTTGTAGACGCAGAACACGCCCTGGACATTGGATATGCCCGAAAACTGGGGGTCGTAGTGGAAGACCTCCTGGTCAGTCAGCCCGACTACGGCGAACAGGCCCTGGAGATCGCCGAAGTGCTCGTCCGAAGCAACGCCATCGACGTCATAGTGATCGATTCGGTTGCGGCGCTCGTCCCGAAAGCCGAAATCGAAGGCGAGATGGGTGACCCGCACGTGGGACTCCAGGCGCGGCTCATGAGCCAGGCGCTCCGCAAACTCGTATCCGCTATCAGCAAGTCGAAGACCTGCGTCATTTTCACCAACCAGATCCGAATGAAAATAGGGGTTATGTACGGCTCGCCCGAGACCACGACGGGAGGAAACGCGCTCAAGTTCTACGCCACCATGAGGCTCGACATCCGCCGGGTCGGCCCGATCAAGGAAGGTCAGGAAGTTGTCGGTAACAGGACCAAGGTAAAAGTAGTAAAGAACAAGATCGCGCCCCCGTTCAAGGAGGTCGAATTCGATATCATTTACGGACGCGGCATATCCAAGGAGGGCGA
>Ga0181536_10005035_pt1 | contig 13731 bp, 10 predicted proteins | sample PEATcosm2014_Bin_41_FD_121105 | JGI IMG/M metagenome (GOLD analysis project Ga0181536, IMG submission 121105) | Peatland microbial communities from MTU Mesocosm Facility, Houghton, MI, USA - PEATcosm2014_Bin17_60_metaG | ecosystem: Environmental > Terrestrial > Soil > Wetlands > Peat | place...
CCGGCCACTTTCACCACCGCGCGCGTGCCGAAGGTCTTCAGCGGATCGTCGGTAAATTCGCCTTCGCCCACATACGCCGTGATCTTGCCGGCAAGATCGTCGGTGCTCACGCGTCCAAAGGTTACCGGGCCGGCGAGCGTGCGGCCCTCCAGCGCGCCAAAGGTGTTTTCTTCGCCCAGCGTGGTGCCCAGGATGGGCGCGGTCGCAATGCGAATGTCGGGCAGAAAGTCCTTGGCCCAATTGCCGCAATGGAAGAAGACGCACTTTTCGGGATCGCCGCCGTAATTATTGTTCCAGTCAACCAGCGCGCTCGGGCTGCCTCCCGCAAGTTGCAGCGCATACATGCCCACCACGCCGGCAATGTCCACCTCGCAGGCCGAGGGCAGCATCTGCTCGCTCATCATCGACATGATGGTGCACACGTTCACGCCAAAGTTCTTCTGCAGCGAGCTCCAGCACTGGATGGCCGTTGCCGTGATGGAAAGCGATTGCATCCAGTCATCCACTACCAGCGCGAACTTGGCCATGCGCACAATGGCCTCGTCGGGGGCCTTCGTCGAATCAGCATACGACCGAATCTGCTCGACCCGCTGCTGTACGCGCTGATCGTCGCTGGAGATTTTGGCCGCATTGCCAAAAACCTCAGAAAGATCAATGGTATTCACCGTGATGCCGTTGGCTTCGAGGAGTTTCTCGCTGAAGCGCGTAGTGTTGAAGGCGTTGGGCCGCGCTCCAACCGCTCCGATGCGCACGCGGCTCAGGCCACGCACCACTTTGCAGGTCTGAACAAACTGGATGAGGTCCTCGCGGAAGTGCGGATCGAGCACAGTCACCGTGTGATCGCGCGTGAGCGTGTAGGGAATGCGGTACTGGCGAAGGTTGTTGCAGACGGAAATCTTGCCGCAGAAAGCGTCGCGCCGCCGGTCGAGGCCGAACTGATCGAGATCGTCGGGGCAAGCCTGCACCAGAATCGGCACATGCGTCTCGGCCAGCCGAATAGAATCGGCGACTCCCTTCTCGTCGCCAAAATTCGGCAGGCAAACCAGGATGCCCTCGATGCGCTCGCGGTTTTTGCGCAGCAGATCGCCGCATTTTTGCGCGTCGGCCCAGGTTTCCACCGCACCCAGCTTCGATTCTTCCGGCGACAGCCAGACCGGCTCGATCCTGAGCGCGGAAAACAGTTTGGTCAGATCCTTGCGCGCTTCAGAGATCAGCACGTCAGGGAAAAAATCGCGATTGCCTACGATCACTCCAAGTGTTGCCCAAGTTGTCATACGAAAATCTCCCGGTACTTGCCTGTTAGTTATCAAGCGTTAAAGACGCGAAGTGGTGATGAGCGCAAGGCCCACCAGGTAACAGAGAAACATGGTGACAAGAATGCGGTTGGTTCCGCGCGGTGCGTTGGCAAACTCGCGCCACACCAGCACGCCCCACAGAATCGCGACCACCGGCGCCGCGTTCGAGAGCGCGTAGGAGACGGCGGGGCCGGCCGCGCCCACGGCGATGAAACTGGAAGTGATGCCGATGGCCCAGATGGCGCCGCCGAGGATGCCCGTCAAGTGCGTTGCCGCGCTTCCCTTCCAGTAATCGGCCATGCGCACGGGACTGCCTTCCACGGGATGGCGCATGAAAAACGGATGGAAGAGAAAGGTGCTGAGAAATGCGCCCAGCGTGAAGAAAAACGCGGCGGTCAATGGCATCAACTTGCCCGAGCCGCCGGCGACAAACGCGGGATCAATGGATTTGACGGTAACCGAATAGAAAAATGCGATCAACACGCCAGCCGCCACCGAAAGCAGAATGCCTTTCGCGCTCGCCTTCTTAACGGCACTCGCCAACCGGCTGTAGGCCTGCATGCTGAGCAGGATGGCAACCGCTATGACGGCAACACCGAGGAAGAGCAGCCGCGTGTTGCCGGGATTCTTGGCGCCCTCCATGATGACGAGAACATAACTGAAGACAATGCCGAGAACCCATGCGATGCCGCCGCCGATGGGGAATCCGATGGCCATGCCTGCCACGGCGATGGCCGCCACGAGCAGAAGATTGCCGAGATTCCAGACCGTGCCGCCGAGCAGCGCCCAGCCGATGCTGGATAGATCGGCCTGCGCCAGGTCGGCCAGGAAGGGCCGCCCCGTGTGGCCGAAGGTGCCGAGCGTGAGCGCCGCGACCAGCGACGTAAGCACAAGGCCAGTGACAAAGTCCCAGTAGAAAAGCTCAAACCGCCAGGAGCGCGCGGCAAGTTTTTGCGTGTTGGCCCACGATCCCCAACAGATCATGGTGAGCACGCAAAGCACAACGGCAACGGGATAGCTGTGAATGGCGATCATGGATTGCTTCCTTCCTTCACATCGTCGCGCAGCCGCGCACGCCGCACGGCCAGCCGCCAGGCGTCGCGCTGGCGTTCGCGTTGCGCTGCCTTCATGCGCGGCTCGAAGGGCTGTACAGACTTTGGTAGTACGGCAAGCTCGTCGAGCGAACGCCACCACTCGAGCGCAAGACCACCGAGCAGTGCGGCGCCGCGCGCCGAGAGATCCTCCTGCGTGGAGCGATGCACGGGCCGGTCGAGAATATCGGCTTGCATCTGCATCAGCGCATCGTTGCGCGTGGCGCCGCCGTCGGCGAGCAGAACCGGCAGCTTTACTTGCGCAGCATCTTCCATGGCTTCCAGGACGTCGGCGACTTGAAACGCAATGGCGTCGACCGCGGCGCGGGCGAGATGCGCGGCCGTGTGCGAGCGCTCGATGTTGGTCGCAAGACCGCGCGCCGCCGAATCCCAGTAAGGCGCGCCGAGGCCGACCATCGCAGGCACCAGTATCAGTCCGACGGCGTCGGGAACGGATGCGGCCAGGGCCGCAGCGTCCTCAACAGGGTGTGCAAGGCCGAGAAATTCGCCCACCCACTGCACCGCCGCGCCGCTCATGGCAATGTTACCTTCGAGCGCAAAATGCGCGCCGTCCGCAGCCGACCACGCAACGGTGCGCGCCAACCGTTTCGCTTCGGTCACGAACTCCGGCGTGAGCATCATCAGCGAAGAGCCGGTGCCATAGGTAGCCTTCACGGTTCCCGGCTCGTAACAGCCATGGCCCACGAGCGCGGCATGCGAGTCGCCGATGGTGGCGACAATGGGAACGCTGGCGAGCTCGGGGATCGCGGCGCAGGTGCCGAAGTTTCCGCTCGATGGGCACACAGCGGGCAGCGCGGCAAGTGGAATCCCGAAAAGATCGCTCAGCACAAGGTCCCAGTCGAGCGTGGCCAGGCTGAGCAGTCCGGTGCGCGAAGCGTTGGTGTGGTCCGTCGCGTGCACCGTGCCGGAGGTCAGATTGTAGAGCAGCCACGAGTCCACCGTGCCGAGGTACAGATTGCCACGTTCGGCCTGCGCCAGAAGCTCGGGATGTTGATCGAAGACCCACGCCCACTTGGTCGCGCTGAGGAGCGGATCGAGCGGAAGGCCACTGATCGATTGAATGGTCGCAGAATGCGCGCGAAGGCGCTCACAGACCGGTTCAGAGCGGCGGCACTGCCAGGTGATGGCGTTGCCCACAGGCTCGCCCGCAGCAGGGCTCCCTGCACCGGCCCGGCGCCACGTAACGGCAGTCTCGCGCTGATTGGTGACGGCAACGCCCGCAATGGATGCGCGTTCCGCATGCGCATGCCGCACGCAAGCTGTGATGACCTGAACGACCGATTGCCAAAGTGCGAGCGGGTCCTGTTCGACAAAACCGGGCTGGGGTTGCAGGATTTCGAGCGGCGCCGAAGCGCGATAGAGGGTGCTGCCTTCGCCATCGACCAACAACGCCTTGGTGTTGGTCGTGCCCTGGTCGATCGCGAGAATCCATTCGCCGGCCATTTATTCCTCGTGCTGCAACAGTTCCAGAGCCGCGCGTTCGATCCCCGCCGCGGTCAGCCCATAGTACTCGAGCAGAAACTCGGCCGTGCCCGTAGGTGCAAAGACGTCGGGCACGCCGAGGATGCGCATGGGAGCCGGATGCTCCTGGGCAAGCACCTCTGCCACGGCCCCGCCTAGCCCGCCGGCCGCGAGAGCCTCTTCAGCAGTGACAATGCCGCGCGTGGTGCGGGCAGCATCGAGAATCGCCTCGCGATCGAGCGGTTTCACCGTGCTCATGTTCAGCACGCGCGCCGAAATGCCGCGTGCCTCAAGCGCGTCCGCCGCATCCAGAGCGCGGCTCACCATCAGGCCATTGGCGATCAGCGTCACGTCGGAGCCCCCGCGCAACTGAACCGCCTTGCCTAATCTGAATTCGTAATCGTCGCCATGCACGCGCGGCACCGGCACGCGCGCAATGCGCAGGAACATCGGCCCCTCGTGCACAAGCGAGTAGCGCATTACAGCCGCGGTCTCCACGGGATCGGCCGGAACAATGACGGCGAGGTTGGGAAGCACGCGCATCCAGGCCAGATCTTCAATGGAATGATGCGTGGGCCCAAGCTGGCCGTAGGCCATGCCGGGCGACATGGCGCAGAGCTTCACGTTCGCCCTGGTGTACGCGAGATCGACCTTCACCTGCTCCATGGCGCGCGCGGTGATAAAGCACGACGCGCCGCAGACGTAAGGAATCATGCCGCCATTGGCCAGCCCTGCGCCCACGCCCACCATGTTTTGCTCGGCGATGCCCACGTTCACGAAGCGCTCAGGAAACTTCGCTTTGAAGTTTTTGAGCTTGGCCGAGGAAAGCGAGTCGTTGGCCACGGCGCATACGCGCGGGTCGGCGGCGGCCATTTCTTCGAGTGCGCGCATGTAGGCATCGCGGCAGTCGAAGAGCTGCTGGCCGGTCGTGGAGGACGATGCGCCGCTCACCATGCCACCTCCACATCAAGTTCCTTCGCCGCCACGGCCAATTGCTCCTTGGTCGGCACACCATGATGCCACGCGGGTTGATTCTCAGCGAAGGAAACGCCCTTGCCTTTCACCGTATTTGCGATGAGGCACGTGGGCTTGCCGCGTTCCAGGGGCAGATGCGAGAAACGGTCGAGCAGCGCCGCGGCGGAGTGGCCGTCGATCTCCTCGACCGCGAATCCAAATGCGCGAAAGCGCGCGGCCAGCGGCTCCATGCGAATGATATTTTCCGTAAAGTCGCCCTGCTGGATGCGATTGCGGTCGACAATCACCGTGAGATGGTCGAGACCGTATTGCTGCGCGGTCATCGCGGCCTCCCAGTTGGAACCCTCCTGCAGTTCGCCGTCGCCGGTAAGGACAAAGACGCGCCAGGCCTCTTTTCTCATGCGTGCGGCCAGCGCCGCTCCCACCGCAATGGGCAATCCGTGCCCCAGCGGGCCGGTGTTGGCCTCCACGCCGGGCACCTTGTTGCGGTCGGGATGGCCGTTGAGCATCGAGAGCGGGTCCATGTACGTCTTGAGCTGCTCGACCGGCAAAAAACCACACGCGGCGAGCGTGGAGTAATACGCCGCGGCGCCATGCCCTTTGGAAAGAATGAAGCGATCGCGCTGCGGCCACCGGGACTGCGCAGGGTCAACTTGCAGGATGCCCCCGAGAAAGAGCACAGCCAGGATGTCGGCCGAGGACAGGTCGCCGCCTGTGTGGCCCAGTTTCGCATGATGGTTCATGGTCATGGCGCTCAGCCGGATCCAGTTGGCTCTATGCTTCAGCCAGGCGGCACGTTCCGGCTCTCTCGGCGGCATTTCCATCGCAATCGGCTCTCCTGTCAGTTTCCAAGCGAATCGTATTTGCCGCGGCTGCATCGGTCAACAGCAAACGTTTTCGCGGCGCGGAGATCGTTCGCGCGCATCGCTTTGCGGCCCCGTCGATCCGCGCTTCCGCTTCGCGCATCCGGCCATCGAGTCAGACAACTCCGCCGGGTTCGCCGGTTGGGGAGGGGCCCGGCGGCCAGCCGGCTGGGCCGGTGCTCCCGGGCGCCTCCAGGATGGTCGGCCAGCCGATGCAAAAATCGGACTTGCCAGTTCCGGAGATCGGAATATACTGTTTCGCCTGAAGATCGATACCGGGGAGAGGAACGTGGCGAGACGTGAAGAGAAGGACTTCCTGGATGAGCTGGAACCGGACGGCGCGGAGGCAAACGGCCGCAACAGCGACCGCAACGAATCGCAGACCGTGCTGCGCGCATGCGAAGTGCTGAAGGCCTTTCGCCATCTCGGCGAGGAGTTGCCCCTGACCACCGTCATGGAACGCACCGGCCTGCCCAAAACCACCACCTTTCGTCTGCTGCGTACGCTCATTCACGGCGGGCTGGTAGAGCGCGTCAACGCGGGCGTTTATCGCAACAGCTTCGGGCCGGTCACGGCGCGGCCCTTCCGCATCGGCTTTGCCACGCAGGGCGACACGGAATTTGCCCGCGAGGTGACGCGCAGCATGGTCACCGCCGCGGCGCGGGAGCACGTGCAGCTCATCACTCTCAACAATCGCTACAGTGCGCGCGAAGCGTTGCGCAACGCCGATGTGTTGATTCGCGAGCGCGTCGACCTGGTCCTCGAATTCCAGACCTACGAGCGGGTGGCTCCCGTCATTGCCTCAAAATTTCTGGCCGCCAACGTGCCGGTCATCGCCATCGAGGTGCCGCATCCAGGCGCCACCTACTTCGGCGCGGACAACTACAAGGCCGGACTCATCGGCGGCCGCGCCTTGGGCCGCTGGGCGCGCGAAAACTGGGAGGGCAAGGTGGACCAGCTGGTTCTCGTGGAGCTTCCCATCGCCGGTTCGCTCCTCGAGTTGCGTCTCGCCGGCCTGGTCGACGGCCTGCGCGCCGAGCTGCCAAAGATCGTCGAGGCGCCGCTGGTCCGCCTCAACGGCCGCGGAAATTTTGAACAGGTGCTGGATGTGCTGCGCAAGTACCTGCGCCGGCGCGGACCGCGCCGCACGCTGGTGGGCACGGTCAACGACATCTGCGCACTGGCTGCGCTGCGTGCCTTTGAAGAAGCCGGTGCGTCGCAGCAGTGCGCGGTAATGGGCCAGAACGCCTTGCGCGAAGCGCGCGCGGAACTGCGCCGGCCGGGCACGCGGCTAGTCGGATCGGTGGCGTATTTCCCCGAGCGCTATGGCGATGAACTGATTCCGCTGGCGCTCAATATTCTGCAGCAAAAGCCGGCGCCGGCGGCAATCTTCGTCAAACATCAGCTTCTGACTCCGCGCAACGTGGATCTCGTGTACCCGCTCGATGAGGCGGGGGCAGGCATTGTGCGTAAGAGTGCGAGTGGTCCCGAAAATTCCGCAATGCGGAATGAAAAGCCCGTCGAAGTTTGACCTTCGGCGCATGTCAGTCCGCATCATAGTGTGCAGGGAGAGCAATCCCATCGGGATGGACAACGTAATCACAAGAAGGCATTTCCTGGCCGGCGCCGCCGCGGTCGCGCTGGCCGGCGGTACACGGGCTTCTGCGCATCCCGCTGCCACCGACCCGCTGGCCGAATTCGATTACGGTGCCGTCGAGCTCACGGGCGGGCCGCTCAAGCAGCAGTACGATCGCATTCATGCCGCATATCTCGCCCTCGATAACGATCGGCTGCTTCAGGTCTATCGCGAACGCGCGGGCTTGCCCGCTCCGGGCGAGCCGATGGGCGGATGGTACGGCCGCGATGGTTTTGTGCCCGGCCATTCGCTGGGCCAGTACATCTCCGGACTGGCCCGGATCGGGCGCACCACCGCGGACGCGGCCTGCGCCACCAAGGTTGCGGCCCTGGTCGAAGGCTTTGCGGCCACTCTCGGCCCCAAGGATCAGTGCTTTGCCGGGCCCAACGCCGAAAACCTCTGGCCTTGCTACATCCTCGACAAGCATCTTGCCGGGTTGATGGACGCGCACCAGTTGAGTGGCATCGCAGAGGCGCGCGATCTTATTCCCCGCGTGTTTCATGGGGCTCTCCCATACATTCCCGAGCGCGGGCGCGACCGAATCGGCAAGAAAGATCCTCCGTATGACGAGACCTACGTTCTGCCCGAATCTCTCTTCCTCGCGTACGAACTGACTCAAGATCGTACGCTGTATGACCGCGCGATGGCCTACCTGCTGGATCGCGACTATTTCGATCCGCTCGCGGCGGGACAGGATGTTTTGCCGGGCCGGCACGCGTACAGCCACGTCATCGCGCTCAGCTCGGCGGGCAAAGCGCGACTGGCGCTGGGCGACGAAAAATATCTTCGCGCCATGCAAAACGCATCGCATCTGCTCCAATCCACGCAGCAATTCGCGACGGGGGGCTGGGGACCGAACGAGACCTTCATCGCGCCGCACAAGGGGCAACTCTTCGAGAGTCTGCGCACCACCAACGACCATTTCGAGACGCCCTGCGGCAGTTACGCAGCCATCAAGCTGGCACGTTACCTGCTCTGCGCCACCGGCAATGCGCAGTATGGAGACGGCCTGGAGCGCGTCGTCTTCAATGGCATTCTCGCGGTCAAAGAGCCCGATTCCGATGGCGATTATCCGTACTACTCCACCTATGGAGCGGGAGCTCACAAGGTTTTCTATCAGAAGAAATGGCCGTGCTGCTCAGGAACGCTCGTCGAGGGTGTCGCGGACTACGTGAAAAACATCTACTTCCGAGCACAGGACGGCGTAGCGGTGAATTTGTACGCGCCTTCGCGCGTGCAATGGACGGAACGCGGCGCAGCGGTCACGCTCACGCAGAAGACAGAATACCCGCTCGGCGGGTCGGTTGTTCTGCGCGTAACGTGCGCCGCGCCAACCGAGTTCGCGCTGCGCGTGCGAGTTCCCGGATGGATGGCCGCGACTCCGCAGCTTCGCGTGAACGGAAAACCGGCACATGCGGATCTGCAACAGGGATTTGCCGTGGTGCGGCGGCGTTGGACGAACGGCGATGCGCTCACTTGCGAATTTCCGTTGCAATTTCGCATGGAAGCCATCGACGATCTCCATCCTGAAACCGTGGCGCTGCTACGCGGGCCGCTGGTTTACGTGGAGCAGAATCCGGCGACGACCGAAGCCGCGCACGCAAATCCTGAAGCTCTGCGTCCCGTGGCCGGAACGCCGGGAGTCTTTTCATCTCACTCCGGCAGCCGCACCCGCAGCTACGCGCCATTTTATTTCGTGCGCGATGAAGCCTACACGATGTACGCCCAACATGGATAAGACAAGCGCAAATACGGATCGAATTTACGCGCGCTATTGGATTGAGACGGCGTTTCCGCTCGACGACGCGGCAGCCATCATGGCAGGCGAACAGTCCACAGGAACCTTCGTACGCGTTCCGGGCGAAACCGACGAGTTGCGCGAACGCTACGCCGCGCGTGTGGAGCGAATTGTCGCATTGGGCACGGTCGATGCGCCGTCGCTCGCCGGTTCCGGCCTCCCGAAAAAACACACCGGCTCCGTGGTGCGCCGCACGGCCGAAGTTACGCTTTCCTGGCCCATCGAAAACATGGGCCCCTCGCTCCCCAACCTGCTCGCTACCGTCGCAGGCAATCTCTTCGAACTCAAGCCGTTCTCCGGCCTCAAGCTGCTCGACATCGCATTGCCGCCGGCTTTTCTGGCTGCATATCAGGGACCGCAATTTGCTGTGGAGGGAACGCGTCGGCTCACGGGCGTTTACGGCCGGCCCGTCATCGGCACCATCATCAAGCCGAGCGTGGGCTTGACGCCAGAGCAAACTGCAGCACAGGTGAAGATGCTCGCCGAAGCGGGCGTGGACTTCATCAAGGACGACGAGTTGCAATCTGATGGCCCCCATTGTCCGTTTGACCAGCGCGTTCCCGCGGTGTTGCGCGTGTTGAACGAGTACGCCGAGAGAACCGGCAAACGGCCGATGTATGCGGCCAACATCACGGGCGAAATCGACCAGATGCTGCGCCGCCACGATCTGGTGGTTGCGTCCGGCGGCACATGCGTCATGGTCAGCGTGAATAGCGTGGGCTTGCCCGCGATGACCGCGCTCCGCCGCCATGCGCAGGTGGCCATCCACGGCCATCGCAACGGCTGGGGCATGTTCAGCCGCTCGCACGCTACGGGAATGAGCTTCATCGCCTTTCAGAAATTCTGGCGGCTCGCCGGCATCGATCACATCCACGTCAATGGCCTGCGCAACAAATTCTGCGAAGGGGACGCGAGCGTGATCGCATCCGCGCGCGAGTGCCTCACGCCCATGTTTCCCGCGCCGCACAAAGGCTGTGAGATCATGCCGGTCTTCTCTTCGGGCCAGTCGGCGCGCCAGGCGCCGGACACATACAAAGCGCTCGGTTCGATGGATCTGATCTACGCCTGTGGCGGAGGAATTCTCGCCCATCCCGCGGGTCCCGCGGCGGGCGTGCGCAGTCTGCATCAGGCGTGGGAGGCCGCAGCCGCGGGCGTTGCGCTCGCCGAATATGCGAAGAGCCACGAGGAATTGCGCTCCGCGCTGGAGGCGTTTGCCGCGTGAGCACCGAACCAGCAGCACGCCCCCTGTACGCCTGGTACGGCGACGACTTTACCGGCTCAACCGACGTGCTCGAGGCGCTGGCGCTTCACGGCGTCAAGGCCGTCCTGTTTACGCATACACCCAATGCGCGCGAGATTGCAGCTTTCTCTGATTGCCGTGCGGTGGGCATCGCCGGCGAAAGCCGCAGCCGCAGTCCCCATTGGATGAGCCGCAATCTGCCCGCAATTTTTCGCGCCATGCGGCGGCTCGGCGCTCCCGTCAATCACTACAAAGTCTGCTCGACCTTCGATAGTTCTCCTCGCGTGGGCAGCATCGGCCGCGCCATGGAACTGGGCCGCGCCGTGTTTCGCTCCGGCACCGTCCCGGTTGTTGTCGGAGCGCCGCACCTGGGCCGCGCCGTGGTCTTCGGGAACTTGTTCGCAGAGGCCGACGGCGTCTGGTACCGCATCGATCGCCATCCAACCATGCGGCATCATCCGGTGACGCCCATGACCGAGGCCGACCTGCGCCTGCACCTCGCCCGGCAGACAAAGCTCCCCGTGGGACTTGTCGACTTGCGTGCCTTCCAATCACACTCCGCGCAAGAGCAATGGCAAAACGAAGTGGCTGCGCGCGCCGGCGCCGTCGTATTCGACGGTTTCTCCGACGCCATGCTCGAAGAAACCGCGCGCATCCTCTGGGAGCGCGCCGCAGAGCGAACAGTCTTTGCCGTAGGCAGTTCCGGCCTCACCCATGGGCTTCTGCATCATTGGCGCTCGTCGGGCTTGGTGGGCTCAGGGGAATTGATCGGCACGCCGCGGGCGCTCAAGCCCGCGTCGCCTACTGACCGGCTCCTGGTGCTGAGCGGAAGTTGTTCGCCAGTGACGGTCCGCCAAATCCGTCGCGCTAAGCAGATGGGCTTTGCCGCATGGCGTCTTGAAGGCGCAGGGCCGTGGAGCGCTACGGCAGCCAGGGCCCATGAAGCGCTCAAGAGCGGCCGCAGTGTCGTGCTCTACACCGCGCTCGGCCCCAAAACCCAGGACCAAAGGTACGGCGAGAAACTCGGTTCGGCGTTGGGCGTCCTGTTACGCGAGCTCGTTCTTTCGAGCGGTGTGCGCCGGGTTCTCGTCGCCGGCGGCGATACGGCGACGCATTCCGTGAAGCAACTGGGACTGAATGCGCTCACGTTTGCCGCGCCGCTCGTCGCCGGCGTGCCGCTCTGCCGGAGCAGTGCCGCATCGCAACTCGACGGGCTCGAACTCGCGCTCAAGGGCGGCCAAATGGGCCCCGAAGATTTCTTCGCCAACGTGCGCGACGGTCGCCGGACCTGATTACGCGTCGGCAAGCTTCAGTCCGCGTCCACGCACTGCGTGCAGTCGATGCGCGTAAAAATGGCGGCGCTCGTAAGCACCATGGCGGCGATAAAATACAGGGGAAGGTTGTAACTGCCGGTGGCGTGCACGATGTAGCCGAATAAAACAGTGCACAGAAACCCTCCTGCCTGGCCTGCCGTGTTCATCATGCCTGTCGCGGTTCCACTCAAGCGGCCGCCGATCGCCAGGCACAAGGCCCACGCCGAGGGCAGCATCAGGTCCATCGTGCCGAAACCCAGGCTGGAAAGCGCCACCACCGCGATCTTTCCGTGAATAAGCGCCATGGCCACGAGCAGCAGCGCCGTCACCGTGAGGCACGCCGCGGGAATCCATCGCAGAGCGCGCCGCGCGCCCCAGCGCACTGCCAACCGGTCGCCCAGTTGCCCTCCGGCGAGGTTCGCGGCCAGACCCACGAGAAACGGCAGCGAAGCGAACAGCACCCCGTTCAACGAGAAGCCCGCAGTGTGCACCATCCACGTAGGAAACCAGGAAAAGTAGAACCAGCTTCCGCATCCGTAGCAGCCGTAGGCGAGAACAATCAGCCACAACGCGCGCGAACGGAAGAGCCGCCGCCAGGGCACGGCCGCTTCGCGATGCGCCGCGCGGGTTTCTCCGATCTCCGCTAATTCGGCAGCCGTCACCGAGGGATCGTCTTGCGGACGATTACGAAAACGGAACCACCATGCCGCCGCCCAGCTGAATCCCGCCAGCGCCAGCACGCGAAACGCCGCGCGCCATCCAAAGAAATGGACCAGGGGAACGATCAGCACCGGCGCCAGCGCTCCGCCCAGGCGGCTCGCGGCCCACACCAGCCCCTGGCAACGTGCGCGTTCCCGCGCCGGGAACCAGCGCGCAATCACTCCGGCAATGTTGGGATACGCGCCTGCCGCGCCCAGCCCGAAGAAAAATCGCGACGCGCACAACTGCCAGAATCCGCGCGACCACGAAGCCAGCGCGTTGAAGCAGGACCACCAGGTGACGATGCGCGTCATCTCGCCGCGTTGCCCGCGACGGTCGCCCACGGCGCCCGACGGCACTTCGAAGATCCCGTTGGCGAGCACGTAGGCGCTCAGGATCCATCCCCATTGCTGCGGCTGGATATGAAGATCGGTCTGAATCGCGGGACCCGCGACAGCAATGGCAAGGCGATCGAGAAATGTGAGGACGGAGAGCAGGCCGAGAAATGCGAGAACCTTATAGCGCTGCTTCAAGCGCTGGCCCTCGCCAGTTGCGGAAGTTTCAGCGCCTTGCGTGCGCTCAGCACCGCGAGTTCGGGGCTGGAGAGCACCGGCGCATGCACCACATCGGCCGCTAGGGTGGTCAACACGCGCGCCATCGAGGCTTGTGCAAGCACGATGAGATCCACTCCCTTCAAATCTTCCACGAGCGCCTTCGCCAGAAGGCGGTCGTGAGTTGCGGTGTCGCCGGCGAGCACGGCGGGAAAAGCATCCTCGCACAAGCACTCTATCAGTTCCACCTTGCGGCTTGCCTTGGCGGCTTTCTCGTGCAGCAGCGCGGTGGTGGGATCGAGCGTGGTACGCAAAGTAGCCAGCACGCCGATGGTGTGCGCCTGCCGCACCGCCTTCTCGGCCATGGCGTCATCGATGCGCAGCACGGGAATATCGAAAAGCTGCTGCGCCAGCGTCGCGCCGGGACCGATCGACGAGCACGTCACCAGCACCGCATCCGCTCCGGCCTCTTCCGCGGACGCAATCTGCTCGATCAGGCGGCGGATGGTGGCTTTGCGCAGGCATCCCGCCTTCACTGTGTCCTGGATCAGGCTCTCGTCCACCATGTGGAATACCTTGGCCTCAGGGATGTGCAGATGGCAGAGCTTGGTGAAACCAGACGTAAGTGTGGGACTGGTATGAATGAGAGCGAGGGTCGGTGCGGTTTGAGTCGACAACGTTTTGCCTTTCCGTGCGGCAGGCTGGCCCAGCGATCATGTCCCGGCCGGGAATCATACCTCGACCGCGATCTGGACATCGAGCCAGTTTTCGATTGCTACTCAAAGTAC
>Ga0181536_10005036_pt1 | contig 13731 bp, 14 predicted proteins | sample PEATcosm2014_Bin_41_FD_121105 | JGI IMG/M metagenome (GOLD analysis project Ga0181536, IMG submission 121105) | Peatland microbial communities from MTU Mesocosm Facility, Houghton, MI, USA - PEATcosm2014_Bin17_60_metaG | ecosystem: Environmental > Terrestrial > Soil > Wetlands > Peat | place...
AAGGGATACCAGCCCGCATCGACCGTGGGGACCCATCCATATCCGTAGCCTGAAATGTCCGACCAGTTTCCGTAGCTCGCCAAATCCGCCCAGCCGTAAACGTCGTCGCTACCGTCACTGGTATAGCCGCTGGGCGAAAGGGCGCTCGATGCGGCTTGGGCTTGATTCTCCCGGTCCCGCACCCAGTGATCCCAATCGTCTTTCGTGATGCCCTCCGAGATCTGGGCAGGCTGTTCGGCCCCAGGGCTCAGATCGAGCACGGAGTCTTTGGCCAGCGACCATGAACCGAGCGCGCTCGAGACGTCCACAAAGCCGTTAAAGACTTCGACGCGCTCCTCCGACGAATCGACATCAACCCGGAAAAGCGACTTGCCGCGCGGAGTGAGGGTGGTATCCGCCGTCGCTATTTCGTAAGTGTCTTGCCCCTCCGGGGCCACACTGAAGGTTGCATACCCGGCATTCAGCGTGAGATGGTCGATCTTGCTTCCATCGGGAGCCAGCGCAAGTTGGGTGAATTCGAGCAAGGACGATTGGCCTAGCCGGGCGGTCGAGTCATTTTCGAATTCGACTTCGGCAAAGCTGCCCTCCGCCGTCGAAAGCTTGAACCCTTCCTCAAGAGGAGTGTTCATCGGCGCCTCGGTCCAGTCTGTATCTCCTGGCCGCTGAACCGTGACTTGGCCCTCGACAAAACCGAGGCGAACCACGCGAGCATGAGAGTGAGTTTGACCTGGGGCTGCCGCAGATCCCAGCCAAATCGCTGCACCCAACCCCAGCAAAACCCTTGCGACCGATTGTATCTTGGGTGTCATGGACCACCTCCCCGAGCTTTCAGGGGCACTCACATCCTACACCAGTCTAGACGAAGCAGGTAGCCGCGAAGTTGCCAAGAGCGGAAGGTCGAAACTGGAAAATAGAAACTGGTAAACGGGTGCCGGCAGGAGGGCTGAAGCGCCCAGGCGCTGAAAAAACCGATGAACTTCAGATTCTGGCTTCCCCTTCCTGGTATCGTGTTCTAGCCTCGGACATTCGATTTTCGATTCTCCAGTTTCCAGTTTCTATTTTCCAATTTCCAGTTTCCATTTTCCAGTTTCGATTTTCCATTTTCGGTTTTCCCGCTATTGGCCGGGTTGAACCTGATCGATGATCTCTTGCGCACGGGATTGCGCCAGATGGAGAAAGCGCGAGCCATGAGCAATCTTTTCAAGTGTGGGAACGAGCATCTGGAGGTCGGTCAAGGTTTTATCCTTGAGTTCAGCCTGGATCTGTAGAAGCTCCTGGGACAGATTAAGAGGATCATACTTCATCTCAAATTCAAGCGCTGCAACGTGCTGTTCAACCATACCGATCGCTTCAAACGCGTCCACCAGGTCCCGCGCGGTTCGGTTCTCCGTGTAGTTGAAAGCCACTCGATTCAGGGCGCCGCCCTGCTGGTAGGTGAAAGTCTTCTCTCCCAGGTTTGCCACTTTCTTGTGGCTCTCGAGTTGAATGCCCCGGAAGTCGTGAAGCTGCCCGGCCAGCGCGAAGATTCGTTCCGTGGTGCCGGAGGAAAGCTGAAAGGGGCGAGGGCCCTGGGCCTGGGACTCGTCCAGTTTTCGTCCTTCGTAAGTACCGGAACCCGTGGCGTCCAGGCGGATTGCAATATATTCGGGGGTGCTGCCCTTGAACGTCCGGGAATAGATCAGCTTGGCGGGAACACCGGCACCCTGGGGGAACATCGCGGCAGGATGGCTGCCTGCCGCGAGGACAAGGCTGAGGAAAGGAAGGAGAACCCTGATTCTCCGAGAAAGCATCACCATCATTTCGCCTGGGTGAGGGCGTGGAGCTCCGTTTCCTCGATGTCGAAGTTCGCGAAGACGTGCTGGACGTCCTCGTGGTCTTCGAGCTCTTCCATGAGCCGGAGCATCTGGTCCGCCTGTTTGCCAGTCAGCTTGACGTAGGTTTGGGGGATCATCGAGACTTCCGCTGCCGCGGGCGTGATCTGCGCCGTCTTGAGGCGGTCCACCACCTGGGGCAGCCGGCCGGGAGGTGAAAAGACTTCCCAGTTGCTGCCGTCATCGTTCATATCGTCGGCGCCTGCATCCGTTACCAGTTCCAGCAGCGTCTCTTCGCTGGCTTTCCCCTTCTCCACGACAATGTAGCCTCGCTTGGTGAACATCCAGCCCACGGATCCGTGCTCCCCCAAGTTGCCACCGTGCTTGGCGAAGATGTGACGGATTTCAGAGAGGGTGCGGTTCTTATTATCCGTCGTGATTTCCAGCAGCATCGCCACGCCGCCCGGCCCATAGCCTTCGTACACCACTTCCTCGTAAGCGGCGCCGGGAAGTTCGCCTGTGCCCTTCTGAAGAGCCCGCTTGATATTGTCCGCCGGCATGTTCTCCGCTTTGGCGGCGGCAATGGCGGTGCGCAGGCGCGGATTCGAGTCCGGGTCTCCGCCCGCGATCCTGGCTGCGATGGTGATTTCCTTGATGATCTTGGTGAAGATCTTTCCCCGCTTGGCGTCTAAGGCGCCCTTCTTGTGTTTAATTGTTGCCCATTTTGAATGCCCAGACATACAAGACTTTCCTTTCGGTTCAATCAGTTCGCGACCCCATAGAGAATGATTCTATTGGGGTTCTCGCAATAAGGCATATTACTTGAGACATCCTACCACAACGACTTAAGGGATGCTACAAGCACGTCATACCGGAAATCTCAGCATGACCCGCGGGTCACTCTAACCTGTTGCCGCACTTGCCGCAGTAATCGAAACCTTCCGGTATTCCTTTGGCGCCGCAGTTCTCGCAGGCTTTGGCGGGCGCGCCCCAGAGGAATTCGCTGGACTTACCGCCGGCGGCGCGAGCGCGAATGGACTTGTGATCCGCGGGGCGCTTATCGATAAAAGCCTGTATGCCCTCGTACGGCTCCCAGGCCGTCGCATGGACGGCCAGCCAATCGCGCGCGTGCCCGGCGGTCATGGTCCAAGGCAGATCCTTCCAAAAGCCCAGTTGCTGACGAGTATAGCGGGCGCACTCCGGCAGGTTTTGGATCAGGCGTGCGGTGAGCGCATTCACGGCGCGGTCCAGTTGCTTGAAGGGCACCACCTCGTTCACCAGCCCCCAATTGAGGGCCTGCTCGGCCGCGATCTCATCGCCTTTCAGCAGCATCTCGCGCGCTCTCCGCTCACCCACCACCAGGGGAAGCCACTGGGTGGTTCCCCAGGCCTCCACCAGACCCACGCGCGTGCCGACCTGAATGAAGCGTACGTGATCGGCAGCGATCGCGAGGTCCGCGGCCAGGTTCCAACCGTTGCCCGCCCCGGCCACCACACCGTTCAGGCGGGCCACGGTGGGCTTGCCCATGTGGCGGAAAAGCTCCAGGGCGTCAAAAAGCAGGCCTTGGTATTTCCAGAAGTTTCGCGGGCGGCGCAGAAACTGCTCGGAAAACTCGTTGGCGTCATTGCCGGAACAGAATGCCTTGTCGCCCGCTCCCGTCAACACCACCACGGCCACGGAATCGTCCCAGGAGGCGTCGCGGAACGCCTCGGCCATCTCCCGCAGGCTTTGCGCAGAGAAGGCGTTGTAGACTTCAGGGCGGTTCAGCGTGACACGAGCCACTCCGTCTTTCTTTTCGTAGAGGACCTGCTCGAAATGGAATCGGGACGCGGGTTGCCGGGCGTAGGATTCGTTCAAGGGCTTCACTCCTGGGCGACTTTTGGGGTCGAACCGCCCTCCCTGACTTGGCGATGCTATCACACTCCCTCCATCATTTGCGATTGCCGATTTGTGATTTGTGATTGACCACGCAAGCCCACTCCTCCTTGGGCTTGCGCGGGTGGCGCGTCAAGTGTGGCTACAACTGACCCGATTTCGGGTATTATGGAAGCTAAAGGAGACATCATGATCGCCGCTAAGCATCTCTTGAAACTCGTGCCCCTTGTTTTCCTGGCCGGCGCGCTGTTCGCCGCTGACCAGCCGCCTTACGACGAGAGCGCGGACGCACATCAACAAGTCGCCTCGGCGATCGCTGAGGCCGCGAAAGCACAGAAGAACGTCGTCCTTGTCTTCGGCGCCAACTGGTGCGGCGATTGCCGGGCTCTGAATGCGCAGATGCACAAGGATGAACTGGCTGCTCTGATTGCCTCGAATTATGAGGTGGTGAAAATCGATGTGGGCCGGTTCAACAAGAACAAGGACATCGCCGCGAAGTACCGCGTACCCCTCGCCCACGGCATTCCCACCTTGGCGGTGCTCGACCCCGGCGGCAACGTCCTCTATGCGATGGACCAGGGCCAGTTCTCTAATGCCCGCAGCATGAGCTATGAAAGGATCCGGGACTTCTTTGCGAAGTGGGTGCCGAAAAAGTAGGACGGCGCCAATCCGCGGGCGAACATGAACTAGGAGGATGGCATGAGCACCGATACCAAGTACTCCATAAACTTGCAGCCACGGTTCGGCCCGTTAGAACTCGTCGATGTGCAGGGGTTGGTCGATACCTGCAAAGAGCCTTGGTATAACCAAACCCTTTGCCGGGTGAATGAGTCCGTCGTGCGGCTGGGCATTCTGCAAGGGGAGTTCCACTGGCACAAGCACGACCGGGAAGACGAGTTCTTCTACGTGGTCGAGGGGCGTTTCTTGATCGACCTGGAAGACCGGACGGTTGAGCTGTTGCCCAAGCAGGGGTTTATGGTTCCGAAAGGCGTTGTGCATCGCACCCGCGCGCCGGAACGGACGGTGGTTCTGATGATGGAAGCGGCAGGGGTTATACCGACGGGGGACTGAGCAGTAAGTGCTTTTGTTTCAGCTACATGGCGACATAGTAAGCATAAGTGCTGTGTTTACTATAACATACGGACAACCATCCTGGCCTTTCTGCAGCGCTCCTTTGTTTTCATAGACATTCTCGCTTTGTTCCCTGAATTCCGTAGCGCCGACTTTTAGGTCGGCATTCTTGGGCTCCCGGCCTGCTGACCTGAAAGTCAGCGCTACGCCGGCGCTCCGCATTCCGCAGCGCTCCTTTGTTTTCATAGACATTCTCGCTTTGTTCCCTGGATTTGAGTTGCTGACGGCATGATAAAACGCCGGCAACCACAATCCCCCGGTTGGAAGTGCGGTTGGGGAGGCCAGGGTTTGACCTACGCGCATCGAAGAACAGAATGTCTTCCCCGGAACCCCGGCGTTACTGGCAGAGCAGCCTGACATCAATTGCTAGGCTATCATTTTAAGTGTTCGTTGTCACGCTTTTTCGTTTCTCGACTCCGGGGACCCGGACTTGACGGAGCGAAGGGGCGCAGCCATGAACAACCGTGTATGCGCCGCCTGCGGAAGCGGATTGGTTCGGGATGTCAATTCACCATGCGAGAGACGCGCGGCGACGACGGTTCAGCCGACTTTTCGGCGGACTTTTCAGCGCACTTGTCGGCTGAGGCGAGATGCCGGTCCAGGACACGGGCCAGGTCCTGGTAGGGGCGAGCGCCGACGAGTTCCTCCAAGACTTCCCCATCGCGCAAAAGCAGCAAGGTAGGAATGGACCGGATGCCGTACTGGCCGGCGACCTCGGGCAGTTCGTCGACGTTAACCTTGGCGAAGATGATCTGGTCGCCGTAGTTGGCGGCCAGTTTTTCGAAGGTCGGGGCCAGCATGCGGCAGGGCGGGCACCATTCCGCCCAGAAATCCACCAAGACGGGCTTGGAGCTTGACTCCACCTCGCACCAGTTGTCCTGCTGCACATACAAGATGTCTTTCATTTTCCTCTCCTCACTTTACTTAGCAGGCTGCCCCCTCGGCCATGCCATCCCGCGGCGGACATTGCTGCCAAAGAGGGATTCCATGCTAATCTAGGCGCTGGATCCCTTATTCGCGGGAATGACTTTGCTCAATTTGGCAAGCTGGCCCCGGTTCCTGCCAAAAGAGATTAGATGACATAATTCGCAAAGAGATTCGCGAAGGGAGAATCTCCGCTTTTAATGGACAATGCGCGCCAACTCGAACTGCTTCAACAGCAGGTCATTGCCTGCACGAGATGTCCGCGGCTGGTGCGCCACTGCCGCGAAGTCGCCCAAGCCAAGCGCCGCATGTACCGGCAATGGGAATACTGGGGGAAGCCAGTTCCGAGTTGGGGTGATCCGAACGCCGAATTGCTGATCCTCGGACTTGCCCCCGCTGCGCACGGCGCCAACCGCACGGGCAGGATGTTCACGGGCGACCGCTCCGGGAATTTCCTATACCAGAGGCTTTATGAGGCCGGCTTTGCGAACCAGAGCACGTCCGTGGCCCGGGACGACGGTCTGGAACTTCGGAACTGCTACATTACGGCCTCCTTGCGCTGCGCGCCTCCCAAGAACAAGCCGCTGCCTTCCGAGGCTCGCAACTGCCAGCCCCACCTGGAGGCGGAATTACGCCTGCTCAAGCGAGTTCGTGCCGTGCTGGTACTGGGCAGAATCGCGTTTGATGCCTACCTGCGCGTGGCGTCCTTGGGGCACGCGGCGTTCCCTTCCCGCTCGAAATTCCAGTTCTCGCACGGCGCCAGTTTCAGCTTGCCGGACGGCCTGCCCCGTCTGTTCTGCTCCTACCATCCCAGCCAGCAGAATACGCAAACCGGCCGTCTCACGGAGGCGATGTTTAAGAAAGTGCTCACCGAAATACAAGAGTTCCTCGCCGATGCACAATAGAGTAGAATGACTTTTAGCCTCGAGGTGTTGAGTGAATTCAAACGAAATCGAAATACTGCTGGTGGAAGACAATGCGGCCGACGAGGAACTGGCCATCCACGCGCTTCGCACCAACAACCTGGCCAATCGGATCTACGTCGCGCACGACGGTGAAGAAGCACTCGACTACCTGTTCTGCCGGGGCGAGCACAACAGTCGCGGGTTTGACAATCCTCCTCGCCTGGTCCTGCTGGACCTGAAGCTGCCCAAGATGGATGGGCTGGAAGTGCTCCGGCTTATTAAAAGCGACGCGCGGACCAAAGCTATTCCCGTGGTGATTATGACTTCTTCCCGGGAAGAGCGGGACATGATCAATGGCTACCAACTTGGAGTCAACAGCTACATTCAGAAGCCCGTGGATTTTGCGCAGTTTCGGGAAATCATCAAACAGTTAGGGCTTTATTGGCTGGTAGTCAATGAGGCTCCGCCCGCCAACGCATTCAAATCCCAACCGGAGTGAGCCGCCGGCGCGGCGCTCGGCCGGAATCCAGATTCAAGCTTACTTTCGTGTGGCAGCCTTTTCTTTGGCGCGAGCGAGGAGGGCGGTGAAGCGCGGGTCGCTATGCAAGGGTTTCAAGTCAGGATCGTCTGCAATCTCTGCCGCTGGAAAACCGAAATCGACGGCGTGGCCGAGATATTCAAGTGCTTCTTCGCGATGGCCGGCGAATACTGCGCCACAGGCAGAATTGTACCAAGCGGGGCCGATTTGGTTCGGCTGATTTGACTTGACGGCCCCCTGGATAGCTTCGCGGTACAGTTTTTTCGCCTCCTCGTACCGGCCCTCTCGGCTCAAGGCGCCCGCCTCAAGTTGGAGAGTATTCAGCGTAAGGGAATGCTCCGGGCCGAGGGTCCGGCGGGCAATCTCATACGTCTTGCGGAATTCCTGCTCCGCTTCTGCGCTGCGGCCTTCATTCGCTAAAGCCAGCCCCAGGTTATTCATGGAACGCAGCGTGAACGAATGCTCCGGGCCGAGAACCCGTTTGTCAATGGCAAGCATCTCTCGTTCCAGCTTCTCCATTTCTGCGTATCGGCCTTCCGCGTACAGACAATTCCCCAGGTTGGTCATCAAGCGAAGCGTTTCCGGGTGCTCCGGCCCCAACACCCGGCTCTGAATCGCCATAGCATCTCTGTACAACTTCTCCGCCTCGGCGGATTTGCGTTCACCTGCCAGAATCACTGCCAGGGACGACATTGAGCTCAACGTGTCCGGATGGTCCGGACCTAAAGTCCGCCGCGCAATTTCGAACACCTCGCGGCACAGGCTCTCCGCTTCGCTATAGCGGATCTCGTGGTCGAGAGTAAAGGCTAAACCGTGCATGGCGTGTAAGGTGCTCCGGTGCTCCGGTCCAAGGACCCGCCGGTCGAGATCGATGGCCTTGCGGTAAATTTGTTCCGCCTCATCGTAATGGCCTTCGTCGAGGAGAACAGAAGCCAGGGTCGTCATGGACTGCGCGGTGTCCCGATTTTCGGGCCTGAGGACCTGAGTCTGCACCGCCAGCGTCTCGCGCGCCAGTTTCTCCGCATCGGCATAATGGCCCGATCCAGCCAGGCAGTTTGCCAGGGCGCTCATGGAAGCGAGGGTAGCCGGGTTCCGAGGTCCGAGCACCCGGCGCTGGATCTCCGCCGCGCCTTGGTAGAGCGGCTGGGCGCGAGAATACAGGCCCAGCCCTTCGTATACATCCGCCATGACCCGCATCAGTTGCGCCTGGGCCTGCGGATCCTGCGCCAGCCCCTTATCAATCTGCTGCGAGGCTTTGTCCAGGACCTCGCGCGCCGTGATGCTGTTGCCTCGCGATTCGCTCGGGTCAGATACCTGGAACATCTCCTTCATGAAGGTGGTGATCCGGTCCGCGCGGTCCCGCTCCCGCCGGATGCGCCGCAACTCCACCGCCTGAATCACCGCAAAACCGATCAGCAGCAGCAAGCCCGCAGCCGCCATCGCCACGCCCAGCCGGTGCCGACGGATGTATTTGCCCGCCCGGTACATGGTGCCGGCGGCGTGTGCCTGCACCGGCTCGTGGCGCAGATAGCGTTCAATATCCGCCGCCAGCTCCAGAGGAGTCGCATAGCGTCGCGCCCGATCCTTCTCCACCGCCTTCAGCGTAATGGCATCCGCATCCCCCCGCAGTTGCCGCTCGAGCACGGGCAGATCGGTATTGCGATTCTGCGCCGCCAGCGTTGACTGCTCCCCCAGCGTGCGCAGCTTCGTGCTCGGCCGGGGCGCGTCCTGCTCCCGCAGCAGCCGCAGCGCCTGGTCATAGGCCAGCTTGCGCATTTCCAGCGGCAGCGCCCCCACCAATAACTCGTAGAGCACCACCCCCAGCGAGTACACATCCGTGCGCGTGTCCACGTCCTGCCCGCGCGAGTCCGCCTGCTCCGGGCTCATGTATTCGAGCGTACCCACCACCGCACCCACCTGCGTGTACATGCTGTGCTCGGTCAGCCGCTGCGCCGTCGCTTTGGCCACCCCAAAATCGATGATGCGCGGCAGCGGCTTGCCATCCACTTCGCTCACCAGAATGTTCGAGGGCTTTAAATCACGGTGGATGATCGCCTTCTGATGCGCGTGCTGCACGCCTTCACAAACCCGAATAAAGAGTTCGAGCCTTTGTGGCGTGTTCAGCTTGTGCTTGTCGCAGTAGGCGGTGATGGGCATGCCGGCCACGTACTCCATCACGAAATACGGGCGCCCATCCGCGGTGGAGCCGCCATCGAAGACCTTGGCGATGCAGGGATGGTCCATCAGGGCCAGCGCCTGGCGCTCGGACTGGAAGCGCGCGACCACTTCCGTGGTGTCCATGCCGGCTTTGATCAGCTTGAGGGCCACACGCCGGCGCACCGGCTCTTTCTGCTCAGCCAGCCAAACCTCGCCCATGCCGCCCTCGCCGATGCGCTCGCGCAGCGTGTAAGGACCAATGGCCAAGGTCGCGGCTGCCCTGGTTGGAGCAGTCGACAGAGTCGCACCGACATCCGGGTCGTTCAGAGGTTTGCCATTATCTGGCATGGGACACCCCTGCTGGGCGTGAGCCTATTAGCTGGAATTTCGATTTTGATATGGACCTGACCAGCGGACCGGAATTTCTATTATGGGCTTTCTGCCCGGCTGATAATATACACCTGACCACTGCTGAACGCAATTGTCAGTCGGATTTTGCACGATGAGATCACCGAAGCCCAAACGTTTGTCCAACTCGCGCACCAGAATCAGGCCACCATCGGAGGTGACGCGCGATCCTTGGAAATCCACCTTCAGAGAACTGTTAAAGGAGAGTTGAAAACGCTGTCATTCCGAGCGAAGCGAGGAATCTCGCTCTGCCACGGGTTGGATGACCCGACGAAGATCAGGGCGAGATTCCTCGCTTCGCTCGGAATGACACTGCAAAAAGGCGTGCGGATGATTAAGGCTCGATGATTTGATTACGGACGGCGTAACGCACCAGCGCGCCGACCGAAGTCAGTCCGAGCTTGTGCATCAGGTTGGCGCGGTGGGTTTCCACGGTCTTCGTACTGATCTTCAAAGTCGTCGCGATTTCCTTGTTACTCCGACCCTCGGCGACTAACTGGAGGATCTCGCGCTCGCGCGGGGTCAGTACGTGCTGCGTGGCGGATGGCAGGACGCCTCGTAGATAACTGTCCAGCACCGGCCCGGAGGCGCCCGAGGAGAGGAAAGCCTTGTGCTCGACCAGGGCGTGGACAGCCGAGATCAAGTCCCGGCCGGCATCAGATTTCAGGACGTAGGCGCGAGCGCCGGCCTCCAGCGCCCCCCGGATCAAGTCCTCGGAACTGTGCATAGTGAGGATCAAAACCTCGGCGCGAGGAACTCGTTGAATAATCTGGCGCGTGGCCTCAGCTCCATTCAACCCCGGCATGCTGTAGTCGAGCACGACGACGTCGGGTTTGAGCTGGCTGGCTTTCTCCACGGCCTCCCTTCCGGTTCCGGCTTCCCCGCAGATCTCCCACCCCGGCCGGGCCTCCAACAATCTTCGCAGGCCTTGACGGACGACCTCGTGGTCGTCGGCCAACAGTATGCGCACGGTCTTCATCGGACCGCCTCCGGAATCGGCAAGCCTGCCCGGATGATTGTGCCGTGGCTGCTGGAGTTTATCTCGAGGCATCCTCCCAGGAGTCGAACTCGCTCCTTCATTCCCGTGAGGCCCAGACCGATGCGCGATCCCGTGCTTCCCTCCTTAGTGGGGGCAGGCTGAAACCCACGGCCTTCATCTTCAACTTCCAAGATCACGGAATCCGCTTGGCGCCTGATCCGGATCTTCGCTACCGGGCTTCCTGAGTGCCGTTGAATGTTGGAAAGGCATTCCTGCACGACGCGGAAGATCGCCGTTTCTGCTTCCCGAGGCAAGCGGCGTAAATTCTGGGGCAAATCGACATTCACCTGGATTCCGGTACGGCGGGCAAAACCTTCCACATAACCTCTGAGTGCAGGGGCCAGACCATATTCTTCCAGCGTGGGAGGGTGTAAGAGGTAGGAGAAATCCCGAATCTCCTGCATGCAGCGATTAGCAAGCTCAATACTCTCCGATACAATGATGCGGCTTGCAGGATCAAGGCAATCAACCTGAATTTCCAAGCGGGCCAGGTTCATGGAAAGAGCGGCCAGGTTCTGGGCCGTGCTGTCGTGAAGATCCTGAGCGATCCGCCGCCGCTCCTCATCCAGTGCAACAAGCAATTGAGAGGAGAGTTGACGCAGAGAATCTTCCGCCTGTTTTCGGTCGGTTATGTCATGTAAGACTTCGATGGAGCCGCGCATTTTTCCGGAAGGCTCGAAGAGTGGTGTGGTGGTGGCTTCAAAAACTCTGCCCAGCTTTGTGTCCACCAAGTCCACCCGCTGCTCCCGGCCCGTCTCCATCATGCAAGGACGAGGACAATCCGGATGAGTATGGTCTAAACCATGCAGCGCCTCGTAACAGATTTTATCGTTCAACTCTTCCAGTTCAACCCCCGCAAGCCTTGCCGTGGCGCGGTTGGCGTAGCGAATTCGATACTGGTCATCCAGGAGCAGCACGGGATCCGGGACGGTGTTGAAGGTTAGCTCCCACTCCTCTTTGGCGCGGCGGATCTGCTCCTGCCGTCGAGCAACTTCGTCAAGATAAACCTTGCGGCGCACGGCGCGATCGACTGCAATGGGCACCCTCTCCAACCGATCCTTGAGAACGTAGTCGGCGGCGCCTCGCCGAACGCACTCGACGGCCGCCTCGTCGCCCAAAGCTCCGGTGACCACCACCAGGGGTATCGATTTTCCGGATTGCCGCAGAATCTCCAACGCGTCCAGCGCGGTCCAGCCACCCAGGTTGTAATCGGCAACAATGATGTCGAATTCAGATTCCTCGAGGCGCTGCTTAAAGAGCGCAGAAGAGTTCAAGACTTCAGCCTGTAAGCCAGGAGTGGCACGGCGCAGCGTCACGAGCACCAGTTCGGCATCCCAGGGATCATCTTCGAGGATCAAGGCGCACAAAGGCGGCCTCGGGGAGATGTCCACTGGAATTTGGTCGGGCATTGTAGCTCCTCGAGAGACGCGGAGGCATCTCCACGCAACCAGGTCGTCCATCAGTCGACGGGGGAACTCGCCGCTGCAAGCGGGGTTCGCAAACTTGCAGGGGCCGTTGTCGCCGTTGCAACGTCGGACTAAGACGTTTTGCCCGAAAGCGGTCAAAAAACCCGCTTGCGGGTGACTGATTTAGTCGGAGCAAGTATAGGCCCACTTGAACCACAATGGTAGCGGAAAGCCAGGGCAGCCCATATACCGTTATTCCACATTTAAACTAGCAAACTTCTAGGACAAAACCCCTAAGGACCCTTACGCGTTAGTTGACATCAACTCAGGGGTTCCATTGGATTGCGAAAACTCTGGGCGTGGCGGGAGAATGTATATGGCGAAGTGGTACGGAGAGCAAACAGCGCGCATCGCGCCGTTTGTAAACGAAGTGAAAACCGCTGCCAGAGGATGTAATAAACCTCGTGCCCGGATTGCGCATCTAAATGACAATCTGGGCTCAAATCGCTGGAAAGGGGATTCTCAGGTGGGTATTTATAGCCTAGTGGTCATTATCGTGATGATGCTTGCTGCCCTCGTTGCTACAAAAGAGCCAGACGACGATTCTGAATTCATCAAGGCCCCGCGCAGAAGGAAAGCCGGAGGCTATGTTTCAACCAGACCAGGGCGGTCCTTGGCAACGACAGCCGGCGCCTCGCAAAAGTGAGTTAGTGGGTTCGTCGCCCGATGCGAGGCTGCGATTCGGCGGGAATCGAAAGGTGAGCCATGCAAGCGGGAGAAATGTACTTCACCACGGAGAAGGATCTCGAGAATATCAGCCGGGGGAAAATCCTGCTCATCGACGATGATGCAACAGATCTCGCGGCTCGCGCTGCGAGTCTTCGCCGGGAAGGGCACGAAGTTCGTGCCTATGCCTCTCTCCCTGAGGGTTTGTCCCGGGTTCAAACCGAGCACTTTGATCTGATTATGGTGAAACTCAAGGAAGTCCCGAACGTAGATAGTGAGGAGTTCTGGAGTGTGAAGTCGCGATCCGCGGCTGGGAGTTCGTCCTCCTGGCACGCGGCGTCTGTCGGACTTACTACTTGGATGTGGCGCACTTGGGATGTTAAAACCAATTAGCTCGCCCCGGGTCCATTCTGCGTTTTTAAGTCTTGCCGGCTAATCCTCGATCTGACGCCTTCTCCTTCGACTCAAGATGCAGGGAGGAATGCCGAGCGCCTCTCCCGCCAAAAACTCGAGTTGGGACCGGTGTGGGCCTACGGCCACAGGTACGGACCCAGCCTGAAGACCGCCGCGTCCCCCATGACGGATTCCGTAGATGACGGACCCTTCGGTGTGATTCTTCAGTTTGATCGGGGCGCCGCTGACCATGTCCCGATCTGATCTGGCGGCCCTTCAAGAACTCCCGGACGGGGTACGGCTAAGTGCTGTGGCGCGTTTGCACATTCGCCTCACGCGTGCTAGGCTTTAGACGGGGGTGCTTATGGGCAAACTCAATATAGTTTTGTTGCTGTCTTTGGCTTTGGCCGCGTGCCCC
>Ga0181536_10005038_pt1 | contig 13726 bp, 13 predicted proteins | sample PEATcosm2014_Bin_41_FD_121105 | JGI IMG/M metagenome (GOLD analysis project Ga0181536, IMG submission 121105) | Peatland microbial communities from MTU Mesocosm Facility, Houghton, MI, USA - PEATcosm2014_Bin17_60_metaG | ecosystem: Environmental > Terrestrial > Soil > Wetlands > Peat | place...
ATGTCTGGTTCTGCCTGCCGCTCTTCCCGATGTTCATCGTCTTCTTCATCTCCGGCCTGGCCGAGACCAACCGTTCGCCCTTCGATCTGCCGGAAGGGGAGTCGGAGATTGTGGGGGGGTTCTTCGTCGAATATTCGTCGATGACCTTCGCCCTCTTCTATCTCGGCGAATACGCCAACATGATCCTGATGAGCGCGATGACGAGCATTCTCTTTCTCGGCGGCTGGCTCGCGCCCTTCGGCATCCCGCCCTTCACCTGGATCCCCGGGCCGATCTGGTTATTCGCCAAGATGGCGCTAGTGCTCTTCTTCTTCCTCTGGGTGCGGGCGACCTTCCCGCGCTTCCGCTATGATCAACTCATGCGGCTCGGCTGGAAGGTGTTTCTGCCGCTCTCCTTGTTTTGGTTGGTCTTGACGGCCGGCGTGCTGGTGGCGACGGGCTGGACGCCGGTTTCGGTCGCAAGCTGATTCGAGGTTCGACCATGGGATACCTGGACCGCGGTGCACGCAGTCTGCTCCTGAGCGAGCTGGTCTCGGGCATGTGGCTCACCCTGAAATACATGTTCAAGGAGCCGGTCACGATAAACTATCCCTTCGAGAAGGGACCGCTCTCGCCGCGCTTTCGCGGCGAGCATGCGCTCCGCCGCTATCCCAACGGCGAGGAGCGCTGCATCGCCTGCAAGCTGTGCGAGGCGATCTGCCCGGCGCTCGCCATCACCATCGAGGCCGAGCCGCGCGCGGACGGCAGCCGCCGCACCACGCGCTACGACATCGACATGACCAAATGCATCTATTGCGGCCTGTGCCAGGAGGCCTGCCCGGTCGATGCCATCGTCGAGGGTCCGAATTTCGAATTCGCCGCCGAGACGCGCGAGGAGCTGTTCTACGACAAGGACAAGCTGCTCTCGAATGGCGACCGCTGGGAGGCGGAGATCGCCAAGAACCTCGCGCTCGACGCGCCCTACCGGTGAGGGTTGCGATGGGGACTGCACACGCGACGGTAACCCTCTCCCCTTGGGGAGAGGGCAGGGTGAGGGGGCGGCAGGCCGCTCCGCCCACCCCCTCACCCCGGCCCTCTCCCCGCTGGGGAGAGGGAGAAATGCGTCGGCGGCGGTGCTTATGATCATTCAGGCCCTTTGCTTCTATCTCTTTGCCGCCATCGCCGTGGCCTCAGGCGTGATGGTGATTTCGGCGCGCAATCCCGTCCACTCCGTGCTGTTCCTGATCCTGGCGTTCTTCAACGCCGCCGGGCTCTTCGTGCTGTTGGGCGCGGAATTCCTGGCGATGATCCTGGTGATCGTCTATGTCGGGGCAGTGGCGGTGCTGTTCCTCTTCGTGGTGATGATGCTCGACATCAATTTCGTCGCGCTGCGTGAGGGCTTTCTGCAATATCTGCCGATCGGCGCGCTCATCGGCTTGGTGCTGCTGGTCGAGCTCGTCCTGGTGTTCGGCACTTGGGCGGTGGCGCCGGAGGTGGCCGCGACCGCCGCCGCGCCAATGCCGCAGACGGCGCAGATCAGCAACACCGCGGCCTTGGGCGCGCTGCTCTACACCCGCTATATCTTCGCGTTCCAGACCGCGGGCGCGGTGCTGCTGGTCGCCATGATCGGCGCCATCGTCCTGACCCACCGCTCGCGCGAGGGCGTGCGCAAGCAGCGCATTCCGGCGCAGGTCGGGCGCTTGCGCGAACAGTCGGTCGAGATCGTCAAGGTGCGGTCGGGGGAGGGGGTGTCGTGATGCTCGAGATCGGCCTCGCCCATTATCTCACCGTCGCCGCGATTCTCTTCACGCTCGGCATCTTCGGCATCTTCCTCAACCGCAAGAACGTCATCATCATCCTGATGTCGATCGAGCTGATGCTGCTCGCGGTCAACATCAATTTCGTCGCCTTCTCCGCCTACCTGCACGATCTGGCGGGCCAGGTCTTTGCCATGTTCGTGCTTACCGTGGCGGCGGCCGAGGCCGCGATCGGGCTCGCCGTCCTCGTCGTCTATTTCCGCAACCGCGGCTCGATCGAAGTCGACGACATCAACTTGATGAAGGGCTAGAAGCGTGACGGTCGCAGCCATCTTCCTGCCGCTTCTGGCCGCCTTCATCGCCGGCTTCTTCGGCCGCTGGCTCGGCGACCGCGGCTCACAGCTCGTGACCTGCGCGGCGCTCCTTGTGGCCGCGGTCCTGGGAATCATCCTCTTCTTCGATGTTGCGCTCGGCGGCAATGCGCGGACGGTCGAGCTCTTCACCTGGATCAACACCGGCGATCTCCAGGTCAACTGGGCGCTGCGCTTCGACCCGCTCTCGGCGGTGATGGTGGCGGTGGTGACGGTGGTCTCGTCCATGGTCCATGTCTATTCCGTGGGCTACATGGCGCATGACAAGGGCATCCCGCGCTTCATGGCCTATCTGAGCCTGTTCACCTTCTTCATGCTGATGCTGGTGACGGCCGACAATTTCGTGCAGCTCTTCTTCGGCTGGGAGGGGGTCGGGCTCTCATCATATCTGCTGATCGGCTTCTGGTACGACCGGCCTTCGGCCAATGCCGCGGCGATCAAGGCCTTCTTGGTCAACCGCATCGGCGATTTCGGCTTCGCGCTCGGCATCTTCGCGGTCTACAAGATCTTCGGCTCGTTGCAGTTCGACACGGTTTTCGCCGCCGCGCCCGATGTCGCGCATAACACCATGCATTTCCTCGGCGGCGAGGTCGATGCGCTGACCGTGACCTGCATTCTCTTGTTCATCGGCGCGATGGGCAAGTCGGCGCAGATCGGCTTGCACACTTGGCTGCCCGACGCGATGGAGGGACCGACGCCGGTCTCCGCCCTGATCCATGCGGCGACCATGGTCACCGCCGGCGTCTTCATGGTGGCGCGCCTATCGCCGCTCTTCGAGTATTCGACGACGGCGCTCGCGGTGGTCGTCATCATCGGCGGCACCACCGCGATCTTCGCCGCGACCGTCGGCATGGTGCAGAACGACATCAAGCGGGTCATTGCCTATTCGACCTGCAGCCAATTGGGCTACATGTTCATCGCCGCCGGCGTCTCGGCCTACAGCGCCGCCATCTTCCATCTCATGACCCACGCCTTCTTCAAGGCGCTCTTGTTCCTCGCCGCGGGCTCGGTGATCCATGCCATGTCGGGCGAGCAGGACATGCGCAAGATGGGCGGGCTCGCTCGGCTCATTCCCGTGACCTACGTGCTGATGTGGATCGGCAGCCTGTCGCTGGCGGGCATTTGGCCGTTCGCCGGCTATTATTCGAAGGACATGATCATCGAGGCGGCCTGGGCGTCGGGCACGGGCGTCGGGCTCTACGGCTTCTGGCTCGGCGTCTTCACCGCCTTCCTCACCGCCTTCTATTCCTGGCGGCTCCTGTTCCTGACCTTCCATGGCAAGCCGCGGGCCGATGCCGAGACCATGCACCACGTCCATGAATCGCCGAAAGTAATGCTGTGGCCGCTTTATGTTCTGGCGGCGGGCGCGGTAGTCGCTGGCGCCATCGGCTTCCAGGTCTTCGTCGGCGAGGGAAGCGAGGCATTCTGGCGGAATTCGATCTTGGTGCTGCCGGACCACGACAGCATCGAGGCGGCGCATCACGTTCCCTTCTGGGTCTCGACCTCGCCGCTCGTCTTCGGCCTCGCCGGGATCGCGGTGGCGTGGGTGAGCTACATCTGGCGGCCCGAATTGCCGGCGATCGTCGCGCAACGCTTCCGCCCGCTCTATCTCTTCCTCCTCAACAAATGGTATTTCGACGAGCTCTATGACGCGCTCTTCGTGCGGTCGGCCATGGCGCTGGGATTGGGCTTGTGGAAGAAGGGCGACGGCGCGGTGATCGACGGGCTCGGGCCTGACGGCGTTTCGACGACGGCGCGCGACATCGCGGTGTGGGCAAGCCGGCTGCAGACCGGATACGTCTATCACTACGCTTTCGCCATGCTGATCGGCGTCGTCGCGTTTGTGTCGTGGTATCTCTTGCGGCAGATCGGGTGAGCGAGCGATGCAGACTTGGCCGCTTCTGACGCTTGTCACCTTCCTGCCGCTGGCGGGCGCGCTCGCCATCCTGGTTCTGCGCGGCGAGGCCGAGGATGTCGCGCGCAACGCGCGCTGGATCGCGCTGTGGACCACGCTTGTCGACTTCGCCGTCTCGCTCGCGGTGTGGGCCGCGTTCGATCCGTCGCGCTCCGACTTCCAGCTTGTCGAGCAGGCGCGCTGGCTGCCCGATTTCAACATCACCTATCGCATGGGGGTGGACGGCATCTCGCTGTTCTTCGTGCTGCTCTCGACCTTCTTGACGCCGATCTGCGTCATCGCGAGCTGGACCGCTGTCACCCGTCGGGTGAAGGAGTACATGATCGCGTTCCTGGTGCTCGAGACGATGATGGTCGGCACCTTCTGCGCCCTCGATTTCGTGCTCTTCTACATGTTCTTCGAGGGCGTGCTCATCCCGATGTTTCTGATCATCGGCGTGTGGGGCGGCGCGCGGCGGGTCTATTCGGCCTTCAAGTTCTTCCTTTATACGCTGCTGGGCTCGGTGTTGATGCTGCTGGCGATCTTGGCGATCTATTTCCAGACCGGCACGACCGACATCCAGGAGGCGCTGGCGTTCCGCTTCCCGGTCTCGTTGCAGACGTGGCTGTGGTTGGCCTTCTTCGCCTCCTTCGCCGTCAAGCTGCCGATGTGGCCGGTGCACACCTGGCTGCCGGACGCGCATGTCGAGGCGCCGACGGCGGGCTCGGTCATCCTCGCCGGCGTGCTGCTGAAGATGGGTGGCTACGGCTTCATCCGCTTCTCGCTGCCGATGTTCCCGGTGGCGTCGGCGACCTTCACCCCCTTCGTCTATGTGCTGAGCGTCGTCGCCATCATCTACACCTCGCTCGTGGCGCTGGCGCAGGACGACATGAAGAAGCTCATCGCCTATTCCTCGGTCGCGCATATGGGCTTCGTGACCATCGGCATCTTCACCGTGACCTCGGAGGGCTTGCAGGGCGCGATGATCCAGATGCTGAGCCACGGCGTCGTCTCGGCCGCGCTCTTCCTTTGCGTCGGCGTCGTCTATGACCGGCTGCACACACGCGAGATCGCGCGCTACGGCGGGCTCGCCGACAACATGCCGAAATACGCCACCGTCTTCATGGTGTTCATGCTGGCCTCGGTGGGATTGCCCGGCACCAGCGGCTTCGTCGGCGAGTTCCTGTCCTTGATCGGCGCCTTCCAGGTCAACACCTGGGTCGCCTTCCTCGCCACCACCGGCATGATCCTGGGCGCGGCCTACATGCTCTATCTCTACCGCCGCATCATCTTCGGCGTTATCACCCGCGCCGATGTGCGCGCCATGTTCGACCTCACGCCGCGCGAGATCCTGGTCTTCGCCCCGATGATCGTGGTCGTGATCTGGATGGGCGTCTATCCCGCGTCCTTCTTGCGGCCGATCCAGCCTTCGGTCGCCAATCTCATCGAGCACGTCCAGATGTCGCAGCGTGCGGCGGCATCGACGCTCGCGGCGCGCTAGCGGGCCATGCCGATCTTTCCCGTCCCCGACTTCCTGCCCGCGCTGCCCGAGATTTTTTTGGGCGTGGCGGCGATGGCGCTGTTGCTGCTGGGCGCCTTCCAGGGCGACAAGGCGGCGCGCGAGGTCGGCTGGCTCGCGGTCGGCGTGCTCATCGTCGATCTCGGGCTGGTGCTGGTGCCGGCGCTCGCCCACGGCGCCGACCGGCACACAACGTTCTATGGCATGTTTGTCACCGACGGCTTCAGCGCCTTCGCCAAGGTGCTGATCATCTTGGGCTCGGCGCTGTCGATCGTGATCGCGCTGCCCTACAACGAGCGTCAGGGCATCGCGCGGCCGGAATTCGCGGTGATGATCCTGCTGGCGACCGCCGGCATGCAGATGATGGTCTCGGCCAACGACCTCATCTCGCTCTATCTCTCGCTCGAGCTGCAGAGCCTGTCGCTTTACGTCCTCGCCGCCTTCGCGCGCGACGACCCGCGCTCGAGCGAGGCCGGGCTCAAATATTTCGTCCTTTCCGCGCTCGCCTCGGGCATGCTGCTCTTCGGCGCCTCGATGGTCTATGGCTTCGCCGGCACCACGAGCTTCGACGAGTTGGCGAAGCTCTTCGCCAATGGCGGCGCGATTTCGATCGGCCTCGTCATCGGCATCGTCTTCATCGCGGTCGGGCTCGCCTTCAAGATCTCGGCCGTTCCGTTCCACATGTGGACGCCCGATGTCTATGAGGGCGCGCCGACGCCGGTGACGGCCTTCTTCTCGGTCGCGCCCAAGACGGCGGCGCTCGTCCTCTTCCTGCGGGTCATGCTCGAGCCCTTCGGCGCGCTGTTGCCGGAATGGCGCCAGATCATCTGGTTCATCGCCGTCGCCTCGATGCTCTTGGGCGCCTTCGCCGCGATCAACCAGCGCAACATCAAGCGGCTGATGGCCTATAGCTCGATCGGCCATGTCGGCTATGCGCTCATTGGGCTTGCCGCCGGCAGCGCCTCGGGCGTGCGCGGCGTCCTCGTTTACATGGCGATCTACCTCTTCATGAACATTGGCACCTTCGCCGTCATCCTGTGCATGCGGCGCGACGGGCGCATGGTCGAGGGGATCGATGATCTGGCGGGGCTGTCGCGCACGCAACCCGCGCTGGCGCTGGCGCTCGGCATCTTCATGTTCTCCATGGCGGGGATCCCGCCGCTCGCCGGCTTCTTCGCAAAAGTCTATGTCTTCCTGGCGGCGATCGATGCCGGGCTCTATGTGCTCGCGGTCATCGGCGTGCTCACGAGCGTGGTGGGCGCATTCTATTACCTGCGCATCGTCAAGCTCATGTATTTCGACGAGCCGGCGGGCCGCTTCGATCAGCCGATCGGCTGGGAAACCAAGGCGGTGCTGGTGATCACTGCCTTGATCATCATGTTCTTCTTCGCCTATCCCGGCCTCATCGTCGACAGCGCCGACAGCGTCGCCGCGGCGCTCTTTGCGGGATGAACGAGCCCGCGCTCGCGCCCTTCTTCCGTCTGCTGAGCCTCGATCAGGTCGACAGCACCAACGGCGAGGCGAAGCGGCTGGCGGCCGCGGGCGCGCCCGAAGGCACGCTCGTCTGGGCGCGCGAGCAGAGCGCGGGCCGCGGCCGGCGCGGCCGCGCCTGGGCTTCGCCGCCGGGCAATCTCTATCTCTCGCTCGTGTTGCGGCCGGATTGCGCGCCCCGCGCCGCGGCCCAACTCGGCTTCGCGGCGGCGCTTGCCGTCGGCGAGGCCTGCGCACGCTTTCTGCCGCAATCGGCCGAGCTGCGCTACAAATGGCCCAACGACGTGCTGCTGGGCGGGCGCAAGCTCGCGGGGATCCTGCTCGAATCGCAAAGCGCGGGCGAAGCGCGCATTGCCTGGCTGGTGCTGGGGATCGGGATCAACCTCGCCTCGCACCCGGAAGGCACCGAGTATCCCGCGACATCGCTCGCGGCGGGTGTCGTGGTCACGCCGGAAACGATGATCGGCGTGCTCGCCGAGCGGTTGCTCGCCTGGTATGAGCGCTGGCGCGGCGCCGAGGGTTTCGCGGCGGTGCGGCGCGCTTGGCTCTTGCGCGCTTATGGCCTCGGCAGCGAGATTCGGGTGCGGCTGGCGCAGGCCGAGCTCGCCGGCCGCTTCGCCGGTCTCGACGAGGACGGCGGCCTGCTGCTCGACGGCGTCGACGGCCGCCGGCGTATTGCCGCAGCCGAAATCTTCCCGGCCGGCTGAGGCGCGAGGAACCCGATGCTGCTCGCCATCAATGCCAACAACACCAACACGGTCTTTGCGCTGTGGGACGGCGCGACTCTAAGCGGCACCTGGCGCGCCGCAACGGAGGTTCGCCGCACCGCGGACGAGTATGTGGTCTGGCTCGACCATTTGCTGGCGCTCGGCGGTCTCTCCCGCGACAGGGTCACGGGCACGATCATCGCGAGCGTCGTGCCCGAGGCGAATTTCAACCTGCGGCGTCTGTGCCGCGAATATTGCCGCAGCGATCCGCTGATCGTCGGCGAGCCCGGCGTCGAACTCGGCATCCGCGCGCTCGTCGATCGGCCGGAGGAAGTCGGCGCCGACCGCCTGGTCAATTCGGTCGCCGCGCATGACCGCTACAAGGGCCCGCTGATCGTCGTCGATTTCGGCACCGCCACCACCTTCGACGTGATCGACGGCGACGGCAATTATTGCGGCGGCGTGATCGCGCCCGGCATCACTTTGTCGCTGCAGGCGCTGGCGACGGCCGCGGCGAAGCTGCCGAGCGTGCCGGTCGCGCGCACCGCGACGGTGATCGGCCGCAGCACCGTCGCCTGCATGCAGTCGGGGATCTATTGGGGCTATCTCAGCCTCGTCGAGGGGCTAGTCGAGCGCATCAAGCGGGAATACGGCGCCCCTATGCGCGTCGTCTCTACCGGCGGGCTCGCGCCGCTTTTCGAGGGCGCCACGCCGGCGATCGAAAAGACCGATCAGACGCTCATCCTCTGGGGCTTGCGCCTGATCTACGACCGGAACCGCAGGGCATGAACGTCGCCGCCCCGGCGCCCAATCGTCCCGATGAATTGGCCTTCCTCGCCTTGGGCGGGGTGGGCGAGATCGGCATGAATCTGTCGCTCTACGGCTATGCCGGGCGCTGGCTCATGATCGATTGCGGCATCTCCTTTGCCGACGACACCTTGCCCGGCGTCGAGCTGGTCATGCCCGACCCGGCCTTCATCGCAGAGCGCGCCGCGGAGCTGGTGGGGCTCGTCGTCACCCACGCGCATGAGGACCATATCGGCGCCATCCCCTATCTCTGGCCGCGGCTCAAATGTCCGGTCTATGCGACCCCCTTCACCGCCGCGGTGCTGCGCCAAAAGCTCATCGAGGCGGGGCTTGAGCATCAGGTGCCGATCACCGAGGTGCCGATGTCCGGCCGGTTCTCCGTCGGCCCGTTCGAGATCGAGCTCATAACGCTCACCCATTCGATCCCGGAGCCCAACGCGGTGGTGCTGCGCACGCCCCTCGGCACATTGCTCCACACCGGCGACTGGAAATTCGATCCCGAGCCCTTGGTCGGTCCGACTTCCGACATGGCGGCGTTGCGCCGCTTGGGCGAGGAGGGCGTGCTCGCGATGATCTGCGATTCGACTAACGCGCTCCGGCCGGGCTCGGTCGGGTCGGAGGCCGAGGTTCGCCGCTCGCTCATCGAGCTGGTCGGAAGCTGTCGCAACCGCGTCGTCATCGCCTGCTTCGCCTCGAATGTCGCGCGGCTGGAATCGGCGGCGAAGGCTGCAGCGGCGCATGACCGGCATGTCGGGCTGGTCGGCCGCTCGCTGTGGCGCATCGAGCACGCCGCGCGCGAGACCGGCTATCTCAAGGACACTCCGCCCTTCCTCACCGACGAGGAAGCGGCCTATCTGCCGCGCGACAAGATTCTGCTGGTCTGCACCGGCAGCCAGGGCGAGCCGCGCTCCGCGCTTGCCCGCATCGCCGAGGACGAGCATCCCGAGATCGCCTTGGAGCCGGGCGACACCGTGATCTTCTCCTCGCGCATCATCCCTGGAAACGAGCGCGCCATCGGCAGGCTGCAGAACGCGCTGGTCAAGCTCGGAGTTGAGGTCATCACCGAGCACGACCATCTCGTCCACGTCTCCGGGCATCCAGCGCAGGAGGAGCTCCTCCGGATGTATCAGACCGTGCGCCCGAGCATCGCCGTGCCCGTCCATGGCGAGGCGCGGCATCTCCTGGCGCAGGCGCGGCTCGCCGAGGAATGCCAAGTGCCGCAAGCGATCGTCACCCGCAACGGCGAGGTGGTGAAGCTCGCCCCCGGCCCCGCCGCGGTGATCGGCGAGGTGCCGACCGGCCGGCTCGTCGCCGACGGCAAGGTGCTGCTCCCGGCCGGCGGCGAGGCGCTGAAGCACCGCCAGCGCATGACCTTCAACGGCGCTGCGCTCGCCTCGGTCGTGGTGGATGCCGAGGGCAGGCTGGCGGCGCCGCCGCAGGTGACGGTCCGCGGCCTTGCCGAGGACGGCGCCGCCGAGAACGCCTTGGAGCTGGAACAGAAGGTCGCGGCGGCACTTGCCGCGCTGAGCCCGGCCGAGCGAGCGGACGATGCGGCGGTGCGCGAGGCGGCACGGATCGCGGTGCGCCGCTCGCTCCGCGCCCGACACGGCAAGCGGCCGCTGACCGAAGTGCATGTCCTGCGCCTCGCGCCGGCCGGGAGGAAAATTTGATCGGGCGGCTCAATCATGTCGCCATCGTCGTCTCGGATGTAAGGGCCGCGGCGGAGGTCTATCGCGACCGGCTCGGCGCGAGCGTGTCGGCCCCGGTGCCCCTGCCGGAGCATGGCGTCACCACCATCTTCGTCAGCCTGCCGAACACCAAGATCGAGCTCATGGAGCCCCTCGGCGATGCTTCGCCCGTGCGCGGCTTTCTTGCCCGCAACCCCCAGGGCGGGATGCATCATTTGTGCTACGAGGTCGCGGACATCCGCGCCGCGCGCGACCGGCTGGTCGCTGCGGGCGCGCGCATTCTCGGCGACGGCGAGCCGCATCCGGGCGCCCATGGCAAGCCCGTCCTGTTCCTGCACCCCAAGGATTTCTGCGGTACACTCATCGAGATCGAGGAGGCGTGAAGGCGTGGGCTGGGTCTTCGGCAGCGCGACATATCTCATCATCTGGTGGCTCGTCATCTTCGCGGTGCTGCCCTTCGGGGTGCGGCCCTCGCCCGAGGACGATCCGGGCCATGCCGCCGGCGCGCCCGCCCATCCGCATCTCCTGGTCAAATTCGCAGTGACCACAGTCATCGCCACCGCCATCTGGTTTCTCGCGGACTGGGCGGTGAATGCCGGTCTCCTCGACTTCCGCGGCAGTTGAGGAATGAGCGCCGAGTATTGCGCGATGGCGCCGAGCCATCCTTTCCACGGCCCCTACCACGATCGGGATTACGGCTTCCCCGCGCGCGCCGATGACGTGTTGTTCGAGCGCCTGGTGCTCGAGATCAACCAGGCAGGCCTGTCCTGGCTCACCGTGCTCAAGAAGCGTGCGGCCTTCGCCGCGGCCTTTGCCGGCTTCGACATCGACCAAGTCGCGGGTTTTGCCGCCCGGGATGTCAAGCGGCTGCTTGCCGATGCCGGCATCATCCGCAACCGCCTCAAGATCGAAGCCGCCATCGAAAATGCCCGGCGGCTGCAGCGCCTGCGCGATAGCCATGGCTCCTTCGCGCAATGGCTCGACGCCCACCACCCGCGCTCGAAGGAAGCGTGGGTCAAGCTCTTTCGCGAAACCTTCCGCTTCACCGGCGGCGAGATCGTCGGCGAGTTCCTGATGAGTCTGGGCTATTTGCCGGGAGCGCATGTGCCGGAGTGCCCGGCGCATGCACGGATCCTGAAGCTCGATCCCCCGTGGCGGCGGGCCGCCGAGCCGACGCAAGCCGGGTCGCGAAAGCGCGCGGCGCCCTCACTCAGAATATGAAGTAAGTCTATTAATTTGTTGAAATAGCGTAATTTATTGAGCGTAAGTTCGGCAAAAAAAGAATGGCAAGATCAGGCGATCTTGCCACAGCCGATGCGATCTAGGATCGCGCTTTTCAGTTCAGGGCTGCCTCCCCCGGCCGTCCGTGACGGCACTCCCTCCCTAAACTTGGGCCCGGTCGCAATCTGACGTGCGAAACTCAAAGGCGGAACAGAGTGTACGAAAGTATGCGCGACTCGTCACGCGAATTTCGTCGGCGAAGCGCGTCTTTATCGCTGCCTTTTCGTCGCAGGTCGAGAAATGACGCGAGAAACGGCGGTGAGCGGCCGAAATTTCCCGCATGATCGCCGCAAATGGACATCGTCGGCGCGCTTGCCTAAAGTCGGCGCCGCCCGAACGCCCGCGGCGAGGCTTCATGCGGCTGTCACAATATTTCCTCCCCCTTCTGCGCGAGAACCCCAGCGAGGCGCAGATCGTCTCGCATCGCCTGATGTTGCGCGCCGGCATGATCCGGCAGGCGGCCGCCGGCATCTATAGCTGGCTGCCGCTTGGCTTCCGCGTGCTCAAGAAGGTCGAGCAGATCGTCCGCGAGGAACAGAACGCCGCAGGCGCCCAGGAAATGCTGATGCCGACCTTGCAGCCGGCCGAGCTGTGGCGCGAGAGCGGGCGCTACGAGGACTATGGCAAGGAGATGCTGCGAATCAGCGACCGGCACGAGCGCGACATGCTCTACGGCCCCACCAATGAGGAGCTGATTACTGACATTTTCCGCAATACGATCAAGAGCTACCGCGATCTTCCGAAGAATCTCTATCACATCCAGTGGAAGTTCCGCGACGAGGTGCGGCCACGCTTCGGCGTCATGCGCGGGCGCGAGTTCCTGATGAAGGATGCCTATTCCTTCGATCTTGATAAGACAGCAGCAATAGTGTCTTATTTCAAGATGTTCTCTGCTTACATGAAGACATTCAAGCGCCTCGGTCTGGTGCCGATCCCGGTGCGCGCCGAGGCTGGTCCGATCGGCGGCGAGCTGAGCCACGAATTCCACATTCAGGCCGAGACCGGCGAGAGCGAACTGTTCTTCGACAGCGACGTTCAGCGTCTTGACGAAGCCAGCATCGACCCGGCGAGCCCAGAGGTGCAGTCCTATCTCGGCCAATGGTACGCCGCGACCGACGAAAAGCATGATCCGGCGGAGTTCGAAGCGCGCGTGCCCGAGCCCCGCCGCCGCACGGCGCGCGGGATCGAGGTCGGCCAGGTCTTCTATTTCGGGACGAAATACTCGGCGCCGATGGGCGCCACTGTCGCCGGCCCGGATGGGGCGCAGGTCCCGGTCGAGATGGGCTCTTATGGCATCGGCGTCTCGCGCCTCGTCGGCGCGATCATCGAGGCGAGCCATGACGATGCCGGCATCATCTGGCCGGCGAGCGTCGCCCCCTTCAAGGTCGGGCTGGTCAATTTGCGCGCGGCGGATGTGAAATGCGCGGCGGCAGCCGATGCGCTGTATCTGACGCTCGCCAAGGCCGGGATCGAGGTCCTTTATGACGACCGCGCGGAATCGCCCGGCGCCAAATTCGCGGCGATGGATCTGATCGGGCTGCCCTGGCAGCTCGTCATCGGCCCTCGCGGCCTGGCCGCCGGCACGGTCGAGTTGAAGGAGCGCGCCCGCGGCGCGAGGCAGGAGCTGTCGTCCGAGGCGGCGGTCAACCGGCTCGAGGGACAGGCGTGATCTTCGGCGCCTTCGAGCGGATGGTGGCGTTCCGCTACCTGCGCGCCCGCCGCCAGGAAGGCTTCATCTCCGTCATCGCGATCTTCTCGCTCCTGGGCATCGCGCTCGGCGTGGCGACGCTCATTATCGTCATGTCCGTGATGAACGGCTTCCGGGTCGAGCTCTTAAGCCGCATCCTCGGCTTCAACGGCGATCTCAACGTCTATGCCGCGCAAGGCTCGCTCGGCGATTACGACGCGCTGGCGGCGCAAGTGAAGAATCTTCCGGGGGTGCTCGCCGCGCGGCCGATGGTCGAAGGCCAGGTCATGGCGACCGCCGGCAATGCCGCCGCCGGCGCCTTGGTGCGGGGGTTCAGCGCATCCGATCTCGTGGCCCAGAGCCTGATCGCCGGCCACATCGCGCCTGAGGCGCTCGCCAATTTCAAGGACGACGGCGTGCTGATCGGCTCCCGGCTCGCCTTCCGCCTGGGCATTCATCCCGGCGACAGGGTGACGCTGATTTCGCCCAATGGCACGCCCACCGCCTTCGGCACGGTGCCGCGCATCAAGAGCTACCCGGTCGCC